>Ga0307509_10000164_pt1 | contig 104223 bp, 92 predicted proteins | sample 10_EM_MG_FD_202245 | JGI IMG/M metagenome (GOLD analysis project Ga0307509, IMG submission 202245) | Populus trichocarpa ectomycorrhiza microbial communities from riparian zone in the Pacific Northwest, United States - 10_EM | ecosystem: Host-associated > Plants > Roots > Unclassified | place... | reverse complement strand
AGACGGTCGAGCTCGGCAAGCTGCAGATCGCCACGTTCGTCAATCCCGGCGGGCTCGCCGCGCAGGGCGGCAACCTGTTCCGTGAGACCACGGCCTCGGGCACCGCGGTGGTCGGCACCCCGGGCCAAGGCGGCGCCGGCTCGATCCGCCAGGGCATGCTCGAGGTCTCGAACGTCAACGTCGTCGAGGAGATGATCGACCTGATCACGGGCCAGCGCGCCTACGAGATCAACTCGCGCGTCATCAAGGCCGCCGACGAGATGCTCGGCGAGACGGCGCAGCTGCGATGAGCCCGAACCGCTCGGCTCGCACGGTGCCGCGGCCCTACGTGCGCACCGCGAAGTGGCCGCTCTCGCTCCGGTGGCCGCGCAACATCGTCCGCGAGCCCGGCGCGCCGGGCGCCGCGGCGCCCCCGAAACAGCTCGAGGTCCTGGCGGCGATCGCCGACGCGCCGCACCGCCATCGCCGCCAGCTGCGGATCGCGATCGCGCTGGCCGTCGCCGCGCTGCTGCTCGCGCTCACCAACCGGGTCTGGGCCGAGCCGATCGACGCGATCGTGCGCGCCAAGCTCGCGCCGATGCTCCCCGCGGCGCTCGACGTCGCGCACGTCTATGTCCCGGCCGCGCTCGCCAAGCTCGATCTCGATCCCGCCAGGGTCGCGATCCAGGTACCGCGCGAGCTGCGCGCCGGCCGGCCCAGCATCAAGCTCACGATCCGCGGCCGCAGCGCCACGTGGATCCCGGTCGCGATCGCCACGACGATCGCCGTCGCGGTGGCCCAGCGCGAGCTCGCCGCCGGCGACGTGATCGGCGAGACCGACGTCGCGATCGAGCGCCGCGCGATCGCCGACTTCACGGCCGCCTCGCCCCAGACCCTGGTCGGCGCGTCGGTGACCACCGCGATCGCCGCCGGCGCTCCGATCGGCGCGCGCAGCGTGTCGCTGCCGCCGCCGCTCGCCCGCGGCACCCAGATCCAGATCGACGTCCGCCGCGGCGCGGTCCGCATCCGCGGCACCGGCACGCTCGAGGCCGCGGCGCGACCCGGGGAGCCTGCCAGCGCGCGGCTCGCCGCCACCAAGCTCGTGGTCCACGGCACGCTCGTCGCGCCGGCCACCCTCATCGTTGGAGATTCGCCATGACCCGCGCCGCTGCCTCACGCCTCGCGCCCTCGGTGGTCGCGCTCGGCCTCGCGAGCGCGCTGGCGGTCACCGCCGGCTGCGCCCCCCACATCGCGCCGTATCACGCCAAGCACCGGACCTACGACCCCGGCACCTTCGGCGCGCGCTCGAAGCCCGCCGGCGGCAGCCTCTACGCCGAAGGTACCCCGGGACTGTTCGAGGATCACAGCGCGAGCCGGATCGGCGACATCCTGGTGATCAAGATCGACGAGAAGGACGTCGCCAGCCACCAGGCCGACACCCAGCTCAACAAGTCCGACGCCACGACGTACGGCCTGCCCGGCGCGGTCGGCTTCCTGTCGGCGCTCAAGGCCAAGTACCCCGACCTCGATCCCGCGAAGCTGTTCGCGTCGACCAGCGAGCAGAAGTTCACCGGCAACGGCGCGGTCAAGCGCGAGGGCACGGTGACCGCCATCCTGCCGGTCCGGGTCGTCCAGATCCTCCCGAGCGGCGATCTGTTCGTCGAGGGCACCAAGGTCGTGATGGTCGGCGCCGAGGAGCACCACATCTACGTCAGCGGTATCGTGCGCCGGGTCGACATCGCCGAGGACGACTCGGTGCCGTCGTCGCGGATCGCCGACGCCGAGATCGAGTACACCGGCCGCGGCGATATCAGCGACACCCAGCGCCGGGGCTGGCTCGGCCGGACGCTCAGCAAGATCTGGCCGTTCTAGTGCAAGGAGACCCCATGCGCGAACTCGCCAGCTCCCGCGTCGTCCTCGCCATCGCCGCAATCGTGGTCGCCGGCGTCAGCGGGCCGCCCGCCGCCAACGCCGATCGGATCAAAGATCTCACCACGATCGCCGGGGTCCGCGACAACCACATCACCGGGTTCGGCCTGGTGGTCGGGCTCGACGGTAGCGGCGACGACGCCACCTCGCCGATGGTGCGGTCGTCGCTCACCAAGATGCTCAAGCGGCTCGGCATCACGATCGAGCCGAGCGCGCTCAAGGGCAAGAACGTGGCGGCGGTGATGCTCACCGCCGAGCTCCCCGCGTTCGCCAAGCCCGGCATGACGTTCGACGTCACGATCTCGTCGCTGGGCAACGCCAAGAGCCTCGCCGGCGGCACGCTGCTGTCGGCGCCGCTCAAGGGCCCCGATGACCGGACGTGGGCGATCGCGCAGGGCGCGCTGTCGGTCGGCGGGTTCGTCGCCGAGGGCGCCACCGGCTCGAGCAGCAAGAAGAACCACCCGACCGTCGGCCGGTTGCCCGGCGGCGCGACCGTCGAGGCGGCCGCGCCCACCGTGATGCCCGAGCGCGAGATCGTGCTGGTCTTGAACCAGCCCGACTTCACCACCGCGACCCGGATGCGCGATGCGATCATCGCCGCGCTCGGCGCCGACACCGCCCGGCTCGGTGACGCGGCCACGGTCGTGGTCGGCGTCCCGGCCGACGCGCGCGGCCAGGTGTCCCAGCTGATCGCCAAGCTCGAGGCGATCGAGGTCGATCCCGATGTCCGCGCCAAGGTGATCGTCGATGAGAAGACCGGCACGATCGTGATCGGCGAGGGCGTCTCGCTGCGCGCCGCGGCGATCACGTTCGGCGCGCTGACCGTCGAGGTCGATGAGACCCAGACCGCATCGCAGCCGGTCGCCGCGCTCGCCAAGGGCTCCACCAAGATCGTCCCGCGCACCGAGATCAAGGTGAATGAAGCCGATAAGCCCATGCGGATCATCCACAAGGCCGCCACGGTCGGCGATGTCGCCGCCGCGCTCGCCGCGCTCGGCGCCAAGCCACGCGATCTGGTCTCGATCCTGCGCGCGCTCAAGGCCGCGGGCGCGCTGCGCGCTGACCTGGAGACGCTGTGAAGATCGACGGCGCCGGGCTCCCGCTGGCGGGGCACGCCGGCGCCACGCCGTCGCCGAACGCCAAAGCCGACCAGGCCAAGAACGTCCAGCTCGCCGCCAAGCAGCTCGAGGCGTTCTTCCTGCGCACGATGCTCGCCGAGTCGCGCCCCAAGGGCGGTGGCGCGCTCGACGGCGGGTTCGCCGGCGACACCTTCAAGCAGATGCTCGACGAGGCGATCGCCGACAAGATGACGGCGGCCGGCGGCATCGGCATGACCAAGATGTTTGCCACGCAGCTCGGCAAGGCCGACGAGGTCGCCGCGCCCGCCGCGGCACCGACCGCCGCGCTCTCACCCATCGATGGCTTCGATCACGCCGCGATGGCCGGGGCCCCTCACTTTATCCTACCCGTCGCCGGTCGCGCGAGCTCCGGATACGGCCTGCGAAATGACCCGATCCGCGGTGGCATGGTGAACCACCCCGGCTTCGATCTGGCAGCCCCCACTGGCACCGAGGTCGCCGCCGCGGCCGGCGGCACCGTCGTGCACGCCGGCCCGGCCGGCACCTACGGAAATCTCGTCACGCTGCGTCACGACAACGGATTCGAGACTCGTTATGCCCACTTGAGCGCCGTCGACGTCAGGGTGGGCGATCGGGTCGAGACCGGTCAGGAGGTCGGCAAGGTCGGCACCACGGGCTACTCGAGCGGACCCCACCTCCACTTCGAGGTCCGCCATGACGGCCAGACGATCGATCCGGCACCATTTCTCTCTCTACACAGTTCCCCGGTCCGGACGACCCGATGAACAAAGGACCGAGCCATGCGCATCTCCACTCCCGCTATTACCCCCCCGGTCGCTCGCGATACCCGCGAGCAGCCGATCTCAGCACAGGGCACCGCGAAGAACAGCGACCCTGCGGTCACGAGTGCCTCGGTCGTCAAGCTGTCGTCCGCGGGGACGGCCGCGTCGGCGGAGGCCACTCCCGCAGGCGCCGCCCCCACCACCACGTCCCGGCTCCAGACCATCCGCGCGATGCTCGACAAGGGTGACTACCCGGTCGACCTCGACGCGCTGGCATCGCGGATCGTCGACGACGAGCTCGTCCGCGCGGGGCGGTCATGACGCCGGCCGAGCGCTGGCTCGACGGCCTGCGCGAGCTCGGTGAGGAGCTGCGCGCGACGTTCGCCGAGGAGCGCCGCGCGATCGGCGCGCTCGACCACGCCCGCCTGACCTACCTCGCCGTGCACAAGCAGCACCTCGCCGAGCGGCTCAGCGAAGCTCGCAACGCCACCCCGGCCGCGCAGGCGCCGGTGCTGCGCGAGCTGTTCGCCGCGCTCCGCGTCGAGGCGCACGCCAACGCGATGCTCGCGACCGCGGCCACCGAGGCGGTGCGCGCGATGCTCGGCTACGAGTCCACCGGTGGCTACGACCGCGCCGCGCGACGGACCACCACCCAACCACTGCAGATGATCAGGGCGACCTACTGATGTCGGACCTGTTCTCACTGTTGTCGGTTGGTTCCAACGCGATGGCCGCGCAGAACTCCGGCATCTCGATCGCGACCAACAACGTGGCGAACGCGAATACCGAAGGGTACTCGCGGCAGCGCCTCGGCGACGTCAGCAGTGGGCAACCGGTCCGCATCCAAGACAATCTCCTGTCGGGTCAGATCCAGACCGCGGCGGGCTCGCTCGCGATGTCACAGGCGTTCGCCGAGGCGCTGTCCGCGCTCGAGGGCGGCGTCGCCGGCGGCGGCGCGACGATCGACGAGCAGATCGGCGCGCTATTCTCGAAGGTCGGCCAGGCGGCCGCGGCCCCCACCGATTCGGCATCGCGCGATGCGGTGGTCGCCGCGGCGCGCGCGCTGGTCGGCGGCATCCAGCGCCGCGCCGCCGAGGTTTCCGAGGCCCGCAAGGCCGCCGACACGCGGATCCGCGACAATGCCACGCAGGCCACCGCGCTCGCCAAGCAGCTCGCCGCCGCGAACACCGCGGTCGCCAAGTCCGGCGATCCGGCCGCGCTCGATCAGCGCGACAAGATCGCCAAGCATCTCGGCGAGCTCGTCGGCGGCAAGGCCCGCATCGATCATGACGGCCAGATGCGGTTCGTGCTCGACGGCGGCGCCGTGCTGGTCGACGGCACCCATCCTGCCACGCTCGCCGCCACGACCGATCCCGCCACCGGGGTCGCCCGCGTCGAGGTCGTCAATGGCGCCGCGCGCCGCGACGTCACCGCGGCGATCGGCGGCGGCAAGATCGGCGCGGACCTCAAGTTCCGCGATCAGAACGTCGCGCAGGCCGCCACCAAGCTCGATCAGGTGGCGTTCGACATCACGACCAGCCTCAACGCGGTGCACACGGCAAACGCCGGGCTCGACGGCGTCAGCGGCCGCCCGATGTTCACGCCGCAGACCCAGGTCGCGGGCGCGGCGTCGTCGATCGCGGTCGATCCCGCGCTCGCCGCCGATTCGAAGCTGCTCGCCCTCGCGGCGCCCGGCACCGGGGCCGGCAACAACGCCGGTGCCCTCGCCTTGTTCTCGGTCGCCACGCAGAAGGTCGCGTCGGGTGGCACGAGCACGCTCGGCGATGCCGCGCTCGACATCGTGTCCAGCGTCGCGGTCGCGGGCTCGAACGCCAAGGGCGACGTGACGCGCGACGGCCTGGTCAGCGACAACCTCGCCGGCCTGCGCGACTCGCTGTCCGGAGTCGACACCCAAGAAGAGCTCACCAATCTCGCCCGCTTCGAGCACGCCTCGACCGCGATGGCAAAATTTGTCTCGACGATCGACGGCATGCTGGGGTCGCTGATCGACAATCTGTAATCGTTCCCGGCGCAAGGTTTGGCCATGCGCATCACCGGAAACCGAATGATCGATCTCGCGTCCGCGTCGACCACCAAGAACCAGGCGACCGTCGGGACCGTATCGGCACAGCTCACGTCGGGGATGCGCGTCACCACGCCGTCCGACGATCCGACCGCCTGGCTCGCCGCGCAGCGCACCAAGATGCGCCAGGCGCTCAGCCAGGGCAGCGGCGCCGCCGTGACGACCAGCCGCGAGCGCCTCGAGGTCAGCGACAACTCGCTGGCCTCGATGGGCGACATCGTCTCGCAGATCCGGACGCTCGCCGTGCAGGGCGCGTCCGACACCTACAACGCGAACAACCGCGCCGGCCTGGGTGCGGAGGTCCAGGGTCTATTTCAGGCCGCGCTCGACAACGCCAACGCGCAGGGCAACGACGGCGAGTTCCTGTTCGGCGGATCGGCCTCGACGACCCCGCCGTTCGATGCCGCCGGGGTCTACCACGGCGACGCCAACGTGCGCTCGGTGCCGAGCAACGCCAGCCTGACCACGGCCGTCACGATCTCCGGCGCGAGCCTGACCGCCGCGCAGGGCGTCGACGTGATGCCGCTGCTCAGCCGGATCGCCACGGCGCTGTCGAACAACGACATGCCGACGCTGCTCGCCGCGCTCCCCGATCTCGACACCGCGGTCAAGCAGATCTCGCTCGCGCGCAGCCAGGGCGGCGCGGCGATGAACGCGCTCGATCAGACCACCGCCGCGCGCACCGTCCTCGAGCAGGATATGACGGCAGCGATCTCGCGCTACGTCGAGGTCGACAGCGTCGCCGCCGCGAGCGATCTCGCCAAGGCGTCGCAGTCGCTCGAGGTTTCCCGCGCGGTGTCTTCGCACATCATTTCTGTGCTCGCGCCGTCGACCTGATCTGAAGTTATTCGAGCCCTATCACGACCCCAGATCTGGGCGAACCATACTAGTGAGACCGACGGGGTCTCGAGCGAACACGGAATCCAGTCAGAAACGCCGGAGCATCCCACATGACCATTTCAGTCCTCACCAACGTCGCCTCCCTCAATGCGCAGCGCAACCTCACGTCCACCCAGTCGGCGCTCGCCAAATCTGTTGGTCGGCTGTCGTCGGGTATGCGCATCAACACCGCATCGGACGACGCTGCGGGCCTCGGCATCAGCGAAAACCTCTCGGCGAACATCCGCAGCCTCGCGCAGGCGCAGCGCAACGCGAACGACGGCATCTCGATGACGCAGGTCGCCGAAGGCAGCATGAGCGACATGCAGGGCATCGTGTCCCGGATGCGCGAGCTGTCGGTCCAGTCGGCCAACGGCACGCTCGGCACCAACGAGCGCGGTTACATCCAGACCGAGTTCACGGAGCTCAAGACGGAGATCGACCGGATCAGCAAGGTGACCGAGTTCAACGGACAGAAGCTGCTTGACGGCTCGGCGTCGGCGGCGTCGGGCGGCCTGAGCTTCCAGATCGGCATCCACAACACGACGGACGACCGGCTGACGATGAACATCGCCCAGCTCGACTCCTCGACGCTCGGCGCGACCGGGGCGTTCATCTCGGCCCAGGACCTGTCGACGGTGACCGGGGCGCAGACCGCGATCGGCGTGTTCGACGGCGCCATCCAGCAGCTGTCGTCGGCCCGCGCCAGCGTCGGCGCCACCCAGAACCGCATCACCGTCACGGTGTCGAACCTCGCGGTCGCGCAAGAGAACCTGTCGGCAGCGAACTCGCGGATCCGCGACGTCGACGTCGCCTCGGAGAGCGCGAACCTCACCAAGTCGCAGATCTTGAGCCAGGCCGGCCTCGCCGTCCTCGCCCAGGCCAACCAGCTGCCGCAGTCGGCCCTGTCGCTGCTCCGCTAAGCTCGCCCGCCCTGGTCGTCCATCACGGGGCGCTTCCCGTGACGGGCGATCTGCGTAACCAAAGGATCCGATCATGAGCGTCACGTTCACCGGGTTGTCGAGCGGTATCGACACGGCCTCGCTGGTCAACCAACTGGTGTCCGCCGAGCGGGCGCCCGCCGACGCGATCGCCAAGAAGCAGTCGGATCTCAATACCCAGAAGAGCATCGTCGGAAGCCTGTCGTCCGCGCTGGCCGCGCTCGGCACCGCGGTGAAGGGGATGAGCGTCGCCAGCGAGCTCCAGCCCCGGACCGCCGCCTCGAGCGACGCCCACGTCACGGTGGCGGCATCCTCGGGAGCGGCGGCCACCGTGCACGACGTCCGCGTGAAGCAACTCGCGCGCGGCCAGATCACGGGGTCGCGCGCGTTCGCCTCGCAGGATGCCGGCATCCTCGGCGACGGCAGCCTGGCGATCACGACCGGCGGCACCACCAAGTCGATCATCTACGGCAGCACCGACTCGCTGTCCGACATCGCCACGAAGATCAACAACGCCAATGTCGGCGCCTCGGCCTCGGTGCTGTTCGACGGCACGTCGTATCGCCTGATGGTCGCGGCCACCGCGACCGGCACGGCCAACGCACCGCAGTTCACCGACACCGGCGACAAGCTCGAGCTCGCAGACCCCGACAACGTCAGGATCGCCGCCAAGGACGCGATCGCGACGATCGACGGCATCGACGTCACCCGCAGCAGCAACGTGATCGGCGATGCGATCACCGGCCTCACGCTCACCCTGGTCTCGCCGCACGCGGCCACCGACGCCTCGGCGGCGGTCAACGTCGGCCTCGACGCCACCGGCCTCACCAGCAAGCTCACCGCGATGGTGTCGGCGTACAACGCGGTCAACAGCGCCCTGCACATCCAGCTCGACTACAACGGGACGCAAAAGGGCACCAACACCCTGTTTGGCGACTCCGCGCTGCGCCAGCTGCAGGGCGCGCTCGGCACCGTGATGAGCAGCGGCTACGGCACGAGCACGCTCGGCGGCGTCGGCCTGACCCGCGCGCGGGACGGCTCGCTCACGCTCGACCAGACCAAGCTCACCGCCGCGCTCGCCCAGAACCCCAACGCGGTCGCGGATCTGTTCGTGACCGGCGGGTTCGCCGGCGCGATGTCCACGATGACCACCGCGTACACCCGCACGGGCGACGGCATCCTCGCCACCAAGACGGCGTCGTTGACCAGCCGGTTCGCCGATCTCCAGACCCAGTCCGACCGCATCAATAGCCGCGCCGATGCGCTCAAGACCCAGCTCGACAAGCAGTTCACCGCGATGGAGACGGCGATGACGGCGCTCAAGGCGCAGAGCTCGTTTCTCTCCAGCGTCCTTGGTTAAGGAATTCCCATGTACGCGCGTGCTGCCAATGCCTATCGCCGGGTCGATCTCGAATCGGCCCCCAAGACCCAGATCCTCGAGCGGTTGTTCGCTCGCTTCCTGGTCGACCTGCTCGACGCCCGCGAGGCCATCGTCGCCAAGGACGTCAAGGCCAAGGCCATCGCGCTCGACCACGCGATGCGAATCGTCATCGAGCTCAAGGCCTCGCTCGACCCCAACGCCGCCCCCGAGCTGTGCTCGAACCTCGCGGCGCTCTACGACTTCGTCATGGCCAAGCTCGGTGAGGCCAACACCACGCTCGCGGTGCCGCCGCTCGACCAGGCGACCCGCGTGATGACCGAGCTCGGCGACGCGTTCCGCGGAGCCCACGCGCGATGACCCTGAGCGGCCGCGAGCTCGTCCTGCGGCTGCTCGAGCTCACCCCGGAGCCGCACCTCGACGCCGAGGCCGAGCACCTGCTCGACGGGTTCGAGACGATCGTGGCGCAACGCGCCGAGATCCTCGCGCAGATCGTGCCGCCGCTCCGCCTGAGCGACACCGATCGCCCGCTGCTCGTCGAGCTCGAGCGCCGTCAGGCGCTGTGGCAAGCGGCGCTGGCGGAGGCGCTGCGGATCATCGGCGAGCAGCGCTGCGGCGCCTCGCAGCTTCGCGCCTACGCGCGGTCGCCCTGACGCCCGCGTCAGCCGCGCCGACAACGCCCGCGCAACTCGCTGTTTCCACGTTCGCGATCCTGGCCCGCGCTTCGCACCACCGGCACGCATGATCCGGCTGAGCTACGCGCGTCAGACGATCGAGGACGATGACGTCGAGGCGGTGGTGGCGGCGCTGCGCGCACCTCAGCTCACCTGCGGCCCGCTGGTCGCCCGGTTCGAGGCCGCGCTCGCCAGCTGGCTCGGCGCGCCGCACGCGACCGTGTGCTCCAGCGGCACCGCGGCGCTCCACCTCGCGTACGCCGGGCTCGGGATCGGCGCCGGCGACGAGATCATCACGACGCCGATCACGTTCTCGGCGACCGCCGCCGCGGCGTACTACGTCGGCGCGACCGTCCGGCTCGCGGACGTCGACCCGGTGACCGGCAACTTGACCGCGGCGTCGGTCGAGCCGCTGATCAGCTCGCGGACCCGCGCGATCGTGCCGGTCCACCTCGCCGGGCTCCCCGCCGACATGGCCGAGCTATCCGAGCTGGCGCGCCACCACGGCCTGCGCGTGATCGAGGATGCCTGCCACGCGCTCGGCGCGAGCTACCGCGGCGTCCGGGTCGGCGGCGGCACCAGCGACGCCGTGGTGTTCAGCTTTCACCCGGTCAAGCACATCACCACGGGCGAGGGTGGCGCCGTGCTCGTTCGCGATCCGGACGTCCGGCGCCGGATCGAGCGGCTGCGCCAGCACGGCATCGAGCGCGATCCCGCGCGGCTCGACGCGCCGGCCGGTCCGTGGGTCTACGAGGTCCAGGAGCTCGGCTGGAACTACCGGCTCAGCGATCTCGCCTGCGCGCTCGGCATCGCCCAGCTGGCGAAGCTGTCCCGGTTCCTCGGCGCCCGCCGCCAGCTCGTCGCGCACTACCGCGCCGAGCTCGGCCGCATGTTCGACGGCGATGGCGTCACCTGGGTCCCCGAGGTCGCCGATCGCGAGTCCGCGAACCACCTGTTCACCGTCGCGATCGACTTCGCGCGGTTCGGCACGACACGCGCCCGGGTCATGCAGGCGCTCGCCGCCGCGGAGATCGGCACCCAGGTCCACTACATGCCGCTGCTCCACCACCCGCTGCACGCCCAGCGCTGCCCGGACGAGCACGCCCGACCGCGCCCGGGCACCGATCACTACTACGCGCGCACCCTGTCGCTCCCGCTGTACCCCACGCTGACCGCCGACGATGTCCGCTACGTCGTCGGCGAGCTGCACCGCGTCCTTGGAGAATCGTCATGATCGAGCCGTCGTCCACGGGATTCGTGTACTCGAGCGACAGCGCCAAGCCCCGGCTCGATCTCGACGCGACGCGCGCGATGCTCGAGCGCGTCGCGTGACCCGGCCGGCGATCGTGTTTCGTGCCGACGCGTCGCACGCGATCGGCCTTGGCCACGTCGCCCGGCTGTGCGCGGTGATCGAAGAGGTAGAACCCAGCGGGGCGCGGCCGCTCCTCATGTTCGATGGCGACGACGCGCTGGCGCCATGGCTCCAGCACCACGGCCTCGGCGCCGAGATCAAGCCGTGGACCACCGACGAGGTGGTCGCGGCCGCCGCCGCGCCCGGCGTCCGCGCCGTCGTGATCGATGGCCCGGCGCTCGCCGCCACGCTCGCCCCCGTGCTCGCCGGCCGCGGCGTCCGCACCGTGGTGATCGACGACCGCGGCGACTTCGCGCCCTCGGTCGATGCCGTGGTCAATCACAACTTCCACGCCCCCGCCCTCGCCGGCAGCTATCCCGGTGCGCGGCTCCGCCTGCTCGGCCGCAAGTACCTCATGCTCCGGCGCGCGATCCGGCGCTACACCCGAGGCGCGTGCCGGCCCAGCGACGCGACGCGGTTGCGCATCGTGGTGACGTTCGGCGGCAGCGACCCGGTGGGCGCCACCGCGCGCGTCGTGAGCCTGTTGCCCGCCGATCGCGCGCTCGCGCTTCACGTCATCATCGGGCCGGGCTTTCGCGACCACGAAGCGCTGCGCTGCGCCGCGGCGATCGCGACCGCCGCCGGTCACACCATCGAGGTCGTCCGCGATCCGCGCGACCCGGGCGGTCTGTTCGTCACCGCCGACGCCGCGATCTGCTCCGCCGGCGGCACCCTCGGCGAGCTCGCCTACCTCGGCTGCCCGGCGCTCGGCTTCGCGATCGTCGCCGACCAGGTCGCGCCGGCCCACAGCCAGGTCCGCAGCGGCCTGATCGCCGGTGGCCGCACCTGGTCGCAGCTCGACGACGACACCCTGCGCTGTCAGCTGATGAGCTTTCTGCTCGACGACCGTGGCCGCCGCGACCAGCGCCACCGCGCGCTCGCCACCGTCGACGGCTCCGGCGCCCGCCGGATCGTCGCCGACGCGCTGTCGTAGCCTGGACCAACGCCGACGTAGCGGGCCGGCTCAGGCCGGGCCGTCGAGCTGCTCGTCGAGCGTCCGCAGCCGGACGCGGGCGCCGTCGAGCTCGCTGCGAACGCTGACCGCGTGCTGCCGGGTGTCGGCGAGCTGGGCCTCGAGCCGGCGGACGTGATCCTCGAGCGCGACGAGCCGGCGCTGCAGCAGCTCGACGTCGGCCGACGTCGCGGCGCGCTGCGTGGCGAGGTCTTGCGCGCGGCGCGCGGCTTGCTGCGCGGCCTCGCTCGAGATCTCGATCGGCGTCAGCTGGGTGCCCAGGCGCTGGCGCCGCGTGGCGGTTCGCAGCGTGACCTCGGCGGCGGCCGCGGCCACCGGCGGTGGCTCGGACGGCCCCGCGCGGCGGGTCGCGGGAAGCACCTGGGTGGGCGCGACGGCCGCCTGCGCGCCGGCTTCGAACCGCATGCGCTCGGACTCGCTGACCTTGGCGCGGCGGAGCTGCTCGTCATCGATCGCCTGGCGGTACTCGATCGCCGCCTTGCGGCGGATCTCGATGTCGGTGCGCCAGCGCTCGCGGCGCGCGACCAGCCGCTCGAGATCCGGGGCGACCGCCGCCAGCCGCGCGCACAGCGCCGCGAGCTCGTCGGTCGGTGCGCCCATCAGCCTGCCGAGCTCGCCGCGGTCGAGCCAGATCCCGTGCGCCGGGCACTGATCGACGATGACGTCGCTCGACCGCCGCGCGGTCATCAGCGTGGTCGCGCCCTCGAACGCGCAGTCCGGGCACTCGATCGAGTTGCGCCACCACAGCGTCTGGCCGTCGGGCCACCGCGGATCGCCGAACGCCGCGCCCGGCGCCGCCGGCGAGACCCAGACCCCCTCGCAGCGCAGGCAAGAGCTGACCCCCTCGAACGTCGGATCGAGCAGCTCGCCGCACCGCGGACACAACAAGAACCTCGGCTCCTCGCGGACGGGCACTCCCATGCCGCCACAATACCGCAGCGGCGACCGCGCTACGCGATCCGCTGGATCGCCTCGACCACCGCGGCCGGCGTGATGCCGAGCTTCTCGAGCACCAGCTCGCCGGGAGCCGAGGCGCCGTAGCGATCGATGCCGATCGCGACCCCGCGATCACCGATGTACTCGCGCCAGCCAAACGTCACGCCGGCTTCGACCGAGACCCGGCGGTACATCGCCGGCGGCAGCACGGCCTCGCGGTAGGATTGCGGCTGCGCGGCAAACAGCTCCCAGCACGGCATCGACACCACGCGGGCGGACACGCCGGCCTTGGCGAGCTCGTCGCGCGCGGCCAGCGCCACGAACACCTCGGAGCCGGTCGCGATGATGATCGCGTCCTTGCCGTCGGCGAGCACGTAGCCGCCGCGCTCGGCCCCCGGCGCGCCGGGCTGGGTCACGACCGGCAGATCCTGCCGCGACAGCACGAGCGCGGTCGGGCCGTGCGTCTTGGCGAGCGCGTAGCGCCAGCCAGCGGCGGTCTCGTTGGCGTCGCACGGCCGGTACACGCACAGGTTCACCATCGCGCGCAGCGCCATCAGGTGCTCGACCGGCTGGTGCGTCGGGCCGTCCTCGCCCAGGCCCACCGAGTCGTGCGTCCACACGAAGATCGCCGGCATCTTGTTGAGCGCGGCGAGCCGCACCGGCGGCCGCATGTAGTCACTGAACACGAAGAACGTCGCGACGAACGGGCGCACCCCGCCGTGATAGAGCATGCCGTTGCCGATCGAGCCCATCGCGTGCTCGCGGATGCCGAACCGGAGGTTCTTGCCCTCGCCGGCACGACCGTAGTCGCCACCCGGCACGATCGTCTTGGTCGAGCCGCCGAGGTCGGCGTCGCCGCCGAACAGCCACGGGATCTTGGCCGACAGCGCGGCCATCACGGTGCCCGACGAGCTGCGCGTCGCGACCGCCTTGGATCCGTAGGCGGCCTCGGGGAGCCCCTGATCCCATCCCGCCGGTAGCTCGCCACGGATCGCGAGCTCGAGTTGCGCCGCGAGATCCGGATGCGCCGTGCGGTACGCGGCCAGCTTGGCGTCCCACTCGGCGTGAGCGACCGCGCCGCGCTTGCCACCCTCGGCCATGTGCGCGCGAACCTCGTCGGGCACCAGGAAGAACGCCGCGGGATCCCAGCCGAGCGCCTGCTTGGTGGCGGCGACCTCGGCGTCGCCCAGCGGCGAACCATGCGACGAGCTCTTGCCGGCCTTCTTCGGCGAGCCAAACCCGATCGTCGTGCGGATGACGATGATCGAGGGCCGCGCGGTCTCGGCCTTGGCGGCCGCGATCGCGGCGTCGAGCGCCCCGAGGTCGGCGTCGCCGTTGGCGACGTGCTGGACGTGCCAGCCACACGCGGCGTAGCGCGCGCCGACGTCCTCATCCATGATCAGCGACAGCGGCCCGTCGAGCGTGACCTGGTTCGCATCGTAGAGATACGTCAGCTTGCCGAGCCCGAGGTGGCCGGCGAGGCTGGCGGCCTCGCACGCCACGCCCTCCATCACGTCGCCATCGGACACCAGCGCGTAGGTCTGGTGATCGATGATCGTGTGGCCGGGGCGATTGAACAGCTGCGCGAGGTAGCGCTCGGCGATCGCCATGCCGACGGCGTTCGCGGCGCCCTGCCCGAGCGGCCCCGTGGTCGCTTCCACGCCCGGCGTGTCGTGCCACTCGGGGTGACCGGGGGTCCGGCTGCCCCACTGGCGAAACTGCTTGAGCTCGTCGAGCGCGAGGTCGTAGCCGGTCAGGTGCAGCATCGAGTACAAGAGCATCGAGCCGTGACCGGCCGACAGCACGAAGCGGTCGCGGTCGAACCAGGTCGGCACGCTCGGATCGTGCTTGAGGTGGTTCTGAAACAGCACGTATGCCATCGGCGCACAGCCGAGCGGCAATCCGGGGTGCCCGGAGTTGGCTTTCTGCACGCCATCGATCGACAGGGTGCGAAGCGTGTTGATCGCGAGCGTTGCCAGCGTCGAAGAATCTGTCTTGGGCATGTCGGCGACCGGACCGTAGCATGGCGGGCGCGCGTGTAGGCAGGGTCTCGCTCGACGACGAACCGCGCCCGGCACCGCCGGCGCCGCGTCGATCGCCGCGCTGGCCAGGCCCCGCACCGTGACCGGCGTCTCATCGCCGCGCTCGCTGCGGCGACCGCCCGCGATGGCTTCGCTGCCGGAGGAAACGGTAGATTCCGGGCAACATGAAGCCTGTCCGCCCCGAGACCATCGCCGCGCAAGCGCTCCACGCGATCGACGAACCGACCGGCGCGGTGGTCCCGCCGATCCACCTGTCGACGACCTACGCGCGCGACGCGAGCCATGCGCTGCGTGGCCGGACCTACACCCGCGACGAGAACCCGACGCCGGTGACCGCCGAGCGCGTGCTCGCGGCGCTCGAGGGTGGGGCCGCGGCGCTGACGTTTGCCTCGGGGATGGCGGCCGCGACCGCCGCGATCCGCGCGGCGCTGCGGCCCGGCGATCACGTGATCAGCCCGCGCGTCGCGTACTTCGCCCTGCGCAGCTGGCTCGACCGGTTCTGCCAGCGCTGGGGCGTCCACCACGACGTCGTCGACACCACCGATCCCGCCGCGGTCCAGGCCGCGATGCGGCCGACCACGCGGCTGGTCTGGTGCGAGACCCCGGCGAACCCGACCTGGGAGATCACCGACATCGCGGCGATCGCCGAGATCGCGCACGCCGGCGGCGCGCTGCTCGCGGTCGATTCGACGTGCGGCACGCCGGTTCACACGCAGCCGATCGCGCTTGGCGCCGACCTGGTGATGCACGCGGCCACCAAGTACCTCGCCGGCCACTCCGACGTGCTCGCCGGTGCGCTGGTCACCGCGCGCGCCGACGCCACGTGGGAGCAGATCGCCCTGCTCCGCCACGACGAGGGCGCCGTGCTCGGGCCGTTCGAGGCGTACTTGCTGATGCGCGGCATGCGGACGCTGTTCGCGCGCGTCGAGCGCTCGAGCCGCACCGCGCACTACCTCGCCACCGAGCTCGCCGGTCGCGGGGTCACCGTGCGCTATCCCGGCCTGCCGTCGCACCCGCAGCACGCGGTCGCTGCGCGCCAGATGCAGCACGGGTTCGGCGGCATGCTGTCGGTCCAGGTCGGCGGCGGCGCGGCCCGTGCGATCGAGGTCGTCAAGCGGCTCCAGATCTGGGTGCCGGCGACCTCGCTGGGCGGCGTCGAGAGCCTCGTCGAGCACCGCCACAGCGTCGAAGGCCCCACCACCCCGACCCCGCCGGATCTGTTGCGGTTGTCGGTCGGCCTCGAGCATGAAGCCGATCTCCTCGATGACCTCGTGGCGGCGCTGTCATGACCATCGCGCTCCGCGTCGCGACCTGCCGCGAGCTGCCCGAGCCCGACTTCGACGAGGCCCCGCTCGCCGAGGCGCTCGCCGCCGGCGGGTTCGCCGCCCAGCTGGTCGGCTGGGACGATCCCGCGGTCGACTGGGACGCGCCGATCCCGACGATCCTGCGGTCGACCTGGAACTACCCGCTGGCGATCGACGCGTTCGTCGCCTGGCTCGAGCGCGTGGCGGCGGCAGCTCCGCTGGTCAACCCGCCCGACATCGTGCGCGGCAACCTGCGCAAGCGCTATCTGCTCGAGCTCGCCGCGCGCGGCGTGCCGGTGGTCCCCACGACGCTGGTCGAGCGCGGCGCCCGCTGCGATCTCACCGCGATCGCCGCCTCGATGATCGTGATCAAGCCCGAGATCGGCGCCGGTTCGATCGGCACCCGGCGATTTGCGCCCACCGACCCCGCCGCGGCCAGCCACCTCGCCGGCCTCACGGCGCACGGCGCGGCGCTGATCCAGCCCTACGTCGCGTCCGTCGAGGGCTACGGCGAGCGATCGCTGGTCTGGATCGACGGTGAGCTCTCGCACGCGGTCCGCAAGACCCCACGGTTCTCGGGCGACGCCGAGTCGGTCGCCGGGCCGTTCCCGATCGCCGACGACGAGCGCGCCATCGCCCACGCCGCGCTCGCCCCGATCGCCGACCGCATTCTCTACGCCCGGGTCGACGTCGCGCCCGACGCCGCCGGCCGCGCGATGGTGATGGAGCTCGAGCTGATCGAGCCGTCCCTGTTCTTCGCGAAGCAGCCCGGCTCCGCGGACCGCTACGTCGCGGCCCTGCGCCGGCGGCTCCAGAACTAGGCGTCGGTAGTCAACCCGACGCAAGCCGGAATCGGCGCTCGAAGACGCGCGACCGCAGACGCCGCGATGTCCGCTCGGCCCATCAGCGGGCTTCGCCGGTCCGGCCATGCGCCAGGTCGAGGATCAGCTCGGCGACCCGCGCCGGCTGGTGCCGCGGGATCGCGTGGCCGGCGTTGTCGACCACGACGTGGCGATGGTGGGCGAAGTAGGCGCGGCGCTGGGCGAGCTCCTCGGCCGGCAGGTTGAGCTTGCTGTCGGCGCCGTCGACCATCACCACCGGGCAGGCGATGCGCCGCCAGTACCGGATCGCCACCTCGAGCCGAAATGCGTGCGGCCCGAACGTCCGGTGCAGCGGATCGTGCTTCCACACGAAGCCGCCGTCGACCGCGTGGGTCCCGACCTCGGCCAGCCGCCGCGCGATCGCCTCGCCGAGCCGATCGTCGTTCTTGCGCAGCCGCCGGACCGCCTCGTCGAGCGACGCCATCGGTGTCCGCGGCGTTCGTGCCATCCGCCACGAGTCGATCCAGATCGCGGTCCGCGCGGGTCCGTCGAGCTTGGCCATGTCCGGCGGCCCGAGGCCCTCGAACAACGCGAGCCCCGCGAGTCGGTCGGGCCGCGTACCGGCGTAGTAGCTGCTGATGCTGCCGCCCATCGAGTGGCCGACCAGCACGACGCGCTGCTTCGCGAGCCGGGAGATCACGTCGTCGAGATCGGCGACGTAGTCCATGAAGTAGTAGTAGCCACCGCCGCTGATCCAATCGCTGTCACCGTGGCCGCGCAGGTCCGGCGCGATCACGTGGCCGTGGTGCGCGAGCCGCTCCGCGACATCGAACCAGCAGGCATGGGCGAGATCACCAAATCCGTGCACCAGCACGAACGTCAGGTCACCGGGATCTTGGGGACCGTCCCACTCGAGGACGTTGTAGGTCAGCCCGGTCGCGAGAGGGAGCTTGCGTGCTTGCATCGGGGCCCGGCCATCATCGCGCGGCGGCGGCGGGTCCGCCACCCTCGGCGGAGGCCGCCTGCAGTAGCTCCGCCGTGGTCGCGATCGCCGCGTACTCACCCTCGAGGTTGGCCAGCGACATCGCATGGACCTCGTCCGCGGACCGCAGCGTCCCCGCGTAGTCGCGCTTGTCGAACGTGAACGCGGCATCGCTCACGACGACGGTCTCGAAGCCGAGGTTGCCCGACGTACGCGCCGTGGCCTCGACGGAATTGTTCGTGATCACGCCCACGATCACGACTCCGCGGATGCCGCGAACATGCAGCCAGCGCTCGAGGCCGGTGGTCACGAACGCATCCGGAACGTTCTTCTCGACCACGTGCTCGTCGTCGCGCGGCGCCAGCGCGGCCTGAAACTCGGCGCCGGCCTGCCCCGGCCAGAACACCGAGCCGGGCGTCCGCGAGACATGGCGGACATGCACCACCGGGGCGCCGGCCTCGCGCCACGCGGCGAGCAGCCTCGCGATGTTCGCCTCGGCCTCGGGGTTGTTGCGGGGCCCGAGCTTCGGATCCTGGATGCCGCGCTGCATGTCGATGATGACGAGCGCGCGCGGCGGGTTCGGCCGGGGACTCACGATCGCCCGACCATAGCGCGTCCGGGGGCATCGCAGCACGGGCGGTGCGCACCGACTACGCGGCGAGCTGGGCGGCGAGCCGGTCGACGGCATCGACGGTCCACGCGCCGTACCAGAACAGATCCTTGCCGCTGACCCGGATCACCCGGGCTCCCGGCAACGCGTCGACGATCAGCGCCTCATCGGCGGCGCTGAACGCGTGGGGCTCGTCGGGCAGGATCACCAGCTCGGGCCGCCGGGCCCGCACCTCGTCGAACGTGACCCGCGGATAGCGGACGTCGCGCCCACCGGCATCGTGCGGCAGCATCTTGCCCAGATCGGCGGCGAGCGGGTACAGCCGCAGCCGATCGCCGAACGCGTTGGCGATCCCGACGTGGGCCAGCACGTCGGAGCCGAAGGTGTCGGCGTTGAGCGTCATCAGGGGGTCCATCCAGATCGGCACGAACGCGCTCGGCCCCGTCGCGCTGGCGCCGCGAAGCTCGTAGCCGCGCCGGACGAGCGACTTCGCCGGCTCGCGGTCCTGAACCCCGAGCACCCGCGCCAGCCGCGCCAGGTGCGCGATTCCCTGATCGACGCGGCGTGGCAGAGACACCAGGACCGGCACGCGCCCGCCGAGCCCCTCGAGTACGACCCGCGTATTCTCTTCTTGATTCGCGATCACCAGGTCGGGCGACAGCGCGAGCACGGCGTCGACGTCGACGTCCTTCGTGCCGCCGACGGTCGCGACCTCGCGCGCCTCCGGGCTCTCGCAGTAGGTCGTGCGACCGACCAGGGAGGCACGAGCGCCGAGCGCGATCACGCTGTGGGTGTCGCTCGGCACCAGCGACACGACACGCTGCGGAGGCCGCGAGAACATCAGCGTGCGCCCCAGGTCATCGGTGAGCTTCAGCGGAGGCATCGAGCGTGTATACCGCATCATGCTAGGCTCGCTCGCGTGACCCAGTCCGTGGAGCACCCGCTGGTCGCGCAAGCATTCGATGCCAAGAAGCACGAGGAGCTCGCGCGCGCGATCGAGAACCTGACCTCCGAGGAAGCCGCGTTCTTCCTGCACAAGCTCGAGAACGCGCTCCGCAAGCGCAAGCTCCAGCTGACCGGCTACCTCGCCGCGATGGTCACGTGGCTGGTCACGATGGTCGCGGCGCTGCTGTACTTCGGAACCCACGACGGCTTCGTGCTCTGGGTGTTCCTGATCCCGTTCGCCTCGGTCGGCGCGCTCCTGTACGGCTTCGGCCTGTGGGCCGAGCGGATCTCGAATGCGCCGCCCAGCGCTCGGGCCGCCGGGGCGGTGGCCCCGCCCGCGACCAAACCGTGAGTCACTCCATGTCGAGTGACTTGAACGCGCCCTGATCGTCGAGGATCGTCCCCCACACCTTGTGCGACGCCTGGTGCTGCGACATCCCGAAGCTCAGGTTCCCGCCGGTGCCGGGATCGAAGTCCTGCATCTTCTCGAGCGCGTCGACCAGCGTCTCGGTGTCGACCTCGCGGCCCAGGCGGCGGAGCCCCTCGGCGAACAGCTCGCCGACAACGAAGCCCTCGAGCGAGATGAAGTCCGGCTCCTGATCGGGGTGGTACTTCTTGAGCGCGTCGCGGTACTTGATCACGCCGGTCGCGCCCGAGTCGAAGTGCGGCACGACCTGCGTCACGATCACGCCGGCGCCGTAGCCCGGGCCGCGCTCCTTCAGCTCCTCGGCCAGCGAGCTGCTGCTGACGAACGACACGTTCAGGAACACCGTGTCGATCTTGTGATCGCGGATCTTCTGGATGAACTTCGCGCTCGGCTTGTACGTGCCGACCATGATGATCGCCTTGACCGGGTGCTTGGGTCGATCGACGTTGCCAACTCGCAGCGAGGCGTTGTTGTACTCGAGCACCTTGTTGACCGCGTCGTCGACCTCGAGCGTGTTGCGCTCGTAGCCGACGCGGAGCAGATCGTCGCTGCGGCCCTTCTTGCGCAGCATCTTCTTGGCGCCCTCGAACCCGGCGTCGCCGTAGCTGTCGTTTTGTGCGAACACCACGATGCCGCGCTCGGGGATCTTCTTGACGTCGACCAGATAGCTGATCATCTTCGCGGTCTCTTCTTCGTAGCTCGCGCGATAGTTGAACACGTAGCGATCGGGCGGATCCTTGCGCAGCAGGCCCGAGCCGGTGAACGCACCGAAGAACAGGACCTTCTTGCCCAGCACGTAGGGCAGCGCTTCCTTGGTCGTCGGCGTGCCGACGTTGCCGAGGATCGCGAACACGTGGCGATCGGTGATCAGCTCCTGCACGTTGGCCAGCGCGCGCTTGCCCTCGTAGCCGTCGTCGAGCGCCATCAGCTTGAGCATGCGTCCCGACACCCCGCCGGCGTCGTTGATCGCGGCGAACGAGGTCTCGAGCCCGAGCTTCATCCGCGTGCCCAGCTCGCGGGACGCGCCGGAGAAGGCAGCGCTCATCCCGACGGTGATCGAGTCGTCGGTCACGCCGCGCGCGCCCGTGGTCATCGGCGACGGCGACGGCGCCTGCGGCACCGAGGCCGCGGGAGCGTGGTTCGCGGCGGCGTGCGTCGCCGGGGCGGCGGACTTCCCGTCGAACCGCATGAACGCGACGACCCCGATGACGCCGAGGGCGACGACGGCCCCGGCCGCGAGCAGGTGGTTTCGGTTCAAGCCGGGCGACGGGGGCGGCAAGAGCGGGAAGTTCTGCTCGCCGTTGTAGGAGATCGGACCGCTGCGTTGCGCCTCGGAGCGCTCGCCGCCGGTCCGCATGCTGTACGACCCGCCGCCGGTCCGCACGCTGCTGTACGATCCGCCGCCGGTCCGCACGCTGTACGAGTCACCGCCGGCCTGGCGCGGAAGCACCGGCAGCGGCATGCTCTCCGACCGGGTGCCCTTCATCTGCGCCTCGATCAGCTGGCGGATCTGCAGCCGCTCCTCGCCGAACAGCTCGGTGATCGCCGCGCCCATGCCGCGGTCCCGGCTCGGCGTCGCGTACTGCGCGAGGTAGAACTCGAGCTCGCCGCGCAGCGCATCGGCCGTCTGGTAGCGGTCGCGGGGCTGAAAGGCCATGGCCTTGCGGCAGATCTGCAGGAGCACGTCGGGGACATCTGCCGGCAGCGCCGGCTGTTCACCGCTGGCGACGCGCCGCAGGATCTCGGCCTCGCTGCGGCCGTGCCAGATCTGCTTGCCGGCCAGGATCTCCCACAGCATGACGCCGACCGAGAACAGATCGGCACGGCGATCCAGGGCGCCGCCGGTGATCTGCTCGGGCGCCACGTAGCGCACCTTGCCCTTCAGCACGCCGACCCGCGTGTGGTTGAGCGAGTCGAGGACCTTGGCGATCCCGAAGTCCAGCAGCTTCACCTGACCGTCGTAGGTGATGAAGATGTTGCTCGGCGTCACGTCGCGATGCACGATCGACATCGGCGTGTTGTCGTAGTCGGTCAGCTCGTGGGCGTAGTGCAGCGCCGACAGCACGTCCACGAGCATCTGGATCTGCATCGTGAGCGGGAACAGCCGCGACGCGTGGCGCGCCCGGCGCACGCGCTCGAAGCTCTGTCCCTCGAGGTACTCCATCGCGATGTAGAACCGGCCGAGGTCCTCCCCGACGTCGTTGGTCTGAACGACGTTGGGATGGTTGAGCCGCGCTGTGATCCGCGCCTCTTCGAGGAACATCCGCCGGAAGTCCTCGTCCTCCGCCAGATCGCGCCGGAGCAGCTTGACTACGACGAGTTTCTGAAAGCCACCCAGGCCGCTCTGGGTCGCTGTCAGGAACACCTCGGACATGCCGCCATGCCCGATCTCCGCGATGAAACGGAACTTTCCGGGTAGGTCGTTCATGACGCTTACTTTGCCCGACATCGTGACTGCCGTGGCATCTTTCTTCTTTGTGATACTCATCAGAAGCACACCCGATGTTCGTTAAACCTGCTCACGCTGACTCCCAATAAACAACTACTATCCAGTAAAGCATAGTACCAAATCTGCACCAAGTGTTGTTTCACTTGGACGGCATAATAACGTCGTCGATGTGCAAGCGTCGATGTACGTAATCGGAGCCGACGTAGCAGGCTGAGAAATTACCGGAAGTGGGCTACCGTGGCATCGAGTCGGACGGGGCGCGCGGAGGTCGGAGTAGCTGGGTGGTCCGACGACCCCGCCAATCGAGCGGAACTACGACGCGGAACGTCGAACCCTTGCCGACCGTCGACTCGAGCTCGACCTGGGCGCCGAGCAGGTCGGTGAGCCGGGCGACCAGGGCCAACCCGAGACCTACACCGCCATACCCCTTGGCGTCACCGCGCTCACCCTGGCGAAATGGCTCGAAGATCGCGGCGCGGTCCTCGGGCGCGATGCCGATGCCGGTGTCGATGACCTCGAGCGCCACCGCGCCACCGCGCCGGACGGCGCGCACGGTGACCCGCCCCCCCTCCGGGGTGAACTTCACCGCGTTGGACACCAGGTTGACCAGCACGTGGGCGAGCCAGCGCTCGTCGGAGGCCACGCTGGGTAGATCGGGGGCGATGTCGGCCTCGAGCTCGAGGTTCTTCGTACCGACCATCATCGAGACCGACGCGGTGACCCGCTCGACCAGCGCGGCGACGTCGACGTTGGCGGGCCGCGCGTCGATCTTGCCGGCCTCGGCGCGGGTCAGCGCGAGCAGGTCGTCGATCAGCGACAGCAAGCTCTGCGCGCTGCGCTTGATCGACGCGCACGCGGCGACCTGCTTCTCGGTGACCGGGCCGTAGACGCCCGCGGCGATCACGTCGGACAGCCCCTGGACCCCGTGGATCGGGGTCCGCAGCTCGTGGGTCATCGAGGCCACGAACTGACTGCGCTGGGTCGCGGTCTGGATCAGCTGCGCGGTGCGCTTCTCGAGCGCCGCCTCGCGGGCGCGCAGGACCCGCAGGGTCGCGGCCGAGAACAGCGCCGGCACCCCGACGACGATCACGCAGAACCCGATCGCGATGATCGCGTAGCCGATCGTCGGCACCTCGCCGGGGGCCCCGGGGATCCGCTGCGGTGGCAGGACCTCGAGCGCCATCAGCAGCACCATCGTCGAGTAGCTGAACAGCACGAACAGCGCCATCACGATGGTGACGCCGAGGTTGGCCAGCAGCGATAGCACGGCGATCTCGATCACGTAGGTCGCGACCAGCGGGCTGTATGGCCCACCGGTGATGTAGATCGCCGCGGTCAGGAGCACGACGTCCGCGACCGTGTTGACGCTCTGGGTCACCAGCACCGCGCGCTGCCGCGCCAGCGCCGCCCACGCGATCGAATTGCTAGCCAGCTTGCCGCCGATGAGCAGGAAGTACGCCCACCGCCACGAGCTCCACCCGAACACGGTGATCGCCAGCGCAAGCACCGCGAAGCTGATCGCCACCGCGTAGCCCGACCAGATGCCGTAGACCAGCCGCTGCCGGTTGGCCGGCGCCGCGATCTCGACGACGGACGCGACCAGCTTGGCGAGCGCGGTTCGGGTCCGCATCGCCCAGGCCTAGGCTTCGCCGAGCAGCCGGCGCACCTGCGCGAGCAGCTCGACGAGGTCGAACGGCTTGCTCAGGTAGCCGTCCGCCAGCGTGCCGAGCTGGACCGTGCGGCTCGACTGGTCGCGATCGTTGTAGACCGCGCTCATCAGCAGGATCGGCGTCGACGCGCCGTCCGGGCGGCCCTTGATCTCGCGCAGCAGCTCGAAGCCATTCTTGCGCGGCAGCTGGACGTCGACGAGCAGCAGATCCGGCGATTCGGACTCGAACCGCGCGACGCCTTCGGGCCCGGACGACGCCGCCACCGTCTCGTAGCCATTGGCCGCCAGGAAATCCAGAAGGATCATCTGGTTCACCGGATCATCCTCGACGACCAGGATCTTCTTCACAGCGAGCCAGCGTACCACGCCCTACCCGAAACGACTCGACGGGACGGGCCCTCCGGCCCACAGCCTCGAGCGCGGCCCGGGCACCGGCGGCCACGCGCGCGCGACCAGCGCCGCCCACCGCAGGGGCTCGTCGGCGATCTGCTCGGCGGCGTCGAGCTCCGCGGTCGCCGCGAGCTCGCTCGCGATCACGTCGGCCGGGCGGTCATCGGCCACCGACTCGCTGACCTTGCGGGTGTCCGGATCGACGATCGCGTGGGCCGCCCACGGCGCCACGAGGGTCTGGTAGAGCAGCGTCGTGACGTCGGGCGCCAGCGGGCTGTCGGTGGTCCACGGCGATGCGTGCGCGAACACGATCTGATCGGGGCGGCGCTGGATCAGCCGCGCGAGATCGCCGCTCGGCAGCGCCGCGAGATCGTACATCACGATCAGCCCGGGTGCCGGGACGCCGACCGCCGGCCACAGCGCGATCGGCAGCCCCAGCCGGTGCGCCGCCGCGCGCGCGACGATCTCGTGATCGCGCCCCGGCGGCGCATACACGCAGGGCAGCCCGAGGGGCGCGACCAGCTCGGCCAGCCGGGCCAGCCCGCTCGCGACGCGCGCCAGCGAATCGGCGAGCCAGGCATAGCGGCCGTGCATCGGCTCGTCGAATCCGTACGGCGACTGGTGCAGCACGAGCCCGCCGGTGAGCACGTAGTGCCAGCCGCGCAGATCCCGTGCGTCGAGCGCACACGCCCCCGCGACCCGATCGGCGCGCTCGCAGATCCCGCGGATGGTCTCGCGCAGCTCGGTGGTCTCGGTCGAGTCGGGCGTGAGCTGCGCGAGCGCGCCGCGCGTGATGTCGAGCCGCCCTGCCATGGCGGCGTTGAACGCGTAGAGGTACTGGCACATGAAGCTGCGCGACCGCAGCGCCGCGTGGTCCTCGAGCACCGCGACCGCGTCGTGGTAGGCGAGCGCGCTCTCCAGCGCCGAGATCAGCTCGCACACGACCTCCTCGCTGTCGCCGACCAGCGCGAGGCATCGCCACAGCACCGCCGCGGCGATCGCCGGGGCGCCCGCATCGATCAGCGCGTAGCCCAGATCGTAGAGTCGATCCGGGCTGTCCGGATCGCGGACAGCCGCGCTGGCCAGCTCGGCGAGCGGACCGGCGCCGCGCCGGGTCGCGAGCTCGGCGAGCAGCGCCAGCCAGCGCGGCAGCTCGGCGACCGGGATCGCCTTGCCCGTCGGCCAGCCGAACCCGGCGCGCAGCCGGTCGAACGCGGCGCGATCATCGCCCGTCGCGATCAGCGCCGCGATCGCCAGCGTCTCGTCCGTCATCGGCGACAGATCACAGCTTCGCCAGCCGCAGCGACGCGTCCCACAGCGCGGTTCGCATCCCGACGTCCCGCGCATTCGGCGCTGGCGGGCTCTGGACGCCGTCGTTGAAGTAGCTACCCGACGGCGCGCTGGCCGCGTCCTCGCCGGCGAGCCGCACCGCCGTCCGGGCGCCGGCCTCGGGTGGGATCCCGGCGACCGGACCGAAGCCCTGGCGCAGCAGCTTGGTGCTGATCACGCCCGGGTGCAGGCTGTACGCGACCAGGCGGTCCGGCGCGTGGCGCTCGGCGAGCGTGATCGCGTGCATCACGTTCGCGAGCTTGGACATCGCGTACGCCGCGTACCCGGTCCACGCGCTCGCGAGCGTCAAGTCGTCGATGTGGATCCGGCCGCGGGTGTGCGCGACCGACGCCACGTTGATCACGCGCGACGGCTGCCCGGCGGCGCTCGCCTCGAGCCTGGGCGCGAGCAGCTGGGTGAGCAGGAACGGCGCGACGTGATTGACCGCGAACGTCAGCTCGATGCCGTCGTCGGTCACCACGCGCTCGCCGGCGAAGATCCCGGCGTTGTTGACCACGACGTGCAGCGCCGGCAGCCGCGCCAGGATCTGCTCGGCCCCGCGCCGCACCGCGGCCAGCGATCCGAGATCGAACGACACGCCCTCGAGCTGGGCGCCCGGCAGCTCCTCGCGCAGCGCCGCCAGCGCCGCATCGACCTTGGGCTTCGTTCGTCCGTGGACGATCACCTTCAGGCCGCCGGCCGCCAGCGCGCGCGCCGTCGCGCGGCCGATGCCATCGGTGGATCCGGTGACGAGCGCAACGCGGCGTTCCGTCATCCGCCAAAGATAGATTATTTTGGCGCCGCGTGCGCGCGCGCCGGTGGTTCGCGGACCATCAGCACCGGCGCTTGCGGTGGCGGGAGCTGCGACGCCTGGAGCGCCCAGCGCCCCCGCGAGATGCTCGGATCCACCCCGGCCCACGCCCCCAGCATCGCGAACGCCTCGGTGCGGTCCGACGACTCGAGCGTCATGATCCGCGCGTTGTGCATGCCCTGCGGCTGGATCAGCACCGCCGAGTCCGTCGCGTTGCCGAGCGCGAGCTTGCCAGCGGTCCACGGATCCCATTCACCGTAGATGAACAACAGTCGTTGGCCGTTGTGCTCGACGAAGTCGAGGATGTCGGCCATCGAATCGGCGTTATAGGGCGGGTCCTGCGCGGTCGGCAGCTCGTGGACATAGTCGAGCTCCGTGTACATGCGATAGGGCGCCAGGTAGGCGGCGCCATAGGCTGGGTAGCCCAGCTCGGCGTAGGTCTGGTAGACGTACGGCTCGAAGAACACGAGCTTGCTGTCGTCGCAGGCAGACACCGGCGAGGTGTTGTCGAGGAACGCGAAGAGATCGTCATCGCTGGCCGTGGTGCTCGGCACCTGATCGCACTGCGCGACGCCAGCCACCTGCCAGAACGACCACTCGAGGTTGACGATCGCGGACTCGACCGCCGCGCCCAGCGCCACCCGGGTGTACACGTACTCGGACTGCGCACCGGCGCGCAGCTCCATCGCGGCGCGACGGTTCGCCAGCATCTCGGTCGCGGCGTCGCGCACGGCCTGGCGGCACGGCGGTGGCCCGACCGTGTCGAGAAAGTCCGCGTACCTGGGATCCGGCGCGCCGAACGTCAGCGGCGCGACATACGCGATCGTGCCCTCGACATCGTCGGGGTAGAACCGGCGATGAAACACCGCGGTCATCCCGCCCTTGGAGCCACCGGTTGACAGAAACCTGCCCTCGTAGACCGTGCGCAGCGCCGTGATGATGTCGTGCTCGTCGGCCGCCATCTGCGCGATGGTCAGCTTCGTCCAGTCGGTCGGCAGCGGGCGCGATTGCCCGTAGTAGCGATGCTCGATCGAGACCTGGTTGGCCTCGAGCATCTTGGTCAGCTCGACCGGCGAGTCCAGGTAATAATCGGCGTAGCCCGAGGTGTGGACGATCATCGGGACCGGCGCCAGCTCGCTCCGGTGCAGCAGGGAGACCTCCTGCTGGAACGTCCCCTGGCTCGGATCGTTGTGGTCGACCGGCTGCGTGAAGTGCAGCACGAAGTAGTGGGTGTCGGGCAGATCGGTCGGGGCCTCCTCCGCGGTCACCCCGCGAAGCGCGCGCAGACGCTCGAGCAGCTCCTCTGCCGACAGGTGAGGAGGCTCCTCACTGCCGCCGCAGCCGCCGACGGCCAGGCCCGCCGCGACGATCGTCCCGAGCAGCCCCTTCATGGCGGCGAACTCTGCCATATAACGCGGGCCGCCCACCCTGGCAATCGCCAACTTTACACAACCGCGTGCTGCCTTGCCATCGCGGCAGCTTCCGGGGTAGGCATTGCGGCCTATGGCACTGTCCGTCGGGATTGTCGGCCTTCCCAATGTGGGCAAGAGCACTGTGTTCAACGCTCTCACTGCCGGCAAGGCGGAGGCGGCTAACTACCCGTTTTGCACCATCGACCCGAACATCGGGATCGTGCCGGTCCCCGACGACAGGATGCGCCGCATCGAGTCGTTCGTGAAGACGCAGAAGGTGATCCCCGCGATCGTCGAGATCGTCGACATCGCAGGCCTCGTCGCCGGCGCCTCCCAGGGGGAGGGCCTCGGCAACAAGTTCCTCGCCAACATCCGCGAGACCAACGCGATCCTCATGATGGTGCGTTGCTTCGACGATCCCAACGTCATCCACGTCTCGGGCAACGTCGACCCGATGCGCGACATCGACATCATCGACCTCGAGCTCGCGCTCGCCGATCTCGACACCGCCGACAAGCGCGTCAAGAAGGCGCAGGGCGGCGCCAAGACCGGCAACAAGGAAGCCAAGGCCGAGCTCGCCCTCGCCGAGAAGGTTCAAGCGCACCTCCAGGCCGGCAAGGCCGCGCGCTCGTTGCCGCTCACCGACGACGAAGCCAAGCTGGTCGCGACGTTTGGCCTGCTCACCGCCAAGCCGATGCTGTACTGCTGCAACGTCGGCGAGACCGATCTGCCCAACGGCAATGCGTGGAGCGACGCGGTCCGCGCGCGCGCCGCCGCCGAGCGCGCCGGCGTCGTGATCCTGTGCGGCAAGGTCGAAGCCGAGCTCGCCGAGCTCGCCGAGGCCGACCGCGCCGAGCTGCTCGGATCGTACGGCCTCAAGGAGCCGGCGCTCGCGAGCCTCGCGCGCGAGTGCTATCGCCTGCTCGGCTTGCAGTCGTACTTCACCGCTGGCGAGAAGGAGATCCGCGCGTGGACGATCCGCAAGGGCGCGCTCGCCCCCGAGGCCGCCGGCGTGATCCACACCGACTTCGAGAAGGGGTTCATCCGCGCCCAGGTCTACTCGCTCGCCGATCTCGAGCAGTACCGCACCGAGGCAGGCATCAAGGCCGCGGGCCGGATGCGCATGGAAGGCAAGGAGTACGTCGTCGAGGACGGCGACATCATGCACTTCCTGTTCAACGTGTAGGGTCGCCGACGTCGGCGAGCTCGACGCCGAGCCGGCAGCCGATCGCGTTCAGCGCCGCAGCGGCTTGCCGGTCACGGGTCCCCGGACGATCGGCGCGTGGTCGTGCCACAGCACGATGCCGCCCAGGAGCCCGGCGATGTTCGGCGTGATCGTCACGTTGTCGGGCAGCAGGATCGTCAGGAACTTCGCGTTGCCGCCGCCGAGATAGAGGTGCCGCGGGTTCCAGACCGGCAGGACCTGCGCGATCAGCCGCTCGATCCGCCGGTTCCACTTCTTCTTGCCGATGCGCGCCAGCACCTTCGCGCTGACGAACTCCTCGTAGGTCTTGCCGTTGCCGAACGGATGGTGCGCGAGCTCGAGGTTGGGCACGTAGTTGCCCTCGAGGTAAACCGCGCAGCCGAGGCCGGTCCCGAGCGTCAGCACCAGCTCGACGCCGCGGCCCTCGATCACCCCGTAGCCCTGCACGCCGGCGTCGTTGAGCACGCGCACCGGGCGCCCGAGCTGCTCGGCCACCGCCTTGCCGAGATCGAAGCCGCGCCACTGGCGGTGCAGGTTCGGCGCGGTCAGCGTGACGCCGTCGACCACGACCCCGGGGAATCCGATGCTGATCCGATCGAACGCTCCGAGCGGCTCGACCAGCTTGCCGATCGCGGGCAACAGCTGGCTCGGGGTCGCCGGCCGCGGCGTATCGACGCGCGCGCGATCGGTCAAGGCGCTGCCATCGGCGGCGAGCACCAGCGCCTTGAGGCCGGTGCCGCCGATGTCGATGGCGAGGGTGCGGAGGTTCGATGGCGCGGTCGCTGCGGCGGTGATGTCAGGCATGGCCGTTGTCTCGGAGCTCCCACCATACGCCGCAGCCAAACGTGCTCCCAGGGCGATCGCTCGCTGCGCGCCGAACGACGCGGCGCTCGATGCGGCGAATCGCCCCAACTCACAGGGCAACGGTCGCGAGCCACAGGACGACACGGCACGGGACGGTGTCGCGATCAGAATACTCCGCGTGCAACCGCGCGCGGATCGCGGGCGCGTCGACGTCGGAGATCTGGTAGCTGGCGCCGAGAAATCGCCACACGTCGTCAAACGGCCCCGACAGATCGAGCTCGAACCGCTCGAACCGCGGCGCCGTGCCGAACAGCTCGCGCCATCCCGACTCGGTGCGCGCGCGCCGGTCGCCAAAGCCGGTCCCGCGCGGTGCGGCGATCGCGAGGAAGCGGTGAAACGCGTCGCCATCGCGGTCCTCGGCGGTGGGGCCACCGCCGAGCACGGCGGCGAACAATCCACCCGGCGCGACCACGCGGCGCAGCTCCGCGACCACGCGCTCCACATCATCGAACAGCATGAACGCGAGATGACAAACGCAGGCGTCGAACACGCCGCTCGCAAACGGCAGCGCCTGCGCTCGCCCGGCGACCAGCGCAGCACGACCTACATCACCGCACGACGGCGCCAGGTCGACGCCCACGGCGCGCGGACCGAGCCGTGAGACCAGGTACGCATCCCCGCAGCCGAGGTCGAGGACCCGCGCCCCTTCCGGAACCACAGCGATCAAGCGATCATAGCCATCGCCGCGGCCTGCACAGGTCTCGCGCACATGACGGCCGAGCGCCGACGACGTCAGCCCGGGCCTGGCCGCGTGGAACCGGCGCAGAAATGATTCGCGCTCGGTCGCCTCCCGCGAATTCCGTTCGGTCACGCGATCTCGCGGTGCGTCAATTCTGACATACCGGCACCCTTCGCCGCACGCTAGCTTGAGCGCGCCTTGTCGTCATTGTCTTCGGTGTCGTCCCTCTCGTCTTTGTCGCCGTCGCCGTCGTCGTCCGGGGCCGCGGGCTCCGCGTCAGCGAGCCTGTCGGGACTGTCGCGGATCTCCGGCCGCTCGCGCAGCGCCGGCCGTTCGCGCATCTCCGGGCTGTCCGGCGTGCTCATGGTCGTCGTGCCCGCGGCATCGTGGGGGACCTGGAGCTTGTTCGTCCGTTCGGCGAACCTGCCGTCGACCATCAGCGCGCCGATCATCTTCCTGGTGATGGGGCTGGTCGCGCTGCCGCTCGCGCTGCGCAGCGCGCGCACGCCGATCGATCGCGTGAGCCTCGGCCTCATCGCGCTCAACGCCGCGTTCGACGGCCTCAACATGCTCGCGTTCTTCGCCGCCCTCGCGCACACCACCGTGGCGATCGCCGTGCTCACCCACTACCTCGCGCCGATCCTGATCGCGCTCGCGGCACCCCGGATCGACGGCGTCGCCGCACGTGGTGCCGGGTTCGCCGCGGTCGTTGCGCTCGCGGGCCTCGTGATCATCCTCGAGCCGTGGCATGCCCCGCCCGAGGGCGCCGTGTTCGGCGCGCTGTGCGGCACCGCGTCGGCGTTCTGCTACGCCGGCAACACGTTCACCGTCCGCCGGCTCGCGGCGCGGATCGGCGCTGCCCGCGCGCTGTCGTACCACTCGCTGCTCATCGCGCTCGTCTTGTCGCCGCTGCTCATCAGCCACCTCGGCGAGGTCAGCCTCGCGCAGGTTGCCGTGCTCGGCGCGGGGAGCGCGACGATCGGCGCGATCGCCGGTGTGGTGTTCACGCTCGGCCTGCTGCGAATCGGCAGCGCCCGTGCAGCGATCCTGACATTTGCCGAGCCCGTTGTAGCGGTGGCGCTCGGCGCCCTCGTGTGGGACGAGCCCCTCCACCCGATCGCCATGCTCGGCGGTGCACTGGTCCTGGGCGCGGGTATCGAGGTTGCGCGCAAGGCGCGGTAACATCGCGCGATGCCCCCGCGCGTCACCATCGCGATGCCCGCTTTCAACGAGGAGCGCTACATCGAAGCGTGTATCGCGAGCGTCCAGGCCCAGGACTATCCTCGCGACCTCATCGAGATCCTGATCGCCGACGGCCGCTCGACCGATCAGACACGCGAGATCCTCGCCCGGCTCGCCACCGACGATCCGCGGATCCGGGTCATCGACAACCCCGCGCGCCTCCAGGCCGCGGGCCTGGGCCTGCTCGTCAAGCAAGCGGCCGGCGACATCTTCGTGCGGATGGACGTCCATTGCGAGTACGCGCCCGACTACGTCCGCCGATGCGTCGAGACGCTGGAGCGCACCGGCGCCGACAACGTCGGCGGCGCCCAGCGCCCCAAGGCCAAGACGTTCTTTCAGCGCGCCCTGTGCGCCGCCCTCGCGAGCCCGGTCGGGGTCGGCGGGGCCAAGTACCGATCGGCCGACGCCGAGGGCTTCGTCGATACCGTGTTCCTCGGCGCGTTTCGCCGCCGCGTGTTCGAGTCGGTCGGCCTGTGGGATCCCGGCGCGATCACCAACGAGGACGCCGAGCTCAACCAGCGCATCCTCGATAGCGGCGGCCAGATCTATCTGTCGCGCGACATCGTCGTGCACTACTTCCCGCGCGACTCGTTCCAGGCGCTGGCGAAGCAGTACTACAAGTACGGGCGCGGCCGCGCGCGCACGCTGCTCAAGCTCGGCTCGTTTCCCAACCTGCGCCCGGTCGTCCCGTTCGCCATGGTCGCCGGCGCCAGCGCGCTCATCGCGATCCCACCGCTGTGGCCGCTCGCGCCGCTCGCGTTCGCGAGCTATGCGCTCGCCACCGGCGCCGAGGCCGTCCGCGTCGGCGGCAAGGTGGGCCCGGCGGCGATCCCGATGGTGTGGGCGATCTTCCCGGTGCTGCACGCCTCGCACGGCATCGGGTTCGCCGCGGGGCTGCTCCAGTACCTGCGCAAGCCAGATTGGCCCGCCGAGGCCGAACGGGTCCCGAAGAAAGTCACGCTGCGCGCGGTCTGACGCCGCGCCGCTGCCACCGCCGGGGCTGCGGCCTCCGATATCCTGGGCGCTCCATGTTATCGTGGGGGGATGAGGGTTCAGGGCACGTGGCTGGCGAGCTGATCGGCCGTGCGGCGGCGCCGATCCGCGGACACCGCGACCTCGCGCTCGATCTGCTGCGCGGCTACTTCCTGGTCGTGATCATGATCGACCACCTACGGTACGCGGCCAATCCGCTGTACCTGGTGTCGGGCCACAAGTCGTTGTGGGTCACCGCCGCCGAGGGCTTCGTCCTGATCTCCGGCCTGCTGGTCGGAATGCTGCGCGGCGATCAGGCCCGCACCGCCGGCTGGGCCGCAGCCTCGCGCCATCTGGTGCGCCGCGCCGGTGTGCTCGCCCTGTGGTGCGCGCTGCTCACGATCGCGTTTCGCCTGATAAGCTTTGCAACGGGCTACTGGCCCGATGTCCCCAATGGCGATCTCCGGGGCACCCTCGTCGAGGATCTGGTCGGCGCCATCACGCTGCGCCACACCTACGGCGATCACAACCTGCTCGCCGCCTATGCGCTGTTCCTCATCATCGCGCCGCTCGCGCTCGCCGCGATGCTGCGGGGGCTCACCTGGCTCGTCGTCGTCGCGTCGCTCGCGCTGTGGGCCGCCGCGTATCGCTTTCATCTCGCGTGGTCCGACTCGGTGCAGTCCGACCTGTGCTGGCAGCTGCTGTTCACGTTCGGCATGGTGATCGGCTTCCACCGCGCCGCGCTGACCCGGCGGTGGACCGCGTTATCGCCCCGCGCACGGCGCGCGATCCTCGTCGCCGGCGCCGTCGCGTCGTTCGCGATCATCATCGGCTCGGTGCTGCGCCTGCCGATCGACGGCATCTACCCGACGCGGCTCGAAGGCTACGCGTTCGACCGCAACCGCCTCGGCCCGGGGCGCGCGGCGTGCGCGGTCGTGCTCGTCGCGACGCTCTATGCCGCGATCCGGACCTTCGAAGCGCCCCTGGTGCGCACGATCGGCGCGCTGTTCGTGCCGCTCGGCCAGGCGTCGCTGTACGTCTACATCGTGCAGTCGCTCGCGACCTTCGTCCTGGTCGATGACGCGATGGCGAACCTGGGCCTCGCGCTGGCGATCAATCTCGCGTTGATCGGCGCGGTGTGGCTCATGGTAAAATACCGGGTGTGGTTCGGGGTGATTCCGCGGTGAGGTGGCGGCTGCGACGCGCGCTGTGCGTCGGGCTGTCCGCGATGTGTGCGTCCGTCACCGGCAGTGGCTGCCGATCCGAGCGGCCGCCCCCCGATCGCCCGAGCCAGCCGACCCTCACCGTCGCGCCCGATCCCAACGCGAGCCGCGCGACGGGGACCGGCCGCCGCGTCGTCGCGGTCGGGCAGATCGCGCAGCCGTGGCACGTCGGCACGTGGTCGCCGGCGTCGATCACGCTGTCCGAGGTCGCCGCCGGTGACGCCATCGTCGTGCTCGGCGCCTACTGGGGCGACCTCGAGGCCCGCTCGAGCACCGCCCCGACCGACCTGCACGGCACGCTGCAGGACATCATCAATCAGGGATCGTCGACGGTCGGCCGCAAGAAGCCCCCGGTGTTTGCGCAGCTCTACGTCGAGCTCGACGCCCAGCCGGGGCCTCACACGATCGTACCGCCGTACCTGGGCGGCCCCGCGGGCGACGGCACCCTCTACGTCGTCCAGGTCCGCGGCCTGACCGAGCGCCGCGTCATCACCAGCGGCCAGCGCTGGGCCACGGGCACCGCGCTCCCCGACGTCTCGGTCGCGCTCGACGGCGAACCGGTCCCAGGCGATCTGATCATCGCGATCGGTGGCTACGACAACACCACGCCGCGCGACCACGCCGGGTTCAGCCACCCGCCCGCCGGCTGGCTGCCGCTCGGTATTCTGGACGACCCCGCCAATAACGTCCCCTCGGAGCTGTGCTATCGCGTCGCTGACGACGCGCACGCTGGCTCGGTCACCTGGACCTGGACCGATCCGACGGTCAACGTCACCGCCGCCGCGATCGCCGCGCTGCGCTGACCACGACTCTGTCGGCGCGCCGAACGACGGGACGCAGCTGATTTCGTCGCGTCTCGTCGATCTCGATCCCGCTACGGCTTCGCCAGCTTCCAGGGAGGGGAGACCTGCCCCACGGTGCCATCGGGGTCGACCGTCCAGAGGAGATCGGTGTCAGCGCCATGGACCGCGATCACGGAACCGCCCGGCCCGAACGCGATCGCCGGGCTGGTGCCCGGCGCCAGCTTCAAGGGCGGGCTGACCTGCGCCGCCACGCCGTCGGGGTCGACCGTCCAGAGCAAGTCGGTGTCGGCGCCGTGAGCTGCGATCACGATCCCCCCCGGCCCGATCGCGATCGCCGGGCTGGTGCCAGGCGCCAGCGTCACCGCCGCCGTGACCTCGCTGATGACGCCGTCGGGATCGAGCGTCCAGATCCGATCTGTGATTGCGCTGTGGACCACGATCACGGGTCCCCGCGGCCCAATCACGATCGCCGGGCTCGTGCCAGGTGCCAGCACCAAGGAGCTCTGATGAGCGACGCCGTCGAACCCGACCGTCCAGAGCAAGTGGTCGGCACCGTGGAGCGCAAGGATCGGACCGCTGGGCTCCATCGCGATCGCGGGGCTAGTGCCGGGTGCCAGGACCACCGGAGGAGTGGCCGGCGCACCGACGCCGTCGGATCCGATCGTCCAGAGCAAGTCGCCCTCGGCACCATGGAGGGCGATGATGGGACCGCTGGGACTCGTCGCGATCGCCGGGCTGGTGCCAGGCGCCAGCACAAACGGCGTCTGATGGGCGACGCCATCGAGGCCGACCGTCCAGAGCAAGTCGGTGTTCGCACCGTGAAGCGCAACCATGGGTCCGCGGGGCCCGATCGCGATCGCCGGGCTGGTCCCCGGGGCCAGTACCCACGCCGTCTGGTAGCCGGTGCCGTCGGGTCCGACCTTCCAGAGCAAGTGTGTGTTGGCGCCATGGAGCACGACCACGGGACCGTCGGGCCCCAGCGCGAGAGCTGGGTTGGTGTCCGACTCCAGCACGAACGGGTGCTGCTGGCCGGCGCCGTCGGGTCCCACCATCCAGAGCAAGCCCGTGCTCGCGCCACGGATTGCGACCACGGGGCCACCCGGGCCCATCGCGATCATCGGGCTGCTGCGGTCAGCCAGCACGAACCAGGTCTGCTCGCCGACGCCGTCGGGTCCCACCATCCAGAGGAAGTGCGTGTTCGCGCCGTGGAGCGCGACCACGGGACCTCCAGGCCCGATCGCGATCGCCGGGCTCGTCTGCTCCGCTAGCACGAACCACGTCTGCTGACCGACGCCGTCGGGTCCCACCGTCCAGAGCAAGTCCGTGTTCGCGCCGTGGAGCGCGACCACGGGACCTCCAGGCCCGATCGCGATCGCGGGGCTCGTTCCCGGCGCCAGCACGAACAGCGTCTGCCGGCCGACGCTGTCGGGTCCCACCGTCCAGAGGTGGTCCATGTCAGCGCTGTGGACGGCGATCACGGGACCGCCGGGCCCCATCGCAATGGCCGGGCTCGTGTCGGGCGCCAGCACCAGATCGGTCTGGTGGGTGACGCCGTCGGGTCCCACCGTCCAGAGCAAGTCCCGGTCAGCGCCATGCACCGCGATCACAGGGCCATCGGGCCCCATCGCGATCGCCGGGCTGGTATGCGGCGCCAGCTCCAGCGCAGGACTGACCTGACGGCCAACGCCGTCGGGTCCGACAGTCCAGAGCAAATGCGTGTCTGCGCCGTGGAGCGCGATCACGGCACCATCAGGCCCCATCGCGATCGCCGGGCTGGTGCCCGGGGCCAGCTGCGATGGAGGAGTGATGCCGTCCGGTCCCACCGTTCCGAGGTAGTCCGCATACGCACCGTGAACTGCGATCACGGCTCCGCGAGGCCCCATCACGATGGCCGGACTGGTGCCGATGGGGATCGCGTCGGAGGTGGGAACCGCGTCGGACGTGGCCATCGCGTCGGATGTGGGAACGGCGCCGTCGTCGGGTGCGCCCGGCCCGCCGGGATGGCGACTGACCCCCGTGTCACAGCCCGCGGTGAGCAAGAATACCAGGTATGCGACACAATATTTCATTGCTTGTTTTCTGTCGATGATGCTTGGCAGATTCGCAATCTTCCAGATCGTAAACGACCGGAGTTGACACACCCGTCGCTGCGCGGACAGCTTGCATAGCTAGCCCATGCGTTGCAACCCCACGGTGTCGCATCTGCCCGCCGACGACGACGGATAATTGCACTCCGCGATACAAGGGATTTTGTCGACGAAGACGCCTGCTGCGCTGCGCGAGCCGATCGGGTGCGCAGCACTCGGTGTAGCTCGTCCACCTCGACCTACAAAACACCACCGAGCCACTCGCCGGCGCATCGCATTCGACCGGGTTCCGTGCCACCTCCTGGAGATCGGCCCAATCTCGGGTGACGAAGATTTCTTGCGCGATGTGGCCGGGTCACGGGTTAGTAGGAGGCCCCGGTGTCCATGCCTGACGACCGACTGACCACGCTGTATCGCCAATACGGACCGTTTATCTATGCGCGCTGTGTACGGTTACTCGGCGATCGAGCAGCCGCTGAAGACGTGACCCAGGAGACCTTCATGAGAGTCCAGCGGCACCTGCACAAGGCGCCAGATCCCGGCGAGGCGCTTGCCTGGGTCTACCGGATTGCGACAAACTACTGCTTGAACGAGATCCGCAATCGCAAGCTGCGCCCGCAAGCCGAGCACGATCTGGCCGCACCGCTTGCCGAGGTTTGCGGCGAAGACCTCGAGGCGACGCTGGCGAACCGCGATGTCGCTACCAAGATCGTGCGGCGCAGCCCCGAGAAGCTACGAGCACCGGCGTGGCTGCATCACGTCGACGGTCTCGATCAAGGGGAAGTCGCGCGCGTTCTCGGAATCTCGCGGCGAACGGTGGGCAGCCGGCTCGCCGAGTTCGCCGACAATGCACGCAAGTTCCTGGCGTGGAGCCAGCGATGAAGCCGAACGCGCATATCTCTGCCCTGGCGCTCGATGCCCTCGCGCTCGGCGCGCTCGACCGCGACACTGCGGCGCACATCCGGGACCACCTCGCGAGTTGCGCCGCATGCCGCGACGACGAGGCCACCGCGGCCGAGCTCCGAGACCAGTTCGCAGCCCGTGTGCTGCCCCGCGGGTTGCCGGTACCGCAGACGCACCCCTGGCGCTGGCTGGCGGTGCCCGCCTTCGCGGCGCTGGTCCTGCTGGTCCTCGTGCTCCAGCGACCACCCGAACCGATTCCTGCGTTTGCCGTCAAGGGCGCTGCGAGTTGGCAGGTGTACGCGAATCGCGACGGCCAGACGTTCTCGGTGCATGACGGGATCGAGCTCGCTGCCGGCGACCGGCTCCGGTTCGTCGTGTGGCCCGACGGAGCACGCTATCTGCTTGTGGCCTCGGTCGACGGGCGCGGGGCCGCCACGATCTACCATCCTTACGGAGGCGATCGAAGCGCACCGATCGAAGGCGAGCAGGTCGAGATTGCGGGCAGCATCGTGCTCGATCACGCGCCCGGCCCAGAGGCGATCTATGCGATCTTGTCCGACCATCCGATCGCGTCGGAGGTCGTGACCGCACAGTTGCGTGCGCGGTCCGCGATCGGGGCGTCCGCCATCCGCGGCGCCAGCGAGCTCCAGGTGCCGGCGCGCGCCCAGCTCTTGCTGGTGTTCGAGAAGGTGGATCGGTGACCCGACTGCTGGTGGCCGTCATCATCATGGCTGCAGGTGCGAGCGCGCACGCAAACACCCGGCGAATCGCCGTGGTGGTCGGTAACAACACGGGGAACCCGGGCAAGACGCCACTTCACTTCGCGGAGACCGACGCGACCCGGCTCGCGCGGGTGCTCGGCGAGCTCGGCGGCGTCGCGCCCGCGGATCTGTTCGTGTTGCAGGGCAAGACACTTGGCGCATTGCGCGACACGTTCGCCTTCGTGACGCAGCAGATCACGAGATCCCGGAACAATCCGGCGAACCGAGTGGTGGTGCTGTTCTACTTTTCCGGGCACTCGGACGGCGAAGCACTCGAGCTTGGCCGCGAGCGACTGACGTTCTCCGAGCTCCGCCGATCGCTGGCAGCGCTGGGTGCGGACGTGCGCGTCGCGCTGGTCGATAGCTGCAGGAGCGGCGGATTGCTCGAAGCCAAAGGCGGCACGCTCGGCCCCGCATTTCAGATCCGGATGACCGACGAGCTCGCAAGCACGGGCGAGGCGCTGTTGACCTCGAGCGCGTCCAACGAGATCGCCCTGGAATCGCGCGAGATCACCGGCTCGGTGTTCACCCATCACCTCATCTCGGGGCTCCGCGGCGCCGCGGATGCCTCCGGCGACGGTATGGTGACGTTGACAGAAGCGTACCAGTACGCCTACGCGCACACGATCAAATCCACCGGCGAAACCTTCATCGGCACGCAGCATCCCGCGTACGATTATCGGCTCTCCGGTCAAGGCGAGCTCGTGCTCTCCGATCTCGGGAAGCGGACCGCGAGCCTCGAGCTGCCGCGCGGCTTCGAACGCATCATCGTGATCGATGTCGCGCGCGATCAGGTGGTGGCAGAGGTCACATCTGACACGCATGCGCAGATCGCGGTGCAGGCCGGGCGCTACGCGATCCATGCCTCGCGCGACGGCAAGCTGTTCGCAGGCGTGGTCGTGGTCGTCGATGGCAGGCCGCGCGTGGTGGGCAGCGACGAGCTGGTGACCGTACCAGTGTCCCGGACCACCAGCAAAGGCGGACTCCCGGGCGCTCGGTCCGCGGAGCTCGTGCTCGCAAGCGGCGCAGGCACCGGTGTCGCCGAGGGGCTCGGCGTGGTCCCCGCAGTCCGCGTCGAGCTCGTCATGCCCGCCGGGCTGTCGCTCGCGCTCGACGCCGGCTCGCGCGCAGGCGCCGGGTTTCGCGAGACGTCGATGGCTGTGCTCGCAGGGTACCGGCACACGAGCGGCCGTGACGGCTGGCAGGCGTGGATGGGGCTCGAGCTCGGCAGCGGTGCGGTGCTGCAATCGGAGCCCGATGCAACTGCCTACTCGGGTATGTTGGCGGTCGGCGTCGCGGCAGGGGTCTCGCGCCGGCTGTCGCCCCGCCTGTCCGTGGCGGTCGCGGTGGAGCTGCCGGTGGAGCTCATGAAGCGCGACGGTCACGTGGCGCTCGTCGCGGTGCCGGCGGGTTGGCTGGGCCTGGGCGTGCGACTGTAAAATCTTGCCGAGCTCGCCGCGCAACCGGGTTGTTCGGGTGAAGGAGATTGGCATTATATGCGTGCAAGAAGAATCCTATTCTCGGCAGGCTTTGGCGCGTTTGCGTTCGGGTGCGTCGGGCAACCAAATGATACGCAGGAGATCGTCGACAACCTGGTGAGAGCCGGGTTCCCTGCTGACGACATCATGGTGGTGAGCGACGACGTCTACGTCGGGCGAGACGCCAAGGTCTCCCTCGCGGCGTCGCGCGAGATGCTGCAAACCAGCGGGCCCAGCAAGGAGCAATACCGCACAACCAACCTCATCAAACCATCTATTTCAAAGATCTGCATCGACGGCTCGACATTCACGGGCGTGTTCAGCACCGCGCTCGACCTCGCGATCCAGAACTATGATGAACAGCTGCTCAGCTTTGCCGTGGCCCGGATGCCGAGCACCGACTGCGGCGCCGTCATCACCGGCGTGATCGTGCCTAATGTCCTCGGCGGCTCATCCGGATTTCCGTCGGGTGGCTTGCCGTTTTCGACGATCAATATCGGTAGCCTGCTCAGCGGGTCCAACGTCGACACGATCGAGCATGTGATCACGCACGAGATCGGTCACACCATCGGATTCCGTCACTCGGACTACTTCAATCGCGCCATCAGCTGCGGCGGGAGCGCCGTCAACGAAGGTCCTGCCGACGTTGGTGCGATCCTGATCCCCGGGACGCCCAGCACCGCGACCGTCGGCGGTTCGTTCATGAACTCCTGCTTCCGCGACAACGCCGAGACCGGCGAGTTCACCGCCACCGACCTCACGGCGCTGAAGACGTTATACGGCACGTTCCCGGCCACCAGCCCGGCCATCGCCGTCGGGTCCACGGGTCCCGTGGTCGCACTCCACGGCGCGAACACGGACTTGCTCTGGACCGTCACCCCCGACGGCGCCGGCCATCAGACGTCGCTGGTGCTGGCCCCGGGCACCAACCCCGCGATCGCGATCGGCACCAGCGGGACCGTGATGGCCCTCCACGGCGCGAACACGGACTTCCTCTGGACGGTCTCGCCCGACGGCGGCCCCCATCAGACCGCCTTTGTGATGGCCCCCGGAACGAGCCCGGCGATCGCGATCGGGGCAAGTGGTCCCGTCGTCGCCATCCACGGCGCCAACACCGACCTCCTCTGGACGATCGGCCCCGATGGCGTCGGCCATCCGACCGCGTTTGTGATGGCCCCGGGCACCAGTCCGGCGATCGCGATCGGCCCCAGTGGTCCTGTGGTCGCCATCCACGGCGCGAACACGGATTTCCTCTGGACGGTCACCGCCGACGGCGTCGGCCATCCGACCGCGTTTGTGATGGCCGCGGGCACCAGCCCGGCCATCGCGTCGGACACCACCGGCCCCGTGGTCGCCATCCACGGCGCCAACACCGACTTGCTCTGGACGGTCACCCCCGACGGTGTTGGCCATCAGAGCAATTTTGTGCTGGCCCTGAGCACCAGCCCGGCCATCGCGTCGGACACCACCGGCCCCGTGGTCGCCATCCACGGCGCGAACACGGACTTGCTCTGGACGGTCACCCCCGACGGCGTCGGCCATCCGACCTCGTTTGTGCTGGCTCCGGGCACCAGTCCGGCCATCGCGCTCGGATCCACGGGTCCGGTGATCGCCCTCCACGGCGCCAACACCGACTTGCTCTGGACGGTCACCCCCGACGGCGTCGGCCATCAGAGCAATTTTGTGCTCGCCCCGGCCATCAACCCGTAGATCCTCTGGCCGGATCGCCCTCTTGGCCGACACCGGATCATTCAACGCTACCGGCACCCTCGAGCCAGCGCCGCGGCTCGAAGGCTGCGCGTTCGACCGCAACCGCCTCGGCCCCCGGGGCCACGGGACGCTGTCGCCGGTTACGGCGCCAGACCGATCGAAACCCGCGCATCCGCCGCCAGAACGAGTCGCTGGGCATCCACGCCGTCCCGTACCCTGAGCTGCGGCCGATCAGCATCGCGGAGCCCCTCGAGGCAGATCGCGGCACACCCCTGATCGTACGCGGACGAGATCGAGGCGCCTTCGCCCAGTCCGCCATAGAAGCCGATCGCAAAGCTTCTGGCTGCGTCGTCCTGGATCGAGCCTCGCATCCCCACGATGCAGGGCACGTGCGCGCTCAGCCCGTCGGCCTGGCCGTCGCTGTAGCACGCGTTGAGCACGACGAGCTGGACCGAAGCTCCTGCGGCGCGAAACGTGTGCTGCAGTGCCGCCGCCGAGACGAGCCGCGCTCGCCCCTCGGGATCCTGGAAGATCAGACCAGGCTGCGGCTCGTCCCCACGACGGTCGCCCTCGCCAACAAAACCTCGACCCGACGGACGCCTCCCAAGCGGCGCGTCGGACGCGTGCCGAGCTCCCGGAGCTCCCGGAGGTCCCGGAGTCCCATGGCCGCTGAAATGCACGACCGTCGGCTGGAGCTTGCGCAGCTCGCGGAGCAGATCGATGGGCTGCACCGCCCATCGCGTCACGAGATCGAACCGATCCCGATGGCTACTCCGCTCGAGCTCACCCTGTATCGATCGTCCTTCCTGATCGAGTGCGAGCCGATCGGTTCCGGCCGGGTTGGCGGCCAGAAACAGGATCACATGCTTTGTCACGTTGGCCTTTCATGTTGCGATCCGAAGCGGCCGCGCCGATCGCCCAGCGGCGGTCCCAGGACGCGTAGCTACAATGGCAGCGAGCGCGTCGCCGACAGGACGAGCTTGCTGGCATTCACGCCGGCGCGCACCTTGAGTTGAATATGGTTGCTGTCGTGGCCCTCGAGCGCGACCGCCGCGCACCCCTGGTCGTGCGCGGTCGCGACGGGCTCCCGCTCACCAAGCGCCCCGTAGAACCCGATGGCGTACGCCTTCGCAGCATCCGGAAGGCTGGCAGGCATCCCGACCACGCAGTCGACGTGGCGCAACAGCGCCTCGGCTTGCAGCTCCGAATAGCAGGCGCTCATGACGACCACCTTGACGGACTTGCCCGCCGCACCAAAGGTCTGGTCGAGCGCGGTCGGCGCGACCAGACGAGGCCGGCCGTCGCGACCTCGAAGAAACAGTCCGTTCGCTCGATCTCCGAGCAACGCCTGGCCCCATCGGCGGTCGGTCGCCTCCTTCCCCGTGCCTGCGAAATGGACCACCGTCGGCTTCTTGCGCAGCGCCCGCAGCAGATCGAGCGACTCGGGGGCCCACTGCGTGACGAGCTGGACGCTGTCTCGCCAGCCCGAGCGCTCGAGCTCGGCCTGGATGTCGTGCGCCTGGCGATCGAGCGTGCACGGGTTGGTCCCGGCCGGATCGGCGGCGAGAAACAAGATGGACAGCTTCCCGCGTTCGGGTGGTGACACGCTCGCCGGTGGTGCCGCGGCACCCGCGCTCCGGCCCACCGCGGCACCGGGCTCGGGCTGGCGATGCGCTTCATGCGCGATCCGTGCGATATCGCTCCTGTGCTCGTGCCTGCGGTCGTCCAACGCATCGTCGTCGTCGGGAACGCAGGTCGCCTGCGCGATCGTTTTTGGCGGCTGGGTGCCGCGTGGGGCCGGCGGCGGTCCGGGTGACTCCATCACCACCGTCAAGGCGTCGCTGTGTCGGACGAGCTCTCGCGGGGGCATGCCGCTCGGCAGAAACGGCGACAGCGCCGCGAGTAAGTCCTGCGCGCTCTGCCAGCGCTGGTCCTTGGCCTTGCACAAGCAGCGATCGACGACCGCGATCAGCTCGTGCGGGACATCCGGTGGTGCGGCCCCCCACATCGACGGCATCGGCGCATCGAGTGTCGCCGTCATGAGCAGCTGCATCCCGCCGCGCGGGTGCAGCGGATGGCGCCCGCAGATCATCGTGAATAGCAAGATCCCACACGCCCAGATGTCCGTCCGGTGATCGACCCCGACGCCGTGCCACTGCTCCGGAGCCATGTATTCGTACGTGCCCACGAGCATGCCGACGCCGGTCAGGTTGGCGTTCAGCGCCAGGCTGCGCTCGGACGACACCGACGGAACGAGCTTCGCGATGCCGAAGTCGAGCAGCTTCGACGTGCCCGACTCCAGGACGAAGATATTGTCCGGCTTCAGATCACGGTGGACCACACCGAGCTCGTGGACGCGCTGCAATGCCCGCAGCACGGGAGCGAGGAGCTCCACCGAGCGCGAGTACGGCAGCCGCCACGCGGCCTCGAGCAACGCGGATAGCGGCTTGCCTTGCAGGTACTCGAGCACGATGTACGGACAACCGTTCTGTTGCCCGACTTCATAGATGACCACGACGTTGTCGTGCTGGCAGCGCGCGGTGAGGCGTGCCTCGTTGAGCAGCCGCTGCATGAGCTCGGGCTCGTTGGTCCGCAGCAGCTTGAGCGCGACGTGGCGCTCCAGCAAGCGATCGTGGGCGAGGACCACGCGCGCCATCCCCCCGGCGCCGATCTCGCGCAGCTCCACATACCGATCGAACAGTGGGCCCCCGTGCGCGGTCATGGGAGCCTCACCGACAGCCCGGTTGTCTGAGACAATCGATTCGTGGACGCGCGCGTCTTGGGCCTCTCCCCACGCTCAAGAGAGGAGCTGGTTCGCCGCTCTCTCACAGATTTTTCGACATCGCGCGAGGGCGCAACACGCAGTGGTGTCATCGAGTCGCTGGACTCACATGCTCGACCCGCCGTGTAGCGGCAGATACCGATGATATGCCCGGCGTTCCCCTTGACGATCGCGCAGCGGCCTCGACCACGCGCGCCGGCTCGCGATGATATATCGGGCTCCAGATCTCGGCGATCGGCGACCCACGGCAGCAGCCTCTGCTCCGGTTCTGCTGTGGGATGCGATACCGCCACGACCACGAGCGTGAGCACCAAAGCCACGGCGACCGCGGCGGTGGCGGCCGCGACGGCGGCGGCGAGCTGCCACCGGACCGGCGTCCGCGGATCGATCGCGCGGAGCAGCTCCTCCATCGAGGCAAATCGCTCCGCCGGATGCGCCGCCAGACCTCGGCGTAGCGCCGCCTCGACTCGCCGCGGTAACGCGTGGCCGCGAGGGGGAGCGATCACCTCCTCGCACCGAACATTGTCGTGAATTTCGCTCAAGGCTGTTCCGCGAAACGGTCTTTGCCCGGTCAATGCCTCCCATGCCGTCACGCAGAAGCTGAACTGATCCGACGCTGCCGAGACCTGCGATCGATGTTGTTCGGGAGGCATGTAGGCGGGTGTGCCGACGATGCTGCTCTGGGTGAGCGGCGTGATCGCTCCGTCACCTCGTGCCGAGCCCCGCTCGGCGCTGTCCGAGCCGCGGACGAGGCCCAGATCTCCCACGTGGACCTGCCCGGCATCCGAGACAAAGATGTTGTCGGGCTTGAGATCGCGATGGATCAGGCCGAGCGCATGCATCGCGACCAGCCCGCGGCCCGCGTCGACGACCACCTCCAGCACCCGGCGCGCGGAGCGGGGCTCACGTGCCAGCCACTGCCGCAGATTGTCACCTTGCACGTACTCCATCACGATGAACATCTCGCGCTCGGTACCCACGTCGTAGATCGCGACCACGTTGGGGTGATCGAGCTTCGCGAGCGCGTGCGCCTCACGCTTCAGGCGGGGGAGATCCGCGTCGCGGTGTAGCACCTTGAGCGCGACCATCCGATTCAGCGCCGGGTCGAGCGCGCGATACACCACACCCATGCCGCCCACGCCCAGGACGCCGTTGATGACGTAGCGGCCGATCGTCCACGGGCTCGACGCCGCGTCATCGACCTCCAGGCCACACATCGCCCGGCACCTCCCGGTGGTATCCCGGAGCGCCTCCAGCGCCGCGCTGCATGCATCGCACGCCGACGCATGCACTGCCATCCGGAATCGATCGTCCGGTGATAGCGATTGTCCCAACAGCGCGCTCAGCGCATCCGGATCCGGACATTCCATCGAAGCCACCTCCAGAGTCATAACGACCGAGCACAGGCCATCGAGCAGCTGCACGCGGATCTAACGCAAGCACGCGAACACCTCGGCAGACATGCCCCCACGAATCCCGCCGTGGCCCTGCCATGTAGGGCAGTCATAGCGAGTCCGTGATCTGGCTCGCCACGCGCTCGGACCAAGATTGCGCTTTCGTCATGAACCTGCAAACGTTCAACACGGTCGGTATGGGCGAAGTTTGCGCAGCATTTCTGGGTGGGTTACTCGAGCAGATGCGTCCGCCATTCGAGATCGAGCTAGACGCGACCCGGCGGCTGCTCGCGAAGCACATCGAGGCCGCGCGGACGGCGTGGCCGAGCTTCGCGATCACGCCCGACGAGCTCGCGAGCGAGCTCGCACGCAGGCTGGGCACGTTCGCGACGCTCAAGACGCTGGACGCGTGCCGCGTCGCGGACGTCTATCTCGCGATCGCGTGCTGCCGCGGCGACCCGACCGCGCTGCACGCGTTCGAGGTCGAAGTACTGCGGAGCGCGGTCCGATCGTCGGCACGAGCCACGCGGGCGAGCGACGCACAGGCGGCCGAAATCACCGCAATCCTGCGTACGCTGTTGCTGGTGGACGAACCGTCGCGCGTGGCGGCGTGTCGCAACTTCAGCGGACGTTCCAGCTTGCGGCAATACGTGACGATCATCGCGACGCGAGAGCTCATCCGCGCCGGCAAGCGGGAACATAAGCGCGACAACGAAAACCTCGAATACGAAGCGCTCATGACGACATTTGCGTCCAGCGCGAATGTCGAGCTCGGCCTGTTGCGCCGGCGCTATCGGGACGACGTCGAGGCGTGCGTCCGCGAGGCGCTCGCCGACCTGAGCGACACGTCGCGAGCGACGCTACAACTCAAGCTCGTACGCAACTGGCGGATCTCGCAGATCGCCGCGCTACACCGCGTGTCGATCGCGACCGCGCATCGCTGGTTCAACGCGGCGCGCGACGAGCTGGGCGACCTCATCCGCGCCGCGGTGGCGAAGCGACTGCAAATCCCGCTGCCAGAGGTCGATTCGATCGTGCGGCTCGTGCAGAGCTGCGTCGATATTGCGATCGAGGGCTAGCCTGCGCGCAGCGACCCATCATGCCGTGTCCGCAAGGCCGCAGTCGCCGCCGGCCCCTACGCCGTCCGGACCGCGTCCGCGTCGTCCAGGCCGAGCTCGGCGACCGAGATCTCGCGCATCCGGAACTTCTGCACCTTGCCGGTCACCGTCATCGGAAACTCGTCGGTGATCTTCCAGTACCGCGGGATCTTGTAGGTCGCGATCTTGCCGGCGCAGAATGCCGCCAGCTGCTCGCCGGTCACCGTGGCGCCGGCCTTGGGCCGCACCCACGCCATCACCTCCTCGCCGTACTTCACGCTCGGTACGCCCACCACCTGGGCTTCGGCGATCGCCGGGTGGGTGTGCAGGAACTCCTCCAGCTCGCGCGGAAACACCTTCTCGCCGCCGCGCACGATCATGTCCTTGATCCGCCCGACGATGTTGACGTAGCCGTCCTCGTCCATCGTCGCGAGATCGCCGGTGTGCATCCAGCCGCCCGGATCGATCGCGCTGCGCGTGGCGGCCTCGTCGTTCCAGTAGCCGAGCATCACGCTGTAGCCCCGGGTGCACAGCTCGCCCCGCGTCCCGCGCGCCACGATCTGCCCGGTCGCCGGGTCGATGATCTTGACCTCGACATGCGGATGCACGCGGCCGACCGTGGTGACGCGCTTGTCGATCGGATCGTCGGTCGCGCTCTGCGTCGACACCGGCGACGTCTCGGTCATGCCGTAGCAGATCGTGACCTCGCGCATCCCCATCCGCGACTGCACGGCGCGCATCACCTCGATCGGACACGGCGCGCCGGCCATCACACCGGTGCGCAGCGACGTGAGATCGTGCGACGCGAACGACGCGTGGTCGAGCTCGGCGATGAACATCATCGGCACGCCGTACAGCGACGTGCAGCGCTCGGCGGCCACGGTCTCGAGCACGAGCAGCGGATCGAACGCCTCGCCCGGCACCACGACGCACGCGCCTGACGTCGCGCACGCCAGGTTGCCGATCACCATCCCGAAGCAGTGATAGAACGGCACCGGCACGCACACCCGGTCGCGCTCGCTGTACGCGAGGGTCTGCGCGATGAAGTAGCCATTGTTGAGCACGTTGTGGTGCGACAGCGTCGCGCCCTTGGGGAACCCGGTCGTTCCCGACGTATACTGGATGTTGATCGGATCATCGAACTGCAGCACCGCTTCGCGCGCCGCCAGCTGATCGACCGGCACGCTCGCCCCCGCGGCGCGCAGCCCCGCCCAGTCGTCCTCGAACACGATCGTGTCGCGCACGGTGCCGCAGCGGCCGCGCACCTCGGCGAGCATCGCCACGTAGTCGTTGTGGCGAAACCCGCGCGACATCGCGAGCACGCTGACCCCGGCCTGGTTCAGCACGTACGCGAGCTCGCTGGACTTGTACGCCGGATTGATGTTGACCAGGATCGCCCCGATCCGCGCCGTCGCGTACTGCAGCACGACCCACTCGAAGCGATTGGGCGACCACACGCCGACCCGATCGCCGCGCTGGATGTTCATCGCGATCAGGCCGCGCGCGACCTCGGTCGCCGCGTCCCACAGCTGGCGGTACGTGGCGCGATAGCCCTGCGAGCGAACCACCAGCGCCTCGCGGTCCGGAACACGCTCGACCGTGCGGCGGAGGCTCTCGCCGATCGTCTCGCCGAGCAACGGGACGCGGCTGGTGCCATGTGTGTAGCTTTGCATCATGGGACGGTGTCTCTTTTGTCTCGTTCCGGACAGCCGGACACAAGAATCCTAAGAGCTGGAGGGGGACGGTGTCTGTTTTCTGGCGCCGGACGGAGATTGCCACAGTGGGTACCGCGCCACAGCGGTGCGCTGCCTGGACGTGCCAGCGCCAAACCCGCCGCTCACCCGGCGCTCACCCGGCGCTCACGCGGCGCACTGCGTCGTAACTGCCCGACGAGCACCAACCGGCCGGAAACGGCGGAACCCCCCACTCGACGTTTTGCGGAGCCGGTCGATATCCGCGGGAGGCATGAGCGGAGACGTGAATGTGCGGCGGTCGCAGGCGATCACGCGGCTGCCCGTCAACAGCGTGCTGGCCAAGCTGGTGCTCCACAACGGCGAGCGCTCCGACGTCGTGCTGTTCATTCCTCCTGGCGAGGACATCACCCGCGTGGTGTCGCCCGGCCCGCTGTTCGTGCCGATGATCCGCAACGCCCAGTTCTGCCTGGTCGCCCGCGACGTGATCGCCGCGCTGGCCGTGGTGGTCGGCATCGAGGCCCCCGACGACGAGGCGCTGCCGATCGTCCACCAGCGTGCGCGGATCGGCCTGCGCAGCGGCACCGCGCTCGAAGGCGAGCTGCGGTGGATCTCGCTCGACGGCCACAAGCGAACCTCCGATCACGTCAACGACGCGGGCTCCTTCCTCGTGCTCCACGCGACCGAGACCCGGACCCGGTACTACGTCGTGAAGGCCCAGATCGCGACGCTCGAGGAGCTCCGATGACGTCGATCGCGGCGCTGCTCCGATTTGCGGTCCAGCAGAAGGCGTCGGATCTCCACGTGTCTGCCGGCGAACCACCGATGCTGCGCGTGCATGGCGACATGTTCCGGGTCGACGGCCCGGCGCTGTCCTCGGAGGACGCCCACCGCATGATCTTCGACATCATGAACGATGGCCAGCGCCGCACGTTCCAGGACAAGCTCGAGTGCGACTTCGCGTTCGCGCTCGACGACACGCTGCGGTTCCGCGTCAACGTGTTCGTGCAGAACCGCGGCGAGGGCGCGGTGTTCCGCAGCATTCCATCGAAGATCCCGCGGTTCGATGAGCTCGGCCTGCCGCAGGTCGTGCGCCACCTGTGCGAGGAGGAGAAGGGCCTGGTCCTGGTGACCGGCCCGACCGGCAGCGGCAAGTCGACCACGCTCGCCGCGATGATCGATCACCTCAACGAGACGATGGCCGGCCACATCCTGACGCTCGAGGATCCGATCGAGTTCGTGCACAAGCCGAAGCGCTCGATGGTCAACCAGCGCGAGGTCGGCACCCAGACCCACACGTTCAGCTCCGCGCTGCGCAGCGCCTTGCGCGAGGATCCGGACGTCATCCTGGTCGGCGAGCTCCGCGACCTCGAGACCACCGCGCTCGCGCTCACCGCCGCCGAGACCGGTCACCTCGTGTTCGCCACCGTCCACACGTCGAGCGCGCCCAAGACCATCGATCGCATCGTCGACGTGTTCCCACCCGCCCAGCAGGCCCAGGTCCGCGCGATGCTGTCCGAATCGCTGCTCGGCGTGATCACCCAGATGCTGCTGCACAAGGTCGGCGGCGGCCGCGTCGCGGCGCTCGAGATCTTGATCGGTACCGCGGCGGTCCGCAACCTGATCCGCGAGAGCAAGACCCACCAGATCCCGTCGGCGATGCAGGTCGGCGGCAAGGTCGGCATGCAGACCATGGAGGCCGCCGTGCTGCAGCTGGTGAACCGTGGCCTCGTGACCCTCGACGAGGTCCGCAACCGGATGCCCGACACCGCGGCGGCCCTCGAGCGCCAGGCGGTGGCGTCGTGACCGCGCCGGAGGCCGAATGGAGCCCGATGCTGCGCGGCCTGCTCGAGCACATGCTCAAGGTCGAGGCCTCGGACATCTACGTCACCGCCGGCAGCCCACCGGTGTTCCGGATCGACGGCGTCGGCTATCCGGCGAAGCACCCGCTGACCCCCGAGCAGGTCGCCGTGATGGCGCAGTCGCTGCTCGGCGCGGACCAGCGCGAGGAGTTCGAGCGCACGCTCGAGCTGAACCTGGCGCTGGCGCTCGGCGCGGGCGGCCGGTTCCGCGCCAACCTGTTCCGCCAGCGCGGCGCGATCGGCATGGTCATCCGGCTGGTCCGGACGTCGATCAAGTCGCTCGCGGAGCTCCGCCACCCGCCGATCCTCTCGCAGATCATGCAGAGCAAGCGCGGCCTGGTGCTCGTCGTCGGCGGCACCGGGAGCGGCAAGTCGACCACGCTGGCGGCGATGATCGCGCATCGCAACCAGATCGAGACCGGCCACATCATCACGATCGAGGATCCGGTCGAGTTCATCCACCCGCATCACAAGTGCGTCGTGACCCAGCGCGAGGTCGGGATCGATACCCGGTCGTATCGCGACGCGCTCAAGAACGCCCTGCGCCAGGCCCCCGATGTCATCCTGATCGGCGAGATCCGCGACGCCGAGACGATGGAGGCGGCGATCTCGTTCGCCGAGACCGGCCACCTCTGCGTCTCGACCCTCCACGCCAACAACGCGAACCAGGCGATCGAGCGCGTGCTCAACTTCTTCCCGCCGCTCCGCCAGCACGAGATCCGGCTGCAGCTGTCGCTCAACCTGCGCGCGATCATCTCGCAGCGGCTGGTCCCCGCGCAGCCGAGCGGTCGCGCCGCAGCGCTCGAGATCCTGGTCGATACGCCGCGGATCCGCGACCTCATCAAGCGCGGCGAGACCGACGCGATCAAGGACGCGATGGAGCAAGGCAGCAACGAGGGCTGCGCCACGTTCGACGCTGCGCTGTTCGATCTGCTGGCGAGCGGCCGGATCAGCGAGGTCGAGGCGCTCAAGGCCGCCGACAGCCCCAACAACCTACGGCTCCGGATCGATCGCCGCCGCAACTCCGGTACGCCCTCGACCGAGGAGTCGCCGCTCCGCCTGGCCCCGGTCGCGCGAACCCGCACCGGGTAGGAGACCGTCGCTTCCTACCGTCTTGCGTCGCATCGATCGCCTCGCGACACGCTCGGCTATCGGACCACACGGCTCGCGTTCGTTCGCTGGGCGGCGCTCAGCGCGCCCCCGCGGAGCGCAGCGGCTTCTTGGGCAAGTGGCGAAGCCCCATCCACGCCAGCGCGGCGATGTGGCTCGCGACCTCCTCGACCGATGGCTTGCGGATCTCGGTCCACCACCGCCCGACGAACGTCACCATGCCGACCAGCGCGTGGGCGTAGATCGGCGCCGACTTGGCGTCGTAGCCGGCCGCCTTGAACGACGTCGCGAACACCGCACCGACGCGCTCGGCGACGTCGGTCAACAGCGACGCCATCCCGGTGCTCGGCGAGCTCAGCGGCGTATCGTGCGCGAGGATCGCGAAGCCGTCCGGGTGATCCTTGACGTAGGTCAGGAACGCGAGCGCGGCATGCTCGACCCGCTCGCGCGGCGTTCCGCTGGAGATCGCCTCGGAGATCCGGCGGATCACGTACTCCATCTCGCGGTCGACGATCACCGCATAGAGCCCCTCCTTGCCACCGAAGTGTTCGTACACGATCGGCTTGGACACCTTCGCCCGATCGGCGATCTCCTCGACCGACGTCGCCTCGTAGCCCCGCTTGGCAAACACTTCACGGCCGACGTCGACGAGCTGCGCGCGGCGCTCGGTCGCGGTCAGCCTGGTCCGACTGCTCATCGCGCGCATCCTAGTATCCAGCCCCTGGTTACGAAATAGAAACGTGCGAGATGCGGCGCGGTGCCGCGCGCCCCGGCTCAGCTAGCGCACACTCCGTCGGGCACGCCGCGGCGCGTCGATTCGAGGCTTGACACGGTACCTACTCGACCGTAAGTTACGGTTACGTAGGTTATCAACTTGCTCGAACACGCCATCTCGACCATGTCCACCCCCGATGCCGGCCTCGGCCGGCGGGTTCAAGCTGCCGGCGCCCGGCTCGCGGCCGCCGCGTCGCGCTACTGGTTTCTCGATCGCCACGCCGAGTTCTGGCTGCGCGAGCTCGGCTCCACCTGGTCAGTCACCGCATCCCGCGCCCGGGTCGTCGACGTCATCGACGAGACGTCCGACACGCGCACCCTGGTGCTCGCGCCCGGCGGCCGCTGGCCCGGCCACCTCGCCGGCCAGTATGTCCCGATCGAGCTCGAGGTCGACGGCGTCCGCCTGCGCCGCTGCTATTCGATCTCGTCGGGCAGCGCCCGGCCCGGCGCCCGCCGGATCTCGATCACCGTGCGCCGCGTCACGGGTGGCCGGGTATCGACCGCGCTCCACCAGCTGCGCCGCGGCCAGGTCATCGGCCTCGGCCAAACCGGCGGCGATTTCGTCCTCGGCGCGCCCGCCTCGCCGATCCCGACCAAGCTCCTGCTCGTCGCCGGCGGCAGCGGCGTCACGCCGATCATCGCGATGATTCGAGACCTCGCCGCCGGTGCGCCCCGCGACGCCAGCGCGCCCCACGGCCGCGACGTCGTCGTGATCCACGCCTCGCGCGGCACCGGCGATGCGATCTTCAGCACCGAGCTCGCCAGCCTGGCGACCCGGTTCCGCTGGCTGCGGCTCCACGCGCGTCGCAGCGACGATGTCGCCACCGGCGGGCGGCTCGACGCCACGGGGCTGCGCGCCATGGTCCCCGATCTCGCCGATCGCGAGACCTTCGTGTGCGGCCCGCCCGGCCTGATCGACGTCGTGACCCAGGCCGCCGTCGACCTCGGCGCCGGTCACCGCGTGCGTCACGAGCGGTTCGTCGCACCCGCACCGCGCCTGGTTGCCGGCGACGCGACCGGCGCGGCCGCGCCCGCGACCGTCGCCCTGCTTCGCACCGGCACCCAGGTCGTCGCCGCCGGTCCTGGCCCCCTGCTCGCGCAGCTCGAGCGCGCCGGCCAGCGCCCGGCGCACGGCTGCCGGATCGGCATCTGCCACTCTTGCCGCTGCCGCAAGGTGCGCGGCACCGTCGAGGACACCTTGACCGGCGCGGTCTCCAGCGAGCCCGACCAGGACATCCGCCTGTGCGTCTCGATCGCGCGCTCCGACCTCGAGCTCGCGCTCTAGACCCTCCAGGCACGCTGAAAAGGACCCATGATCACCCAACCCAGCAAATCCCTGTCGCCCGCCGAGGCCGACGCCTTCGGTCGCGAGCTCGACGCCCTGCGCGAGCGCGTGCTCGCCGACCTCGGCCAGCGCGACGTCGACCACATCCGCCGCATCATCCGCCTGGTCCGCTACACCGAGACCGGAGGCCGCGTCCTGCTCCACCTCGGCGTCGGCCCGCTGACCTTCGTCCTCGGCGTCACCGCCCTCGGCGCCTCCAAGATCCTCGAGAACATGGAGGTCGGGCACAACGTCATGCACGGTCAGTACGACTGGACCGCCGACCCCGCCCTCGACTCCAAGACCTACGAGTGGGACATCGTCGCCGACCCCGCCCACTGGCGGCACTCCCACAACTTCGAGCACCACACCTTCACCAACATCCTCGGCCGCGATCGCGACGTCGGCTACACGTTCCTGCGGGTCAGCAAGCTCCAGCGCTGGAAGCCCCTGCATCTGCTCCAGCCGATCGGCGCCGCCGTGCTCGCCCTGCTGTTCCAGTGGGGCGTCGCGCTCCACGACGTCCACCTCGACCAGACCTTCACCGGCCGCCAGTCGTTCGCCGAGCTGCGCCGCCGCGCCGCTCCGGTGCTGCGCAAGGCCGGTTGGCAGCTCGCCAAGGACTACCTCGTGTTCCCCGCGCTGGCGATGGCCAACGCCCCGCGCGTCGCGTTCGGCAACCTGCTCGCCAACGGGATCCGCAACGTCTGGACCTTCGCGATCATCTTCTGCGGCCACTTCCCCGACGGCGCCCGCGTGTATCGCCAGGCCGAGGTGGTCGACGAGGGCCGCGGCGACTGGTACCTGCGCCAGCTCAACGGCTCCGCCAACATCTCCGGCGGCCGCGCGCTCCACGTGCTCAGCGGCCACCTCAGCCATCAGATCGAGCACCACCTGTTCCCCGACATCCCCGCTGCCCGCTATCCCGAGATCGCCCCCCAGGTTCGCGAGATCTGCACCCGCTACGGCCAGGCCTACAACACCGGCAGCTTCGCGGCCCAGCTGGGCAGCGTCGCCAAGCTCCTCGTCCGCAACGCCCTCCCTACGCCAGCGTAGCTAGCCGGCGCGGGTCCACGGCGATCGGCCTGGGCGACCACGGCTGGCAAGCGCAGCGCACCAGATGATCGCGATTTCGGCGCGCCGCTGCGCTACGTTCGATGCATGCCTGCGCTGCCGTTCGTCGAGATCACCTCGGAGCGCGAGCTCCGCGAGCTGATGGGTGCGCCCATGCCGCGTGCCGCCACCAAGGATCGCTGCAAGCTCCACGAGCACGACCGGACGTGGCTCGCGGAGTCGCCGTTCTGTCTGGTCGCGACCGCCGGCCCCGACGGCAGCTGTGACGTCTCGCCCAAGGGCGATCCGCCCGGCTTCACCCTCGTCCTCGACGACACCACGCTCGCCATCCCCGAGCGCTCCGGCAATCGCCGCGCTGACGGTTTCCACAATATCCTGCACAACCCCCACGTCGGCCTCCTCTACTTCATCCCGGGCCGCGGCGATACCCTGCGCATCAACGGCCGCGCTCGCCTCGTCCGCGACGCACCGTGGTTCGATCAGATGATCGTCAAAGGCCACCGCCCCCTGCTCGCCCTCGTCGTCGAGATCGAGCAGATCTTCTTCCATTGCGCCAAAGCCTTCCTGCGCTCGGGACTGTGGGAGCCCGAGACCTGGCACCCGACCGCGTTGCCGTCCCACGCCGCCCTCGTCAAGGCCGTGCAATCGACCGAGGAATCCCTCGAGCAGCTCGAGCACTACTACGGCCCCGACTACCTGAAGCTGCTCTACAAGTAGCTGTCACCACCGCACTCACCGGTCGGCGTTGCCACTCATCTCATCGAGCTGCTCGGCATCACGGCTCGCGCGTGTTCAAACCCGGCAGCAGATTCCGCTGATCGGCGACGCTCACCGCCCCACAGTCAAGATGTTTGCGCCGGATCTCCGCTGAGCACCGACGAGGTCAGGCGTTCCAGTCGCGTGCGTGGCACCGCGGGCACGCGGTGGGAAATCTGAGGTGCGGCTTGCGGAAGAACTCGCGGTTGCACCGCCGGCAGCGAAACACGAGCGGCGTCATGCCGTAGAACGCGCGCATGCTGATCAGCACGGCGAGGCAGACCGGCATCACGACGACGACCAGCCACAGCAGGCCGAGTGGAATGCCGGGCGAGTCCATGCGCCACCCGGATCATGCCCCCGCGCGCTCCGCCATGCACCGCGAATCGCAAGGTCGGCCCCGCCGCGCGGCGCAGCCCTGCGTCAGGCTGCCGACCGGTCGAAGCGAGCGGCGCCGTCGAACATGGCCTCCCATGAAAGCCGGTAGGAAGTACTTGCTGAGAGGGGGCCTGCCCGCCTGAGGATTCGTCGCAAGTCGGGCAGGCGAGGCACGAGAGACGACCTTGACCTCGACCTCGACCTCGACCTTGACCCAAAACGTTGACGTTGACGTCAGCGAAGCGGAACGCAAACGTCGACACACATCGTTGTCCTTGCACCTCGACCCAACAGGGAAGTGCCCCACTCCTGATCGAGTCGCGCGGACCCGTTCGTGGGTGTGTGTGTGACCGGCGGTCAACGTGCAAGGTCGACGATGTGTGTCAACGTTTACGGCCACGTCAAGACGTCAACGTCTCAGGTCAAGGTCAAGGACCTCAACGTTTGCCTGACTTGCGACGAATACTCAGGCCTGCCCGCCCCCTCTTCCCCGGCAAAGCCGGGGAATTCACCCCGTCGCGCGGAGCTTCCTGGCCAGCAACCTGCGCGACTATGTATAGCTGTGCGCGGACAGGCAGTACGATCCTAGTCCGGAAGCGTCGCCTTGCCGCTGTCGATCCGGATCAGCTCGCGTCGCGCTGCGAGCCGCACTCCCGACGCAACGCGCTCGATGACGCGCTCGGTGACGCGCGCGAAGCCGAGCAGGCGGGCCGCATCGCGCACCAGGTCGTTGGCCGGGATGCCGACGGCGCGCTCGACGACGATCCGCGCCGCGGCTGCGACCTCGCACAGCGGCACCTCGTCGATCTCGCGACGCGCCGAGGCGCCTTGCCCGGCCACGCGGACCGGCGGCACACCGGCTGGATCCTGGTCGAGCCGCCACACCACGTTGTCCTCCTCGCCCCACCGCCCCCGTCCGGCCAGCGCAACTCGGACCTGATCGGTCACCCGCTGGGTCAGCCGGCCGATCCCGAAGTACGCGGCGACGCGGCGCGCGAGCACGTCGACGTGCATCGGAGCCTCGGCGGCGAGCACTTGATCGATGATCTTGCCGAGCTCGCCCAGGTGGCGCGCCGCGAACAGATCCTCCGGCGCGCGCCGGCCCGCCGGGATCGCCGCCGCCAGATACGGACCGATCGCGATCGAGTTCTTCGCGATCCGGATCGGTACGCTGCCGGTCGCCACCCGCGTGCTCAGGTCGCCGACCAGCGCCGCCACCGCATCGGTGGGCCCGGAACCGGCCGCGGTGGCGGCAGGCTTGGCGTGACCTGCCGAACCGGCTTGCGTCGCGGGACGACTGCGCGACGGCGCGCGCGCGGTTGCGTCCGCGGGCGACACGGGGCCGCTGGCAGCGTCGCGCGGGCTGCGTTGCGGCGCGGCGCGCGTGGTCGCGGTGGAACCGGCCGGCGCTCCGGATGCGCTCGCGCCGTCCTCGTCGACCGTGTCGGGGCGCGGTGGTTCGCCCCCGATCCGCGCCGAGCCGGATCGCGGCTGCGCATCGCCCGCGCTCTCCTCAGGGACATCGCGCCGTCGTGCATCGCGCGCCGGTGCGGTCGAACCGGCGCGCAGCCCCGCGTCGCCGGGATCGGCCTGGACCTCGTCGCGGGCGCTCCGCGGTGATTCACCGCGGTCCTCCGGTGCGGAATCGGGCGGCAGCCGCGCCTCGCCACGCCCGATCGCATCGGGGCCGGTGGTGCCACGGCCGCGCCGCGGCGACGGCGTACGCGCGTTGGCCGCCGAGCCGACCCCGGGGACGGCGAGGCCAGTGGCGCTCGGGTCGCGGGTGTAGCGCTGCGACGCCGTACGCACCAGCGGGCTCGGCACCCGGCGCTGGCGGCTCGCCGCGACCGCCGTGACGATCGCGCCGTGCGCGCGCTGGATCTCGCGCTCGGGATCCGCCCACCAGTCGAGCGACCAGATCCGATGCATCCGCCAGCCGAGCTGACCGAGCACCTGAGCGCGCAGCCGATCGCGATCGCGCGCGGCCGGTGCGCTGGCGTACGACGCACCGTCGTGCTCGATCGCGATCGCGTAGCGATCGGGGTCGTTGGGATCGACGATCGCGAGATCGACCTTGTACGCGCCGCAGCCGACCTGGTGGCGAACGGTCCAGCCGCGCTCGACGAGGCCGCGCGCGATCGCGTCGGTGATCGGGCTCGCCGGTGGCGCGGCGGCGTCGCCGCCCGCGCTCGCCTGGCGGGCCGCCCCGCCGCCGGCGCGGGCGAAGTCGATCAGCGCGGCCAGGTCCTGGACGCCGCGACCGGTGGCGCCTGCGAGATCCTCGGGCGCGAAGCTCGAGACCACGACGAGCTGCTCGCGGGCGCGGGTGATCGCGACGTTGAGACGGCGCTCGCCGCCGCGCTGCGACAGCGGCCCGAGGTTCCTGGTGAACACACCACCGTCGTCGGGACCGTAGCCGACCGAGAGCATGACGACGTCGCGCTCGTCGCCCTGGATCGTCTCCAGGTTCTTGACCAGCACCGGCTCGCCGCGCTCCTCGGCCGCGTCGAACCACGCGTCGAGCTCGGGCTCAGCGGCGCGGGCGTCGTCGAGCAGATCCTCGATCAGCGCTTGCTGCGCCCGCGAGAACGTCACCACCGCGATCGAGCGGCCGCGCTGCGCCGGATCGCGGAGCCGCGCGATCACGTCGGCGGCGACGGCCGCGGCCTCGATGCGGTTCTGCCGCGTCCCCGCGCGGTCGTACGCACCACCGACGCGCCGCCACACCACGCCCAGCTCCGGCGAGCCGTGCGCGGTGGGAAATACCTGCAGGCGATCGCCATAGTAGCGCTGGTTGGCGAACGCGATCAGATCCTCGTGCTTGCTGCGGTAGTGCCAGGCGAGGTGGAGCTCGGGCAGCCGTGCCGCGACGCAATCGTCGAGCACGCTGTCCAGCTCGACCGGATCGCCAGCCGCGTCATCGTCGACATCGTGGTCATCGTCGTGATCCGGGCCGGCCTGAAAGAACCGCGTCGGCGGCAGCTGGCGCGAGTCGCCCACGACCACCGCAGCGTCACCGCGCGCGAGGGCGCCGATCGCGTCGGCGGTCGGTAGCTGCGACGCTTCGTCGAACACGACGACGTCGAACCGCGACAGCGCCGGATCGAGATACTGCGCGACCGACAGCGGCGACATCAGCAGGCACGGCGCGAGCCTCGGCAACAAGGTCGGGATCTCGGTGAACAGCCGGCGCAGCGGCCGGTGCCCGCGCTGCTTCTTCAGCTCGTGGAGGAGCGTGCCGAGCTCGCCGCCCGGATCTGGTCCCGCATCCGTGATCCGGGGGACGCGCTCGGCGAGCCGGGCCAGCGCACGCGCGCGGACCAGCGCCAGGGTCGCCCGATCGAGATCGGCGAACGCCGCGACCTGCGCGTGGTGCGCCGCGCCGTGGAACCGCGCCAGCACCGGCGTGTCGGCGAGCTCGGCGTCGGCCCACGCGAGCAGCGTCGCGCGCTCCCAGGCCAGCGCGAGCTCGCCGCCGGACAGCTCGCCGCGCTCGATCGCGGTGACGGCGGGACCGACCCCCGCGGTGAGCGCGGCCCGGCGCGCGCCGTGGAACGCGACCCAGTCGCGCATCGCATCGAGCGCCTGGCCAAGCCCTGCGGCCCGCTCGCCGAGCGCGACCAGGTGATCATCGCCCGCGCCGAGCGTCACGGCGTCGATGCCGGTGGCGTCCGCGAGCGCCGCGAGCGCGGGCAGCCAGCGCGCCGCAGCGGCGGCCAGCCGTGCGAACGCGGCCAGCTCGCCGCCGCCGGGCGACTCGGCGGGCGGATTCGCCGCGACCTGTGCGACCAGCGCGCGCCACGCGGCCGCACGCCCCGCGTCGCCCTGGGTCACCTCGACCGCGTCGAACGCACGGCGCAGCTCGGCGGCCCAGCCGACCGCCGCGTCGATCCGTTCGAGGTCGAGCCCGAGCGGATCGCCGCCGAGATCCCCGAACCAGCGCCGGGCCGGCTCGGCCGCCGCCACCAGCGCCGCCCGCGCCGCCCGCTCGGCGATCACCGACTCGAGGGCCGTGATCATCGCACCATCGGTCTCGAGCATGCCCGGCATCGCGGCGGCGCGTACGGCCGCGCGGGTCTCGCGCAGCGCGAGGAACCGCAGCGGGGCGAGCCGGTGCGCCCACCGCCGCAGGTGCGCCCACCGGTCGCGGGGATCGAGGTCGGCGACCGAATCGGTGAACCGATCGTTCACCTCGGCGGCGAGCAGGCGGTGCCGGCTCGCCAGCACGAGGAACGCGCGGGGATCGCGCGGCGCATCGATCGTTCCGGTCCCGCGCGCCCGGATCAGCGCGATCTTCTCGACGATATCGTCGCCGCGCGCGGACCGCAGCTGGGTCAATAACTCGGCCCCCGGGCGCGGCGACGACGCTGCCAGCGCCGCGAGCGCACCGAGCGCCTGCAACTGGTCGCGCGTGCGCGCGACCAGTCCGGGGACGAGCGCCGCGACCGCCTGCACCGCCTCGCGGAGCGCGGTCGAGGCGGCCGCGGCCTCGTCGAGCGCCGCGCGCGCGCGTTCGCGGCCATCGAGTGGCCAGCGCTCCATCACCGAGGTCCGCCACGGATGGCGCGCGACAGGCTCGACGGGCGCTGCCGCCGCCGCGAGCTGCTCGACCGCCAGCTTGCGGCGATCGAAGGTCTGGCGATCGAGCCCGATGGCGTCGCGCTCGGCCAGCGCCGCGCGCGCGATCGCGCGAAGCTCGACCAGCCGGCCGAGCACCTCGTGGAGCGATCGCCCGAACGGCCCGATGCGATGCAACGCGGCGACGTGGCCATCGAGCGCCGCGGTGAGCTCGACGAGCCGGGTATCGTCGCCCACAGGTCCGGTGCCGGGACGAAACGCGCGCTCGATCAGCCGCCCGAGCTGCGCGACCACCGTCGCGCGGCTCGCCTTGTGCGAGTGGAGCTCGACGCAGAACTCGCCGAGCCCGAGCGCGGACAGCCGGCGCTGCACGACCTCGAGGGCGGCCATCTTTTCGGTCACGAACAGCACGGTCTTGCCGTGCGCCACGCAATGCACGATCAGGTTCGCGATCGTCTGTGACTTCCCGGTGCCCGGCGGCCCCTGCAGCACGAAGCTGGCGCCCGCGCCGCCGGCCGCGACCGCGGCGAGCTGGCTCGCATCCGCGTCGAGTGGGGCCAGCAGGTCACGCGTCGCCACGCCGCCGGCGACCGCGCGGGCCGCCGCCGGCGACGGCTGGGCAAACCTGGCGCCCGCGCCGCGCGCGAGGTGCGCGACCACGGGGCTATTCAGCAGCTGGTCGGCGTGCGCGTCGAGATCGTTCCACATCACGAACTTCGCGAACGAAAAGATCCCGAGCTGCGCCGATCGATCGAGGCGCCACCCGGGACGCTCCGCCGCGATCGCCTCGGCGGCGTCGAGCAGCGGCCCGAGCGCCAGCTCGTCATCGCCGGCCGGGCCGGCCAGCACGACGTCGAAGTCGCGCCGCAGCTTCTCGCCGAGCGTGAGGTTGAATCGCGGCTCGAGGCCCGCGGCCTCGACGAGGCGCAGCGCCCCACCCTCGCCGCGCACCAGCTCGACCGGCCACAGCACCAGCGGCGCCGTGCGCAGCACCGGCTCGTCGCGAGCCGCGGAGCTGCGCACGCCGGCATCGCCGGCCGCAGCGCGGTCACGCAGCCACGAGCCTGGTGGTCGCGAGCCCGAGCTGCCGAGCCGTGCGTCCACCGATGGCGCCGGATCGGACACTGGATCGAGCGCGCGATCGACGACGTCTGACGGAGCTACCGCGACCGGCGCCGTCGCGTCGGTCGACGGATCCGCCACCGCCGGGCTCGCCAGGCCGTCGATCGGGCCGGCCTCGATCTCGGCCGCCACCGGCGCCGTCGCATCCGCCCACGGATCCGCCGCAGCCGGGCTCGCCAGGCCGGTCGGCCCCGGGTCGACCTCGGCCACCACCGGCGCCTCGCACCAGGTCAACATCCCCAGCCCGAGCCACAGCGTGTGCACGCCGCCATCGGCGAGCTGGGCCCGCGCTGCGCGCCGGATCGCGACCAGCCGGCGGGCCAGCTCCGGCTTGGCGAGCGGTGACCGCAGCCGACCGATCGCGCCCGACGCGCCCGACGCGCCGGCGGAAGCGCCCCCCTCGACGTCGGTCGCGGGCCCCGACTGCAGCGTGAACGCGGCGCCCTCGGCGAGCGCGCCGGCGATCCGCAGCGGATCCACCGCCGGCAAGGGGACCGTCGTCTTGCCGTCCTTGACGTCGAGCAGGCGGTTGCCTGCGGTCAGATCGAGGAGCGACAGCTTCCACCGTTCGAGGCGCGCTTGCGCAGCTGGGTCGATCACGATGTCAATCTACGCCAACCTCGCGCGTCCTCGACGATAACCGCCCTGGAGCAGATCCCGGCGGGATCTCCCCCACCGTCGGATCGCGCGAGCCGGACGCATCGTGCGCAGGCGCGCGCATCGCGCGTGCTCCGTGCGCGCGCGGCCCATGCACGCACCGATCGCACGCCCCCTCGCATGGACGCGCGACGCGATGCTTTGGTTGCACAACCCGATGCCGCGCTCGGTGTCGGCGGTCGGGATCGCAGCTCGGGCAGCTCGGGCAGCTCGGGCAGCTCGGGTCGCATCGCGCTCCATGTCCATGACACGTGCACGCGGCGGCGCTCGGAGTATGTTTCGCGGCGTGCAGCTGAGCGTTCCGGTGTCCTCTATCAAGCGGTGGTCGCTCGATCCCACGGTCGTCCACCTCAACCACGGATCGTACGGCGGCTGCCCGCACGCCGTCACGCTGACCGCGACGGCGTGGCGCGCCCGACTCGAGGCCGCCCCGATGCGATTCATGGTGCTCGACTGGCAGACCGAGCTCGACCGGGCGCGGAACAGCCTCGCCGAGTTCATCCATGCGCCCGCCGAGCGCCTGGTGTTCGTGCCGAGCTCGACCGTCGGCGTGGCGATCGCGCTCAACTCCGTCGACCTGGCGGCCGGGGACGACATCCTCACGACGGACCACGCCTATCGCGCTTGCATGAACCAGCTCACGCGGCTCGCCGCGGCCCGCGGCGCGACGATCACCGCCGTCCCGGTGGCGCTGCCGTTCGATGCCAGCGCGTTGATCGATGCGGTCGCGCGGGCGATCACGCCGCGCACGCGGCTCGCGCTGTTCGACCACATCACGAGCGCCAGCGCGCTGCGCCTGCCGATCGAGCAGCTCACCGCGCTGTGCACCGCACGCGGCATCCCGGTCGTGGTCGACGGCGCGCACGCCCCCGGTCAGATCGCGCTCGACGTCGCGGCGGTCGGCGCGACCTATTACGTCGGCAACTGCCACAAGTGGATGTGCACGCCCAAGGGGGTTGGCTTCCTGGTCGTCGCCGAGGGCGCACCGGCGCGGCCGATCGCGACCTCGCACGGCGCCAGCCCCGAGTACGGCCCGGCCAACCGGCTCCACGCCGAGCTCGACTGGAGCGGCACCTACGATCCGGCGCCGAACCTGACCGTCCCATCGGCGATCGTCACCGTCGCGGTCGAGGGCGGCGGCTGGCCGGCGATCTATGCCCGCAACCACGCGCTGGTCTGCGAGCTGCGCCGCCGCGTGATCGACGGCCTCGGCAGCTCGAGCGCGGCCAACGTCCTGCTCGCGCCCGACGACGCGCTCGCCTGCATGGCGGCAGTGCCGATCAAGCTCCCCGCGGACATGACGGCCTCCGCGCTGTCGACCCGGCTCTTGCGTGACGGCTGGGAGGTCCAGATCGTCGACTTCCCGGGCGGCCCGATGGTCCGGCTGTCGGCGCACCTCTACAACCACCTCGGTGACGCCCAGTTGCTGGTCACCAAGCTGCGCTCGCTCGGCGTGGCGCTCGGCTCGCTCCGCCCGCGCTGACCCGCACGGTCGGTGTCCCTGCGACGGGCGCGACACCGGTGCGTCGCCGCGATCGACCTGTGTCGCGCACACCGGATTGAGTATCGTAGCCGCCATGCGAACCCTGATCGCGCTACTCGCCGTGGGGTGCTCGGCGCCCGCCAGGTCGTCGGCACCTCCCGTCGCGCCGCCTGCGGCCGAACCGCCCGCCGCACCGCCCGTCGCGTCGGCCCCGCAGGCCGAGCCCGCCCGCGCCGGCATGGCGTACCCGAAGATCGCGACCGGCACCGCGGTCGAGACCCACCACGGCGTCGCGGTCGCCGACCCGTACCGCGGCCTCGAGGACATGGGCTCGGCGGACACCGAGCGCTGGGTCACCGAGGAGAACGCGCTGACCGACAGCGTGATCGCCACGCTCCCCGGCCGCGACGCGTTCCGCAAGCGGATCGGCGAGCTCGTCAGCTACGAGTCGTTCGGGACGCCGTTCCGCCGCGGCGCGCACTACTTCTGGACCTATCGCGACGGCAAGCAGAACCAGCCCACGCTGTGGACCGCGCCGTCGCTCGACGCCAAGCCATCGCTGCTGCTCGATCCGAACGCGATCGCCACCGATGGCAGCCTGGCGTTCGCGGGGGTCTCGGTCACCGAGACCGGCGCGCGCATGGCCTACGGCCTGGCGATTGGCGGCGGCGACTGGCACCAGTGGCGGATCCGCGACGTCGCGACCGCCAAGGACCTGCCCGACCAGCTCGAGCACATCAAGTACTACCGGCCGGTGTTCACCCGCGACGGCACCGGCCTGTACTACAGCCGGTTTCCCGCGCCGCAGCCCGGCAAGGAGCTCACCGAGCCCGACCACGACTGCAAGGTCTATTTCCATCGCATCGGCACCGACCCGGCCAACGATCCGGTGGTCTACGAGCGCACGGATCATCCGAGCTGGCAGTTCGAGCTCGCGATCACCCACGACGGCCGCTACCTGGTCATCACCACGGGCGACGGCGAGGTCGGCGATCGCGGCCTCGAGCTGATCAGCTACCTCGATCTGTCGCGCCCCGGCGGCAAGCCGGTCGCGGTGATCGGCGACTACGACGCGGAGTACCTGTTCATCGGCAACGACGGACCGGTGTTCTACTTCATCACCACGCTGTCGGCCGCCAACAAGCGCATCCTGGCGATCGACAGCCGCAGCCCCGCGCGCGACAAGTGGAAGGAGATCGTCCCCGAAGGCGCGAACGCGATCCTGTCGGCCAACCTGGTCGGTCACCAGCTGCTCGTCACCACGATGCAGGATGCGCACAGCGCGGTCACCGCGTACGACCTCCGCGGCAAGAAGCTGCGCGACGTCACCCTACCCGGCATCGGCAGCGCACCCGGCTTCAGCGGCGGCCCCGACGACAAGGAGACGTTCTACCAGTTCGCGGGGTTCACCGTGCCGGGCACCGTGTACCGCTACAACCTCGCCACCGGCCAGAGCACGGTGTGGAAGGCGCCGTCGGTGCCGTTCGATGCCTCGCAGCTCGAGACCAAGCAGGTGTTCTTCCCCAGCAAGGACGGCACCAAGGTCCCGATGTTCATCACCGCGAAGAAGGGCCTGGTGCTCGACGGCACCAACCCGACGATCATGAGCGCCTACGGGTTCGGCGGGATCTCGAGCACGCCGCGGTTCAGCGGCACGTCGATCGCGTGGCTCGAACGCGGCGGCGTCACGGTGCTCGTCAACGTCCGCGGCGGCGGCGAGTACGGCGAGGCGTGGCACCTCGCCGCGCGGCGGGCCCATCGCCAGGTCACGTACGACGACTTCATCGCCGCTGGCGACTGGCTGGTCGCGAACAAGGTCACGTCGCCCGCGCACCTGGGGATCATCGGCGGCTCGGCCGGCGGCATGCTCGTCGCCGGCGTGCTGATGCAGCGCCCCGATCTGTTCGGCGTGGTGATGCCGCTCGCGGGTGTGCACGACCTGCTGCGGTTCCAGCTGTTCGGCGAGGGCGCCGGCTGGCAAGGCGAGCTCGGGTCGATCGACGACCCCACGGAGTTCGCGGCGCTACGCGCCACCTCGCCGCTCCACAACGTCCGGCCGGGGACCCGCTATCCGACGGTGTTCATCGTGACCGCGGATCACGACGTCCGCGTCGCGCCGCTGCACTCGTACAAGCTCGCCGCGGCGCTGCAGGCAGCCCAGGCAGGGCCGTCGCCGGTGTTGCTGCGCGTCGAGACCAAGTCGGGCCATGGCGGCGGTACGACCCGCGCGCAGACGATCGAGCAGCAGAGCGAGCGCTACGCGTTGTTCGCGGCGAACCTCGGCCTCAAGGTCGAGTAGTCGAGCGGCCGCGATCGAGGAATCTCGGTCAGCCGTGCGGCGCGAGCGGGTATCTTCGCGCCATGCGTATCCCGTTTGCGATCCTGGTGGTGGGCTGTGCCGCGCCCGCCGCCGCGCCCACACCACCTCTTGCTCCGCCGACCGCGGCGGTCGAGCCGGTCGCCGCGCCCCCCCTACCGCCGACGCCCGGTCCCGCCGCGCCCACCGGCGTCGCCTACCCCCGCGCGCCCACCGGCCACGTCGTCGAGACCCACCACGGCGTGCCGATCGCCGATCCGTACCGCTGGCTGGAGGACATGAGCTCGAGCGACACCCGCCAGTGGGTCTCCGAGCAGAACACGCTCGCCGATGCGTACCTCGCCAAGCTGCCCGGCCGCGAGGCGCTGCGCCGGCGGATCACCGATCTGGTGAGCTACGAATCGTTCGGCGTCCCGTTCCAGCGCGGCGGGCACCTGTTCTGGACCCACAGCGACGGCAAGCAGGACCAGCACGTGGTGTGGACCGCGGCGTCGCTCACCGCCAAGCCCACGCTGCTACTCGATCCCAACGCGATCTCCACCGACGGCAGCCTCGCGCTGGTCGGGATGGCGGCCGCCGACACCGGCGCGCGGATCGCGTACGGCCTGGCGATCGGCGGCGGCGACTGGCAGCAGTGGCGCGTGCGCGATGTCGCCTCCGCCAAGGATCTCCCCGACCAGATCGAGCACATCAAGTACTACGCCCCGGCGTTCACCCGGGACGGCACCGGCCTCTACTACAGCCGGTTCCCCACCCCCGAGCCAGGCAAGGAGCTCACCGAGACCGACCACGACTGCAAGATCTACTTCCATCGCATCGGGACCGACGCCGCCAAGGACCCGGTGGTGTACGAGCGCCCCGATCATCCAACCTGGCAGTTCGATCTCGAGATCACCCGCGACGGCCGCTACCTCGTGATCACCACGGGTGACGGCCAGGTCGGCGATCGCGGGCAGGAGCTGGTGAGCTACCTCGATCTGCAGCGCCCCGGCGCCGCGCCGGTTCCCCTCGTCGATCGCTATGACGCCGAGTACCTGTTCGCCGGCAGCGACGGGCCGGTGCTGTACTTCCAGACCACACTCGACGCGGCCCAGAAGCGCGTGATCGCGATCGACACCCGCGCGCCGGCGCGCGACAAATGGAAGGAAGTCCTCCCGCAGGGTCCGTACGCGATCGACTCGGTCCGCGTGGCGGGCCGGCAGATCTTCGTCACGACGATGCAGGACGCTCACCACGCCATCGCCGCGTACGACCTGCGCGGCAAGAAGCTGCGCGACGTGGCTCTGCCCGGCCTCGGTAGCGCGTACGGCTTCGGCGGCAGCCCCGAGACGCGCGAGACATTTTACTGGTTCACCAGCTTCACCGTCGCCGGTGCGGTCTATCGCTACGATATCGCCACCGGCGCCAGCACGTTGTGGAAGGCGCCGGCCATCGCGTTCGATCCCACCGCGCTCGAGACCACCCAGGTGTTCTTCCCGAGCAAGGACGGCACCAAGGTCCCGATGTTCGTCACCGCGAAGAAGGGCCTGGTCCACGATGGCAGTCACCCGACGATCATCACCGCCTACGGGTTCGGCGGGATCTCGCTGACGCCGTGGTTCGACGCGCCGATGGTCGCGTGGCTCGAGCGCGGCGGCGTGTCCGTCGTGGTCAACATCCGCGGCGGCGGCGAGTACGGCGAGCCGTGGCACCTCGCGGCCCGTCGCACCCATCGCCAGGTCGGGTGGGACGACTTCATCGCGGCCGGCGAGTGGCTGATCGCCAACAAGGTCACCTCGCCCGCGCACCTGGGCGCGATCGGCACCTCGGGCGGCGGCATGCTGGTCGGCGGCGTGCTGATGCAGCGCCCCGACCTCTACGGCGCGGTGGTGCCGATCGCCGGCGTTCACGACCTCTTGCGCTTCCCGCTGTTCGGTCAGGGCGCCGGCTGGCAAGGCGACCTGGGCTCGCCCGATGATCCCGCGGAGTTTGCGACGCTGCGCGCGGTCTCACCGCTGCACAACGTACGGGCCGGCACCCGCTATCCGGCGGTGTTCGTCATCACCTCGGATCACGACGTGCGAGTCGCGCCGCTGCACTCGTACAAGCTCGCGGCGGCGCTCCAGGCCGCGCAGGCGGGACCGGCCCCGATCCTCATGCGGGTCCAGACCGAGTCGGGCCACGGGGGCGGCTCGACGCGCTCGCAGGCGATCGAGCAGAACACCGAGATCTTCGGCTTCCTCGCCGCCAACCTCGGGCTCGCGCTGCCCTGAGCTGGCGATCGGGTCCGGCTAGACCTTCTTGTTGCGGCGCTGCTGAAACGAGTACGGCCGGTGCGATGACTTCTTGTCGCCGTTCTCCCCGTCGTCGCCGTCCGGCTCGACCGGTGTCCCGAGGAGCGGCTCCTCGGCGCCCGGACGAAACCGGATCGACGCCATCGGGCTGTCGCCGACCAGCACGCGGTCCCCCGAGCCGACCAGCGCGTCCATCCCCTCGAGCTTGTCGATGTCGTCGAGGATCTCGTCGATGCTGGCGTAGCGCTCGCTCTGCGAGTCGCGCGTCATGCGATCGAAGATATCGTCGATCCCGCGCGGCAGGTTGGGGTTGATCTGCGACGGCATCGGCGAGCGGCGGCCCGGCAGCTTCCGGGTCAACAGCTCGTAGAAGATGATGCCGAGCGCGTAGATGTCGCCCTGCGGCCCGTTCGATGCCGGATCCGAGTACAGCTCCGGCGCCATGTACGCGACGTTGCCCATGCCGACGTAGATCTGGCGGATCACCGCGTGGTCGCGCTCGACGATCCGGGTGAACCCGAAGTCGGACACCTTGACGTTGCCGTAGCCGTCGATCAGCAGCTGCTCCGGCTTGAGCCCGCGGTGATAGACCCGCTGGGCATGCGCCGCGCGCAGGGCGTGCAGCGTCTGCAGCAGGTACTTGAACACCAGCTCGACCGGAATCTCCTCGGCGTCGTTGATCAGGCGGCGGCACGACCCGTTGGGCGCCAGCTCGGTCACCACGTTGGGGAACTCGGTCCACAGGTTGACGTCGTGAATCGGCAAGATGTTGGGATGCGCCAGGTTGCCCCAGGCGCGCACGACATCGGTGAACCGCCGCACGATCTCGTTGCGCTGGTCCTCGCTGAAGAACCCGAACAGGTCGCGGATCTCCTTGAGCGCGACCTCGCGGTTCAGCGCGACCTGGCGGGCGCGATACACCGTCCCCATCCCGCCCGATCCGATCGACGCGAGCTTTTCATAGCGATTCTCGACATCGGCTCCCAGCTGGATCTCACCGCCAACCACGGCCGACGATCGGCCTCCGGACGTCGTCATCTTGGGACTCTCCTTTCGGGGGAGCGGCTGTGCCGCTGATGGTTCGCGAACCTCACGCGTGGGGATCGGAGCGCTGACCGAGCCGGATTGCGGGCCCACCGGCGCAGCAGGCGGTGGCGGGGGCGGCGTTACGGTCGGGACCGGTGACGCCACCGCCATCGCCCGGCTCTGCCGCAGCTTCTTGAAGTGCGCGACCGCACGCTCGGTAAACTCGGCGAGGTTGCCGCCGTTGACCACGGTCTCGCCATCGGGGCTCACCTCGAGGCTCTCGGTGTCCCGGTTATGGCGCAGGTATCCCGACTTCTCGAGGAACCCGACGTACTCGGCAAACGGAATCGAGACCGCACCCTCACACACGCGACGGATATCGTCGTAGCGGTTCTGACGTCCGTAGCGTGCCTCCGCCATGACGTTCGCGAGAATGAAGCGGGCCTCTTCGCAGAGGACTTCCTTCGTGACCTTGGCGCGGCCTTCCATCTCGCGAATTGTAGGCATCCGAGACAGTTAGGGTCAATTCGGGGGGAGGTTCTCTGCACCCAGACGCTCGACGAGCGGTCGATCTGCCGGCAGGATGTCCCAGCCCGCCAGATCGTGCGCGGCGACCCAGGCAACGGCTGCGACCTCCACCGGGTGAGGCGCGCCCTCGACGATCCGGCACACATACACCAGCATCACGAGATCGAACGCCGGATAGGGGTGGAACAGGACCTCCCAGATCCGCCCGACCGCGACCGTCACCCCGAGCTCCTCGCGCAGCTCGCGGACCAGGGCCGCGACCGGTGATTCGCCGGGCTCGACCTTGCCGCCCGGGAACTCCCATTGCAACGCCAGCTCCTGGTCGGCGCGGCGCTGGGTGATCAAGATCCGCTGGTCGTCGCCGATGATGAGGCCCGCCACGACGAGCTTGCGGGGCCGCGGCTGGCTCACAGGAGCGCCATCCCGTCGAGAAACGGCGACGTACACGGCGGCCCGTCGGCATGTAGGTAGGCCAGCGCCGCACCGGGCCGCGCCGCGAAGATCGTGGACGATCGCGTGCCGTACAGCGGCGCGTGGATGCAGGTCGCGGTCATCTCGCGTGCCAGCTCCACCGGCAGGTGCGACGGCGGAGGCGCGATCCGCGTGTGATCCGCGAGCGCCGCCTGCAACCGCGGCACGACCGCCGGCCACGACCGCGGGGCCGTGGCGATCGCGTCGTGCAATCGGTCCCCACGCGGAAACCCGCCCGCCCCGAGCCGGTCGTTGCACAGCACGTGGATCCCGCGCGCCAGCCGCTCGATCTGGATCGTGCCTTCCCGCCGCGCGTACGCGACCGACACGCCGTGCGCATCGCCCCATACCAGGTTCATGCTGGCGTACGTCGCCGGATCGATCGCGGCAACGTACGCGTCTTGATCCGCGGCCACCGCGAGCTCTCGCACGGCGAGCCCGCGCGAGCGCAGCCCCGGTTGCGCCGGCGCCATCGCCCGCTGATTGGTCACCGCCGCGAACCTGCCGTCGTGGCGGACGGCGAGCCAGGTGCCCCCCGACAACACGTCGACGCCGCCCGCGGTTCGATCGCCAAACGACTCCGGCGCGCGCGTTGGCCGCGCATAGAATTCGTCGCGATTTGCGGCGACGATGAGCGGCGCGCCGGTCACGACTTCGACGAGAATTGCGATGGTGCACATCGACGAGAAAATGACAGCGAGAGTCTGCTGCGCGCCTTGCATGTGACGCGTTCGGCCCCTACAGTGCCGCGAGAATGAGACTGTATCCAGGGAAGGTCGACAGTATCGCGGCCGAGATTATCACCTCGCTTACGCAAGCCGGTGACATCGAGGTCAGCGATGCCAACGAGGCGCAGCTCGACGCAGCTGCCGTCCTCAAGGAGTACATCCGAGTCGACAAAGAGCTGACCGAGCGTGCGAAGGACATTCTGGAAATTCGCGGTCTTCCCTATTCTCATCTCGGCCGTACCAAGCGTCAGCTCGCGGATCAAAAAGAATTCGGCCTCGGCGAAGAAGGCCTGTCGTGGATCTCCAACCAGATGCTCGAAGCCTTCATGTCGTCGCGTCACGTCGACGAAGTTTTCGCAGATGACGTGATCATGCGCCGCAAAATCAAGGAGATCTGCAAGAAGCACATGCAGGTCGACGAGGCGATCGATCAAGAGGTCCGCGACCGGATCAAGAACCTCGAAGAGGGCACGTCGGCGTGGGAAGTCGAGTACTCGAAGGTCCTCGACCAGATCAAGCACAAGCACGGCATCAAGGAGTAGCGCGCCTCGAGGCGAGCCCACGCGCCTGTTCGCCACGCGGCTCGAGCCGCGCGCGTGGCACCTCGACAACGACCGCGCCGCGAGCTAGCGCAGGTCCAGCACCTACCAGGCCGGTTTGCCAAACTCCGCCGCCGGTTCAGGCGCGCGTGACGGAAGATCCGCCCACAGCTTCGCCAGCTCGAGCTCGAGCGACTCGAACGGCTCGGCCCGGATCTGGTCGTCGTCACCCGACACGGCGACGGTGAGCCACTTGCCGTCGAGGTTGCGCAACACCTCGACGGTGCGAAGCCGCGGATGGATCAGCCACGCGTGGCCGATGCCGACCGACGCATAGAGCGGCAGCTTCCTGCGCCGGTCGAGCTTCTCGCTCGACTTCGATGCGACCTCGCAGACCCAGTCGGGCGGCAACGTCAGGTACGCGGCATCCGGCAGCACCGGCAGTCGCTCGCGATGCCAGCCTGCGAGATCCGGCATCACGACGTGCTGCCCGACGTGCAGCTCGGGCTTGTGCAGAATCACCCACCCGCAGGAACCGCCGACGTTGCGGCGACCGCCAAATGCGGGAATCAGCTCCGCCCCGAGGTACGAGGCCACGCTCGCGTGTGCGGGTCCGGGGTGCGGCGACAGCACCAGCTCGCCGTCGAGGATCTCGGCGACCAGGTGCTCTGGTGCATCGAGGACGTGCTCGCAGGTCGGCTCGCGTTTGACGTCGACCATTTCCGTGAACCTACCAAACAGCGGCCGGGCCGCGATCGCTGCGCTCGCGCAAACGGTCGTCATCGTGGTCGTGCCGCATCAGCGAACCGCGCAGCGCGATGATGCTCAGCGACGGATGCAGCGTTCGCAACGCATCCGCCGTCGTGCTCATTGGATCTCGAACCGCACGGCCGATGTCGACCACCGACTGGGACGCTGCAGCGGCCCACCGTCGCCATCGATTCAACCCCTGCGGCTCACCCGATCCGTGCGCCGTCACCCGCGGGATCGGCGCCTGCGCACCGGCGACTCCAGCGTCGGTAACCGTCGCGATGGCGCTGCCAGGACGCCTCGCGCTCGACGGTGGTGCGCCGCGCCACACCAGACCACCCAGCGGTCACAGCGCTGCCATCGGTCAGGCGCTGCGATCGATCCGAGCTTGCCTCCGGCGCTGATGCGGCCAGAGTGAAAGGTATGCGCGCCAACCGCTGCACCGATTGCGCGACGCGCCCGACGATGCGCTGTGGCCGTTGCAACAACACGCGTTGCGAGGTCCATGCCTTGCGGTCCGGCGAGCGCTGTGAGCGCTGCGAGTGCGACTGGGAGGAGGAAGCGGTGACCCGCCGGGCGGCGAAGCTGATCTTCGCCCCGGCGATCGCACTGCTGGCAGGCGGCCTGCTGTTCGGGCTGCTGTTGCCGGTGTCGCTCGGCGGCGCGATCGGGGCGGGGATCATGTGCACGCTGGCGTGCGCGACCGCGGTAGGTGCCGGAGCCGGCACGTGCCACCTCGTCGATCGCAGCGCCCGCGCGCTGTTCCTGCGCGAGTCCACCGGCGGATTGCCCGCAGCGCGGCTGTTGCCGTCGCCACGCCAGCGCTCGGTGTAAGCGCGGGTCAGGTCGACAGGCCGAGCGAGTCGCGCACCTCTCCGACGACCATCTCGGCGAGCCGCTGGATCATCCGCTCGCCCTCTTCGATCGACGCGGAGGCAGGGTCTCCGGAGTACGCGAGATCCATCCCCATGGCCGCGAACGTGGTGACCCCGGCATCGAGCTTCTTCGACAGGCTGATCGGCACCGGGGTCAAGACGCTCCGCATCGGCTCGTCGACCAGCTCGGGCGCCGCCGCCATCATGATCGAGGTCTCGTAGAGCCCCGCGTGGCACGCGCCGCTCTTGAACTCGGCATCGAGCGTCTTCGCCCACTTCTTGGTCAGCGGGCACGCCACGCTGACCTTGTTGCCGCGACCGGGGAGCACGGCGCGAACCGCGGCGTCGTGGGCCGGCTCGAGATGGTTGTTGACCAGGCAGACATGACGAATGCCCTGTCCGAGCAGGCCGTCGCAGATCGCCACGAGGTACGCCGTCAGCACGGCCCCCGGAACCGAGACCGCCCCGGCGAAGCCCTGCGCGCAGTCGGTGACGCCGTAGCTGACGGCCGGTGCGATCACCGCGGTCAACGGACCCTTCTTCGCGAACAGCTCGGTCGCCCGGACGCACGCCGCCGCGGAGATCACGACGTCGGTCCCCAGGCCCAGGTGCGGGCCGTGCGGCTCGGTCGATCCGATCGGCACCAGCGCGATGAGCGGCCGCTTGTCGTCGAGCAACCTGCGCAGGGTCGCCGTGGTGTGTCGCGCTAGAAACTTCTCGGCCATGACTTCCATTCGCTCGCCGACGCTCGGTCGACGCTTCGTTTCCCTCGCAGCTGGCGCACGGCGCTGGCGCGACCGACATGCTCGCTTCGATCACCCGGTCTCGATCAGCTCGCCACGACGCTCACGATCCATCAATAGCCTCTTATCGACCTTCCCGCGATCGTTTTTCGGCAAGTCATCCAGGAACACGACCCACCGCGGATATTTGTGCTTCGATAGGCGGGCTTGCACGTGGGCCTTGAGCTCGTCGGCGAGCGCACGACGGTCGCGATCCCGTGCCTCAGGACGCAGCACCACGATGGCCTTTGGTTTGATCAGGCCCGCGTCATCGCCCGGGATCACCGCGGCATTCGACACGGCGACGTGCGCCAGCAAGCAGTCCTCGACCTCGCGCGGCGCCACGAAGATCCCGCCGACCTTGAACAGATCATCGGCGCGCCCGCTGAACCACAGGTAGCCACGCTCGTCGATCTGGAACAGATCGCCGGTTCGGCACCAGTGACCGTGGAACGTCTTCCAGCTCTTGTCGCGGTCCTGAAAATATCCGTGCGCGACGCTGTCGCCTTTGACCCACAGCACACCGATCTCGTTGGGGGGCAGGCTCGGTGCGCCCGCACCGTCGGCGTCTTCCGCCAAGATCTTCAGGACGTAGCCGTCGACCACGCGGCCGAGCGAGCCCGGCACGACGTCGCCCGGACGGTTCGAACAGTAGATATGGAACATCTCGGCGCTGCCGATGCCGTCATACACCGCGCCGCCGAATCGCTGGACGAACCGCCGCAGCAGCGGCTCGGGCAGTGCCTCGCCGGCCGACAGATGAAACCTCACCGACGACAGATCGAGGCCGGGTTGGCCGGCCGCGCGGCGTTCGTCATCCAGATCGAGCAGCTTGCCCAGCATCGTGGGCACGTTGGTCACGATCGTCGGACGGTAACGCGCGATCGCGTCGGCCACGCTCTCGGCGGTCGGCCGCTCGCTGAACAGCCCCACGGTCGCGCCGACCGCGAACGGAAACCACAGGTTGGTGCCGGTCGCGTAGCCGAAGAACAGCCGCGGCACGCTGATCGCGATGTCGGTCTCGACATATCCAACGGTGCGCTTGGCGTACACCTCGGTATTGAACGCAAAGTCGCGGTGGCTGTGCATCGCCGCCTTGGGCCGCCCGGTCGAGCCCGAGGTGAACAGCCAGATCGCGGGATCATCGCGCCGCAGCACGGGCAGCCGGTGATCGGCGGTGTCGCCCTCGGCGATCGCGCGATCGAGCGACGCCACGTGCAGCGCCGGCGACGCGAGCGCGGCTAGCTGCCCGACGAGCGCCACAGATGCCTCGGGATCGTCGCCGGTGGCGGCGTTGGGCGCGAGCAGCATCGCGCGCAGGTGCGGCAACTGCGGCAGCCGCGGCGCCAGCTGCGCGGCGACTTCCGGCGTGGTGATCAGCACCGCCGCCTTGACGTAGTCGAGCACGTACAAGACATCCTCCGCGGGCGCCAGCGGATTGCCCATCGCGACGACGGCGCCGGCCGCGAGCGTGCCAAAGATCGCCCATGCGAACGGCGGGATGTCTGGCAACACGATGTAGATGCGCTGCTCGGGCGCGATGCCGAGCGCGATCAACCTGCGCGCCAGGCCACGCGACCGTGACGCGACCTCTGCGTACGTCCAGCCCCGGCTGCCGAACCGGATCGCGACTCGATCGCCCCGCCCCTCGCGCTCGCGCTCGAACAAGAAGTAGTCGGCGAGGTTGAACTGCTCGGGGAACGTCGGCGACGCCGCCGCGGCGCTGCAGGCATCGCCGCTGGCGTCGCCGCCTGGATCGCCGCTGGCGTCGCCGCCCGTATCGCCACGGACCGGGGGGCGGATCGTGCTCATCGCCTAGGACCCTCCGGGCGCGCCGCGGAACCGCGCCGGTCGCTTGGCCTTGAACGCCTCGTGCGCCTCGCCGAAATCGGGATGCTGCATGCACAGCGCCTGGGCCTGGGCCTCGGCCTCGATCGCCTCCGACAGCGCCATCGTGTGCTCGCTCTCGATCATCTGCTTGGTCATCGCGTGGGCGAACGCCGGTCCGCTCGCGAGCCGCGCCGCCCAGTCCTGCGCCATCGCCACGGCCGACGCCGCGTCGGGCGTGACCCGGTTGACCAGGCCGATCTCGAGCGCGCGCTCGGCGGTGATGACGTCACCGAACAGCAGCAGCTCCGAGGCGTGGCCGAGCCCGACGATCCGCGGCAGCAAGTACGTCACCCCCATGTCGGCGCCGCACAGGCCCACCTTGGGGAAGATGAAGCCGAGCTTGGCGCCCGCCGCGGCGATCCGCAGATCGCTGGCGCACGCGATGACCGCGCCCGCGCCGACCGCGGTGCCGTTGATGGCGGCGACGATCGGCCGCCGGCACTTGCGCATCGCCTCGATCAACCGGCCCGTCGCGCGCGTGAACGCGAGCAGCGCCGGGGCGTCGCGTCCGAGCAGGTGCTTGATGATGTCGTCCTGATCGCCGCCCGAGCAGAACCCGCGGCCGCGCCCGGTGATCACGATCGCGCGCACGTCGTCATCCCCGCTCAGCTGCTCGAACGTCTGGGCCAGCTCACGGTAGACCTCGAACGTCAGCGCGTTCAGCCGGTCGGGGCGGTCGAGCGTGAGCGTCGCGACGCCGCCGGTCAGCGCGAACCCGAACGAGCTGGGTGCCGGCACCGTCACGGCTCGCCTCCGACGTACGCCGTGGCCTGGATCTCGACGACCGCGCGCGGCTCGACGAGCTCGGTCACGCCGACCAGCGCCATCGCCGGAAAGTGCTTGCCCAGCCGCGCGCGCCACGCGGCGCCGAGCTCGTGCCGCGCCGCGCGGTAGGCGGCGATGTCGGTCACGTACACGGTCATGGTCGCGATGTCCTCGGGCACGCCGCCGGCGGCTTGCACGACCGCGATCACGTTGTCGAGTGCCTGCGCGAACTGCGGCGCCAGCTCGGTCGCGGTGAGCTGGCCGCGCGCGTCCCAGCCGATCTGTCCGGCGACATGCACGGCGCGCCCGTGCCCGGTGCGGCCGTTGGCGTATCCGCGCGGCGCCGGCCATCCCGGCACGCTGACTTCCTGGCTACTCATGGCCGTCCTTTCGCGCGGGTCAACACGGAGTCGTCGCTCGAAGCTTCGCGACGTCCGAGGTATCCGGCGCCGCCGCAACGGCATTCTCGAGACGTCTTCATTTCAGCACCGCCCCGCCGTCGATCACGATCGTCTGGCCGTGGATGCCGCGGGCGCCATCGCCGCACAGCATCACCGCCGCGTGGGCGACCTCATCGGGGCTGATCATCCGGTGCTGCGGGCTCATCGCCGCCAGCTGGGTGCGCGCCTGGTCCTCGCTGCGACCGGTCTTCGCCGCGATCCGGGCCACCGCGTCCTGGGCCATCTGCGTGTCGACCCAGCCCGGGCACAGCGCGTTGATCGTCACGCCGGTGCGCGCGAGATCGATCGCCAGGGCGCGCGTCATGCCGACCATCGCGTGCTTCGCGGCGCAGTACGCGGTCGAATAGCCATAGCCGGACACCCCGGCGTTCGACGCGATGTTGATCACCCGGCCCCACTTGTTCGCGATCATCGACGGTACCAGGGCGCGCGCGACCCGGAACGGCGCGGTCGCGTCGAGCTCGAGGATGCGATCCCACAACGCGTCGGTCGTGCGATCGAGCGCCGCGCTCTCCGCCGCCCCGGCATTGTTGACCAGCACGTCGACGTGGCCGACCTCGGCGAGCACCTCGTCGGTGTGCTTGCGATCCGAGAGATCGAGCGCCAGCGCGACCCCGCTGATCTCGCGGGCGATCGCGTCGAGATCGGGCTTGCTGCGCCCGCACACGAACACGCGCGCGCCGCAGGTCGCCAGCGCGCGCGCGATCGACGCACCGATGCCGCGGCCACCGCCCGTGACCAGCGCGATCTTTCCGGCCAGGATTGCATTCATGGTCGATTTATACCTGGCCACAGCGACCGGCAGGGCGGACGCGCCCCCGAAGGCAGGCACAACCGCCACGACCATGGCTACCCCCAGGCGCGGCGGCGTGCGACCGCGGCGCCACGACGCGATGCGCCGGCCGTCAGGGCAAGTCTTTGGGCAGCTCTTTGCGGATGTTCGCGATCACCTCGGCGTAGCTCGTGCTCTCGACGACCGCCACCATCTCCGCGGTGTAACGCGACACGAGGTCCTCGCGGCCGCGGGCCAGCGCGTCGCGGCGGGCGTGGTGCAGCGTCAGGAACGCGCGCTCGGCGTTGACGAAGTACTGGACCATCGACATCACCGCGCGCGCGGTCGACGTGGTCACCGAGCGCGACGCGTCGCTGAACGAGAACTGGCGGCCCTCGCTGTTGATGACGTCGAGCGTCACGCGGGCGACGGCATCGACGCCAGCCTGCGCCTTCTTGGTTTCGATGTCGGCGGCGACCAGGAACGCGGTCATGTGGATCGACTTGAGCGACTGGTACTCGCGCGCGTAGCGATCGAGCAAGCCGACGTACAACGCGTCGACCAGCCCCACGCCCCGACCCTCCACTTCCACGGTCTGATCGCCTTCCAACACCTCGAGCTTGACGCTCGATCCACCGTCGATCTCTTCGATCGCGAGCCGATGCAACTTGAGCTCGAAGAAATTGGCACCGAGCACCCTGCGGATGAGCGGTTCATGGGGAGGTGTGTTCACCCCACGAGTTTAGCGTGCCGCGCGGTACGTGCAGTACGTTCGTCGTGCGGTGTGATCCCGCGCGCGCCTGCGTCGACTCCGGAGGGACGCGGTGACGGCAAATCGGGCGCAAAATCGGGCATAGTGCGGCGGTGTCGGTCCTGGTCCAGCTGAAGCGCCACGTCAGCCAGCTGCGCAGTTGCACCGACTGCGCCGACATGATCGGGCCGGTCGTCACCGGCAACGCCGTGGTTTCCCCCGTGATGCTGATCGGCCAGGCCCCGGGGGTCCGCGAGGGCCCGGCCGGCAAGCCGTTCGCCTGGACCGCCGGCAAGACGATGTTCGGCTGGTTCGCCTCGCTCGGGCTACCCGAGGACGCGTTTCGCGAGCGCGTCTACATGGCGGCCGTGTGTCGGTGCTTTCCCGGCAAGGCCCCCAAAGGCGGCGGCGATCGCGTCCCGTCCGGCCCGGAAGTCCAGCGCTGCAGCCGCCACCTGGCGCGCGAGGTCCAGCTGCTGCGTCCGCGCCTGGTGCTCCCGGTCGGTAAGCTCGCCATCGCGCAGCTCGCCCCGGCTGTCGGCAAGCTCGACGAGATCGTCGGGACCCGGCAGCGCGCTCAGCTCGCCGGCGTCGAGCTCGACGTCATCGCGCTGCCTCATCCGTCCGGTGCGTCGACGTGGCATCGCATGGAGCCCGGCAAGACGCTGCTCGCGCGCGCGCTCGCCGAGATCGGCCGGCACCCGGCGTGGAAGGCGCTGCTCGCCGGCCCGGCCACCGCCCGCACCGTTGAGGTCTCATCATGATCGTCGCTGACCTGCTCGCCGAGCTCGTGTCGCTTCCCACCCAGCAGTCGGGCCCCGAGCGCGGCGCGGGCGACGAGCGCGCGCTGTGCGAGTACGTGGCGCCGCTGCTGCGGGCGGCGGGTGCCGACGAGGTGGTCGTCGAAGCCGCGACGCGCAGCGACGGCAGCCCCGGGGCCTACCTGTTCGCGCGCTGGGGCACGCCGGTCCGGCTGATCAACGTCCACATCGACACCGTCCCCGCCAACGCCGGCTGGGCCCGCGACCCCTGGACCCCCTACATCGCCGACGGCAAGCTCTACGGCCTCGGGTCCGCCGATACCAAGGGCGCGGTCGCCGCCACGCTGGTCGCGCTCGAGGCGACCAAGCCGCGCGACTTCGGCGTGCTGTTCTCGGGCGACGAGGAGGCTGGCAGCGGCGCGATCCGCGCATTCCTCGCCAGCCCGCGGCTCGAGGCGATCCGCGAGGTCATCGTGTGCGAGCCGACCGCCCGCACCGCCGGCGTCGCCCACCGCGGCGTGCTCGGTGGCCGCGCCACCCTGATCGGTCCAGGTGGCCACTCGTCGAAGGCCGACTTTCTGCCCAAGCCGCTCGCCAAGCTCGCGCGCATGGCCACCGCCCTCGACGACCTCGGCATCCGCTGGCTGCACCACGGCCCCGCGAACATGCGGGGCACCTGCCTCAACATCGCCGCCCTGTCCGGCGGCGTGGCGTTCAACGTGATCCCGGGACGCGCCGCGCTCGAGTGGTCGCTCCGGCCGTTTCCCGGCTTCGATCGCGCGGCCTGGGACGGCGAGGTCGCCGCGATCGCCGCCGCGGTCGATCCCGGGATCAAGGTCGAGACCACGATCGACCATGTCCCGTTCGCCTGCGACGCCCTGGCCGACGAGGTCCGCCCGTTCGTCCGCTCGGTCGGCGCGCTCGACTTCTGGACCGAGGCCGCGCTGTGGGCCGCGCACGGCAAGGACGCGATCGTGATCGGCCCCGGCGACATCGCCCAGGCCCACGCGGCCAACGAGTTCGTCCCACTCGAAGATCTCGACTGGGCGGTCGGCCTGTTCCGCGCGCTCATGCGCCGGGGCCCGTGACCCGCGCGCCCCATGTCCGCACGATCCGCCCTCGCGATCTCCCTCGCGATTCTGTGCGCCCCGGCACGCTCCCACGCCGCCCCCGACGTTCGCCTACCTCCGGGTACGCGAACCGACGCGCAGGGCCAGATCATCTCGGGCCGCGGCCTGCGCGAGACCACCGACTTTCTCGCGGCCGATCTCGCCCGCCGCGGCATCGCCGTCCAGCAGATCGGGCCCTACGGCGTGCGAGGCGTCGAGCTCACCCGCTTCCTCAGCCAGACCCCCTCGACCCCGTGGCTCGCGATCCACGTGCTTCGCGCTGGCGGCAAGATCTTGATCTTCTTCGTGCCCCGCTCCAAGTCGTCCGCAACACCTTGACGAATCGCCGCCGGCCGTTTACGTACATGTCCCTCGGCTCACTCGGGGATCGTCTAATGGTAGGACGTCAGACTCTGGATCTGACTATCATGGTTCGAATCCATGTCCCCGAACCGCGAAGGCTTGACCGTTCCAGCTCTCACAGGTAGAACGTCTCCTCCTTCCGGCCCCATAGTCTAGCGGTTAGGACGTCGCCCTCTCACGGCGAAAACTTGGGTTCAAGTCCCAATGGGGTCACCAGTTTCTTCGGCTACTTGACTCGGATCTTCTTGGTCGGGTGCCACGCGCAGAGCGCCCCGCCGTTGGGATGACTGCCACGGGAGGCCGCCCCCCCCGGGTCGCGATCTGCGCCGGCAGAGCTTCGAGCCGCGCCTGCGGACCGCGTTCGTCGAGACCGACCGCCACGACGCCGCGTTCCTCGCGGCCGAGGTCCCGAAGCTCCTGGTGGACCGCGTGGCGGCCCTCGAGGCCGGCGTCCGCCAGCTGCAGGGCGAATCCATGGGAACCTTTTTCGCCCGGCTCCGAGTAACACGGCAGACGAGATGCTCGCGGTGGTCACCCCGAACGCACCCGCCGCGGAGCTCGATGCCGCGACGCTGCGCGGCGCCGTGGCCGGCGACGACACCGCCACGCGCGCGCTGGTCGAGATGTACCAGGAGCGCGTGTTCGCGCTGGTCTCGCGCATGCTCGTCGGGCGCGGCCGCGCGACGGTCGAGGACGTCGCGCAGGACACGTTCCTGCATGTGTTCCGCAAGCTCGCCACGTTCGCGAGCGACGGCCCCGCGCGCCTGTCGACCTGGGTCCTCACGATCGCTGCACGCCGCGCGATCGACGAGCTTCGCCGCGCGCGCCCGACGCTCGTCGCCGACATCGATCCCGAGGATCCCGGCGGCGGCCCCGATGAGCGCCGCGCGCGCCGCGACCTGGTCGTCGCGATCGAGCGAGCGCTCGCCACGCTGACCCCGGCGCTGCGCGCCGCGTTTCTGTTGCGCGAGTACCACGGGCTCGACTACGCCGACATCGCGCGCGCGCTCGAGATCGATCTCGGCACCGTCAAGTCCCGGCTCTCGCGCGCCCGCGCCGAGCTCCGCATCGAGCTGGCCGAGGTGAAGCCATGACCGCACCGACCGACGACGAGCTGACCTTGGCCGAACGCCACGCCCTCGCTGCGTGGGCTCCCACGCCGCCACCCGCCGGGTTCGCCGAGCGCGTCGTCGCCGCGCGGCCCGCGCCGGCGGACGCCACGAGCGCGCGGGCGCGGCGCCGTCGCATGGCCGCGTGGGCCGTGGCCGCCGCGGTCGCGGGCTCGCTGGTCGCGTACGGCGCGTTCGGCACCCATGCCGGCACGCACGCGTCGCACGGCAGGCTCGCGCCCAGCGCGCGCACGACCGCGACGCTCGGCGATCGCGGGGTCGCGGTGGCCGAACCGTCGGCGGACCTGCGCTGGGACATCACACCCGACGGCGCGGTCGACGTCACCCAGCGCGCCGGCGACGTCTTCTATCGCGTCGATCACGGCGGCCCGCTCGTCGTGCACACCCCCGCCGGTGACATCCACGTCACCGGCACCTGCTTTCGCGTGGAGGTCCCCATGAACAAGGCTTCGCAGATGATCCTCGCCGGCGCGGTCGGCGCCGCGGTCGCGACCGGCGTCGTGATCACCGTGTACGAGGGCCGCGTCGTCGCCGACACGCGCAGCGCCCACACCGAGCTGTTGCCCGGCACGCGCACCGTGCTCGCGCCGCACGGGCACACGCTCGTCGCCGCCGCGCACGCGGCGTACCCCGATCCGGTGACGCGCCCGCCCGAGCCCGCGCTCGACCTCGAGCACGCCACGCGCGAGCAGCTGGTCGCGCGGCTGTCCGAGCAGGCACAGGAGCTCGCGAAGCTGCGCGCGCACGGCGGCGCCGGTCCCGGCGGCGGCCTGCTCGCCTTCGACAGCAAGTCCGCCGACGGTCGCCCGTGGTTCGACCCGAGCGCCGACACGCTCAAGGCGTGGGCCGCCGAGTGCCGCGTCCGCTCCGACGAGCCCGACTTCGATCACCCGCCGCTGGTCGGCGATTCACGAGGCATCACCGCGGACGAGATGCCCGAGTATCGAGCCGCGGTCGCCGACGTTCAGGCGCAGTTCCGCGCGGTCGTACGCACGCTGTACATCCAGGCGACCGGCGACACGGCCGGCGCCGATACGCTATCGCTCGACGCGATGACCACCGAGATCAACGACAAGGCCGCACCCGGCGCGGCGCAGGCGGTCATGCAGCGAGTCGCGCAGGAGCGCGCCGGCCTCGCGACGCCGCCCGCCGACACCTCGCACGCGTCGCCGGTCGAACAGCTGATCCGGGCGCAGCTCGGCCTCGGCGATGCGACCCAGGCCGCGATGGCGAAGCGCCTCGGCCCCGACCGCGCGGCCGCGATCCGCGGCGACGCCTGGCCGCGGCACAAGGAGCTCGCCGGCTGTCCCGATCCCCAATAGCTCTCGCCTGGCGGCTCCGCCTTGGCGTCCGCGGAGCTCGAGCACCCGGTGGCCCGGTGTTACGACGATCCGCAACTGGTCAACGTCGAGCGGATCACGGCATCGACCGCCGCACACGGCTCGAGCTCCAGGCATTCGGCATCGCAGGTGCAATCCGAGAGCAGGTCGAGGCCGAAGTAATCACCGAGGCAGGCGTCGCGACAGTCGCGGAAGTCCGACGCACACTGCCCGGACAGCGATGAAAACGCAGACTCGGTGTGGTTCGTAAAGCAGCTGTTACCGATCTGCACAGCGATGCAGCCGGCAACCAGCCGGCGCTCCGTCACCACGGTCGTCGCTGGCAAGGTCGTGCCGTCGATATAGCGCAGCTCGCTCGCAGTGTCGGTGTTCGCCAGAAATTCGAGATCGCAGCGTATGGAGCCGCCGGGCAACAGCATGAAGTGCGGCGAACACCTGACAACAAAGTCGGCGCCCCAGGCTTGGACGAGCACACCGCTATCAAGCCTGGCGTAGAAGTTATCGAGGCTGATCGGCACGATTCCCGTGCCGCTGTTCGTGATCGTGGTTGGGACGACCACGAAGGTCGCCGTGCTTTCGCGAGGGGCCGGTTCCGTCTGGAGGACGAGCGCCGACGCCGGCAGCGCGGCGTCATCGCTTCCGGTGCCCGGAACCTCGGCGTCCAACGTCGCGCCCGTCACGCAGCTCGAGCTCTACGATCGCGTGCTGGCCTACGGCGACGTGCCGTCGCTGCAGGCGACGCGGCGCTACGTGTTCATCGACATCGCCAACGACGCGGCCGTGCGGGCCGCGATCCATCGCCGCCACGGCGACGCGCTCGGGCATTCGCTGACGGTCGGCGCGACGCACTGGCAGGACCACCACGAGGCGGCGGCGGCCCTCCCGGCCCCGCGCCGGTCGTGTTCTTTTCGCCCACCTGGTTCAAGCAACGCGCTGATCAGTGAACGGCCGCGTGCTGCTGCAGCGGCTCGCCGAGGCGTGGAACGCGTTTCTCGTCCCGGTCGTCGATCCATCGCGCGGCTGTCCATCGTGACCAGCACGGGTGCCGCGGCGGTGACGGGGGCATACGACAAGATCCTGAGCGGTCGAGCACGCGCCGACCACGGCCACGTGATGACGCTGGCGAACGGCACCGCTCGCGGCGCGACCTGACCAACTCGGCGTGCACGAAATCGACGCCAGGCATCGATCGCGTCGCGACCTCGACGTACAATGTCGACAGCGGAGGTATTGGGCGCGATGGCATCGCATGGCGGCCCAGTTTGACAACTGAATAGCCTACAAACGATTACACGGTGCCCGTTTCGAGCGGCTCGGTGCGATGCCGGCCTGCCTGGACCGCTCGCAATAGCTAAGGCGCAGGAAAACCTGACCTTCTGACCGCGGCGTCCGTTGCGGGTCGCCCGGCCGGTTGTCGCCAGCGAACCCGCTCGATATTATGGATTTAAGTATTTGGTATTATTTATATATTCGGCCACGCCGTCTCCGTCGACGAAAGTCGATGGCCCCATTGAAGCGGTGTTAACTGGATCTAGGAGGGAGGCTGCCTGAAGTCTCCGTCGACGAAAGTCGATGGCCCCATTGAAGCACCGAGGACATCGACGAGCACGGTGTCATCACGGCCGGTCTCCGTCGACGAAAGTCGATGGCCCCATTGAAGCCGCACGACGCGGGCCGCCGCCTCGGGCCCGACGATCGTCTCCGTCGACGAAAGTCGATGGCCCCATTGAAGCATTTTGATCTGCAGCGCCTCGGCATCGAGGAGCCTGTCTCCGTCGACGAAAGTCGATGGCCCCATTGAAGCGCCGTGTCGCGCAGCCGGATCGGCTGGATGGTGATCAGTCTCCGTCGACGAAAGTCGATGGCCCCATTGAAGCGATCTTATGCGATGGGGATGGGACTACGAGGCGCGAGGTCTCCGTCGACGAAAGTCGATGGCCCCATTGAAGCTCCAGCATGATGACGCCCGGACGGACCTGCTCGGCCGTCTCCGTCGACGAAAGTCGATGGCCCCATTGAAGCCGGACCACGCGCGGGTCCTCGGATGGCGGGCGCCCGTCTCCGTCGACGAAAGTCGATGGCCCCATTGAAGCTCGATCGCTCGTGATGAACAGCGCGCCCCTGACGTCGGTCTCCGTCGACGAAAGTCGATGGCCCCATTGAAGCGTCGCCGACATCAACGCGGCAAACAAAGCCGGCATTCGTCTCCGTCGACGAAAGTCGATGGCCCCATTGAAGCAGCATCCGCTGACTAGCTATACCATCGGTAAATCTGTCTCCGTCGACGAAAGTCGATGGCCCCATTGAAGCGCAGGATGACTACGGCTGGACTAATCCGTCGCCAGGGGTCTCCGTCGACGAAAGTCGATGGCCCCATTGAAGCAGGTAATCAGCCTTGATGGTCTTGGCCGCCCCGAGCACGTCTCCGTCGACGAAAGTCGATGGCCCCATTGAAGCGCGGCGATGGCGACGTCGGGCAAGTCGGCGCCGTTCGTCTCCGTCGACGAAAGTCGATGGCCCCATTGAAGCCGTCGAAGTTGGACTGTGCGCGTGGGACGCGCGGCAGGTCTCCGTCGACGAAAGTCGATGGCCCCATTGAAGCGCGCAGAGGCGCCGGGCGGCGACGTCCGAGCCGATGTGTCTCCGTCGACGAAAGTCGATGGCCCCATTGAAGCATCAGCAGACGTGCATTCGGATCGCTGTAGCAGATCACGTCTCCGTCGACGAAAGTCGATGGCTCCATTGAAGCGAGCGAAAGGAGGTGAGATCCTTCGCGCCGCCAGCCTGTCTCCGTCGACGAAAGTCGATGGCCCCATTGAAGCTGACGCTCGTCGTCACGATGAGTGCCGACAGAGCCAGGTCTCCGTCGACGAAAGTCGATGGCCCCATTGAAGCTCGCCTCGGGCCTTGGAGGCCTGCAGCTCCCCCAGGAGTCTCCGTCGACGAAAGTCGATGGCCCCATTGAAGCTCAATCCGAATTAGCGGGCCAGCACTGCGCACAGGGGTCTCCGTCGACGAAAGTCGATGGCCCCATTGAAGCGAGATCGCGCCGCCCGCCGCGGCGTTGAGCGGGCCACCGTCTCCGTCGACGAAAGTCGATGGCCCCATTGAAGCGGCGACGTCGCGGCGATTATGTCGACGTGGCCGGTGCATGGTCTCCGTCGACGAAAGTCGATGGCCCCATTGAAGCGGTGCCGTGGTCGCCGCAGCTGCGACGTCCGAAGTGCGTCTCCGTCGACGAAAGTCGATGGCCCCATTGAAGCGTAACCCACAAGACTGCCGTGCCACCGGCGTTCGAGGGTCTCCGTCGACGAAAGTCGATGGCCCCATTGAAGCCCGCGTCGACCGCCGCTCCGGTCACCCCGGTTTGAGCGGTCTCCGTCGACGAAAGTCGATGGCCCCATTGAAGCGTCGCCACGATGGCGTCGGGGCACGAGGGCGTGTACCGTCTCCGTCGACGAAAGTCGATGGCCCCATTGAAGCGCGGGTGAACCCGGGCACCCTGCCGCCGGCATACGTGTCTCCGTCGACGAAAGTCGATGGCCCCATTGAAGCTGCAGCCGCCGCGCGTCCTCGTCCTGTGGCCCGGTCCAGTCTCCGTCGACGAAAGTCGATGGCCCCATTGAAGCTGGACCAACCTCGTGGTCGGATGAGCAGGCTGGCGAGTCTCCGTCGACGAAAGTCGATGGCCCCATTGAAGCAGCCGCCACGGGCCGACAAACCCACACGAGCACGAGCAGGTCTCCGTCGACGAAAGTCGATGGCCCCATTGAAGCTCGCGCGGCTCGGCGGAGTTGTGGGCGATCGGCGACGTCTCCGTCGACGAAAGTCGATGGCCCCATTGAAGCCTTCGCAGCGCCTCATTGCGCGCGCGCTGCTCGGGCGTCTCCGTCGACGAAAGTCGATGGCCCCATTGAAGCTCTAGCGCGAGTAGCTGCGTCGCAGGGACCGTGAGCGTCTCCGTCGACGAAAGTCGATGGCCCCATTGAAGCTGCGGTGGCCATCACTTCACCTCGGGTGCGGTGGGGGTGTCTCCGTCGACGAAAGTCGATGGCCCCATTGAAGCGTCCCGCCTTCGTCGCCATCGACGCACCACCATACCGTCTCCGTCGACGAAAGTCGATGGCCCCATTGAAGCACCTGACCGGAATTCCATTCGGCCCGCTCGATGACGTCTCCGTCGACGAAAGTCGATGGCCCCATTGAAGCACCCATTGAACCTTGAGCGTCCAGGCCCCTTCGTATTGTCTCCGTCGACGAAAGTCGATGGCCCCATTGAAGCCCTGAAATCAGCAAGAGCAACCCGCGGCGCCCGGATGGGTCTCCGTCGACGAAAGTCGATGGCCCCATTGAAGCGAGGCGGAACAGCGCCGGCAGCCGAGCGAGCTGCTAGTCTCCGTCGACGAAAGTCGATGGCCCCATTGAAGCACCTACGGTGACGGGTCCCTCTGGGAGCACCGCTTTGTCTCCGTCGACGAAAGTCGATGGCCCCATTGAAGCTCCAAGATGAAGACGCGCGGCCGGACCTGTTCCGCGTCTCCGTCGACGAAAGTCGATGGCCCCATTGAAGCGGGTGAGGCCGGCGCTTCCGGCCGCGCTGCTACGATGTCTCCGTCGACGAAAGTCGATGGCCCCATTGAAGCACACACGGCATGATCGCCTGCACCGGCTTGATCGCGTCTCCGTCGACGAAAGTCGATGGCCCCATTGAAGCCGCAAGGAGCAGAGCAGGCGGCGACCTGCAAGGTGAAGGTCGGTCTCCGTCGACGAAAGTCGATGGCCCCATTGAAGCGGGCTCCTCTAGGTAGTCGGCATCATTGATGTCGAGTCTCCGTCGACGAAAGTCGATGGCCCCATTGAAGCGGCGTAGTTGCCGGCGCTGAACGCGGCTGACATCGCATCGTCTCCGTCGACGAAAGTCGATGGCCCCATTGAAGCTGCCTCGCTTAGAGATGGTTCCAAAGTGTGCTGCTAGAAGTCTCCGTCGACGAAAGTCGATGGCCCCATTGAAGCCGGGACGTCGACTACTTCGCCGGCCCCGGTGGGATGTGTCTCCGTCGACGAAAGTCGATGGCCCCATTGAAGCCAGGCGTCGGTCATCTGGCGTCGGGCGCCGTCGGGGTGTCTCCGTCGACGAAAGTCGATGGCCCCATTGAAGCGCAACCTACGAGCTGGCCGAGATGGTCGCACACCGACGCGGTCTCCGTCGACGAAAGTCGATGGCCCCATTGAAGCCGCGCCTGGCCCGAGATGACCAAGGCGCAACTCGACGGTCTCCGTCGACGAAAGTCGATGGCCCCATTGAAGCGACATCACGGCACCCCTTTGGCGAGGTTGACCGCGTCTCCGTCGACGAAAGTCGATGGCCCCATTGAAGCGAATACGCGATTCCCTCGGCCTCAGCGCGCGATAGCGTCTCCGTCGACGAAAGTCGATGGCCCCATTGAAGCATCAAGCAATTCGACCACGGGGGGAGTGACCGATGGTCTCCGTCGACGAAAGTCGATGGCCCCATTGAAGCCGCCTCTTCTCGGCGTCCTTGGCGGTTATCCCTGCGTCTCCGTCGACGAAAGTCGATGGCCCCATTGAAGCCGGGCCCATCCTCCCCGGCGTTGTCGACCTGCTGTGCGTCTCCGTCGACGAAAGTCGATGGCCCCATTGAAGCTTGGCGAGGATCGCGGCGAGCTCGCCGGACAGCCCGGTCTCCGTCGGCGAAAGTCGATGGCCCCATTGAAGCGGCGGGGACGAGGTGCGGTCGTGAGCGCTGTGCCCGAGTCTCCGTCGACGAAAGTCGATGGCCCATTGAAGCAACCGGTCCCACACCTTGCCGTTGCGGGTCTTGCCGGTCTCCGTCGACGAAAGTCGATGGCCCCATTGAAGCAGCCGCTCGGCCGACTCTTGATCGCGGCGGCATACGTCTCCGTCGACGAAAGTCGATGGCCCCATTGAAGCTTGCTGCACCCGCGGCTCCGCGTCGTGGTCGTGACGCGTCTCCGTCGACGAAAGTCGATGGCCCCATTGAAGCGCCCCGGTGATCACGGCGACCTGCTCCCAGGCGGCCAGTCTCCGTCGACGAAAGTCGATGGCCCCATTGAAGCGATGTCAGCCGGGTGCAGACGCGCCGTCACCGCTTCGTCTCCGTCGACGAAAGTCGATGGCCCCATTGAAGCGTCGGCGCCTTGCCATGCGCCGAGCGCGCGTGCAGTGGGTCTCCGTCGACGAAAGTCGATGGCCCCATTGAAGCTAGGCATCACCGGCCCGCAGTACATCTCGGCGAGCGGTCTCCGTCGACGAAAGTCGATGGCCCCATTGAAGCGAGTGTCTTGAGTTCGGTGGTCATTTGTCAGTCTCGTCTCCGTCGACGAAAGTCGATGGCCCCATTGAAGCCCGTGCTTGACTCGGATGGGCAGCTTGCGAGCGAGTTGTCTCCGTCGACGAAAGTCGATGGCCCCATTGAAGCGGTGTACGTGCGTAAGGCTGTTGATGGCATCCGGATCCCGCAGCATTCTGACGGTTGACGTCGGCCGCACGCGCGCCGGTCAGGACTGGATCCACTTCGGGCGGCGCCGCGGATCCAGTCGGGCTGATCTAAACCGACCTGAGTTGGTCGCCAGACCCCATCGAGGATCGCGATCACGATCCAGATAGCCCCACCTTGGCTGTGGCGCTTCGGGACGTTGTCGGCAGCATGATCGCGGCCTCGAACATCTTGCCGTTCAGATCGGCTGCAGCGCGGGAGGACGCGGAGAAGATCGCTCGTCTCGCTGGACGTCAGCGGCGACTTGGAGATGATCGTCAACATGGTGACCAAGGTTGCGCACCCGGTCGACACACGATCTGAGCCGCTGGCGATACCGATGGCTGGTCCTCCGACGTGTGAGGCTCGTCGGGTCCGGAGGCGCTGCGTCGAGGCAGTCCGGCTCCATTGGTGCCGCCAATGCGGGCTCCAATTCGCTGTCTGTCGCTCCTGCGATCGCGGCCAGGAACACTGCACTCGCCGTTGCGCTGCCCTGACCCGCCGCGTGCAGCTCGTAGAGATTCGCCGGCGCTATCGCCGCAGCGCCGCGGGACGCGAAGCTCATCGAGACCAAGAGCACCGTCGTCGTCAACGCCAGCGGCAGGCCACGCCACCGCCTCCCACTCCGCGCGATTCCGTGGGCGATCAGCCTTCCCTGACCGGCGCCGCCCCCGCTACCCTCCACAACGGAAGCCGTACTGTGGTCAGCGTCGAGAGCGAATACAGCCGCAGCGACCCGAAGGCTGAAGCTGCGCCCTTCCGCTGCGCGCACTGCAGCAAAACCACGCGCTTCGTCGTCATTGGCGCGTGGGAGCCACGATGGCGCAGGAGCCGCCGTGGATCGACCTGATGTCGAGCTCGACCGTCAGATCTCTACGGAAATTCTCTGCCGTCAACACCAAGACGTCTCCGTCGACGAAAGTCGATGGCCCCATTGAAGCGAGGATACGAGTGGTGGGCAACACCAACAACTACAGATGTCTCCGTCGACGAAAGTCGATGGCCCCATTGAAGCCACGTGACTCGGAGGAGGCGCACTGCGTCAAGGCTAGCGTCTCCGTCGACGAAAGTCGATGGCCCCATTGAAGCGGCGCGACCACATCGGCGCGCTGCGCGATGACATCAAGTCTCCGTCGACGAAAGTCGATGGCCCCATTGAAGCGCGCGGTAGTCGGTGGCGATCGGCGCGTTAATCGTGTCTCCGTCGACGAAAGTCGATGGCCCCATTGAAGCTTGGGGTACGCCATCATGGTGTCGTTCGCCAGGAAGCCGTGTCTCCGTCGACGAAAGTCGATGGCCCCATTGAAGCGGCTGACCCACGACGAGCTCGGTGCCGTCGCCGGAGGTCTCCGTCGACGAAAGTCGATGGCCCCATTGAAGCGAGAGCTTCTGGGCGTCATCGGCCACGCCCGAGCCGAGTCTCCGTCGACGAAAGTCGATGGCCCCATTGAAGCCACCTCTCGACAACCTGCGCGACGTAGCCGCGCTCGTCTCCGTCGACGAAAGTCGATGGCCCCATTGAAGCTACATATCACCATGGGGAAGGGATCTAATGCAATCGGTCTCCGTCGACGAAAGTCGATGGCCCCATTGAAGCAAGAGCTGATTCTTCAGCGCGGTCAGCTCGGCGATGTGTCCGTCGACGAAAGTCGATGGCCCCATTGAAGCAGACCATCGCGCCAGAGGTGGATAGCTGCCCCGACTCGGTCTCCGTCGACGAAAGTCGATGGCCCCATTGAAGCGCACGCCCCCGGCGCGGTGCAGCTCTTCTCGACGCGTCTCCGTCGACGAAAGTCGATGGCCCCATTGAAGCTGACTCGAGCTGGCGGATGCGGGCGCGGGTTTTGTGTGTCTCCGTCGACGAAAGTCGATGGCCCCATTGAAGCCCCTTAGAGCCCTTCGCGTTCGCGCGGGCGCGAGCGAGTCTCCGTCGACGAAAGTCGATGGCCCCATGAAGCGTCGATCAGCGCGGGCGTCAGGACGTCGGCCTCGAGTCTCCGTCGACGAAAGTCGATGGCACCATTGAAGCCACAACTCGTCGAGTCGGCGGACCAATGACCACCCGCCGGTCTCCGTCGACGAAAGTCGATGGCCCCATTGAAGCCTCGGCGAGCACCGCCGCGCGTGCCCCGGCGAGGTCCGTCTCCGTCGACGAAAGTCGATGGCCCCATTGAAGCGGACGGGTCTTCTCATGGCCCCACGGTAGCGCAGCGGTCTCCGTCGACGAAAGTCGATGGCCCCATTGAAGCTCGCGAGGTTTGATCCCCTTCACAGGAGGATGTGCCATGTCTCCGTCGACGAAAGTCGATGGCCCCATTGAAGCGACCCGTTGCATCTAGTGGGGGTCGATATACGATCGGTCTCCGTCGACGAAAGTCGATGGCCCCATTGAAGCGGCGGCACGTACCGCCACCGGGAGATCGATCTCCGGGTGTCTCCGTCGACGAAAGTCGATGGCCCCATTGAAGCACGATCTCCAGTCTGCCCGTCACCGGGGAGAACTTCGTCTCCGTCGACGAAAGTCGATGGCCCCATTGAAGCTTGTAGTAGCTCTTGGCGTTCGAGTCCGCGAGGAGCGTCTCCGTCGATGAAAGTCGATGGCCCCATTGAAGCGCGGGATCCGCCCTACTAGCGCTTTCCGCCAAACACACGAATCCTTGTGGGGTCGACGATCGTGATCGCACCGTCGAGGCCCGGCCCGAGGTCGGTGATTGCCGCAATGATCAGAGAGGCCACCTCGTCCGGTCACAGCACGTCGGGGAGGCGTGCGACGACGATGCCCGGATGAGATCCCGGCGGGAATCGCAGCGCATTCGAGAAATCGAGGTCGCCAGACACGACTATCTGATGGGTCGCCCGCGCATGGACTGCGATCGCATCGTCAGGGGCACCGCGGAGGCCGATGTCGCGCACATCGGCGACGTCATGGCCGGCCGCAACCAGGGCTCGGGTCACCGCGCGTGGCAACGACTCGTCCACCAGGAACGCCGCCACTGGCTCAGCTCGCGCGAAGAGTCTGCTGCGAGGCGAGCCACGCCGCGTACCGGAACACGGCTCGGATCTGATCCGGCGTGAGGTCGTACTCGGTCAGGATCTCGGCCTCGGGGCGCCCGGCCGCGAGCAGGTCGAGCACGGTGGCTGCTGCCACGCGGGTGCCGGCGATGACGGGCTTACCGAAGGCGCGTGACGGGTCGGCGGTGATGCCTGAAACGATCTCGGTCACCCAGCGATTGTACCCGCCCCAGCGACCGCCTGCTGCGCATTCCATCGCCTCCTGAGACTTGGCTTCAAGTCCCTATGGGGTCACCACATTCGCGGCGGCAGGGACGAACCGGCCGCCAGGCGGGATGAGCCGGCCCAGGCTGCGGCCGGCTGCATGACATGATGCCGCGATGCGGATCGCGCGGATCGGTCGGAGCCTCGCCATCGTAGGGATCTGGCTCGCCGTCTCGCTGATCAGCGCCGTTCAGAGCAGCGTGGCGCTGGCATCGCGCGGCAGTTCGGCGCCGTTCAGGGGCTTGCTGTTCGATGCGGTGATCGACTGGGGCACGTGTGCGGTGTTCACGCCCGTCGTGCTGTGGCTAGTGGCGCGCTATCCGGTGACGCGCCGGCCGTGGCTCCATGCCCCGCTGCAGCTGGCGGCGATCGCCGGGCTGGTGATGGCCAAGTTCGTGCTGCAGTACGGGGTGCTGGCGGCGCTGCGGGCCGATCCCGGGGTGACGCTGCACGACATGATGGCGCGGCGGTTTGTGGCCGAGGCGGTGCTGTTCGCCGGGGTGTTTGCGATCGTGCATGCGGCGCTGCTGTACGACCGGGTGCGCAGCCAGGAGGTTCTGGGGATGGCGCTGCGCGCAGAGCTCGCCGATTCGCGGCTCGAGGCGCTGGTCCACAAGATCGAGCCGCACTTCCTGTTCAATACGCTGCAGGCGATCTCCACGCTGGTGCAGCGCGATCCCCCCGCGGCCGACGCGATGCTCAACGGGCTGTCGGAGCTGCTGCGCGACCTGCTGCGCAGCGACGCCCCGCGCGAGGTGACGCTGGCGACCGAGCTGGCATCGGCGCGGCGCTACCTCGACATCATGCGCATCCGGTTCGGTGACCGGCTGACGATCGCGATCGACGCCGGCAGCGACACCGACGCAGCGCTGGTGCCGCGCCTGGTGCTGCAGCCACTACTCGAGAATGCGCTGCGCCATGGGGTCGCGTCGAGCGCAGGGCCCGCCACGCTGGAGGTGACCGCCCGGCGCACCGGGGCGCAGCTCGTGGTCGCGGTGGTCGACGATGGGTGCGGCGATGCCGTCGCATCGGCGGGGACCGGGGTCGGGCTGGCGAACACCCGCGAGCGCTTGCACCGGCTCTACGGCGACGCCGCGCGGCTCGACACCACCCGGCCCGCGCGCGGCGGGTTCCGCGCCGTCCTCCAGCTGCCGTACCGATCCGGCGCATGACGGTGCGGCTGATCATCGTCGACGACGAGCCGCTGGCGCGCGAGCGCATGCGCGACCTGCTGGCGCGGCACGCCGATGTCGAGGTGGTCGCCGAGTGCGGCGATGGGCTGGCCGCGGTCGACGCGTTTGATCGGCTGCGCCCCGACGCCGCGCTGCTCGATGTTCAGATGCCCGGGCTCGACGGGTTCGACGTGCTGGCGACCGCCGAGCATGCGCCCGCCGTGGTGTTCGTCACCGCGTACGACGAACATGCGCTGCGCGCGTTCGATGCCCATGCCGTCGACTACGTGCTGAAGCCGATCGACGCGCGGCGGTTCGAGCTCGCGGTGGCGCGGCTGCGTGACCGACTGCGCGCCCCGGTGCCCGACCCGCGGGCGCTGGCGGCCGAGCTCGGACGCTACCGCGGCTGGGCGACCCGGCTGGGGGTCCGCACCGAGGGGCGGATCGACGTGATCGCGGTCGCCGACGTGCACTGGATCGAGGCGGCCGGCAACTACGTGTGCCTCAAGCTCGCCGGCACCGAGCGGATCATGCGCGAGACGCTCAAGTCGCTCGAGGCGCGGCTCGATCCCGCGGCGTTCGCGCGGATCCATCGCAGCGTGATCGTCCAGATCGATCGGATCTCGCACCTGGAGCCGATCACGCACGGCGAGTACCTGGTCACCATGCGCGACGGGCGCACGCTGTACGCGACGCGTTCGTTCAGCCAGCAGCTGCGCCACTTGCTGCGCTGACGGTCGGTTCGTCCTGCCGTCCGGCCGTCTCGTCCCGGTGGCGTCGCGCCGCCGCGCGCGCTCGGCCATGGTCGTCACATGCAGAACCACCTACGCGCCTCGATGATCCTCGCCGTGCTGTGCACCGGCGCCACCCTCCACCCCGTGCGCGCGGCGCCGGCCACGGCGACCGTGCCGGCCGCGCGCGCGGCACGCACCGCGGAAGCCGAGGTCCTCGCGCGCGAGCGCGCCTGGCTCGATGCGGTGGAGCACAACGACCCCGACGTGATCGCCGAGATCCTCGCCGACGACTTCGTGCTCACGATCCCCGATGGCCGCACCCTCACGAAGGCCGACGTCGTGGCCCGGCGGCGCCAGCCGCGCGCGCCGAACGAGCGCCACCGGTTGACGACCAGCGGCGTGGTGGCGCACGTCCGCGACGGCGTCGTCGTCCTCGTCGGGCGTGTGTTCGACACGGCCAGCGATGCGCAGGGCAAGACCCGCACCGACGAGGCCGTGTACACCGACACCTGGGTACGCGACGGCGCGACCTGGCACGCGCTGAGCTCGCAGATGACCCATCCTGCGCCCAAGCCGTGAATCGCGCCTGTGGCCGCCGCGTCGCACCCGCGCGGCACCCCGGTGACTCGCCAGACCAAGTCGATGCGGTGCCTGGGAAACCTACGACCCGTTCGCAGCCATCGCCGATCGACCTACGATGCCGGCATGGAGAGCACACACTTCATCGTCCGCCGTGACCGCCTGACCGAGCATCAGCTGGTGACCGAGCCGCGCGAGGAGCTGGCGCCGGACACCGCGGAGCTCCGGATCGATCGGTTCGGGTTCACCGCGAACAACGTGACGTATGCGGCGCTCGGCGACGCGCTGTCGTACTGGCGGTTCTTTCCGGCGAGCCTCGACGGCTGGGGGCGGATTCCGGTGTGGGGGTTCGGCACGGTGGCGCGCTCATCGGTCGCCGGGCTCGCCGTAGGAGAGCGGCTGTACGGCTACTTTCCGATGTCGTCGCACCTCGTCGTGCAGCCGACCCGGCTCAACGGGGTCGCGTTCGTCGATGGCGCCGCGCATCGCCGCGGGCTACCGGGGCTCTACAACCAGTATCTTCGCACGGCGCACGATCCGAGCTACCGCGCCGACACCGAGCCGCAGCAGGTCGTGCTCCGCCCGCTGTTCGCGACGTCGTTCATGCTGGCCGACTACCTCGACGAGCACGGCTACTTCGGGGCCGATGCAACACTGGTGTCGAGCGCGTCGAGCAAGCTGGCCGTCGGCATGGCGTTCCTGCTCAAAGGCGCGCGGCGCGGGCCGCGCGAGCTGATCGGCTTGACCTCGGCGTCCAACGTCGCGCGCGTCACGCAGCTCGAGCTCTACGATCGCGTGCTGGCCTACGACGACGTGCCGTCGCTGCCGGCGACGCGGCCGTGCGTGTTCATCGACATCGCTGGCGACGCGGCGGTGCGGGCCGCGATTCATCGCCACCACGGCGACGCGCTCCGGCATTCGCTGACGGTCGGCGCGACGCACTGGCAGGACCGCCACGAGGAGTCGGCTGCGCCCCTCCCCGGCCCCGCGCCGGTCGTGTTCTTTTCGCCCACCTGGTTCAAGCAGCGCGCTGATCAGTGGACGGCCGCGGTGCTGCTGCAGCGGCTCGCCGAGGCCTGGAACGCGTTTCTCGTCCCGGTCCTCGATCCATCGCGCGGCTGGCTGACCATCGTGACCAGCACGGGCGCCGCGGCAGTGACCCGGGCCTACGACGAGATCCTGAGCGGTCGAGCACGCGCCAACCACGGCCACGTGATGACGCTGGCGAACGGCACCACCGGCGGCGCGACCTGACCGACCCGGCGTGCACGAAATCAACGACGGGCATCGATCGCCTCGCAACCTCGACGTACAATCTCGACAGCCGAGGTATTGGGCGCGATGGCCTCGCATGGCGGCCCAGTTGACAACTGAATAGCGTACAAAGGATTACACGGAGCTCGTTTCGAGCGGCTCGGTGCGATGCCGGCCTGCCTGGACCGCTCGCAATAGCTAAGGCGCAGGAAACCCTGGCCTTCTGACGGCAGAGTCTGTGGTAGAAGGCCCCGCCTGGTTGTCGCCGGCGAACCCGCTCGAAATCCGGCCTCCAAGAGTTTGATATTACTTCGATATTAGCCCCTGCTGTCTCCGTCGACGAAAGTCGGCGGCCCCATTGAAGCAATGGGGCCGGCGCCGAGCGCCGGTCGCCTGCGCGCGTCTCCGTCGACGAAAGTCGGCGGCCCCATTGAAGCTGGATTTGGGAGGCTTAATGTCCCGCGTTGGCTCGTCGTCTCCGTCGACGAAAGTCGGCGGCCCCATTGAAGCGGCAACACTTCCATAACGCTGACCCACCTTGGCAAAGTCTCCGTCGACGAAAGTCGGCGGCCCCATTGAAGCAGCCAACGCCTACGCCGCCGCCGCCAACACCGCCGCCGCGTCTCCGTCGACGAAAGTCGGCGGCCCCATTGAAGCTCCAGATCGATCGAGGTGCCGAAGGCGCTCACCAGAGTCTCCGTCGACGAAAGTCGGCGGCCCCATTGAAGCGGTGGCACCAGCGCGCCATTCCACAGTTGGGTAACGTCTCCGTCGACGAAAGTCGGCGGCCCCATTGAAGCGCGCTCACCGAGGTTGAAGCCTGGCCCCTGCTGCTGGGTCTCCGTCGACGAAAGTCGGCGGCCCCATTGAAGCTCGACGATCACGAAATCCTCACCGCCGGCGCCGACGGTCTCCGTCGACGAAAGTCGGCGGCCCCATTGAAGCCACACCGAGCAGCTGCGGCTCGCGAGCGTGCCCGAGGGTCTCCGTCGACGAAAGTCGGCGGCCCCATTGAAGCGGCGGCGCTCCGACGCACACCGCGGAACAACTCGACGTCTCCGTCGACGAAAGTCGGCGGCCCCATTGAAGCCTCGAGCTCGAGCATCGCCACGCGCTCGAGCTGGAGTCTCCGTCGACGAAAGTCGGCGGCCCCATTGAAGCCAGTAGTGTCCGCAGTTCGGACATCTCGTCATGGCCGGTCTCCGTCGACGAAAGTCGGCGGCCCCATTGAAGCGAAGCTCAGGCTACCCGTGGAGTCGCGGAGACCGCGTGTCTCCGTCGACGAAAGTCGGCGGCCCCATTGAAGCGCGCATGTAGTAGACGGTGAGCACCGCGGCGCAGTCCGTCTCCGTCGACGAAAGTCGGCGGCCCCATTGAAGCGCTAAAACAGCCGGTGGGCTCTCACTCAACCCCCCAAGTCTCCGTCGACGAAAGTCGGCGGCCCCATTGAAGCTCGCCCATCCCAAGGCTGTGCATGTACTTGTCGCGGTGTCTCCGTCGACGAAAGTCGGCGGCCCCATTGAAGCGAGGCCCTCGCGGAGCAGGCGGATCCCGTTCGGATCGTCTCCGTCGACGAAAGTCGGCGGCCCCATTGAAGCAACCCCGGGCGGTGGCGCCTCACGCCGTAGCAGCGCGTCTCCGTCGACGAAAGTCGGCGGCCCCATTGAAGCTCGGAGATCAGCGTCATGCCCTCCTTGAAGTTCCGGCTGTCTCCGTCGACGAAAGTCGGCGGCCCCATTGAAGCATGGTGCCCCCACGATACCGCGGGGAAACGAGCGGGTCTCCGTCGACGAAAGTCGGCGGCCCCATTGAAGCGTGTTTCGCGAGACGGCGATCTACGCGCTCAGTGGAACCGTCTCCGTCGACGAAAGTCGGCGGCCCCATTGAAGCCGGTGATGGTGTAGGAGAGAGGTGCCATGGGATTTTTGTCTCCGTCGACGAAAGTCGGCGGCCCCATTGAAGCATCTCGTCGATCGTGATGTCGCAGTCGATGTAGTTCCGTCTCCGTCGACGAAAGTCGGCGGCCCCATTGGAGCGTAACGCTGCCTCGTGGCGCGCGGCACGTCGGTCTCCGTCGACGAAAGTCGATGGCCCCATTGAAGCGGGTGATCTGGCCACGGGAGGCCGAATCCCATGCTCGTCTCCGTTGACGACAGTCGATGGCCCCATGGAAGCTCGGCAGCGTCCCACGGGCGTGACTGCGTCCGAAGATTCCGCAGCGCCGGTCATCGACGCATCGACCACCTGCGCAGATGCGGCGATTTGCGGCGCTTGCCCTCGATTTGTCCGTCAAGCGGCCGACACCCGGTGTAGGCATGCAAGCATCTGTCTCACGGCGCCGTTTGTGGTCCTGGAAGCGCGCCGCGCTCCGCGGGATGTTCGTAGTCTGGGCCATCGCATTGCTGCAGGTGGGGGCGTACCTGCTCGCACCGCACTTGCTGACATTGCCGATCTCGGACGCCGGTGAGTCGGTGACCCCGCGGCTCACGGCGCCGCGGCTACCCGCCCAGCGCGGCCGGTGGCTGCTGTTGCATGTGCTCGATGAGGATTGTCCGTGCTCGCTGCGCGTGCTCGAGCATCTTTTCACCAGCCCGCGACCGGTCGGGGTCGCCGAACGCGTGGTCCTGATCGCCACGCCGGGCGACGACGCGCGGGTCGCCGCGATCCGCGCGCACCACTTCGATCTCGATGTCGTGACGCCCGAGCAGCTCGGCGCGCGCTACCACCTCGACGCGGCGCCCGTGCTCGTGGTCGTCGATCCGACCGATACCGTGCGCTACGTCGGCGGGTACACCACCCGCAAGCAGGCGACCGACGTCCGCGACGCGGCGATCGTCGCCGCGGTGCTGCGCGGCGAGCGCGTGGCGGCGCTGCCGACGTTTGGTTGCGCCGTGGGCGCCGGGCTGCACGCGACGGTTGATCCGCTCACGATCCGCCGGTGGAACTGAAGCGCTGTGCACCGAGCGTCCAGTCGGTGCCGCCGCGCGTGACTGCGAGCGCATAGCCAACGCCAGCTCCGGTCTATCCGGGACGTTAGCGAGCGGGGTCTCGAGTCCCAGGCAGAAACCCGGTGCGCGCTGCCGCGACTCGGTGCACTCTGGCAACGATGACAGCGCCGAGCACGCGATGCGACCAGCGAGGAAATTCGCTGCTGCTCGCGATGATCGTCATGTCAGCGCTCGGCACGCTTGGCAGCCTCACCGTGGTCAGCGTGCAGGGTGTGCTCAAGGCGTCGACCAACGATCGGTCGCAGGCCATCGCGATGTACGCCGCCGAAAGTGGCGCGGCGGTGGCGATGGATTTCCTGCGCTCCCGGCTGGCCGCGGCGCCGCCACGCAACTACGTATCGGCGTCGAACAATCTCCCGCTGCCCAAGCCGGCATTTCCGAGCAATGAGGCACTTCCGGGCACTCCGCAGAGCCTGCTGTCGGCCGATCAGAACGCCTCGTACACGGTCGAGCTTCTCAACGACGTCCAGGATCCGGGATTTGCGGCCGGCACCGATGACGATCAGCGAGTCATCATCCGATCGACCGGCCGCGGCCCGCAGGGCAGCCTGGCGATCATCGAATGGGAAGTCATGATGACGGCGCCGACGCCGCCCAACGCTCCGTTCCCGGGTGCCGGCCCGCCGTTGATGTTGCTCGGCTGGCGCGTCCTGTTCTAGGCTCCGCGCGCTGCGGGTGATCGACGCGCTCAGTGCCACGTGGCTTGCAGGACGAGGGACACCACGCGACCGGGGGTCGGGTAGCCCGCGCGCGACTCGGGCCGCTGGTCGAACAGATCGTCGACGCGCAGGACGCCGAGATATTGCGTCGCGACGTGTGCGCTGAAGCTCGCCGAGACCATCGCATAGCCGGCGACCGTCGTGCCCTGCTCGAGCGACTCACCGACGTACGTCACCCGCGCCAGCGCTGATAACCACACGGCGGGGCGGCCCTCGACCCAGGCGTCCCATTGGTTGTGCGGCAGCCGATCGAGCGGATCGTTGTGCGCCGGAATCGCGGCGACCTGGAGCGCGCGCGCCTGGACGTACTGGTAGCTCGCCCCGCCCTCGATCGCCGGGTGCGGCGTCACGCGGACCCGGGAATCGAAGCCCGCGAACCGTACGGTGCCGAGGTTGATCAGCTGGCCGAAGCTCGCCAGATCGGGCGACTCCTGGATCGTGTCTGTCGAGCGCCGGTAGAACGGCGCCAGCTCGCCGTGAAATAGCTCGCCGTGCTGGATCATGCGCAGCTCGGCGTGCGCGACCCGCTCGGCGCCGAGGCCCGGGTTGCCGGACACGCCGAACCGCTCGCGCAAGCTCGGGAGGCGCCCCTTGTACGCGGCGGTCGCGGCGAGCTCGAAGTCGCCCGTGGGCCGGTACCTGACGACCGCCTTGCCCTCGGGCCACGCGCCCGCGTGAACCTCGAACGGGATCGCGACGCCCGCGGAGAGATCGGCGGTGATCTGCGCGTGCTGGTACTGCAGACCGCCGGCCGCCTCGAGCACCGTGGTCTCGCCCCGGATGACACTGTTCACGATGTTCGCCGCCACCGCCTTCTCGAAGTCGACCGTGGTCGACGCTGCCCACCGGAACCTGCCGAGCCACGGCCGGGTCGCGAGCGCCGTGGCGCCGCTGTGCAGCGACTTCAGGTCCTCGACCTGCTGCTGGTCGGTCAGCGCCGGGTCAGCGAACGTCCGCGAGCGCCGGTTCAGGTACTGCGTCCACCCCTGGACCTGGAGCTGCAGCGCGCCGAGCTTGGCGTCGGCCTTGATCGACGCGCGCGCCGTGGTCTCGCGATCGATCAGCAGGATCGGGCTGCTCATCGTGTCGCTCGGCGGCGACACGTAGTGCCGATCATCGACGAAGCCGTCGACCGCGACCCGGAGATCCCCGTCGCGGTACTCGAGCCGGCCGGCCCCGGTCACGGCGTGGCGCGCCTCGCTGACGGACGCGTCGCCCGGCAGCGCGAGCTCGCGCGAGCCAGCGAGCACGGAGCCCGACAGCCGCAGCGCGAGGTGACGCGCCAGCGCAGCGCGCGCGGTGCCGGTGACGCCGAGGTTGGGAGCCGAACCGGCGGTGAGCCGGCCGATCACGAGCTGCGGGCCGATCGCGTCGCGGGTGTGGACCTCGATCACCCCGCCCGCCCCGCCCGGCCCGTCGATCGGAGACTGCGGCGTCGTGGCGATCCGGATCTCGACGATGTCGGTGATCGGGATCGTCGACACGTCGAACGCACCGTCGTACGGATCGGCCATCGGCACGCCATCGACCAGGATGCGGACCGCGCCCTGGCGGGCGCCGCGGATCTCGACGTTGAACCCGGTGCGCCCCGCATCGCGCACCGTGACCTCGGGCAACAGCGCCAGGGCCGTCGCGAGATCGACCGCGCCGCGCTCGGCGAGCTCGGCGCCCGTCAGCCGCACCAGCGTCTCGCGATCGAACGGCTTGTCGGGACGCTCGTCGAAGATCTCGGCCGGCGATGCCTGGGCTTCGAGATCCGGCGCGACGGGTGCATCGGCGTGGGCGGAGCGCTCCTGCAGCGCCGCGACCACAAGCGCCGCGACCACACGAAGATATGAGCCGGAGCGGATCATCGCGTTGCAACCAGCAAGACCCGGCCGACCAGGCGCGGCTCCAGGGTAGCGCGCGCGGGTCCGCCCCCCCAGTCCGATCGCGTGGATTGCGCGACCCGACGCGTGGAAACCGACCGAAATCGCCGGGTCCGTCACGGCGCCGGGTCGACGACTCGCGGGCTCAGAACTGGAAATAGATGAACGGGACCACCTTCGCGTGGCCGAGCTTGCGCAGCACGAGGGCGGCGGCCGCGAGCACCATGCCCTGCGCCCACGGCGGCAGCGCGACGAACCGGCGGCGCAGCCAGCGAAAGCTGCCGTCGGCGAACAGGTGGCACACGGCGCCGACGATGAGCGCGATCCGGACCATCGGGACCAGGTTTGCGTGGTCGAGCTCGAGCGTGGCGATCTGGCGAAGCACCGCGAGCGCGTTGTCGAACGACGTCGCGCGGAAGAACACCCAGGCGAAGCAGACATACTGGAACACCAGCACGGCCGCGAGCATGCGCCGCGCGTAGGTGGCCAGCTGCGCCCGCAGATCGGCGACGCCGCGCTCGATCGCATCGGCGGCGACGCCGAGCACCCAGGTCAGGCCGACCAGCGGCCCCCACATCCAGCTCGCGACCGCATCAGCGACCACGCCGAGCAGCCAGGTCAGGCCGACCGGCGGTCCCGACGTCCAGCCCGCCCCCCACGGTCCGTGCGGCGCCCATGCGAGCCCGAGCAGCGCGGTGACTCCCGCCGCGCACATGCACAGCCGCAACAGCTCCGGGATCCACGGCCGGAGCCTCGTCGCGGGGCCGGCCGGCTCGGGGCCGCGCTGGAACAGCGCGCGCCACGGCAGCCCTTCATCGGCGATCGCCGCCGGCGCCGTGGTGGCCGGCTGCTCGCGCGACAACCACGCGGTGAGCACGGCCCACAGCGGCGTCAGGTAGAGCCACGCGACCACGAGCTGCAGCCACGCACCGGCGTCAGCCAGCACGACGCGCTGGACCGAAACGCCGACCGCGGCGATCACCGCGCAGGTCGCGATCACGGGCCACGCCTTGCGCCGGTCGTCGCCCGTGGTGCGCTGGAAGTACCGCGTGACCGCGAGCCCGACCCCGTGCAACGCGCCCCACACGACGAACGCCCAGCTCGCGCCGTGCCACAGCCCGCCGAGCACCATCGTCGCGATCAGGTTCGCGTAGGTCCGCCACGCCGCGCCCTGGCTACCGCCGAGGGTGATGTAGAGGTAGTCGCGCAGCCACGTCGACAG
>Ga0307509_10000163_pt1 | contig 104315 bp, 85 predicted proteins | sample 10_EM_MG_FD_202245 | JGI IMG/M metagenome (GOLD analysis project Ga0307509, IMG submission 202245) | Populus trichocarpa ectomycorrhiza microbial communities from riparian zone in the Pacific Northwest, United States - 10_EM | ecosystem: Host-associated > Plants > Roots > Unclassified | place... | reverse complement strand
ACCCGCGGCCAATGTGACCCTGCTGCCCTACCGCCGGGACAGTCTCGAGCTGGCGCAGTGGTTTGCCTCCGCCGATGCGTTGGTGCATGCGGGAACGAAAGAAACCTTCGGCCTGGTCATACTGGAATCGATGGCCTGTGGACGACCGGTGGTGGCCGTGAGCGCCGGAGCTGTGCCGGAGTTCGTCGACGACAGCGTGGGAATTCTCGCTCAACCCAACAATTCGGTGTCCATGGCCGAAGCGATTGCGGCTTTGTACGAGCGGGACCTGGACCAGTTGGGCGCTGCCGCGCGTGCCCGGGTTCTACAGCGCTACACCTGGAATCAATCATTCCATGCACAGACGCTGGCCTACGCATCGCTCCTAGGCTCGCGCCGCCCGATTGCGGCGAATCATCAGCAGCAGTCGCTTGCCCAGCCGACTCGAGGCCATTGACAGCACCACGGTCCAGAACAACTTCTTCTTCCAGGGCACCGGGCGCGGCGTGATGGCGCGATAAAATGTGGCGGACACTTCCCGGTGCAGGTGAACCGACTGGGCGGGGAAAATCCACTCCCGTCGTCCACTCCAGATCCGGTAGCGCCCCGCCTCAACTTCTTCGACAGTCGCATCTTCCAACGCTTCGGGCAAAGTAGCAGGCGCGCACGCCGCAAACGATAACGTCGCGACCTCGTCCAGCCGATCGGTGGTGCGCCCGATGAGTGTCAGCCCCAACGGCCCATCATCGCGTCGGCAGCTCACCCCACCGCGAAATCTAACGATTCTCTTGACGTCATCCATTACGGCTTCGATCCCACGCGCATCGCCAGGGGCCATGTCACTGTTCGTGTGCTATGCACATCCGACCATAGCGGCTCGAGGCGCTCTTCCAATGCCACGACCGGATCAACACCCTGGGCATCGACATAGCGGCTGGTGGCCGACCAGGTGCGCAAATAACCGAGCAGCCGTCCACGGTCCCAATTCACTTCCATGTTGAATTCCGGAGTTGCCATTGCCGCGAACGGAAAAGGCAGGTCGCGATAGCCATTCTCGACGAGCCGGCGTTCGGGCGGCCAGTACGGACCCACGATCTGGTAGTAGAACTCCTGGAACAGGGCGTCGATTCCATCGCCGCCCACATGCAGCGGTCCGTAGGTCCAGACCGCCAGTAGCCCGGAAGGCTTCAGGACACGTCGCACTTCGTCGTAAAAGGGATCCAGATCGAACCAATGCAAGGCCTGCGCAACCGTCACGAGGTCGATCGAATTGGATTCGAGACCGCTGTCCTCTGCGCGGGCGACGCGATATGTCACGTTTGCGTGAGGGGGACCAGCCGCAACTTGTTGCGCACTGGCGTCCGTGGCAACAACTGCATCGAACAGCTCTGCCAACGCAAGAGTCGCTTGCCCAGTCCCGCACGCGCAGTCCCAAGCCTTGCGCCGCTCAGTGCACGCCTGCGCCAAAAACTCGAACAACGCCGGCGGGTACGACGGACGGAAAGCAGAATAGCCGGCTGCCAACCGTGAAAAGTGGTCTTTGAAACTCATGCCTCATTGTACCGGGCAGGTCGGATTCCGGTACGCTCGGTGACTTTTGGGACCCCCCTTGCCCGTGAGCTCTCCCCTCCTCGAACCTCGCCGCGGACTGAACCTCGTCCATGCAACTTCGCTGGTCGTCGGGATCACCATCGGCACCGGCATTTTCCTCAAGGCGGCCGTCATGGCCCAGGCCGTCGGAACTCCCGCCCTGGTGCTCGCAGCCTGGGTGGTCGCCGGCCTCATCGCCATTTTCGGCGCCCTGTGTTTTGCAGAGCTCGGCGCGCTGTTGCCCCAGGCTGGCGGCGAGTACGTCTATCTGCGCGCGGCCTTCGGAGAGGTTCCCGGCTTCCTCTACGTCTTCAACAGTTTCCTGGTCGGCGGAGCCAGCATCTCGGCTTATGGCGCCGCGGTAGCCATCTTCCTGTCGGACATCTACCGATTCGACAGTGTTTGGTTCGAAAGGACCTTCCACTTCATGGGCGGCAGCACCTACACATTCCAGCTGGGCATGCGCCAGGTGATCGCCGTCGGCGTAATCGCCTTCTTCGCCATCATCAATTGTGCGGGCGTGGCCCTCGGCGGGCGGGTGCAGACGCTGCTGACCTCCGCCAAGGTCTTCTCCATTCTCGCAGTCGCCGGCGGGGTGTTTCTATTCAGCACCTCGGCCGATTGGAGCAACCTCACCACGGTGCCGGGAACCGCCGCCGGCTTCAGCGGCTTCGGCGCCGCGCTGTTCGCGGCCCTGTGGGCCTACAGCGGCTGGCAATTTCTGCCCATGGCCGCCAGCGAAGTGCAGCAACCGGAAAAGAATCTGCCGCGGGCGATCATTGGCGGCACGTTGCTGGTCCTGGCCATCTATCTGCTGGTGAACGTCGCTTATCTCTACGCGCTGCCCTTGTGGGAGGTCGCCAGCTCCAACTCCACCGCCTATCCGGATGCGCCGTCGGTCGCGGCCAAAACCGTTCAAACATTCCTCGGCGCCAAAGCTGCTCCCATTGCTGCGCTCATCTTTCTGGTTTCCTGTGTCGGTGCGCTCAACGGGACCATACTGGCGCGTGCGCGCGTGCCGTTCGCGGCGGCGCGTGACGGGTTGTTCTTCGAGCGCTTTGGGCGGTTGAGCCCACGAACTCGCGTGCCCGTCATCTCGATCGTGTTGGTCAGCGGCTGGGCCGCGTTGCTGGCGGCCTCGGGCACCTTCGACCAGTTGACCAACATGGCCGTGCTGTCGTATGCGATTTTCTGGACACCGGTCGTATTGAGCGTAATCGTGCTACGGCGCAAGCTTCCAAATGCACCACGCCCGTATCGCGTCTGGGGTTATCCGTACGTGCCGCTGGCGTTCGCGGTTGTGATGGCCTGGATAGTGGTGAACGCGCTCATCACACGGCCGATCGAATCGGCTGCCACTGTCGTGTTGATTCTGCTCGGGCTGCCCGCCTACCCGCTGTTCCGGCGCTCAAAGTGATTCGAGATCCCAGACGGTAAAGGGCGCTCCCCGGCGCAGCCAGAATCCGCAGCCTGCCTCGCGAAAGTTGCGCGCCAGCCGCGAGCGGTACCACTGGGCGCTACGCAAGTGCACGTTGGAGTCCGTTCTGCTGCGATCGCAGTTGTGCTCCCAGTCCACGCGTGTCAGTGCTGTGAAATACAGCACCCCGCGACACAGTTTCCCGAAATTGGCGAGCGCCCGCTGGGCCGTCGCGGAATCCAGGTACTGCAGCACGTCATAGCACACCACGATATCGAAGGGCGCCGCGGGCTTGTACGTCTGGATCTGCTCCTGCTGCCACCCAAAACGCTGGCAAAGGTACTCGCTGGCTTCGATGCCGGTATAGGTGGCGCGCGGCAGGTACCGCTTCAGCCACGGCTTCAGCAGTCCTGTACCGCAGCCGGCGTCGAGGATGCGGCGCGTGGGCAAGCCGGTATGCAAGGCATACGCCGCTATCAAGCGCGCCCTGGCCTGCATCTCCCTCTTGTTCGTGACCGCCGTTTTTGGATCGAAATAAAACCGCTTGTAGTACTCGTGATCGAAGCTCATCAGGCCTTTTCGGGTTAATCGACGCCCGTGGACTCGCCCTCGGCCAGTCCGAGCTCGACGAGCAGCCGCTCGGTATCCAGCGGCTTGGGGAGACAGGCGTCCGCCCCCGCCGTCATTATGCGCTCGACGTTCTCCTCGCTGGGAAATCCCGTCATGGCCACGATCCGCACGTGATTCAGCGTGGGGCGCGCGCGCAGGCGGCGACAGACCTCGAACCCGTCCATGCCCGGCATCATCAGGTCGAGCAGCAACGCGTGCGGCCGGAAAGATTCGACCTTGGCGCCCGCCTCGAACCCATCGCGGGCGATTTCGATCGCCACCTTCGGATCGCGCGCCTTGATCATCTCGGCAACGAACAGGCCGAGTTGAATGTCATCATCAACAATCAACACGCGGCCCGGGCGACCGGAGCTGCGTGGTGCGGGAGTTGAACCGCGGCTACGCGCAAACTCTTCTACGTCACTGAGGAGGAACCGCCGATGACCTCCTGGGGTAGTCAGTGAGCGTAACAGTCCGCGCGCCGCCCACTGGCGCACGGTTACGGGATTGACCATCAGCAACTCGGCAACTTCGTTCGGCGTCAGGTGCGTCTTGTGCTTCGATTTCTTCATGATTCTCGTTTCCCATCCCTCCCCGAAAAAGCCGCCCGGGGCGGCCACACTCCTGTTGAGCAGCACGCGTAGTACTTGGGGGACACGCGTGCCACTGTGGGATTTGTGCAATGCAGACGTTCAAGCGGTTAAATCGATTTGTTCGATTTCTTATTGGCGCTGTAAGATTACGCATCGATTTGACAGAATATCAGGACGCAACGACCGGAGTCGTGATGTCTCTTAATAACCCCCTGAAGACTGCCACATCGCCGCCGGACTAAAGTCCCACACTTTGAGCCTCAGCGGTACCGGATTGTTGGTACTCGAAACGGCAGCAGTACATCGTTACCGACCATGTTGCCTCAAGTTGGAATCGTCCACCAACATCCTTCGCAACGGCGGGGCGAACCGCCCTGTGGTCACGGTTATTCCAAACTCCGGTACGCGCGGTGAACCCACCCTTATCAACACTGAAGCGACGCGTTTGCGGCGGGCGCACATTGCAGGACTGCACAATGTTTGTGCTCCCGCAAACTTGTCCTGCCGGACATTTGGCTGGTGCGCAGCAGCGAAGCGGTTCGAACACCGGGAGACAGCGCCTGGGCGCAGCTCAACCATGACAACGATCGGCCTCATTTCCGATACGCACGGACTGCTGCGCCCGGAAGCAGTGCGCGCACTCTCAGGAGTCCAGCGGATCATTCACGCAGGTGATATCGGCGGGCCCGAGATCCTGGAGCAGCTACGAACCCTGGCACCCGTGGATGCCGTCCGGGGCAACAATGACAAGGGTTCCTGGGCCAGGCACATCCCAGCCCACCTGGCGCTGGAGGTGGACGGAATCAGCATCCACGTCCTGCACGACGTTAAGGAAATGGACGTCGACCCCCGGACGGCCGGCTTCAACGTCGTGGTCGCGGGGCACTCTCATAAGCCCCTGGTGACCGAACGCGACGGCGTCCAGTTCGTAAACCCCGGCAGCGCGGGCCCGCGGCGCTTCAGCCTGCCTGTCACAATTGCCTACCTGGACATTACGACAGGCGAAGCGCGCGCCCGGATCCTCAAGATACTGTGAGCCGTTCAGCGGTCTACCCCTGTGACGCGGCCCGCCTATTGCTGCTCCAGAGGTCCGGGCGTACATTCGCGCCGTGACAGTAGAGGCCCCCGAATCAATGATGTCGCCTATGGCAGCAGACGGTCCGTCGGACGCCCGCGTTTCGGATCGCCGGCCGGCCATCTGGCCGTGGCTGGTCATGCCGCTGATCACTTTGACCCTGTTTTACTGCCTGCACCGGCTTTTGAAGGATGCCCAGGACGGCGATGTCCTCATTCCTACGCAGGCCATTCACGCGCCTACTGAGCCCACGACTACTCCCTAGTGTCCCCTCCAGCGACTGTTCAAACCAAGGCGCGCGCCAGTAAGGCCCACGCCAAGGCCCGCGTCCCCAAAATCGGCTTTGTGAGCCTCGGCTGCCCGAAGGCTCTCGTAGACTCCGAGCGGATACTCACGCACCTGCGTGCTGAGGGCTACGAAGTCTCGCCAACCTATGACGCCGCTGACGTAGTGGTGGTCAATACCTGCGGCTTCATCGACGCCGCCGTGGACGAGTCACTGGATGCGATAGGCGAGGCCCTGGAGCAAAACGGACGCGTAATCGTGACGGGATGTCTCGGCGCAAGGCCGGAGCGCATCCTCGAACGACATCCCCGGGTGCTCAAGGTAACCGGACCGCACGCCTACGAAGAGGTGCTGGGCGCTGTCCACGAACACCTGCCTCCATTGCATGACCCCTTCGCCGATCTGGTGCCCCCACAGGGCGTGCGCCTGACGCCGCGTCATTATGCGTATCTGAAGATCTCCGAAGGCTGCAACAACAAGTGCACCTTCTGCATCATCCCCGACATGCGAGGTCGCCTGGTCAGCCGACGGATCGATGAGGTCCTGCGCGAAGGCGAGCGGCTGGTCAGAGCCGGCGTGAAGGAACTGCTGGTCATCTCACAGGACACCAGTGCTTACGGGTCAGACATCAAGTACGCCCCGGCGTCCTGGCGCGACGAGAGCTACCAGACGCGCTTCATTGACCTGGCTCGCGGACTGGGCGAGCTGGGTGCGTGGGTACGCCTGCACTATGTGTACCCCTATCCGCATGTTGACGAAGTCATCCCATTGATGGCCGAGCGGCGGGTTTTGCCGTACCTCGACATTCCGTTCCAACATGGAAGCCCGACCGTATTGAAGCGGATGCGCCGCCCGGCGCACGGGCAGAACACACTCGCGCGCATCCAGCGCTGGCGCAAAGAGTGTCCCGACCTGGTTTTGCGCAGCACCTTCATCGTCGGCTTCCCCGGCGAGACCGAGGCCGAGTTCGAAGAGTTGTTGCAGTGGCTCGATGAGGCGCAGCTCGACCGCGTCGGTTGTTTCAAGTACTCGCCGGTCGAAGGTGCAACAGCAAACGCACTCCCCGATCACGTTCCTCCCGAGATACAGGAAGAGCGTTACGGCCGATTCATGGAGCGCGCGGCTGCAATCAGCGCCGAGCGGCTGGCGGCCCGCGTTGGGCGCAAGATGCGTGTGTTGGTAGACGCGGTGGAAAAGAACATTGCGATTGCCCGCAGTGAAGCTGACGCCCCGGAAATCGATGGCGTGGTGCGGATTGCCAAGGGTGGCAAGCTGCGTGCGGGCGAATGGGCTGATGTCGAGATCACTTCAGCCGATGCCTACGATTTGCATGCCAAGCTCCTCGCGGATGGACCGGCCTGACTTAGAGGCTTATTTTCAGCGCATCGGCTGCCGGATCGAACCGGGCGCGGCAACACTCGAAACGCTGCGCACTCTTCATCTTCACCACACCCAGGCAATCGCGTTCGAGAATCTGGACCCCTTGAGCGGGCGTCCCGTCAAACTCGATCTGCCCTCCCTCGAGCACAAGCTCGTGCACAGCGGCCGGGGAGGCTACTGCTTCGAGCACAACCTGCTGTTCAGCCACGTTCTGGGCGCACTGGGCTTTCGCGTGACGGGACTCGCTGCCCGGGTCGTATGGAACGCTCCCGCAGGCGACATCCGACCGCGCGGCCACATGCTCTTACGCGTGGATCTTGGCGATGAGCCCTACATTGCGGATGTTGGTTTCGGTGGGCAGACGCTCACGGGTCCCCTGCGTCTGGTCACTGGCGTCGCACAGCCTACTCCCCATGAGCCCTTCAGGCTCATGGAGGCGGAGGATGATTTCCTGCTGCAAAGCCGGGTGGGCGATGCGTGGAAGCCCCTGTATCGCTTCGATCTGCAGCAGCAGTTCCCCGTGGATTACGAGGCGGCGAGTTGGTATCTGTCCACTCACCCGCAATCACGCTTTGTGAACAACCTGATGGTCGCGCGGCCGGTCCCCGGGCGACGCTTTGGCCTGTTCAACAATCAGCTTACCGTGCATGAGCTCAACGGCCCCACCGAGCAGCGCACGCTGGACAGCGTGGCGCAAATCCGCGGTACGCTCGCAACCTGCTTCGGACTGCATCTGGCCGTTGACCCCGCACTCGACACCGCCCTGGCACGCCTGATTGCGTAAATCGGTTGGACAGTGTGTATGCTCAACGGCCGGTCGGACAGGGGCTGACGATGACATTGTATGAAGCCTGCGTAGCGCTTCCCGGTCTGCTCGAGAAGGGCGAATACGCCGCGATCGACAGCCTGGGTGCCCAGATTCTCAAGATCCAGCCGCACAATCCGGCCGCCTTGTACTTTTCGGGCAAGGCCGCCGAGGCCAGCGGCGATCGCTCCCGAGCCTCCCGGTTGTATCAGGAGGCGGCGCTCGCCTTTCCTCACGACTCGGAGTTCTGCGAGTGCGTCGCGCGGACCACGGCGGCGGCGCAACTGCAGAACTTCACCGTCGAGCTACAAAAGCAGCGCGCGCGGATCGAGGGCTTTCCAAACAAGCCCGCGCTGGAGCTGGTGAACAATCCAGCCGGCCAGATGTTTGTTCCGGTGTTTCCCGACAACGATATGATTTCGACCGCCATCCGCTCGGGCCGGCTGTTCGATGAGCACATAGTGCAATGCGCTTCGGAATACATCCGCAGCGGCTCCACCGTGGTGGACGTCGGAGCCAATTTTGGCCAGATGACCCTGCAGTTCGCCCGGATGACCGGGGACAGTGGCCGGGTGTACGCCATCGAGGCGGACGACTATGTCCACCATGTTCTGCGGCAGAACCTGGAGGTCAACGGCATCAGGCATGTCACGACCATCAACAAGGCTGCGCACGTCACTCCAGGACTGGAGGTATTTTTCCCCGATCAGGATTTCGTGCGTTTTCAAACCTACGGCTCATACGGCCTCGATCCCAACGCCAAGACCGGCCGATCCGTGCAGACCATTACAATCGACAGCCTGAACATTGAAACGCCTGTCAGCTTCATGAAGGTGGATGTGCAGGGCAGTGACCTGTTCGCCATGCAGGGCGCGAAGCAGACCATCCTGCGGCACCGGATGCCCATCATCTTCGAATACGAAGAGCAGTTTCAGCAGGAGTTTGGCACCACGTTCCAGGACTACGTGGATTTTGTGCTGGCTGTGGGGTACCGGTTCGTGAAGACGGTGGATGACATCAATTTCGTGGTGGCGCCGCGGTAGGCTCCGTTACGGGCCGCCGCTGACGGAATGCGCGAAAAAGCGCACCTCGTGCCTGCCCCAGGCGGCCGGATGACCGGCGAAACCAACACTCAAGGCGACGCTGCGATAGTTCGTGCCACCGGCCTGGGTGATCTGGGGTCCTTCGGCGCGGATCGCCGCGGCATCCTTGGTACTGGGACGCACTATGGCGATATGCCCGGGTTTGTCGTCATGATGGTTTTTGTAAGCCGCCACTACGAGCCAGCCCCGGTTTGCGTAGGCCTGAGCCTCCACGGCGTCGGACAGAGGTTTCCAACCCTGCGCGGCGCCTTGTGAGCCGAGCCAGTCGTATTGGGCATTGGCAAGCAGTATTTGCCCGTGTTCAGGCGGGCGCAGGATATAGATGCCGACGTTTTTCGCGGCTGCTGCCACGAAGGCACTGCAATGCGTGTGCTTTCCCGCCGTCTTTTCCGGTTTGCCGTCGGGAATGCCCGTTTCCCATTTCACGTGCTCGCCGGCCGGCCAGTGATTCTCGACATCGAGGGCGTCGATCTGCCGTGCCAGGCGTGCGGCATCGGTTGAAATCGGGGCCGCCACGGCAAGCTGCAGGACGGCGGACAGGAGGGTCGCGGCCAGAGCAGCAATCCGTTTCCCGGGTAGCGACTGGGTGCTGATCATCGGGCCGGTTCTCCTGGAAGTGGGTGCGTACTTCAAATAACGCCGAAGTTTGGGAATTGCGGACTTCCGGTCACAGCCGCAGACATCGGCGCAACCCGAGAAGGGCGGCAGCCAGCAGCGAAATGACGTCCATTGCGCCGCCACCACCCGATTGGGGCGGCGGGGACGCAGGTTTCTCCTCCACTGGTGGTGGGGGCGGCGGGGGCGGTGGCGGTGGCGGTGGCGACGACCAGGCCACGGATGTGGCAACGGAAGCATCTGACACTCCACTGGCGCTGCAGGCAAGTGAGTATGCAACGGTACCGGCGGCGGATTCCGTGAAGGTTCGCGTACCGCTTGAAGCAACACTACCGCTCCAAGGCGAGGCCGTCGCATCACTGTGAGCTTGGCAAGTGGCGCCGGCCGAAGAGGTCCAAGTGAGGGTGATGGGATCGCCAACTGTCGCCGTCGTGACATTGGAGCTGATCGTCGCGTTGACTGGTGCGCTACCTGAGAGAGCCACCGAGTACGGCGTACCGGCCGAGAGAATCGTAAGCGTGCCGGAGAGCGCGCCAGCAACTGTCGGTTGGATATTCACCGTGACGTTGCACTGTCCGTTTGCCGGCAACGACGTTCCGCATGTAGTGGTCAGCGGATAGTTCCCGGTCGTCGCGATGCTATCAAGTGGGAGGGGTGCCGCCGTAACGTTAGAAAGCACGACTGTCTGGGCTTGACCGCTCGCACCTACCGGTGTGGGTTGAAAAGCAAGCGATACCGGGCTCACGTTGAGCGGATATACGCCCGTTCGCGCGCTGTTTGACGTCACCACTTCCCAGACTATGGCCTCGATTTCGGCGGCAACTTCCGGCGTGAGAGCTACGTTGCCCTCAGCACTGAACTGTTGGTATGGAGCTGTGGGAGCGCCCGCGGGGTTACGACCGTACATCGTGGCAAATATCGTGATGGCAGCCGTGAAGCGGCCTGCCCAGCCCATGTGGTACGTGTCGCGGTAGAAATCGGTGATGTTGTTTGCGCCGGCGAACTGACCAGCGAGGATCCGCTGATTGATGCGAGCAAGCACATCGCCCACCGGGATCACACGGATCGTCGCGGTGTCTTTGTATTGTGTGGTCAGCCGCTGAAACAACGCATCGAAGTACTGGCGGGTGAGAAGCGTGTACTGGTTGAGGTTGTTCGGAATCGGCTGATTCCAATACGCTTCATAGTTACCCAGGAAGGCGTTCTGATCCGGCCAGGGCTCGTAGATGAAAAAGACCGGGGCGGGATTGGATGTGTTGGGGACGAGGCCAATGAATGTCTGTGCGGCCGTAATGTCGGTCTGCAGCGTCGACGGTGTGATTGGATCGGGATAGGGCTCAAAGGTGACGAAATTCCACGGCTGGCTCGGCAGGGCAATCGACCAGACCGCCGGTGAAGCGATCGTGGCGTCATTGGGATTGTTGAGCATGTAGACCAGGGACTGCGATGCCCGGATGTGATAGCTGGGTGTGATCGATACGCCGAAGCTTGCGGCGATCTGCTGCCACCCTTGCGGGTACGTGTCCCACGTGAGGCTGTTGCCGATGTGGTAGCTGCTGTCGGCCAGGACGTCGCGCGAGAGAAGGAGCGCGGCAATGACGAGAAATGCAAGGCGAAGCCGCCTACGGTCGGCAGAGCGCATGGTTGGTCCCAACTTCGGAAGAGTCGATCCGGAAGAGAACTATACCTGCGCGCCGGCGCGTTAATCAGGCCCGCCAGTGTTCAACCTGACAGGCGCGCGCCGCATTGAGAGGATTCATCAAACAGTTATGGAACTGACATAACTGTCTGTTAAGGGACGCGGGCGTGATACGCCGCAGCGCCCGCCAGCCCTATTCCACCGTCACGCTCTTGGCGAGATTCCGGGGCTGGTCCACGTCGGTGCCCTTGAGAATGGCAACGTGATAGGCGAGCAACTGCAGCGGCACCGAATACACCACCGGCGCCTGCACGTAACTGGTATGCCTGGGCATCTCGATGACCGTCACGCCATCACTGGGATGAATACCGGCTTCGGGGTCTGCGAATACAATCAACTCGCCACCGCGTGCACGCACTTCCTGCAGGTTTGACTTCAACTTCTCGAGCAGATCGTTGTTGGGAGCCACGGCAATGACCGGCATATCGGCATCGACCAGCGCCAGCGGTCCGTGCTTGAGCTCACCGGCCGGATAGCCTTCCGCGTGGATGTAGGAGATTTCCTTCAGCTTGAGCGCGCCCTCCAGGGCAACCGGATAAAGCGCGCCGCGGCCCAGGAACAGCGCGTGATGTTTGTCCGCGAAGCGCTCGGCAAGTTTGTGAATGATCGGGTCGAGCTCGAGAGTCTTTTCGACCAGGGACGGCAGCTCGATCAGCCGCGTCACGAGACTGCGTTCCCGCTCAGCGTCCGAACCGTTGTGCCGCGCGAGCGCAACCACGAGCATCCCAAGGGCCGCGAGCTGCGTGGTGAACGCCTTCGTGGAAGCAACCCCGATTTCCGGGCCGGCGCGAGTCAGCATGACCAGCTCAGACTCGCGCACCAGCGAGCTCTCCGGAACATTGCAGATCGAGAGCGTCGACAAATACCCCGACTGCTTGGCCATCCGCAAGGCTGCGAGTGTATCCGCCGTCTCTCCAGACTGGGAGATGGTGACAAACAACGAGTTGGTCGGCACGAGCGGACTGCGGTAGCGGTACTCGCTCGCAATGTCGACAGCGCACGGCACCTTGCAGATCTGTTCGATGAAGTACCGGGCGGTGGCTGCGGCGTGATAGCTCGTCCCGCAGGCAACGATGTGGACGTTTTGGGTCCGCTTGAAAACCTCGGTGGCCGCCGGACCAAAGGCAGCTTCGAGCAGCCTGCCGTTGGCAACGCGCTCCTGCAATGTGTTGGCAATCGCGCGCGGCTGTTCGTGGATTTCCTTCAGCATGTAATGCCGATAGGGCCCCTTCTCGGCTGCGTCGGCAGACAACTCGCTCTCGCGAACGGGTCGTTCGACCGTGTTTCCCTGTTGGTCGATGATCCGAATGGACTTGCGCCGAATCTCCGCGACGTCGCCTTCCTCGAGGAAAATGAACCGGCGCGTCACGGGTAGCAAAGCAGCCACGTCGGAGGCCACGAAGTTCTCCTCGACGCCCAGGCCGATGACTACAGGACACCCCTCGCGAGCAAGGATGAGTCGCTCCGGGTCCTCCTCACTGACGACCGCCAGAGCGTAGGCTCCTTCCAATTCAGCGACCGTTGCGCGCACCGCCTTGAACAGATCGCGAACCGTCTGCAGATGGCGGTGGATGCGGTGGGCAATGACTTCGGTGTCGGTTTCCGAGGTGAACTGGTAGCCCGCGCGCTTGAGCTCCTCGCGCAGCTCCTCGTGATTTTCGATGATCCCGTTGTGGACGACGGCAATACCATCGCGGGAAATGTGGGGGTGCGCATTGCGCTCGCTCGGAACGCCGTGCGTTGCCCAGCGGGTATGTGCAATTCCGATCTTGCCGGTCGTGGGGTTATCGGCCAGTGCCTCATCGAGCATCCGAACCTTGCCGACGGTTCGCAGCCGCTTCAAATGCTGAGTGCCATTGAGGACAGCAATGCCCGCGGAGTCGTAGCCCCGGTACTCCAGCCTGTGCAGGCCTTCCATCAGGATTGGGACGATATTGCGCTCGGCGATAGCTCCGACGATTCCGCACATGACTGTAAATATACCTTCCGCTGCCAGCGGGCCCGATGGGGCCAAACGTGGCCTCGCAGTGTGCCTGAATGGTGCGTAACCGGCGAATCCCTGCCATTCGGCAGTCCTAAACCACTGACCGGGTGGGTCAATTGCTTTAGCTTGGCCGTAAGGATCCCCGGAATCGTTACATAACGCCGGTTCCGGCCCGGCCGCGGGAAGGCGACATCCGCGCTACGGACGCCCGGCGACCGGATTGTGTGACCCAGGCGGCACATCGGTCAGCCGTCTCACAACGGTCACAACCGCCGGATCGGCAACGGTTAGCCTGCCGCGCGGGTTGGCCTGCCGCGCGGGTGCCCGCCGCGCGCTTAGACAACAAGCTGTCTTTCCAACACAAGGAGTGTGGTGATGAATCCAGGCCATGGTCTCGGCGGCCTGCTGCTCGTTGTCGCGAGCGGCCTGCCCCAAAATGCACTGGCGACCGCACCCACCCTCTTCAGTCAACCCGCCTACGAAAGTCCCGTTCGGGGCGAACCCGGCGACCTGCTGCTGTTGGCGGGCTACGGCTTTGCGGCCACCGACGCTGTTATGTATGCGGCGCTCCGCGATACCACGCAGGCGCTCACTGCGCCGCTGGCAATTCCTGACGCATGCGACGCGAGCACCGGCACGGCTCAGATAGTCAGCACGCTCGGCGTACCGGATTCGCTGACCATCCAGCTTCCAACATCCCTGCGGCCAGGCACCTCCTACGGACTGTGGGTGCGCAATGAGGCCGGCGAGTGGAGCAACGGCGTCCGGATAAACGATGCCCGCCCGTTGTGGATCACCCCGGACACAATCTTTTCCAGCGCCTCAATGGCGTCCCTGCCACGAGCTCTCAGGATTGTCGGACGGAATCTCAACCCGGCTCCGTGGGCCGTAACCCAGATACATCTGCACGGGCGTGCGGATTTCGTGCTGCCGGCGGCCAACGACAATGATCCCTCGACGGCTTTCGAAAACTACGTAGCCGAAGTTAGCTTGCCGGAGAGCGTGCCGCCGGGGAACTACGACATCGAAGTGAGCCGGGACGGCCGGAGTTGGATACCTGTGCCGGAGCAGACGCTCACCGTGTTCCCCGATCCTCCCACGCGCCCGACCTTCGATGTCAGCGCGTTCGGCGGCTGCCTGCCGGACGATGGCGTGGACGATACCGGCTGCATCGCCTCTGCGATTACTGCAGCCAACAGTGCGGGCGGTGGCACCGTCGTTCTCGGACCAGGCGTCTGGGACATGAACTATAGCGGCACGCTCAATACGGTTGGACCTGTGACCTTGGATGGCGTGTTGGTACCTGTTGGGGTAGACATCAAGGGCGCGGGCGCCGGCTCGACTATCGTGCAACGGGGCACGAGCTGGAACTCGGGTACAGTCAACTTCGCCCTGCAGGGAAACAACACAGTGCAGGACATTACGTTTCGTGACGCAAACGTCTATGGGACTTCATCCTCGGCCGCGCCGATGGTGCGCCTCGGAGTCCGCTGGTATTTCTCACACTTGTACCACGCCAGCGACCCAACGACCGTCAGCGGCGTGACCCTCACCCGGAACGTCTTCGATCGGCCCTTCGTGGCCATCGCTGATGGCGGTATGCCCATCGATCACCTGTTGATCACCTTCAATGAGTTCGGGGCTTATTCCAATGCCCTAGCCCTGACGGGCGACGGCAACACCGTGAATACGCCATTTCGCATTGACGATTCGGTGATCGCCTTCAACCGTTTCAAACCCGGCAGCTACAACAATCCCTCCATTGGCCAGGGCACCATGGCATCGCAGCTCGGGGCCGCCGAGCGGCTGGACTTCAGCAACAACACGGCCGATGGCACCGCCACTGACTCTCTCTATGATCCAGTCAACGATCCGCGCGGCTGGCGAGCGGCGCATTTCTGGTCCGATCGCGGCAACCAAAGCAAGGTCCTCATAGCGCGCAACACTGCGACCTGCACCGGAGACAAGGCCGGGGATGGAGAGGCGATCGCAACCGACGGCAGCAGCTTCACCATCGGGCTCGCTGCCGCTCAGACCGTCACCGCAGCCAGCTCCAACACGGTCAGCATCGCGGGTCCGTTGCTTCTCCAACAGAACAACAAGACGCTGCCGGGAGGCTACTTCACCGGACACTGGGTACAGATTGCGGAGGGACCCGGCAAAGGGCAGGTACGCAGGATCGTGTCGTACCCACTGGACTCAACCGGCCAACCGGTTCTGCCGGTGACGTTTACGGTGTCTCCGGACTGGGACGTCGTACCGCAAGCCACAAGCACGCTGGTGGTATCGCGGGAATTCTGGCAGGTGTACGTCGTCGACAATCTGGTGGACCAGCGACAGCCGCTGTGCACGAAAGGAAACGCGAACAAACCCGCGGGCGGTGCCATCGGTTTCTACGCTCAGACGGCTGACTCCGTGATGGAGGGCAATAAGCAATTCGACACGTCGGGACTCAGCCTGGGATTGAAGTACAGCGTGCCTGACCCCCAATTGGGTACGACGGCCGCCGTCAGCCTCTACTCCTTCATCGACATCCGAAACAACATCGTGAACGGCGAGTACGACTGGCCGTCGGCGTGCAGTTGGGGGGGTATTCAGGTGAGTGACGGCGCATCGCCCACTGCGGGCTACCCGCCACCCGTGGAGGGGTACGGCATTTCGATATCACACAACAGCGTATCCCGGGCCGACGGCCTGCATGGTGGCGCCATTTCGCTGTCGCGTGGCTGGTTTGCCGGTCCCAGCCCGTCGAACTGGCCCTTGCAGGAGGGCAACCTCGTGTTTGCGAACCAGATCGATAGCGTTTCCGGTCCGGCGTCGCAGATAGTGACCGGCCCGCTGCTTTACGCAACCTCCGCCTTCAAGCAATGTCCGGCCGACACCGTGGCCCGATCCGGAATCCGGGCTGGTGACATCACAGTGTGGCATGCCGTTCTGTCGGGAAATTCGTGCACCAACGTTGCTTCGGGGCTGGCTGACGTCGGCACTGGCACGCAGCGGGTGTGCCCGTCGTCGGTCGCGAACTCCTGCGAGTGCCCGGTGCCACCGCCTGCGCCGTGAGAGGGGGTGCGGCGCGTCAAGTGATTGTAAGGAGCGCTGCATAGAGTGAGCGGGTGACATCCGCCCACTCCACTGCCAAACCTCACGATGTGTATCTGGATTGGTTGCGTGGACTGGCCGCAGTCTCCGTGTTCGTTACCCACGTCCGGGGTGGTTTCTTCGTCAAGTGGAGCGACCTCGACCCCTCTTCGCACGGCCTAATCAACTATCTGCTGTTTCTGCTGACTCGGCTGGGGCGCGAATCCGTCATTATCTTCTTCGTTCTCAGCGGTTACCTGGTGGGCGGCCAGGCGTTGGCCGCTTTGCGCAGTGGGCGCTTTTCAATCGCACAATACCTGGTGGCCCGTGCTTCCCGCCTCTATACGGTTGTCATACCCGCGCTGATCTGTACCGCCGCACTCGACTTCGCGGCGGGCGGCTGGGACAGCACTCGCAACGGCGCGCAGACGGGGCTGCTGAACCTGCTCTTTCTCCAGGAAATCTTTGCAACCACCTACGGCTCCAACGCGCCATTCTGGTCACTTTCCTATGAATGGTGGTTTTACGTGCTGTTCGGATCTGCACTGACATTGCTGGCAGCACCGTTCACGCGAGCAGCCGCTGTTGCGCTCGCGGTCCTCGGGAGCGCGGGTGTCATGCTGGCCCTGAAGTGCCCGGCCATCCTGCTGACCTTGCCCATCTGGCTGGCGGGCGCGCTGATCAGGGTCCTTCCGCCCTCGCGCGCTCCAATGCTCATTTCCATACCCCTCCCGGTGGTTTTTCTGTGTGCGGCAATGTTGGTGTCAAACACGCGATGGGACTGGCAAGGCGACGCACTTGTGGGACTTGCCGTGACAGTGCTCGTATATTTTCTGAGGTCAGCGCCCCAGCCTGCTTCTACCGGAACCCCTTGGGGCACCCGGCTCGCGGCGTTCTCCTTCAGCCTGTACGCACTCCACTATCCGTTGAATCAGCTCTGTTTGAGTCTCGTCACGCCGCAGCGAGTGAGCCATGCGGGGCCGCTGCAGTGGCTCGAATGGACCGGGGTAGTGCTATTCGAGGGCTTTGTTTGTTGGGTGTTCTACTGGATGTTCGAGCGTCACACTCCCCGGGTGCGCAGCGCCGTGTCCGCCGTCATGCAATCCCAACTGCTGTTGGGCCATCGCAAGATGAGAGCGAATAACCTGGGACTCAGGTGACCGCTCCGCCGCGCGTTCCAATGTAGGCAACGCCTCTTGGAACTCGCCGCGCTTGAAGCGCACCCAACCCACAGTATCCAACAGAGTGCCGTTGTCCGATGTTGTAAAATTGCTCGTGAGATCGCGCGCGCGGTCGAGGCTCGCCTGGTCGGTCTTGTACGTTACGAGCAGCATGGCAAGGTTGTTGGAGGCGAATTGCAGTGCCCGCGGATTGCTCTTCTGGAGCGCCTCGTACCCGGCGATCGCCTCATCGATGCGACCCTGTTTCTCATAGAAACTCGCCACCTCGGCCACCAGCGCAGCTTCCGCGGGCGCAATTTTCAGGGCTGCCTGGTACTCGGTCGCCGCTGACTGAGGATCGTTTGACGCGAGTCTGACCCGCGCGAGATTGCGACGCGCCTGCCACTGCCGCGGATCCTGCGCGCTCGCGCGGGCGAACATGTCGCCGGCCTGCTTGAGATCCTTGCGGTCGAAATACAGCTCGCCCAGCAGGTTCAGCAGCTCGACATTGTTTGAATCCTGCTCGAGCGCGGTGCGTACGGTGGTGATGGCTGCGTCATGGGAACCGCGCGCCACCTGGACGCGGACAAGCGAATCCAGCACGTCGCGGCGCCGTGGTGGCAACGCCAGCGCATGCGCAAATTCCGTTTCGGCGTCCGCCAGCCGCTTTTCCCGCACGGCCACCAGGCCCGAGTAGTAGAAGCCGGCGGCTGACTGCGGCAGCCGCGACTTGAGATCCTCGGCCGAAGTCTTGGCCGCCTGCAGATTTCCCGCGGCAAGATACTGGCGCAGCAATGCTTCACGTGCCACCAGATTGTCTGGTAACCGCGTAACAGTCTCTTCCAACAAGGAGACACTCTGCGGCACCCGGTCTGTTCTCGCCAGCAGCTGGGCCAATTCGACGCGCACCAATGCATCGTTCGGCGCCACTTTGATGGCGGCACGCAATGCTTCCTCCGCAAGCGCGGGCTCGCCTTTTGCGAGGTAGGCCGCAGCGAGACTGCGCTGCAAGGCCACTGAGTTGGGCTGGTTGTGCAACACCGCCCGCAGATCCGCGATGGCATTGCTCGGATTATTGGCCTGCATCTCCAGGCTCGCGCGCAGAATCAACGCATCGTCATCGCGCGGATTCTTTTGAAGGACCTCGCCCACCAGCTTGCGCGCCGCATCGAAGTGTCCTTGGCTCAGCTGAATGGCCGCCATGCGGTCCCGAGCCGCCAGGCTCTTCGCCCCGGACCCGTCTCGCGTCACGATCTCCTGGTACACCGCGAGCGCTTCGGCCGGGGTGCCCGTCCTCTGCAACAGCGCACCGAGTCCCAGCCGCAGGTCGAAGTCATCGGGTTCGCGTGCAATGAAGTCCCGCAGAATCTTTTCCCCCTGCTCGCGCGAGCGCTCGCGCGCCAGGAAGTCCACCAGCATCAGTTTTGCCTGATCCGCCTTCGCGGGCGTTTTGACCTTGGCAAGCGCCTGCACGGCCTCTTCCAACACCCGCTGTGCACCGTCCAGGTCATGAGTGCGGATCAGATGCATCGCCAGCTGAGAGCGCGGCGCGAGCTCCAGCGGCTTGAGCTCAATGACCTTGCGCATCTGGTCATCGGCTTTCTCGGGCTGACCACTGATCAGGTACAGGTTGGCCAACACCTCATGCAGCTCAACGGACTTCGGCGCGCGGTCGACCGCCGTGGTGATCAGCGAGATGGCCTTCGGGTAGTCTTTCGACTCGGCGTAGAGCGCCGCGAGAATGGCCAGCGCGTTTTCGTTCGTCGGAGCCACCTTTACGGCGTGCTCGGCATCGGTTCGCGCGGACTCACTGTCTTTCAACTGCTGGTACGCCGCAGCGCGTACTGCTAGAAGATCAGCGTTGTCCGGATGTGTTTCGAGCCCCAATGCAACAATGTCCAGCGCACGTTTTCCAGCGCGCGCGAAAACCAACATCTTGCCGGCTCCCTCCCGCGCCGCATCGTAAGTTGCATCGGCATCGACCGCCGCCTGATAGTAGCCGTAGGCTTCGCGTATGTTCCCACGGGCCTCCGCGACGCGACCGTTGAAATAGAGCGCCGCGGCGTTCTTGGGCTCAATTTGGGCGGCGTTGCGGAATTCGACGCTCGCCTTGTCCAGGTTGCCACTCGCCAGGTACTCCTGGCCCCGCTGCAAATGACTATCAAATCGCGCCCGGGCACCGCCGCAGCCGCCGAGGAAAACCAGCATCGACACGGCCAGGATGCAAATCGGCAGTCGGATAGTAGGCCTTAGAATCATGTATGGAACAGCCTGCCCAATGGACGCGGAAAACGACTGCATAGATTAGAAGCGGCGGGTGACGATTCCATTACTCTGGGGCCGCCTCGAGGGGCTAATTACGTGCCGCTGGCGGGTCGATTACCCCGCTTTTTCTGTAACCGAAACGTCGTATTGCCTCCCTAGGATGAGCGGTCTTCATAAGAACGACACCCCTGATGTCCGTAACTCAAACGCAATTGCGCTCCCCGATCCCGGGGTACGCACTCTTTGCATTGGCGCTGGCCGGCGCAGCCTTGCTGTTCGCTTCGGCCATCGGGCAGTTGTACTCGATCTGGAGCGATCAGCCGGAATACAGCTACGGCATCCTCATCCCGATCCTGTCCGTATTCCTGATCTGGCGCCGGCGCGATCAGCTGCGCGGGCTGCCGTTTACGGGCTCCTGGTATGGCCTGGCACTGGTCGCGGCCGGGCTGGTGCTGCGTCTCGTGGGCACCCTGAGCACCATGCCGGCTTTGGTCCATTACGCCATGCTGCTGGTCCTGTACGGACTGGTGTTGGCGTTGACCGGTCCGGCGGTGTTCCGCCGGCTGCTCATGCCGCTGTTCATCCTGGTCTTCATGGTGCCGCTGCCACCGTTCCTGAGCTCACAACTGTCCGCGCAACTGCAGCTCGTCTCCTCGCAACTCGCTGCCATGGTCATCAGGGCCGTCGGCATCAGTGTCTTCCTGGCCGGCAATGTCATCGACCTGGGTACTTATCAGCTCGAGGTCGCTGAAGCGTGCAGCGGCCTGCGTTACCTGTTTCCGCTGATGACGCTCGCCTTCATGATCGCGTACGCCTTCGGCGGGCCATTCTGGAAGCGCGCGCTCGTCTTCCTGTCCAGTATTCCCATCACCGTGTTCATGAACAGCCTGCGCATCGGGATTGTGGCCATCACAGTCGAGCTGTGGGGCAACAAGATGGCTGAAGGCGTGTTGCACGAGTTTGAGGGCTGGGTGGTCTTCATGATCAGTGCGATTGCCGTGGCGTTGTTGGCACGCGCACTGGCGCGAGCGGGTGCCGCGATCAGCCTGCCGGCAGCGCCGGGATTGTCGACCGTGACCGTGCCCAACCTATCAACCGTGCCGCGATCCTTCATTGCGTGTGCCCTGGTGGTGACGGCAGGCGCGGCTGCGGGACTGGCCATTCCCGAGCGACCGGAAGTCACCCCCACGCACGCGGATTTCGTCGATTTCCCGGCGGCTCTCGGCGGTTGGACGGGCTCGAGGGAGACGCTCGAGCCGGTGTTCCTGCAGGCGCTGCGGCTCGATGACTACCTGTTGATGAACTATCGCAGCGTCGACGGCTCGCCCGTCAACTTGTACATTGCCTACTATCGATCCCAACGCAACGGCCTTTCGGTGCACTCACCGCGACTGTGCCTCCCGGGCGACGGTTGGGAAATCAAGAAATTCGAGCAATACGCACTGCCTCGCTCCGACGGCCGCACGCCGCTGCCCGTGAACCGGGTGCTCATTCAGAAGGGCGGACAACGCCAGCTCGTATACTACTGGTTCATGGAGCGCGGCCGACGACTGACCAATGAGTATGTCGTCCGTTGGTACTTGTTCTGGGATGCATTGACCATGAACCGCACGGACGGCGCACTCGTGCGCCTCGTCGTACCCATCCCCAAAGACGGCACCGAGGCGGAGGCCGACCGCATACTCACTCGCTTCTTCACAGAGGCCGAAGCTCCAATTGGCCGCTACGTACCCGACTGAGCGCTATGTACCCGACTAACCCGGCTGGGATCTGCGGACACCGATGACGCGGGCGGGATTTCCCGCCACGATATCCAAGGCCGCGACGTTCCTGACAACCACCGCTCGGGCTCCAACAACGGCGCCTTGCGCGATCGTAACGTTGGGTCCGATGAAGGCCTCCGTGCCCACCCATACACCGTCTTCGATTGTGACGGGTGGCTTGAGGAGCGGCAGCGTCGGCACATTCAGATCGTGCGTGCCGGCGCACACATGCGAACGGTATGACAACGTAACGTTTTTCCCGATCCGCACCTGGCCGAGGCTGTAGATGAAGACATCTTCCCCCAGTGCGGTCCAAGCGCCGATCTCGACATTCCACGGCATGTAAAGGTGTGTCGAAGGGTAGATGTTGACATGCTCGCCCACTCGCGCGCCGAACAACCGCAGCACGCCTCGTCGCCATCCAAAGCAGGGCCTGGGACTCAGGCGGATGAGCCAGCGGCCCGCGCCCCACAGGACCCGGCGCAGCTGCTCGTGCCGCGAGTATTTGCGTGCGGCCTGGTTCGCGGCGTGATCGGCTGAAAACACGGCAACAGCTCTCAGGAAGGGACGGCAACTGACTTCAGATGATCCGCCAGGCGTAGCGTCAGGGCCAGCGCGGTGAATGTCGGATTTGCGATCCCTCCAGCCGGAAAGACCGATGGCCCTGCGATGAACAGGTTATCGACATCGTGGCACCGAAGATCCGGACAGGTAACACCGCTGCGCGGGCATTGGCTCATGCGGGTGGTTCCCATGTGGTGGAATATATCGCGTGCGGCTCCCAAGCAATCACGCTGTGTCGGGTCCGGTGGTCCGGCAAGCCGGACAGTCCCCAGTCCCAGCCGCTCGAATTGCGCCGCGACTGTTTGGGCAAATCCCGTCAACGTCTGCTGTTCGAGCCCGGTCAGGCGCCAATCCAGCCGGACTCGTGGCATTCCAAGGCGGTCCACCGAGGAGTCCAGTACCACGCGACTGTCGGCGTTGGGAGCCTGCTCTGTGTCGACCAGGAGCAGTATGCCGCCGCTGTCCGGTGAGCGCCGGCGCTTGGCCAGGGCGCGTGCCAGCACCAGGCGCAGCAACTGTCCGCCCGAGCGCAGCATCTCGAAGCTCTCGTGCAGTGACGGCAGCTCCAAGCGCCCGGCCTGAACCGACCGCAACAGGCGACGCAACTCCATCCAGCCAAGGGCGTCCGGAATCTGGAAAGCGAGATGGGCCATGGCGTTGAGCCAGCCGTTGGCGCGCATCGCTGCATCGGTCGGTTCCAACTTGACGCTGAACATGGTGCTGCGGATATAGCGCGGATCAAACAGGTGCTGCACGGCGCGGCGGGAGACTGGCTGCAGCTCACCGGCAATGTAGGAAATGTGATCCTGGAAATACCGCCCGACCAGGCCGCTGCTGTTGGCCACCGCCGTGCCCGGACCCGGGCTCGTGCCAGGGCCGGGGCCGGGATTCGACGCCAGCAGCAGCCGCGCGGTCTCAATCCCGCCGCAGGCAATTACAAACCGGGTAGCTCGCACCCGTGAGTGCAGGCCGCTCCGGGAGCGAACCTCGACAGCCTCGCAATGAGCACCCTGGGCTGTGCATTTCACCGCAACGGTGGTCGCATCGAGAACCACAGTGACGTTCTGTGAGCGCTGCAGATCCTTTCGCCACAGCAACGCAAAGTTGCGCCGTCCGAGCGCGGCCCATTGCGAAAAGCGCACGCACAGCTTCTCAGGATCGAGGTGGGGTGCCGCGAGACCCAACCGGCCCCACGTAGTTTCATCGTAGGGAGGCCCTTCCACCCGGAGGAGCGCTTCAACACGGCGGTAATAGGGTTGGAGCGTATCGAGGTCCAGGGGCCAGCCGCTGTCGGGAATCCAGGGGCGCGCCTCCAACTCGCTGCGCCTCATGGGCACCAACTGTCCGCCCCACGCCCGGGTTGTTCCGCCGAATGAACGGACCCGGCCCTGACGCCAGCCGTCGTGCGGCAGACCGATCGATTCAACAGTATTCAGATCGTCGGCGAACGCATCGGGGCTGTGCAGCCCCGACTCCAACACCAGCACCCGCCAGGATGAGCCCAGGAACTGCGTCGCGAGAGCCAGGCCCGCGGCGCCACCACCGACGATACACAGATCCCACGCGTCCTGTTGTAGCAAACTCTGATCGGCATCGACGCCGAGTTGCAGAATCAACGGGCCGTCCCCACCAACGCCGCCAGTTGCCCCACCAGATCATCATTCGACGCAGTCATGGCGGCGCGCGCATTTCGCTCGATACGCTCCGACGAACGCGACTGCATCAATGTAATGCCCTCGGGATTGGCCAACACCCCGGCACGCAGCAGGAGTCCGCCAAGCGCATCGTCATCAACACCTCGAAGTCTCGCCGTCCACTCCTGGTCGTCGCGCAGTCGTTCGCGGCAAGCAACAATACTGCGATTGATGAAGCCGTAGGTGATCAGCAGGTGCGCGGTACCTCGGCCAATTGTTCGTATGTTGCCGGTAGTCAACTCGCTATCGAACTGTACGACCCGCGCCAGACGCGGGCGCTCGCTGAGCAGCGGCTTCAGCCAGGCGAACTCCGTAGCCACTCCGAACTCGAGGATTTTGCCCGCCCGGCGCAGATCCTCCAGCAAGTCGATGACGTCCTCTCCCGGCGACGCCGCACTGGATGCCTGGTGCGCGAGAAAGAAATCCACGTGATCGGTCCGCAAGGACCGCAAGCTGGACTCCAGGCTGGCGCGAACCGCCGCCGCATCAAAACTCGGGGCGCTGTAGAGAGCACCCGATCCGCGCACTGCCGCGCGGCGCAGAGCCGGAAAGGTTCGCAGCGCGCGCCTGCCGAGCCGCTGCAAAGGAGCCAGCCGCATGGCGAGCCGAGAAGGTTGCAGACCAAACTTCGTGGCCAGGGTGACTTCGCTGCGCCGACCCGTCAGAAACCGACCCAGTGCCCGCTCCGACTCACCCAACCCGTAGATCGGCGCGGTATCGAAATGAGTGACTCCACTGGCGAGCGCGGCGGCAAGCACACTTTGCCGGGCGCGCGCACTATCGATGCGCAACAGGCCACCGGTTCCAAATCCAAGTCGGCCGCGCGACCCCACGCTCATTTCGCTCAAACCGGCAAGCCGCGTCGACGTCGCTCGAGCTCGGCGCCCTTGCAGGCGATCATGTACTCGTAGATGGCCTGCAGGGTCGCGTAGGTGAGTCCGGCGCGACCGTCGAGGAAGCCCCGGCGCCAGCCGTAGTAGTAGGCAAACTTGACGAAAGGCCTGCCCGGAAGCCGAAAGAACAGGTCCTTCATCGCACGGCGCCGCTCGTTGGGATCCTTGGACCAGAGGGAGCCGGCAGGTCCTGCAGGAGCCGCCGCCGTGTTGCGCAGCTTATCGGCCTCAATAGCCTCCATGTCCGAATAGCGATTGTGGCGCGCAATCCAATGCGACACGCCGTGGCTGAACGGGTAGTGGATGATGTGGGCGTCCAGCTCACCGGTCGGACCGTCTACGACGGCCACAGGGTTCACCAGCCGTTCGTAACGAATCCGCTCGGGCCGAAACAAGCGCACCAGCCAGGTTGGATACAACTGCGCATGCTTCAACCACCGCCCCATGAAGAAGTCCTTGCGCCGCAGCCGGAACGCGGACTCAGATGCCCGCGGTTGTGCCCGTCGCAGAACTTCATCGCGCAGATCCGATCCACAGCGCTCGTCCGCATCCAGGTAGAGCACCCAGGGGTGTTGGAAATCGATGTTCTTTACGGCCCAGTTCTGGTGAGCGGACCAGTTGTCGAATGTCCGCGTCACGACCCGCGCTCCCCATTCATCCGCGATGGCACGGGTACGGTCCGTACTCAAGGAATCTAACACTACTACGTCGTCGCACCACGCCAGCGACTCCAGGCAGTCGCTGATGTTGATTTCCTCATTGAGGGTCAGAATCAGTGCGGAAACGTTTATCATGCCTCATCGGACCGCAGTCAGCCTCTTGGGCCGATCGTTGTCGAAACTTCCATGCCAGGCGTCCGCAATGGCGCAGTAGTAGAACCGCAGACGCACCAGGCGTTCCGAGTCGAATACCAGGATTCCAAGCGCCGCGCGCAGATACTGCCGCAGCGAATACAACAGCGCCGGCAAGCGGCCGCAATGCTGACGGCGCATCCAGATCAGATTGCGCAGCGAGAAGTAGTTTAGCCACAGCTTGTCCAGCGGCACGCGTGCGGAGGACATCCCGAAACGGCGCCTTGCCTGGTAACCCGCGGCCACGCCGTCCTTGTGACGGATTTTGCTGTCGGGCACCAATATGATCGGACCGAGCGGCTCCAGCCGCAGGCAGTAGTCGAGGTCGTCGCCCTTTATGAACAGCTCGCGTTTGGGCAGTCCAATACGCTCCACGGCCGACTTGTGCACGGCTAGCCCAACGAACGAAGCGAAGGAGATCTCGACGGTCCCGTCCAGCCGTGACTCATCAATAGCCCGGTGGGCACGCGGCGTCATGCCGCAAAGACTCAACCAACCCCGGTGCTCCAACTGGGGCCGGCCATCCAGGCCCAAGGTCAGATTGGCGACACCGCCAATCCCGCTGCGTGCAAATGCTGGCTCCATTTTCTCCAACGCGTCCGGAAACGGCTCCGCGTCATCGTCCATGATCCACATCCAGTCGACATTCGCGGCCATCGCACGCTTGATGCCTTCATGAAATCCGCCCGCGCCACCGGTGTTCTTGGGCAGAGTGACGAAGTCGATGGCCGGATGATCCAGATAGCCGCCGGCCCTGAGCGCCTCGACGGTTCCATCGGTACTGGCATTGTCAACCAGGACGATACGATCGAGCGGGCGTGTCTGGCCCAGCAGCGCCCCCAGGCACTCCAGCAACAAGCGCGAACGGTTGTAGGTAACCACCACGGCGGCGACTGAATCAGGCATAGCAGACCCCCTCGAGCAGGTTTTCCGCCGCCTTCAGGGAGGCACCGACGACCTGGTCCATGTTGTAGTAACGATATTGCGCCAGCCGGCCGACGAAACTGACCCGCTCCTCCTGGTTGCCCAACTCCTGGTAACGCTTGAAGAGCGTTTCATTTTCCGGCCGGGGGATTGGATAGTAGGGCTCGCCCTGTGCCTGCGGATATTCACGGACAATGGAGGTTCCGCGGCAGACCTGGCCGGTCAGGTGCTTGAACTCCGTGATCCGCGTGTACTCGTGATCGTTCGGGTAGTTGACCGTCCCCACTTCCTGGAACTGCTCGCTGTCAGCGAGATGAGCATGTTCGAATCGCAAAGAACGGTACGGCAGCTTGCCGAAGCGATAATCGTAATAAACGTCGATCGGACCTGTGTAGACCGTGTGACCGACCTGCAGCTTTTGCCGGATGTCGAAATAGTCGGTTCCGAGCTCAATATCGATCAGGGGATGAGACAACATCCGCTCAAACATGTGGGTGTAGCCTTCCGCGGGCATGAACTGAAACGTATCGGCAAAGTACCGATCGTCATCATTCGTGCGGACGGGCACTCGCGAGGCAACTCCAGCGGACAGCTCGGACAGGTCCAGCCCCCACTGCTTACGTGTGTAGCCGCGGAAGAACTTCTCGCACAGATCACGTCCAACACTACCGAGGACGACGTCTTCGCTGGTGCGCGTGGCAGCAGCCCGCGTCTCACACACGCTCTCCAAATAGCTCTGTACGCCCGCCTCATCCAACTCAAGGCCGTAAAGGCGATTGATGGTCGTACGGTTGATAGGCATCGGGTAAAGCTTCCCGTCGACTACCGCCCGGACTCGATGTTCATAGAAGCGCCAGCTCGTGAAGCGCGACAGATACTCAAAAATGCGCTTGGCGTTCGTGTGGAAAATATGCGGCCCGTAGCGGTGGATTGCCACACCGTGCTCATCGAGCTCATCGTAGGCATTACCGCCTATATGCGAGCGCTTGTCGATGAGGAGCACGCGGCGGCCAGCGGATGCCAGCCTTTCCGCGCACGTGGATCCGGCAAAACCCGCACCAACAACCAATACATCGTATTCGCGTGACATGACCTTCAAGCCAGTGCGTGATTGCGGAAGATGGGAACGTCGAGACGCCACAGGCTGATGGCCATGGCCAATGTAACGAGCACTTCGGTCGTCAGAACGGCCGCCGCGGCCCCCTGCGCTCCAAAGGCGCCGGCCAGAACCAACAGCAGCGCGATGTTGATGGCTCCCGCGAGCATCACGATGCGCGTGAATGTCTCCTTCTTACCGAGCGGCAACAGGGTTTGAATGCCGAATACGTTTGACAGGCCTACGATGAAAGGCAGCGGCGCCAACCACCGCAGCACGGCCACCGTGGATTCGAATGAAGGCCCGTACAGCAAGGCCACGACATAGGGGGCGAGCACGAACAGCACGGCGGAAATCGCCAGGGAGAAAGCCCCGACGTAGCGCATCGACCGCCGGATGAAAGTGAAGGCTTCGGTGGGCGACTGTTGCATCAGCCGGGAGATCCGCGGATAGAGCGTCTGATTGATCGGCCCGAGCAGGCCCTGGGCTGCGCCAGTGACGCGCTCGGCAGCACTGTAATAGCCCACCGACGCAGGGCCGGCGATGAAACCGAGCAGCGCAGTGTTGGTGCTGGTGTACAGACTCATGGAGGCGGTCGACAGGAACAGCGGCCAGCCCTCTTTGAGCGCTGCGGCCACACCAGACGGGGAGATCGCTGCGGCTTCGAGCAGGCGACGGCGAGCAAGTGTCAGCAGGCACAGGACTGCAACCACCACCGGCGTACAGGCATATATCGCGACTGCGAGCGGCAAGTCCGCCGGCGAACGCACCAGGAGGAAAGTGGCCGGCACGGCCAGCACCCGCGCGGCTATCGTGATCCGGCTCAGCGTCGACTGCTGCTCCATGCCGAGAAAAAACCACGTCGGTGTCAGGACAGCGCCAATGACAGTCAGATAGGCGATCAGCAGTATCGGTCGCAGCTCGGCCAGCGGCGCGACCACGAACGTCAATCCCAGGAGCACCGGCAATGCCGCCACGGCCAGCAGCGCTTTGACGGTGAGGGTGTTCCAGAAGATCTGGGAGCGCTTGCGCGGGTCATGGGCATGCAGCGCAATCGCCCGGGTGGCGCTCAAATTGAAGCCGTAATCCGCCAGCAGGACGCAGTAGTTGACAATGGCAATGCAGAATCCCAGGCGCCCGAAATTCGCCGGGCCCAGTACCCGCGTGAGCCACGGCAGCGTCAGCAGGGGAACGAGGTAATTGGCGATCTGGACCGCGTACAGCGCGCCCATGCTGTGCGCAAGAGAAGGCTTACCGGGCATAGCCGCTTATCTTCGTTGGCTATTGTTGCGCTTGCTTGACACCGTACGGTGCCAGGAAGCTGAGCCACTCGGCCGCGGCCTGCTCGCCGCTGAAGCGGTCCACGGCAAGCTGCCGGGCGCGAGCGCCCAGAGCTTGCAACCGGGGGTGGTCAGCCCGCAGCGCCCGCAGCTGCCGCGCCAGGCCTTCGCAGTCATTCACCGGGACCGTGATGCCGCATTCGTGCTCGCGCAGGAGATTGGCCAATTCTCCCTGGCTGTCACCAACGAATACGGCCGGGCGGCCGGCCGCCAGGATGCCGTAGATCTTGCTGGGCACGATCAGCCCCTCGAGCGGCGGCAGCAGGCTCACGAGGTGCACATCCGAGGCCGCCAGGCTGTCGCCCAGCATCTCGGGCGGCTGGTAGTCCTGGAACACGAAGTTCTGCAGGCCCCGGCTGCGCACCGCCTCCTGCAGGGAGCTCGATTTGGCACCGGTGCCCGTCATCAGAAACGCGAACTGCGGTTCCGCGCGCAACAGCTGTGCAGCCCCCACCAGCGTCTCGAACTCGTGCGCTCGGCCGAAATTCCCCGAGTACCCGACTACAAACTTGCCAGCCAATCCGAGGGCGCGGCGCGTGACACTGTTCTGGGAGGGTTGCGGAACGATCGACTCGGCATCCGACCAGTTGGGTATTGTCAGAATGCGCGAGCCGTCGATCCCTCGCATCAACAAGCGCTTGCACATTACGTCACCGAGAACGATGTTCATGCCTGCCTGCCGCAGCGAGCGGTCGCGCACCGCCAGTAACACTTTGTGCAGCCATCCCGGAATGAGACCCGGTGTCAGTGCAGCAGCCACTTCGGGAAACAGGTCCTGCAACCAGTTTACGAGGACGGCGCCCTTGTAACTTGCCGCCATGGATACCGGGATGGAGACGAGCGGCGGATCCGTCTTCGCAACAACGACATCACCGCGCGACAGAATCTGCAGCAGCTTGGCGCCCGCGGTGACATAGAAGCTCGCATAGTCCAGGGCGCGGCCGGACAGTCGTGCGCGGCCGCGGGTCGCCGTGGCCACGCGATGAATGGCCACCGACTGTATCAACTCGTTGGCCGGCAGATTCGCGCGCGGATCGTTGTAGAGTTGGCGCGAAGTGACGACCGCGACTGACACTCCACGACGCGCGAGCCGGAATACCAGATCGGACAGCATCCGGCTGGTAGCCGACTGATCGGGATGAAAGTAGCGGTTGACGAAGACAATCACTGCGTCACCGGCAATTCGACCTGGAAAATGGTCGCCAGGCGTGTCATGTAGGAACGAAAGGAGAACGGCCCCTCGACGCTCACCGATTGGCGGCCGTTCATCCGCAAACGAGTGCGCAACGCCCCATCCTGCAGTATTCGCATGATCACGCCGGCCAGGGCGGCCGTGTCCCCGTAGGGAACCAACAATCCGGTCTCCTCGTCGCGCACTACGTCAATCGCGCCTTTTTCACGGGCGGCGATCACGGGGGCTCCGAAATACATCGCTTCCAGAAATACGATACCGAAGCCTTCCTTGCCGCTGGGGAGAATGAAGGCGGCACATTGTGCATACAGGTTTGCCAGCTCAGCATCGGAGACGGACCCTACGAAGTGGACACGTCCACTCACTTGAAACCGCTCCGCCATGCGCTCCAGAAACACGCGATCGTCGCCTTGCCCTGCAATGACGTAGTGCACCGACCTGTCCTCGAGTGCCGCCAGTGTCTCGATGACCGTGGTGATTCCCTTGTAGCGATCGCCGCGGTCGAGTCGGGTAACGGACAGCAGAAAACGCCGTGGCAATCCGGCTAGCGTCTGCACTGGGTCGGACTGTGCGAAACGCTGTACCCAGGTCTCACTGAGGGCGTTGGGAAAGATCGTGTAGCGCTGCTCCGGCAGGCGCGGCCACTGCTCCTGAATGCGGTCGCGCGTATAGCGGCTCACACAGAGAATCAGATCCAACCGGGTCGCGGCAAGCCGCAAGCGCCACTTGTCCAACCCGGTCCACACCTCGATTCCATGCGCGATGAGCAACAGGCGCGTCCCGCGTGGTTTGCGCAACGACGCGCAGCTCGAAACGAGCGGCAGAAGATTGATGTGCCCAATGACAATGAAGTCGTATTCGCCGCGCAGGACGGCGGCGCAGGTTGCCAGGGCAAACTGCGATTTGTTGCGATTGAACAAGCGGATCGTGGCGGATGCGGGAGCCTGCCAACGATTGCGCGAATCCTCGCCGTCGTTGAGAGACAGCACGTCGCACGTGGCGCCAAGGCCATCGCACGCCGACAGAAATGTGCGATTGAACCGTTGGATTCCGCCGTCAACGAACACCTGGCTCAAGAGAACCAGTATCCGGGAGGTCGCTGTACCAACTGTGCCGGGTTGCATCGACTTTCAAGCAGCTTTCTGGGTCGGCAGATACGGCAGCTCGATCCGGCGGTCGTGGCGTGCAACGAAACACAGCAACATCAGAACCGCCCAGAGCAGAGGGTGCGCCTGGCGTTCGCCCGTGACGTGCATGTCGAACAACTTGCTCAACTGAGCCCGCTCCAGGGGCAGCCGCGAGAGAATCGAGTCGTCATGCAACAGATCGCGTGCCCATGAGTGCAAGGGTCCTCGCAACCATTGTGCGATCGGCACTCCGAAGCCCTGCTTGGGGCGATAGACCTGGCTTGCGGGCAGATGGCGGCACAGGGCCTTCTTCAGCAGGTACTTGGTCTGCCGGCCGCGAAGTTTGTAGCTCACGGGCAGGCGCATCGACCATTCCACCAGGCGATAGTCCGTCAGCGGGCACCGCGCCTCCAGTGAGTACGCCATGGTCGCCAGATCCACTTTTTGCAGATAGCCGTTCGGCAGCATGAATCCCATGTCCAACCGCATGCCCACCTCGGCACTCCCCAGATCGACGGCAAAGCTGCCGGCGAACTCCTCGAACCAGTCATTGGAGGACTGCGTCTGCTGCAGGACCTCGGGAGTCACGAGTGGCGCGAAATCCTTGCCGAAGCTGCGCAGGAAGTTGAATGCCTGCACGCCGCCGTTCAACCGCAGGACGCCCGCCAACAACTTGGCCCGGTGGGAAGGCAGGGCGCCGAGAGCCGATTGCACCAGCTTTCTCACCGGCCGCGGCCAGCTCATGGAGCGCTGGATGGATTCGGCCAGCGAATAGTAGTGGTAGCCGCCAAACAGCTCATCCCCGGCATCGCCGGTCAGTGCGACCGTCACATGCGAACGCGCCAGCCGCGCGACCGCCATGGTTGGAAATGACGAGCTGTCAGCAAACGGCTCGTCAAACTCCTCCACGTAATGCGGCAGCAGCCCCAGCAGATCCGAGACGCTGAGCGTCTCGCAAACATGCTCGACCCCGAGAGCAGCGGCGGTGGCCGCAGCCTGTGGTCCCTCATCGTAGGCCTTCTCGTGAAAGGCGATGGTGAAGGCTTTCGGTGTTGAAACACCGGCACCTTTCATTGCTGCGACAATCATCGCGCTGTCGACACCGCCGGAAAGGAAGGCGCCGAACGGCACATCGCTCATCAGACGCAGCCGCACCGAATCACGAACCAACGCGTCCAGTTCCTCTACCAGCTCCTCCTCGGGAACCTGCAGCAGAGTCGGGTCGGGCGGTATGTGCCGGTAATCCCAATAGCGCGCCAACCGCAGTCCCGCAGAATCCACCCACGCGTAGTGACCGGGACGAAGCTTGCGGACGTGGCGGTAATATGACAGTGGTGCCGGGATGTACCCGAGCTCCAGGTACAGGCGCAACGCCTCCTGGTCCGGCTCTTGCGCAGCGGGTCCCGCGAGCGGAATGAGAGCGGAGGGCCGTGAGCCGAAGGTAAATGTTCTATCAAGATAGGAGTAATACAGCGGCTTCACGCCCATGCGGTCGCGAGCGAGGAACATGCGCCGCTCGACCTTGTCCCAGACGGCGAATGCAAACATGCCGTTGAGTCGCTGCAGACACTCGGCACCCCAGGCTCGAAATGCCTCCAGCAATGTTTCCGTGTCAGAGCTGCCACGCCACCCACCGACCGGCGCCAGCAGCGGACGTAGTTGGGCGTGATTGTAGATCTCGCCATTGAAGACGATGACGTACCGCCCGTCATGCGACTCCATCGGCTGACGACCCGCCGCGGTCAGGTCGACTACGGCCAGACGCCGATGGCCCAACCTTACGAACGAGTCGGACCAGGTTCCAGAATCATCCGGGCCACGGCTCCTGAGCATGTCAGTGCAGCGCGTAAACAAGGAAGGCTCGGGCAACCGACCTTCATTGTGAAATACCCCGACAATCCCGCACATCGACCCACCCTAAAAAAACGCGAGCCGTCCATTATCCGTGCCGTCTATTTCTCTTTTGTAACGGTTTGTCATGCAAACGAAATTGAACGGCCATTTTGCGGGCCGCGGTATTCGAGCACGGCCCTCTCGATCCCGCGTGCCGCTTCCCCGATTGACCAGCGGGCGCTTTCGCGCCTGGCCGCCTCGCCCATTGCACGCAGTACCTGCGGGTCACACGTCAGTCCTTCGCGTAAAACCTGTGTCAGAGCGGCTATCTGGTCGTTCTCGAACACCCACCCATTGACGCCCGGACTCACCAGGTCCCGGGCACCCCCCACCCGGCTGCTGGCCACCACGGGCCGGCCGCACGCCATGGCCTCATTCAGGCTCAGCCCCCAGGTCTCACTCAGCGACGGCAAAACGAACAGATCCGCCAGGCGATACACGGCCGGCATGGCGAGTTGGTTCTGGAAAGGCAGGAAATGGACATCGGCCCTGCCGGCCGCAGCCGCGCGCAGCGCGGGCTCCAATACCCCGTTGCCAACAAAGACCAGGTGACCCGGCGCCCCGCTCGCAACAAACGCGTTCAGCAGCAGATGCGGATTTTTGACCCCCATCAACTTACCGGCGAACAATGCAATCCGGGCTTCCGGTGCGATCTGCAACTGCCGGCGCCACTGCAAGGCCTGTTCCTCGTGGCGGCCGCCCTCATCAGCGAAGCGGCTGGTATCGACTGCATGCGGTGCGAACGCAATGCGTTCCTCGGGTACACCACACCAACGGTAATAATCCCGATTATTCGCCCCAACCGCGATTGCCACATCAATGTGGCGGTAGATCCAGCGCAGGAACACATGCCGGGCCCGCTTCCGTAGCGCTGGCTGAGGATTGAGCAGAGTCGAGTCGCCGCGGAAGAAGATCGGCACCTTTCCCTTGAAGTGCCGCAACACGCCCAGGTGGGAGCGTGAGTTCCAGCCGAATACGAGCAGCGCATCCGGCCGCCAAGCTGCGATGGCGTCGTTCAATTGTGGATTGTGCAAGCCACCGAAATGATGCGTGCCCGGATCTTTGGCGATGTTGGGTACGAACTGCGACTCGTACCCATCGAGGAGCGGCAGGTCCCAGCTTATGAGGCGGCCAAATCCTGCATCCGGAACGCCTGCCGCCGCGGTTTGCGACCAGGTGTAGAAGACTTTCGGCTGCAGCCTGGCCGCCGCGGCCAGTGTTTGAAATATGGGCGCGTAGTACTGGATCGGATGCGATGAGACGATGGCCAGCCGCACGATCTTCAGCGCATCACGGGACAGTCAGCGTTTACGACCGAAGGCAAGCAACACGGTGCCCAGTGATCGGGGCGCGTAGCGCTGGTGGAGCACGCCGAGGCGATAGGCAAGCGCAAAGCGCGACAGGTAGGAAGGCTCTGGATCGTGAGTGTAGACCTGTGGATCGAATCCGGCCTGATCCAACCACTGGGCGAGCCGGCCCCGGGTGTTGGCCCGGTATTGAGTTGGAAACACATCGCGGGCTTCCCGACCCCGCTGCGCCCAGGCCACGACTCGCGCGTGCAAACGATTCGGAGTGAGCAGAGCGGCGAGCCCGATGTAACTGCGCACATTCGTGGTCCGGATGCACAAGTGTCCACCGGGCTTCAGAACGCGCTGGCATTCCGCAAAGAATTTCGCGGGATCACTCACATGTTCGACGACATAGTCGGTGACACACAGGTCCGCCGAGGCATCCGCGACGGGGAAGCTCATTGTGTTCAGTGGAATGAGCCGGAACTCATCGAGATACGGATTGGAGTGGGCGTTGGGATCAACGTCGATGCCAATGACACGACTGCACTTGCCCTTGAGGATCTTCAGCTCGCGGCGCAACTGCACCGCATCCTCCCGATGTTGGCCACGGCCGCAGCCGATATCCACGACAACGTCCTGCTGCCTGACCAGCGAGTTGACTCGCGTATGAAATACGACCGTGCCGTCGATGTCGGTGTACCCACCGAAGCGGCTCTCCGGATAGAAGCGCTGTTTCAGGAGGCTCGCACGATCGCGACCGGCTGGCGCCGCCACGAGGGCGTCCACTGTTGTTGGAATCTGGTGAGTGTAGGACACGATACAGCCCGGTATTTTGTAATAGGTTGAACAGGCGCGAGCCAGAATGGCACCGACACCGGCATTTTGCAATTTCGGAACGCAGTCGATGCGACGTTAATAGTTCTGTCATACGCGTGTCGCACACTGTGTGTTTGGGTGGCATCGACTGACTATGAATCGATCGGCGTTGTACTGGTCGGCGAACGCGTGTTTCGGCCTCGTTGCGCTCGTTGGTGGCGCCGTTGCAGGTACGGCTGGTGCAGTCCATCCCCTCTATCTCATTTTGCTGTTCGCCCTGTGCAGCACGCCGATCCTCCTGATCCGCTCTCTGAATGATCGCTACGGTCTGCTCGCCCTGTTCAGCTTCGCCTATTTCGTGTTCTACGGGCTGCTGGACCTCACTCACCTGCTATTTCCATCGCAGTCGGTCGAAGCGGATACCGGCGGCCTCATCAGTGCCGATGAGCTGGTGATCCTGGTAGGTGGAGTCGTCGCACACCTGGGTTATCACGTGGGTTGCAGGCTCGTGAGCGCGGGTGCTCCGGGCGAAAGCCGCATACGCGATTGGAGCGAGCAGGGTCTAGTGGTGTGGGGCGTAGTGCTGTGGGCGGTGAGCACCTGGGTCACTTGGCAATTGCGCGTCCACGTTCTGGTCGACAATTCGATCGAAACGGCCTCTCGCGGATTCAATGCAATGAGCCCGCTGCAACTGGATGCGATCCTGATCGCCGGTTACATGCAACCGATGGGAATCGTGATCCTGGCCTACGCCTACTGCATGTACCGCAAGCCCTACGTGCTGCTGGGGCTGCTAGGGGCCATTTTCGTGGAAATGATTTTCGGTTTTGTCATCGATTCCAAGGGCCAGGTGTTGATTGGCGTCATCCTGGTGTCAATCACGCAGTTGCTGGTGAAAGGCAAGGTGCCGAAGGTCTGGCTGGGCGTTGGCGCTGCGATGATTGTCCTGGTGTTTCCCGTGTTGCAGGCGAACCGGGTGGCCATGGGCCTGCGGGGAACGGTTCATTCGGATGCTGCTCAGGATATCGGCACGACGATCGCGCGCGCCCTTGCGGCCCAGGAGTCGGGCCACTATCGCTCCGAGACGTTTATTGAACGCAGCTCCATGAAACACAGTGTCGCCATGATCGTGGATGAGACCGGCAACGGCGTGCCGTTCGAGAACGGGCGCACCATCGAGCCTCTGCTGTACACGTTCATTCCGCGGTCGGTGTGGCCCGACAAGCCGGACGTGCCAACCGGCCGGCTGGTGAACCAGCAGTTTCACGTATCGGACCAGGTCGAGACCAACATCTCGCCCTCGCACCTGGGGGAGTTGTATTGGAATTTCGGTTGGCCGGGGGTGCTGGTGGGCATGCCATTCATTGGCGCACTGCTCGGCTTCATCGCGGCCCTGTTTGACTTGCAGCGCGCTGTCACACTGACGCGGATCCTGGTGTTGATTGCGACAATCAAGCTGCTCATTTTGGGATTCGAGAGCGTGATCAACGTCCAGTACTCTGTGTGGATGCGGTCGATGCTCGCGATTGGGTTGTTACATGTGGTGTTTGCGCGGGTACGGGTTGCCGGGAGTGGGGGCGATGCGCGCGACGCACTGGTGCCGGCGCCGACCGGAACGGCGTTGGCACCGGCTGCTGCGGCGCCCCGCTTTCCGAATCTGATGGCGTGAAAGCACCGGTCGACCGCCGCGAGCAGTGTGAGAAGCTCCTCAGCATCGCGGCGCTGAGCATTTCGCTGGAGCTGATGCTGTTCAAGTTTCTGCCGGATATCGGCACAGCCGCCATCCAGCACGGGATTTCCTCGCTGACGGACTTCAAGGCGTTCGAACAGCGGTACATCGCGACCGGGAGCGTTCATCACGCCCGTTTTCTCGGCAACTACCTGCTGTATGGCCTGGCGAAATTGATTTCGACCCTGCCCCACAGTCTCGATCCGCGATTGCACCCTTTGCGGATCGCTGCTGGGGTGTTGACGCCTGTGTATGCGTATGTCGGTGCGCATTTTGCGTTGCGGAGTGCGGATCTCTTCGCGTGGCGGGATTTCATTGTCTCCTATGGACTCACTGTTCTGATCGGGCAGTACGTGTTCTACCCCGGTGACATGCCCAGCCTGGCGTTGCTGAGCGTCTCGCTCTACTTTCTGTTGCGCGAGCGTCGCGTGGCCGCCCTGTTACTCATGTTGGTTACGGGGCTGTTCCGTGAGTCAGCGTTTCATATGGTATGGATGGTAGCCGCGTGGGCGCTGTGTGATCGCTCGACTCCGGTATCGCGACGGGTTGCGTGGACCTGTGTTTTCGCAGGTGCCTTCGTGTTGGAATATTGCGTGGTTCGTCACTACTTTCCGGGGCCGTTGTCGGCCGCAAACGGAATCATCCTAGATCCGCGGGCGCTGTTTCTGGATCGGGGGATGCTATCGCTCACAACACTCGGGTCGCTGGGGCTCGCGGCATTATTCCCGATTGCGACTGCGCTGCGCGCGCGTGACTTGCCAGCGCGCGACGGGTCACGGCGCGATTGGCATCGGGCGTTCTTTCTACTCAACTGCGCCGTCTTTCCCGCCTGGATTGTTTTCTATCGCATGATGGACGGCAATCTCTCCGAATTCCGGATGCTGTGGCCCGCGCTCCTGCCATGCATCTATGGACTAGCTTATTTCGGGCGGCTTTCGCACGACTCTGCAACACCCGGCGCGCCGCTGCACAAATTGCCGTAGAGCGTGGCGTTCCACACCACAGAATCTCGGACGCTGCCACGGCAGGTGGCCGGGTGCTGCGGCGATTCGCGGCCATTGATGCCGATGCCGCGTGAATTCTTCAACTCATTGTGGAAGATCAGTGGGGCTGCCGCGAGCTCCCAGTTGGCGCTGCAGCCGCCGCGGGCATTCAGGAACCCCACGGGTCCGCCGTCCTCGAAGGTGATGCCGCCGGATTCGTCGCTGGCGCCATTCAATCGATTGCCGGCAATGGTGACGCCGAAATTCAACAGCGGCGGTTCAGGAATTCCCCGCGGCTCGGGCGTGACTACGTAGAAAGTGCGGATTCCCGAGGCACTGCGCAGCCCGGCAAACGCGGCGGCACCCTCGATCCGGTTGTCGCGCACTTCGTTCGCTGATTGCAACATCAGGAAGGCGGGCTCGCCGGGATGGAGAATGTACTGGTGCGTCAGTGAAATTCCACTGGTGCCGGTTTGTTGGTTGCCGGCAATGACCGAGTCGGCGGTTTGTGCGTAGAACGAGATCGAGCCGGCCGTGGGTGCCGCTTTGGGGCCGTTGACGCAGGTCCCCGGACTCTGGTCGACCACATTGTCAACAATATAACTCTGCCAGTTCTGCAGACCCACGGTCACCGTGCTATCGGTGCGCGGCAGCACATCGAAAGGAGGCTCCACAGTGAAGGTGGCCGTCCGCTCATCGCTGGCGTATGCAGTGATTTTTCGCAGCTGGCCCCGGCCGGGCCCCCTCACCACCTGCAGCCATTGACCCACGAAACTCAGCGGTCCGGTCAATGGCTTCGTATCGACAACCACCGTGCTGCTGCGACTGCCGGAACCTCTGGCACCACTGGCGCTGCGCACCGGCGCCGCCCGTTCGAATCCACCGTATGCGCGCTCATCGGCGCCATCGAAGACGATCGCTTCGCCATCGCCGGGTTTGTCCCCGGCGCACAGCACCTTGTTGTTCGATATCAGCTTCAGCTCACTGTTGACACTGAGATTCCAGAAGAACGCGGCGCGAAAACCGCGGGGATCCGCGGGGTTGTACAGGAATCGGGCAGCACTCCCATCGGCGGTGTTGTCGCTGAAATCCAGGCGTGTGCCGCCTCCCAACTGACTGGCAATGACCCCGGCGTAGCTGCTCGGTTGAAACACATTGTGGGCCACTACGGAGTCGGTCATGTCGAAGGGGTTGCTCGCAACAGTGTTGCCCCAGCGGTTTATGTACAACCCGTTTTCGTACGCGCCCACCGTGTTATAGGTGATGAACAGATGATCTATCGGCAATCCTTGCCCCAGAATCGCGACGTACGGGGTGCGGAACTCGTTGCGGCTGATGATCACGTTCGAGAGCCGCGGCTCGCGCAGCGAAATATTCCGCGCGTAGTGCGCGTCGATGCCCAGACTCAGAGCGGCGCTGGTGCTGCGAGCGCCGGAATAGATGTTCACATCGCTGAAACTGAAGCCCTCGACCGTGTTGTCACCCTGCAGATTGAACAAAGAGACGATCGGGGCCGTGCGGCCGGCGGGGACGAAGCGCGTGGTGACCCAGCCAGTGCCACGCTCGACGATCGTCGACCCGATGCCCTCACCCTGCAGACGCACGCCCTTGGGAATCCAGATCCCCTGGAAGTCGACGTGTTTGCTGGACTCGTTGCTATCCGACCAGGCTCCGGGATTGTGCAGCTTGTAGGTCCGGGCCTCGAAGCGGACCGTGGCGCCGTTCGGGAACTTGCGGCGATCACCTGCGGCCGCAACGGCCCGCACCACACACGACGTGTCGTCTTCGGCGTCGCAATCGAAATCTCGGACAGCAATAGCTGGGAGAGCCGCAGCGTCGGCCAATACCGTCACCGTCCGTGGCTCATGGCCGTGCTCGCCCAACAGCCCGACCCAACTTGCGCCATCGCGGCTGATCTGCACCCGGTAGCGACCTGGTTCGATCGCTGCAGGCAAGGTGACGGTAGCAACGTGGCGCGCGAGCGTCGGGCTCGAGGGTAGAGCGTCTAGCGTGTAGGTCCGTGGTCCAGTAAGCCTTACCTGTGTCCTGCTCTGCTCGATGGGTTGCAGGTTCCGTCCAACCACTTTGAGGAGGCGAGGGAGATTGGCTACGGATTGCGTGGCGTAAACGTAATCTGGAGAAACCCACAATGGGCGAGAGTCATTGATCCGGACGCTGTTGCTCCATTCGCCACGCGAGTTGACTATCCAAAGAGCATACGGCTGATCGGCTTCGATCTCGGCCGGCAGGCGAACGGAGAGTGAGCTGGGAGCACCTGCCGCACTGACAATCTCTGCAAAGCCCAATGCCGCCGAGGGATGTGCCGGTACCTCGCTCAGAGCCGGAGGGCTGGCGCCCGACCTGCTGTCCCGTAGCATTACATACACCACGCGGTCCGACGACGACACACCGTCGCCGGCCAGCAGCAGCAACTCGTCGGGATCACCCCGAACGGGGCTTTCGTAGGCGGGCTGGCTGTATAGAGTTGGTGCGGTTGCGCGCAGATCAGCCACGCTGGCCACCAACAGAGCGGCCAAAAAAATTAATGAGCGCGTCACATTGAACCCCAACGATGGCCTCCATGAAAAACCAAAAGAACTGGATACTCGCGGTCCTGGTCGCCGTGGTTGCGCTGAACCTGGGCTGGGCGCATCAGACCCTTCTGATACCGGAGCTCGACCTCACTGAGTACTATCATTTTGGCGCCCGAGAACCGTTGGTGTATCGCATCCTGCCGGCGCTGTTCTATCACGCGATCATGAACGTTCATGGCGAGGTGCTGACTGGCCTCAATGCGCCCTTGAGCTCGTCGTCCAGCATTTTTCAGTTGCTCATGGACGCCGTATCACTGGCGACAACGCTAGTGTTCCTCAGGAAGATCGTTGCGCGCCTGAATCCGCAGCTGCATCCGGCACTGACACTCGCCTTCGCGTCAGGCATGGAGCTCGTCATTGTCGTGTTTGGGTATTTCATGGTGCCGAACCGGGCTCTCTTCTACCCGTACGACTTTCCAGACCTGTGCCTGGCAACGGTCATTTTCTACCTGGCCATCCGGCTTGCCGGTCCTGCCGAATATCTATTGCCGGTGGCCATATTCATTGCCACGTTCAACAAGGAGACAGCGGTTTTTTACAGCGGTTTGTACGCGGCGTTCCGTATCGGCCGCCAAGCTGACTGGAGACGCACCGTGACAGTACTCGCACTGTGTGCAGCGACTTTCCTGGCGGCGCGCAAGACCGTCATCTGGCTCGTGCATCGACTGAACAGTGGCGTCCATATTGTGAATCAACAGTACGAGCTTCACCTGTCGTACACACTGGCGCAGCTACGCAATCCGCTATTTGTTTTCGCGATGTTGAATGTCTGCTCGTATCTATACGTGGCGATCTATCTGCTGCGCCGGCGATTTGACCGGACGGACGTCTGCATCTTGCTGCTGATCGGTGGTTGGTTCACCATCATGGCAACGGTGGGGGTCGTGCGTGAGCTGCGGATTTTCGTACCGGCCAGTCTCATGATGTTCGTCATCATTGCCCGTCACCTGGATGCGATCGTCAGGACCTGGGCACCCGCATTGTCAGCCGACCGCGGGCGAATGCCCGTGATCTGACGATAAAGATCCTCGGTTTGCAGCGCCACCGCATCCCAGGAGAGCCGCTCGGCTGCGGCCCGCTTGCCGCACAGGCCCATTTCCCGCAAGCGCGACGGATTCCCAAGCAACTCGCGCACTGCGGCGGCAAATTCCGGTGCTGTTCCGCTGGCCACGATGCCAGCCTGTGCGGCTTCGACCAGTGGAGCGATTCCCACTTCGGGAGTTACTGCCACCGGACAGCCCATGGCCATCGCTTCCGCCACCACATTGCCAAAATTCTCCGAATAGGAAGGCAGCACGAACAACTGCGCGTGGCTGTACAACGCCCATTTGTCGTCATCGCTGACAGGGCCCACGAAGATGACACGGTCCGTGAGGCCGAGCTTGCGCGTCAACTCCACGAGCCGGGGTTGGTAGCCCTCCTCATCGTTGCCCGCAATGACCAGAGGTATGTCGGGGACCCACTGCCAGGCTGTAATCAGGCGATCCAGTCCCTTTTTCCAACTAATGCGACTCAGGAACAGCGCGTAACGCTCAGGCAGGTGCGCGTAGGGACCGGCAGCGAGCGGCCTCCAGCTCGCAGGCCATTGAACTCCGTTGGGAATCCGGGTGACGCGCGGCCTAGGCAGGCCCAGCGCCGCCAGCTCGCTACCCTCCAACTCGGCGGTCACGTGAATGGCCGCGGCTTGCGCCAATGTCTTGCGTTCAACCAAGTTGATCCACGCCGATTTCACCCAGCGGCTTTTGCGGTCGATGACATCTCTCATCAACATGCCACGCGGCGCGACCACGTAAGGAACTCCGACGCGCGCTGCTGCGCGAGCGGCTGCAAACATCGGCCAGAGAAAGACTGCATGCACGTGTACCGCATCGAACTCGTGGACAGTTTCGCGCAGGCGGCGCCCCATTTCGGGCGCCCACCACAGTCTTCGGAGCGCCGGAACCCGAAAGTAATGCACCTTCACGCCATCGATATCGACTGGCTCACCAAGGGGGACATCGAGGTCTGAAGCGCCATCGACACTCGTCGTGTAGACGTGGACATCATGTCCCCGCCTGGCTAGCGCGGCGGAAAGTCCATGGACCGAGCGGATGGGTCCACCGTAGCGGACCGCGGGGTAATACGCGGAGACAACCTGCAGTATGCGTAGCCGCGACTGCAGCTCGGGCGCTGGCATGTTAGCCAGCGGCCAACGAACGCGCGTGGGTCTTGCCGGCGGTACGCAGAGGCAACAGTCCGCCGGCCGTCCGGTCGCGAATCACCTGCTCCACGATGTCAGTCTCAATACGCGGCCGCTGATCGGAGAAGCCATAGACGAGCGCGGTATCACAAATCATGTTGATCAGCCGCGGTACACCGCCCGCGCACTCGTGGATGAGCTCGAGAGAATCAGCGCAGAACAGCTCGGGCGACCCGCCGGCGACGGCCAGCCGATGGTGCACATAACGTTCCGTCTCGTCGACCTGCAAGGCCTCAATGTGGTGGTCGATCGCAATACGCTGTGCGAACTGCCGCAGGCTCTGCAGCCGCAGTGTCTCGCGCAATTCCGGCTGACCGATCAGGATGGTCTGCAAGACCATTTCGCGACCAGTGTTGAGATTGGAAAGCACTCGCAGCTCTTCGAGACCGTTCACGCCGAGGTTCTGGGCCTCGTCAATCACCAGCACGACGCGCTGTCCTTCGTCGAACTCGGCTTTGGCGTGTCGCGCAAAGCGTCGGTACAGCTCACTCGGCGGGAGCGCCCCGGGATCGAGGCCGAGCGCTTCAACCACCCAGGGAAGCAGCGCGCCCATGCCCTGGTGGGTGTTGGTGATGAACGCAACATTGATCTTGCTGCGCTCCAGGAAATGCCGTACGACGGTCGTCTTTCCGCAACCGACCTCGCCGGTGATCAGAGCGAAGCCGGTAGCCTCCGCCAGCACATACTCCAGCATCGTCAAAGCGTGCTGATGGCGCTTGGCCATGTACAGGTAAGCGGGATCCGGCGCCAGTGAGAAGGGCTTTTCCCGTAAATGATAGTACTTTTCGTACATGGGTCAGTACGCCCTGTTCTCCGATTCCGACGAACGGTTGAGCACTGTTCCAACTACACGGGTGTTACCCAGCAGTTCCAGGACGCGGGCAACATCCTCCCGCTTCGAGCGCCGCTCATTCACGACCAGCACGACCGCATCGAGTAACGGGGCAACCATGAGCGCGTCGTCGCTCAACAACACGGGCGGCAGATCCACGATCAACAATCGGCCCGAGTCACGATCCTTGAGCTCATTCAACAGGCGCCGCGTCCCCAGGCCTGCGAGTGTCTCGGAGCTGCCCACCACCGGGGCCAGGGTCGGCAACACATACAGCCGCTCGACACCCTCGAGCGCGTAGCACACCTTGCGCGTAGGATCATCTCCACCGAACCAGCTTTCCAGCCCGACTTCCGGCGTCACTCCCAGGGTCTGGGCAATCGCCGGCCGACGCAGATCCAGATCCACCAGCATGACAGTTTGATTCGGCTCGGCGGCGAGGCTCAAAGCGAGATTAATGGCCGTGAGCGTCTTACCTTCCCCATTGACTGCGCTCACCACACCGACGGAACTGAGTCCGTTTGCGCGGGCGCGCTGCAGCACCTGGGTACGCAACATCCGGTAGGCAAGTCCCGCCGGCTGCCTGTCATCCGCAGAGATCACGCGTCGCTCGCGCAAAGCCGTCCAATCCAACGGCAGGCGCGCTGCGAATTCCACCGGAGCCACGCCAAACTCGCGGTACAACGTCGAGCGCTCCAGGCGCGCGTCTTCCGGAGGTTGGTTTTGCGGCCGCTGCGTGCGGGCCAGGTCGAGCGCGCGTTGAATTCTGTCCATCAATCGCCCCTAGAAGCCCATACGCCGGGCGAATGTGAACCACAGAACATCGAGCGGCCGATACAGAAAATGCGCCAGCGCCACGGCAATACACAGACTTGCCATTGCGCTGCCAAAAGCCAGGCGCATGCGGCGCCGGCCCGCGCGCCGTTCCGAGTCGGTGGCAATGTGGGGCACCAGGGCGAGCGGCGGGACGCCGGTCAGACTCAGCAGATCGAGACGGTTGCGCACGCTGCCATCGAGCATCTCGAACAGCCAGAGAGCCGCCACAGCGAGACCCACGCTCAGGAACAATCCCAACACAAAGATCAGCTTGCGGTTCGGACTGACCGGCTCCTCGGGAGGCAGCGGCGGATCGATCAGGGTGAAGCGCTCGCCCTTGCGATCCGACTCCAGGTTCTGGGCGGTCTTGGCCTCGGCCTGCTTGGAGCGGATCTCCATGTACTTGAGCTTGGTGTTGTCGTAATCGCGCCCGAGCTCGCGATACTGCTGCTCGACCTGCGGCGCAAGACTCACGTTCTTCTGGTACTCGTTGGAGCGCGCCCGCAGCTTGGCCACCTGCTCATCGAGCGCCGCCAACTCGTTCAGTGTGGCCGACAGTTGCGCCTGGATCTGGACGAAGGCCGGGTTGTCGGCCTCCTTCGGTGTCATTTTCGGTGGCTCGACCGCTGACGCCGGCGCGGCGTCCATCTGCGCTTGCAGCGCATCCACTGCGTGCTGCAAACGCATCCGATCAGGATGTTCGGGACTGTAGCGGCCGCTGATTTCGGCGAGGGAGGCGCGCGCGCTTTCCAGCTTGCGCTGCAGATCGGCGTTCTCCGCGGCCGTGGGAGCCGTTGAGGTCGCTGCCGCTCCAGGCTTCGACTTCGCTGCGACTGCGAGCGAGGCCTCGAGGCCAGACACCTGGCGCTGCAGGCGAATGACATCCGGATGATCCGGCCCGTACAGCGCCCTGGCGCTGTCGAGTTGGGAGCGCGCCATTTTCAGGCGGTCGGCCGAGGATACGATCCGCTCTCCCGTCTCGGAGAAAACGGTGGAATTGGGCTTGAGCTGCGCCAGCTGCGCCTCGAGATAGACGCGCTGCTGCTCCAGCGAGGACTTGCGCGCTTCCTGTGTCCGCAGCTCCTCATCCGTGTGATCCAGCAGCTGCATGTTGAGTTGAATCAGCTCCGGCAGCTGGTGAAAATGCTTTTCCTTGAACTTCGCCAGCTCCGCTTCCAGCTCACCGATGCGATGGTTCAACCGGTCACCTTCGGACTCGAGGAAGGTCGCGGCATCGCGCGCCAGCTGCGTGCGATTGTTGAGATTTTCGTTGAGGTACAGCGTGGTGAGCTCGTTGGCCACCTTGGCGGCCAGGTCCGGATTGCCGCTGACGTAAGAGACCTCGAACGCAATCGTTGCCGAAGTCGGATGCCCACTACGAGGATCAATGACATCGGCGCTGATCATCTTCAGCCCGATGTCCTTTCGCATCCGGCCCAGCAACGCCTCGCGAGTATCCTTGGCACGCTCTTTTGGATACAGGTCGTAGCGTCGGATGATTCCGAGCAACGTTTCAGTCGTCATCACACGCTTGCTGATGACTTGGACGCGCTCGTCCGCATACGACGTCACGGTAGAGCGCACGAGCTCCTGCGGCATCTCCTGCTGCTCGATCAGGACCGTTCCGGCAGACCGGTAATACGGCGGCAGAAACACAACCAACAGGAGCGTCACCACCATTCCGAACACAAATGCCGCGATCAGCCAGGGGCGGCGGTGGCGCGCAGCGGCGAGATAGGTGAGCAGGGCGGGCGGCTTGTCGGTCACAACGTTCATTGTGTTACCAGGACCTTGCCGTCGGATGCGGATACCATGTCAATGTCATAAAAGCCCGCCAGGCATTGACCGATTCGGAACCTGAAACCGGGGAAACTGGAGATTGAGTGCGCACGCCTTCGAGTCTCACGCCGAGATTCCACGTTTCCATGGGATGCCAGCTCAATCCAGCCGCGACACTGTTGTAGTTGCGACGGTCGATGCGCAGCAGCACCGCCGTCTCGTTGTTCTGAATCCGCAGCAACGCCACGCTGGCATCCAGGAACGGTGTCAGAGAACGGGAATAGCCGGCATTGTATTGTTGCTGCTGCACCAGGAAGCCGACTCCGTACGGCACGAGGCTGCGTGTGTAGCTGAAAGTCAACTTTCCCAGAACGAACGAGTGCGAGAGTGAAATCGACGCATCAGTGCCGTTGCTGCCCGTACCGGACAACAGCCGCCGGCTCTCGCCAAGGGAGGCATCCAGTTTCGTGCGCTCGGAGAACTTGTAGGCGATCTGAGCCTGCAGCCCCAGCTCGTGGCTCGAGTTGCCGGGGGTCTCGCTCTGCAACAGGCTGCCGTAGGTGCTGAGGGTCAGGCTGCTGCGCTCGTTGAGCACGAACTGCTCACCCAGGGAGCCGGACTGATAGCGGTATCCGGGTAGCTGCGCCGAAGCCCGGCCGTAGTAGCTCACATCCTGGTAGCTGAGTTGCGAGACGAGCATCCACCGCTCGGTCTGGTTCCAATTCCAGGACAGCCCCGTCTGTGCCAGGCGGCGATGCGTGTCGCCGCTGACGAGTCCGGTCTCGAGAAGCTCGGTCGCCAAAGTGCTCTGATCCCAGTAGGACGCCGTCAGGTTGAGCAATGAACGCTCGCGCACCCAATTGATCTCACTGTTCACGGTTCGGTCGTCCCCGTTGCCCAAGGACGAATCACTGAAGCGACGCAGCGCATACCGGGGCTCAATGGAGAACTGGATGTCCTCGAGAGCGCGTTTGAACTTCACATCGGCCGTCAGAACGCTGGCCCCGGTTCCCTTGCCGTCGATGGTCAGCCGGCGATTGCTGTCGTAGTCCACTGAGGCGCTGTAATTTGGAGTGATCGACCACTCCGCTGCCCATAGCGGTGTGGCACTCACTCCCAGTACGCAGCTACCGAGCGCCGCGGGATATGCAATCTGTCTCATAAGTCGCAGACCTGCTCCGAGAACACTCACGGCTCACGGAACAACCACGATGTCGCCGCTCTCGAGCAGGATGTTCTGGGACAGGTTTCGGCCACGCGCGACATCCGAGTAGTGAAAGGTGAAGGCCTGCTGGCTGCCATTCTGCCGTCGCAGGATGACGATATCGTTGACCGCGGCGTAGGGAGTGGTGCCACCGGCGAGACTGATCGCTTGCATCACATCGAGCGCATTGCTCAACGGAAAGTCGCCGGCGCGATTGACCTTTCCCAGGACATATATGCGGTTACCGCCGATGGCCTTTACAGCCACCGTAACAACCGGCGTCGGCACGTACTTCTGTAGGCGATCAGCGAGAATTGAACGTACGGCCTCCACTGACTTGCCACGAGCGTCTACTTCTCCGGCCAGCGGGAAGGTGAAACCGCCGTCCGGGCGAATCAGCACTTCCTTTTGCAGGTCCGACTCCTTCCAGACCGAAACATCGAGGACATCACCCGGCTGCAATTGATAGGTACCGCGCGCGATCGCATTGGCGGCCGCCGACTTGCCCGTGTCGGCCTCAGCCGCGCTGGCGACGTTCAGGCAGACAAGACAGGACAGAAGCCACGCGCAGATGACCCTCGGTGAGCCCATTGTTCGTCTTACTTCGGATTGATTTGAATGAAGCAGCGCGCGGGTGTCCCCGCGCGCCAGTGTTATACGAATGTCATACTAAGCTGCGGACATGACGCTTTCGTTTCGCGAGTCGGCACCGGCGCCCGGCAGGGTGCGGCGGAGTGCGAACAGGACGAGCAGACCGATCAGCAGCATTCCAGCCGCCGCCGGCAGGGGCACCGCTGACGGGGTGAAGGTCAGCATCAACGAATAGAGCCCCAGATCGAGCGTGCCACCGGCCGTAGCCATGACGTGCGCGAAGTAGGTTCCGGAGCCCACTTCGAAAGTCTCCACGTGGGAAGTCGGTCCTGCGTCCGCAGATGCCGCCTGCATGGTCGACGAATCCAATGAAGACCAGGAGGACAGCGTATCGGTCGCAGTCGTGGCGCTGAAGCTCAGTGCGCTCAGAGGCACTGGCCACGGCAGACTGGAGATCTGTGCAGTGACGGTACCCGCGCTGGGGGCATTGAACGAGAAACTCGCTGCCGAGGAGCCCGAGACCAGGGTGGTGGTTGCGAGCAGCAGGGTTTCCGCTCGAGCGGCTGGTGCACTCCACAGGTTGAATGTGACCAGCACGACGGCCAGCAGGCCGAGGCGGGCCATCGGTCGCAGGCCCTCCTTCAGGGTTGTCAGTTTTTTCATCGTCGTCCTCCTCCTTCCAGAATTTCGGGTTGTTCGGCGCTGACCGCGGCCAGGTGGACGGGCTGCGGTGCGCCCTCCGCCTGGACGGGCCGGTAGACGTATTTCGCGTAGAGGTATTGGCGCAGCGATTCGGAGAGCTCGGCCGGGTTCTGGCGCTTGCGCTCGCTGCGGTTCAGCTCGCTGAGCTTCAGGGCGGCGTACGGCTCCTGGCTGCCGGTCAGGGCCAGCAGGGCGATGTCGTCCCGCTCGACCCGGCGTTCGACATCAACACCCTGATTGATGATGGCCTCGAGTTTCGAGGCATCGATGTCGAAGAAGCGCAGCACTTCGGCGCCCGACTCGACAAACACCGGGACGAGATTGCGTCCGTGTACCTCCGAATCGTAGAGCGGGCCCAACCGGGCCAGCATGCTTTTGACTGCGAAGCGAATGACGTCCGAATCGCGAACTCCGAGGCGACTCGCGAGTTTCTTTACCTTCTTGACGTCCGCCGCATTCATTCGAATTGAAACTGCCTGTTTGCGACCTTCAATCACGGTTCACCCACCCTCGTACTGCAATTTGTTGTGATCTGTTACATAAGACAGTAGTTGGGATGTGTTGCAGTACCTTGTCGCTTAGATGACGTTCGAGCCGTTTTTGTGCGCGGTTTGCCTGACAGGGGCGCAAGGTTTGGGGCAGCGAGCGTAGACCCGACGATTGCGTGGGCGAATACAGACGAAAGCCCCGCGATGCGGGGCGGCGGGCGGAAGGATCAGGGCTTGCGGAAGGGAGCGGCGAGAGGCTCGCCGAGGAATATTCCCTGACCTGGCATCTCGACGCTCTTCCAATACGATTCGATGAGCGTTTCGCCGGCAAGATAGTGCGCGAGAAGGACGGCGACGTTGGGAAACTTACCGAGCATGTTGCACGGCTCCACGACAGTTCCGTAGCTGCCTGTGGCGCCTGCCTCGAGCCACCGCAGGCTGCTCATCTGGGGACTGTCGGTCAGCATGCCGCCGAATGAAGTCAGATGATCCGCAATGGCACCCGGGCGGAACCGGTAGGCGGCCACGCCGGGAACAGCGACGGCCCCGATGAAATAAAACATGACATCGTCGGCACTCTGGGGTGGCTCGCCCGCGCGCACGTTGAATTCGAATTCGTGCTGCGCAACTCGGGTAGCGAGCGGATATTCGAGAGAGCGCACGTTGCGCGCCCCGTCCTGTGTAGTTACCAGATAAGCGCTGCCCGCTGGCGCCGAACCGTCAGAGCGTACGCCTCGATCGATTAGGTCTTTGGCGTTCTCGAAGCTGGTGGCGGCCAGGCTCATGGCCAGGCGCGGGGGCGGGGGTGCGGGCGTGGTCGAATGCAGTCGGGCTGCCGAGTTGGAATCAGTGGTGTTGAAGTAGGGATTCTTTGCGGTTGCGCGACATTCGCTCGCGCAATACTTCTGATCGGCGCCCAGGGCGAAGGCCGTGGTAATCGACATGCAGCCAACTTTGTATGGCCGTGCCCACGTCAACACATACGCCTGTACGTTGGAGTTAAGCTGACGGTCAGCGGCAGTCTTGATTGCCGCAAACTGCTCGACGGGCAGGTCGTCGCGCTGGTAGTTGAAGCTGACTCGGGTAATGTTGCCGCGGGGAATGTGTCGCTGCGCGGCGTAGTAGGCTCCGATCCGCCTGCTTAACGGATCCTGCGTATTGATGACAATCGCAAGATTGGCGGGTCCCAGTTGCGGCGAGGGGGCAAGAGAAACAGCGACTGCGACAGCGAGCGCGAGTATCAACCGCGGGACACGATGCGATAGACGATGGGCTGCGGCATGTCGGCCGGAGGCGCCTGGGAAGATCGATAGCGTGCGAGCGCAGATTCAATGGCCCGGTCGCGCTCGGGGTTGCCGCTCGATTGCGTGACCCGCACCCGATCAATGGTGCCGTCGGGGTGTACCCACACACGCAGGACGACGGAATATCCACTGCCGTGCGCTTTCTTTTGATTGAGGAGTTGCTCGACGATTTCGTTTTTCAGTACGCCCGCGTACCACGAGTAGGCGTTTCCGCCCGTGGTCAGGAGATCGCGTCCGCCCTTGTGAGCTGCGAGGCCGAATGCATCACCACCCGCACTGCCATCCGCGTCGAGACCCAACTGCTCGCTCGGTGGTGGCTCGTTGGAAGGCGTGGGATCCGGCTCGTTCTTGGGCTCATTGATATCCACCTTCTCTTCCGGCGGCGGAGGAGGTGGTGGTGGCTCATCCGGCGGTGGCGGCGGCGGCCGGATGACGTGAATCTCCTGGACCACTTTCTTGGTCTGCGGTACGGCTCCCGTGATCATTCCGCGCACAAAGGCCACGGCTCCCACACCCAGCACCGAAACCACGAGGCACAGCACCAGTATGGTCGGCAGTCGGGATTTGGGTCGCTTGGGATTCACGGCGCGAATCTACTTGACGATTTTCTGGGTGACCAGCCCGAGTTGGGTGATCTCCAGGCGGCCGAGCAGGTCGAGTACTTCCACGACCTTCTGGTACTGGATACTGGAGTCCGCCTTGATGATCACCGGCAGGTCGGGCTTGGCTGCCTTGTATTGTCGCAGCATGTTTTCCAGCTCGACCATGGAGACCGGAAAGGTGTCCAGATAGATGGTGCCATCGGCGGTAATGCTGATGGCCTTGGTCTTGCTCTGCGCCAGGCTCGGTTGCGCGCTGGCCTTGGGCAGATTGACCCGGATTCCCTGCACCGTTGCCGTGGTGAGAATGATGAAAATAATCAGCAGAACGTATGCGAGATCCAACATCGGCGTGATGTTGATCTCGTCATAGACGTCCTTCTCACCAACTGAGCCTGACATAGGTCAATTCCTTTAGGAGTAGGTCTCAGCGATGCGTGCCACGAACTCGTCCGCAAACACGTGCATATCGGCCGCAATCTCTTTCACGCGCGTGTTCAGATAGTTGTACCCGAACAGGCACGGAATCGCGACGCCCAGGCCGGCGACCGTGGCCACGAGCGCAGCTGCGGTACCCGGCGCAATCGCATTGATGTTCACATCGCCCGAGGCCGCAATGGCCGCGAAGGTGATCATGACGCCGACGACCGTACCCAGCAGTCCCAGAAACGGGCCGCCTGAAATGGCCACCGTCAGCCAGACCATGTTGGCGTTGAGGCGCTGAGTCAGGCGCGTCACGGATGCATCCAGGCTGGCACGGATTGCCTCTATGGACTGGGGGGACAAGGAGCGGACGCGATCGGCGCCGGCTGCTTGTCCCTCGAATCGTTTCATGGTCTCGCGCATACCGTGGTGGTACAGCGGCCACAAGGTCGAAACACCGAAGGCACTGCCTTCGTCCAGTGTCGTGCCACCCTCATCGGGCTCACCGGTGCCCAGGCGCTTCTCGAGGGCGGCCGGGTCATCCTGCATCTTGACGAATTCCGACAGGAACTTCTTGTTTCCAGCGGCCACACGCGCGAGGAATACCGATTTGACACCCATGATGAGAGCGGAGGCGGTGAACATCACCCCCAGGATGGAAATAATGACCCAGCCGTCCACGGTAACGCTGCGCAGGGTCGTGGCGAAGTAGGACTCGCCGCCACCGCTTTCCTTCTGGGAGTCGCCGCCGTACACAACCAACGGCGCGACCATTCCCTGGCTGCGGGCAGCGGCATTGATCCAATCGTTGCTGCGCACGTTGTTGGAAACTTGCAGCTCGTCCAATTCGCCCTCGAAGGCGTGGCCGCCGGCAGCCGCGGCACCGATGGTCAGCGCGCCCCCCAGTTCCTGGGCGGTAGCGGCGACATGCCCGGCATCGGCTCCGTCGACCAGCAGCGTCAACTGGCCTTCACCCAGCCGCAGGGCCAGGTGATGCCACTCGCCGGTGCTGAGATCGGCGGTCTGTTGCACCACCACAGGAGGTGCGCCGCCCGGAGCATATCTGGCGAACGCATGGGTGCCGGCGATTCCCAGCACCAACTCCTTGCCTTGGTCAGCGAGCTGAGCAACGTCCGCGTCAGCTTGAGCTCCTTCGATGCGCGCCCACGTGGAGACCGTGAAGCTCTTTCCGGAGCCCAGATGCACGGCGCCGGTCGCCGGGATGGAGATCTTCTGGCCGCCAGTGAACTTGGCGCCCGCACCAATCAGCGAGGCCGGATTGACGGCCGCGGTGAATTCAGATGGCTCGCTCTTGTATCCCGTCGAGTCCTGGGGCGAGCCGGCTGGCGCGCCGAAGTGATACACCAACGCCTGGTTCGTATCGTAGGTGCCGGGCGCATCCGCGCCACTCGTGGCCTTCTTGTTGCCGTAGTAGAGAAAAACCTTGTCGGTGTTGGCTCCGCCGGTCAGACGGGGCACGCGCACCCAGACAAAGGCAATCTGTGCCTGCGGATCGAAACGCTCGATGTGAAATTTGAGCGGAGTCTTGTCGTCAGCGGAAATAAATACGAAGTCGGAGCCGTCGGGCTTGGCGTCCGTGAAAAACTGGAAGTTGCCCAGGCTCAGACGAATCAGGACCGGCACGTCGGTGGCAGCGCCCGGGATGTCGGCGCCCGCCTTGGACATGTCGAAGGTGATTTCCTTGCGGAAGGCCCAGTCGCCGTTCCACCACGCGCGGGCGTCCTGACCCCAGGCGGTTGCGAGCACAAAAGTGCTCAAAGTCAGAAAGAGGCGCAGACGGCTCATCGCTTGAGGTCCCTCGTTCGAGTCGGCGGCAGACGGTCGGTAGGCAGCATGGAATTATTTCGGTTGGACGTGACAATCAGGTTGCCGGCGGCACCGGCGGGAAACCACAAGATGGTTGGGTTAGCGGGGCGGTTGCGGTGTTGCGGGCTGTGGAGCCGTTGGTTGTGCGAGCGCCGCTTGCGGTGCGGTGGCTTGTGTGGCCGCGGGTGTTGCGGGCGCGGGTTGTGCGGCCGGAGCGGGCGTCGCCTGCATGGGCGCTGGTGGCGTCTGCTGCGCGGCGCCGGCCGCAGCACGGGCGGCTGCCGCATCACGGGCAGCTGCCGCGCGCCCCGCGGTCTCGAGCGATTGCGGGGTTACACGTTGGTCATCCGCCCGGGCCCGGTAGTCATCGACCAGGTTCTCCATCTGGGCGCGCTTGATCCGGGTGAACGGCTCCGCCGCGGACACCCGCGACCAGACTGATTGTTTATTCAGTCGGTCCAGCGCCTCTTCATTCACCTTATAGAGCGCAAGATTGCGATCGATGCAGACCTTGATCTCCTGGTCACGCAAGGCGAGCGCCTGTTTGGCAGTAGCGCGCTCCGTTTCGACCTCCCGCAGTGTCTGCGCGGTCTCACGGAACTTGGCGACCAACTGATCCATCCTGTCTTTCGACAGTTTCACCTGCCGCTCGGCCGCTTCGCGCTGCGTGGCAGCCGCTGTCACTGCAGCAGCGGAAGCCTTCGCGCGCGAATCACCCACTTCGGATTTCTTCTTCAGCGCGTCGCGATCCTTGCGTATTTCCTCCAAGTCCTTTTTGAGCTTCGCGTTCTCGGCCTGCAAAGCAGTACGCTCGGATGCCAGCTGCTGTAGTTGCATCATTGTCTGCGCGTTGGCGTTGCTCCCGGAGCGAGCTGTCTGCGCCGGCGCCGGCGCCGACACCAGCAGCGCCGTCACGGCCAGAGCGGTCATGGCCAGCGCCGTCACCCGGCATGTTGATTGAATAGTGTTCATGCTGGCCTGCGCGACTCTAGAACTGAGTGTTGATCTCCAACTGCCAGACATCGATGCCCAGCGGGGGTCCGTCGATTTCGTTCGCGGAGAAGTATTTCACGCGCATGCCCACGCGCGGATTCACTGAATAGTCGAACATCAGCGTGTAACCGCGGGTATCGGTGCCGCCCAGATGGAAGTCCTGGTCGTTGAAGGCATCCAGCACGGCATCGCGCTGCAGATACCGATAGCCGACGGCAAATTTCCAGGTACCGAAGACTCCCGGTGCGGTTGACCCGAAGCCGACGTCCGCGCGGTAGCCGGTCGTCCGCGGTTCCACGTAATACCCCGTGCGCGCTGCGACCTGGTCTGCATGGAAACCGATGTTTCTCACCGCATCTGCCGTGGCACTGAGTGCATATCGCGAAGTCATATGCCACTCGGCCAACGCCGTCAGATTCACGATGCGGTAGTCCGCAGCCAGGGCGAACAGGTTGGATGTCGAGCTGACGGCACTGTTGATGTCGAACAGTGTGTTGCCCTTCTGCAGCAGCGCCGGGGCGGTGAAATTGAACTGCCCCGGATTGTCGATGGTGTTGCGCTCGCCAACGATGTGGATGTAATCGTAGTAGGCAGCGGCCAGGGCGAAGCGCGATTGTGCCTCGGTGCGCATGTCGAAGCCGATCTGGGCACCCGCGAGCCACTTGCTGCGGCCTTCGGGATTCGGATCTGTCAGAGAAAAAGTCGACAGCGGAAAAGCGCCGAGCGTGGCAAACAGGTCGTGGCGATGGGCGTTGTCGGAAGACAGGTTGAACCGGTAGTTGCCGGTGATGCCTTCGAAAGTCAGATCGTTGTACCAGACGAGATCGGTGCCGAGCCAGGGATTGGCGAAGCGCCCCAGTGAGGTGCTGAACAGTTGCCGTTGGCTCGCGGGCCCGCCCTGCCAGCGCACAAAAGCCTGATCCACGCCAATCTGGTACTTCTGGCCGTAGGTGCCGAGAGTTTGATTGGTGGTGGCGAACACCTCGCCGGAACCGGTCGCGAGACGCATGCCGGCGCTCCAGCCCGAACCGAGGTTCATGTCGAATCCGGCGCGCAGCCGCACGCGCAGGCGGTTGCGATTCTCCGTGTCGTTCAGGGCAACCAGGTTACCGGCCTGGGTCAGGCCACCCTTGCTGTTGATCTGGTTGTAATCGAGATAGGTGCCGGGGATGTTGCTGCTGGCGAACAGATCGCCCTCTTCCCGGATCCGCACATCGCCGGTCCAGCGCATGTTCTGCACCCAGTCCGGCAGTGCTGCGAGCAACGAGCGCTCAGACTTGATATCCCCCTCGATCTCTTTCTTGACGTTGGGACCCAGCTCCGCAACAACTTCCTTGCGGATCTCATCCTTGACGACCTGGGGCACGTAAGGGACTCGAACGGCACCCTTGTCTGCCTCTTCCAGTGCTTTGTCCTTGTCCGCCTGGGCGGCAAGATCGGCCGCGGCTTTGGTCTGCGCGTTGCGCACCATGGCTTCGGCCTGCTCGCGGGTGATGATTCCCTTCTCCACGAGAGCCTGCAGGATGTTGCCGACGGTGTTGCGCAGCTCAGTCAGGCTGCGCTCTTCGGCACTCTGCGCTGCCAGGCCGGTTTCGTGGAATGCAATTCCAACAATAAGAGCGGCAAGGGCACCGCGCAGTTTCGTGCTCATCCTGGATCCCCGTTCGTCTGGTCCGACGTGCGGAAACCTCTTAGGACCCACACGAACGCCATTGACGAGCGCGGCGGACGCCCAAGACTTTTTAATAACGACACTCGCGTTGGCGGACGCATTATTGTCGAAGGTTGTGACGGCTTTGTTGCAGCTCGCCGCGTACGAGCTGTAATGCAGTTCGGTTATTCTCCCGGCCCCCGCAAAAACACTGCAATCCGCGCCACTGGAATCCATCATGACGCATTTCTTGAAAGCTGTTGTCGTCGCCTGCGCCCTGAACGTCCTGCCAGTGATTGCTGCCCCCGGAATGCCGGCTGCAGAGACTCAAGTCGGAGTGATCGGCAACGAGCAGTTCAAGTTTGGTCAGTTACCGCCCGATACGCAGACCGAATTGCAGGAGACCCAGCGCAAATACGAGATGCAGGTGCATCAGCTCGCGCTCGACAACCAACGGAACCTGCAAAACATTGTGGAAAACCATGCGCATCGCTTCATAGACGGCAAGGTGATGGCGCAGGAGGCCCAGGCGCGCAACGTGAGTGTGGAGCAGCTTGCAAAGGAGATCGAGATTCCACAGGTCAGCAAAGAGCAGGCCATGGACTTCTATGAGAAGAACAAGCAGCAGATCGCGCAGCCGTACTCAGCGATCAGCGCCCAGCTCACTCAGTATCTGCAGCAGCAGGAGACGGAGCGCGCCAAGCGCAGCTACATCAACGGCCTACGCACGAAGTATGCAGCCCGCGTCACCCTCGAACCCCTTCGTGAAGCAGTCCCCGCTGAGGGGCCCAGCCGGGGCCCGAAAGACGCGCGAGTGACGATTGTTGAGTTCTCGGACTTCCAGTGCCCGTTCTGCGGACAGATGGCGCCACTGCTCAAGCAGGTGCAAGACAAGTACCCGAAGGACGTACGTCTCGTCTATCGACAGCTGCCGCTCGTTGACATCCATCCGAACTCCCTGATTGCGGCGAAGGCGGCCGTTTGCGCTTCCGAGCAGGGAAAGTTCTGGGAGATGCATGACGCCATGTTTGCCGATCAGAATGCTCTGACTGCAGAGGGATTGAAGAAGACGGCGGCGACATCGCACCTGAAGACCAAGCCGTTCGACGCCTGCCTGGACTCGCAGGCGACTGCGGACGCGGTGGAAGCTGACTCGAAGGCCGGAACTGAATACGGCGTGGCGGGCACCCCCGGCCTCTTCATCAATGGCCGGTTCTTCAACGGTGCGATTCCCATGGATCTGCTGCTCGCGGTCGTCGACGACGAGCTACACCGCAGCGCCGGCGGCCATTCCCTGGCCCAGGCAGCTGCGACGGCGGTCCCGCGCTAGTTGGCTTTCTGTTGCCGCTTCAGGCACTCGGCGTCTTCGGACTTGCAGGTGTCCTCGCCAAATCCGAGAACGAAGACGTCGAGCCACCCGAGCATGCTGTCTGCGAGGGGTGATTCGTTCTTCTGCTGCCCGACGTTGCCCAGTGATGCTGCCGCAGTGTTGGTCGCACCCGCTGCGTTGTTGGACGCTCCCACCAAGCCGGCTCCGAGGCCGCCTGTGTCTACTGGGACGCCGACGGAAGTTCCACTGACGGTGATGTTGCTTGCGCCGAGAACGGCGGTGGCGGCAATGGTCAGGTTACCCGCGACGATACCTGCGTCGTTGGCGTTGACGACGCCGCGTGGCGCGAACAGGTCGACGTCGCCCGGTTCACGGTCAGCGGAAGTGGCCAAGGTCTGAATTCCGCTGCCTGAAAGAGCGGCGGGGAACTGCACGTGGACGGCACCTGTAGTTGGATCGATCGTGATGGTTGGTGGCGGCGCAGAAATCGCGGTCTTAGCGCCACGGCCCGCATCGATGTTGCCGTTGGTCGACCAGACGAGGATGTTACCGCCGTCGGCTGCAAACGCGCGTGATTGGTTGACCTCGAAGTCCTTGTAGCTCATCGCGTTGATGGACCCGGTTGACTGCACCACGAGACCGAGCTCCGCAGGCGTCTTGGTCAATCCGAACGAGGCGGGTGCGATCGCGAGACCCACATTGATCTCACCGCCCGGGGCCAGCAGGTTGATGTCGCCGCCGTCGAGCGTGTAGATCCGGCTGAAATACAACAGGATGTCACCTGAATACGGATTCTTCTCCGCGGCTGCGGTGTCCGGGTTGGATCCAGGCAGCAGGGTATTCAGCGCGGTAAAAGCGCGAGTAAAGTCGTTGTGTGTCTTGGGGTCCGCTGCCGCGGCCGATCGGCCGCCGGCACGCAGCTCGGCGAAGAGGATCTGCTGATAGAGGCCGCGCTGCGTGGGCAGGTCAAATCCATTGAAAGCCTGCAGTGCCGCATCCTTGCCGAGCGGACTCCCCACTCCCTGCTGCGCCACGTAGCTCTCCAACAGCGAGTCGTAGTCGTCGCTTTGCACCAGGTAGCGCGTGCTGAATGCGCTGTAGTCGGGTGACTGGCCATTGATTCCGGCCCAAACGTTGATGGTCGCACCCGTCGGGCCGAGTGCAGTATTCAAGAGATTGCCTTCGGTCGTGATGCCACTGGACGCGGCGAGATTCACGGTACGTCCCACGAATAATTCCAACTGACCGGGCCCATCGACCGTCACACCGGCGGTGTTTGGCTGCACGTTGCCATTCCGGTCGCGGGATTGCAGGTACACGAAGTCGCGTCCCGCGCTCAGACTCGACACGCTTTGCGGTGTCAGATTCTGTATGAGCGCCGAGAAGTTGACAATGTCCTCGCCGGCATACACATCGAGTGGCTTGGCCGCGAACATCTGCCCGGACTTGCCCGCGCCCCCGGTCTGGAAGGTGACATCACCGCTGTTGGCTACGATCAGGATAGGATCCGGGTCGAGCCCTTGCGCGGCTGAATTATGCACCGGCTGGGCTGCGTGGAACCCCGGAAGCGTCGTGGCTGCGGAGCTCAACAGGTTCAATACGGATTGCAGCGTGCTTGCAGGAGCACCGAGGGTCGGCAGGCTAGTCAGCGCGGCGTCCGAAACCACCAGCTGCAGGTTTGGCTCGACGACCGACTCGATCTGCACATTGTCTGCGGCGATCAGTTTCAGGTTGCCGCGCGGTGCGGGCCACAGCGACATGGAACCTGCCACACGAATTGAGCCCGACAGATCGAACGCGCTGACAGTCGGCGGCGCCACGCTCAGTGGAGCGTTGTTGACCGCGCTGAAGCTCGGATAGTCCGGGAAACGGCGTGTCAACTGCAATTGATCGCCCATCAGGTCGAGATCGCCTGCGGACGTCCGCAGTGCTACGGCGGTGTCATCTGTATAGGTGCTCAAGTAGGTGGCAGAACTCGCCTGGGTCGCGCTTGCCAATAGAGTCGGATTCACGATCGCAGCAATAGCGAGGCCCTGCCGGGCTTGCACTGACATCGAACCGGCACCGATCGCGAGTACCGGCGCGAGCGCCGAGGGACCCGGTTCGCCGTCGGAGCTCCCGATAATCCCACCGGCCGCGATCTGTCCAACACCCACGTCCGAAAAGTAGGAACCCCCGAGCAGGTTGCGCCCGGCCTGTACCGTGAGATCACCGCCGCCCGTTACTTTCACCACACTGGAAGCGGGATCCGTTCCGCCAACCTGCCGTCCGATCGACGGGGTCGAGGCGGAAAGAGCCAGGATATCGCGGCCCGCGGTCACCATGACATTGCCACCGCCCAACGCCCCGACCCCCTGCTCGAAGTGATCGAACGCGATCGTCCATGCAGTCGAGTATGGAGTGAAATTGTCGAGTGCTCCGGCGCGCCACAACCATTCCGAATACAGCTGTGTTGAATTCGGCCCGATAATGTCCCGGCCCGCGTTGATGCGGATGTTACCGCCATCGTACGGGTACGCGAGATTACTGAGCGCTCCGGAGCTGACGTCGTCGGCCAGCCTGATACCGGGGCCCGAAGTTCCGGCGGTATAGATCACCGAGGCCTGATTGCCGAACGTGAGATCGTTTGCCGTTGCGATGTCGATCTGGCCGTTACCGGTGCGAATTGAAATGGGCGTGCCCGCACCGAAAACCGAGCCGAGCCCGCCTTCCTTGATCAGCAGACTGCTGGAATTGGCCGCTGTGTCGGCTTGTACCGTAGCCAGAGGATTCGCGCTCGACAGCTGTGCCCCCGCGGCCAGACGGTAGGACCAGGATTCGTCCGGCTGGTCGGGCAGAGTGAAGCTCGAGCTGTCCGTAAAGCCATCGTTGATGGAATTGTCGACGTACAGATTGCCTGCGGCGCGCAGCGTCAAGACACCGGGCAGACCACCGAAGCGCCAATTGTGGAGATTGAAGTCGGCGGCCACGTGCAGGTCCGTCTGGCTGTAGACCTCCAGGCCAGGAAGGACCTGATAACTCGCATCCGTGGACTTGCCCAGGGCAGCCATCACCTGGGGCGCCAGCGCGGCAAACGCTGATGCATCCGAGTACCACGGGTTGCTGGGGTCATTCAGGACATTAGTAGAGTCAATCTGGCCATTCACGGCCTCGTAGGCCTTGTAACCTTCGATGGTCACCTTGCGGGCGCCGAGAATCGCCGAGCCGGCGGCGAGTACGAGTTGATCGTTGGAAGCGTCGACGTCGAGAACGGTCTGCACCGACTCCTGGGGCAGCCTGAGATTCACCAGGCCGCCCTTTGTCAGCGCGGAATCCTGCAACGTAGTACCGCTGACGTCGATGCGTGAGGTCGAGGCGAGAATGATGGAACCCGTGGGAGGGTTGGAACCCGAGGTAACCGGGGATCCGGACGAAAGGTTGACCTCGCCACCCCGCACGTTTGCATCAGTGCCGCGCGCACTGATGGTGCCCTCCACGGTGATGGGCCCACTCGCATTGAGTGAAACATAACCGCCGCGCGGGCTGTCTGAATTGATCACGCCAGCAACGTCAATTGCGCCGGAATCCGCCGTCATTACGAGTGACGAGACTCGCAGCTGTTGACCGCTGGCGACGCTCAGATCACCCTGGCCCAGGTGCAGGTTCCAGTCACCGCTGAACCCTCCCGAGGAGAATGTGCTGAGCACTGAGCCGAAGTCGAATGTCCGTGCGGTGAGATTCAGGTCGCCGGCGCTGGCACCGTTCGTCCCGGTACCGTTGACGGTCGCTGCAATCGAGACATTCCCTTCGGCTGCGGACAGGTTCACGGTGCCGGCGGATACGCCCACGCCCGAAGCAGAAACATCCAGGGAAGATCCAGCGGCGACAGCTACGGAGCCGTGAGTGGCTGCCAGCGTAATCTGGCCACCCGGGGCAGCGACGGTCTGTCCTCCCAGGGACTGCGGCTGTCCGATGACACTGAGAACGCTCGCACCACCGAGGCTCAAGTCGGAGGTCAACGATGTGAGTTGGATCTGGCCAGACGGCTGCGCAATCCGCGTGTCGCCGGAAATGCTGTTGGCACTCAGGGCGAATGCGCCACCCAGGCCGGTCTTGGGAGCGGCGTTACCCGACAGCGCCTGCAATGTCGCGTTGCCCTGCACGTCGATCCCGTAGTTGACACCTGCCGCGCCGGCGATCCAGCCCGCCGCGAGGTTCAGGTCTCCACCGACGCTCAAAGTACCAGTGTCGGTGGGGTGAAACGCCTCGCTGGCCGACAGGTTGGTGGCGGTGAATCCCAGGATGCTCATCGGCCCCGAGGCATCAATTTCCCGGGCTGACAGATTCAGGACACCGTTTGATCCGGCGACCGTGATCGGCGTGTTGGTTGTCACTGCGCCTGCGAGTGTAATGCTGTCGGCGGCGAGTGTTGCAGTCACGCCGTCGGTATCGAGAGCCGTGCGCAGCACCGGGGTCTGCAGTGTGAGTGATGTGCCGCTGAAGGTGGCGCCCGCGTACAGATCGATGCTGTTACGTCCATTGAGAATCAGCTCGCCGACACTCATTCCGCCAGCCCGTGTCGGGTCAAGGACAACGCCGCGGAAATCGGCCGGAGCTTCTCCGATCGCGATTTGTGCCGCGGCAAGCGACAGCGAGCCAGCGACATCGAATGTGTTGGTCGCGTCCGCGTTGACTCCGACATCCAGAGTCGCCGATCCCGTGCTCGCCACATTCGCGGAAGGCGCAAATTGCACCAACCCCTGACCGGATCCGGCGGTGCTTCGTGTGATACTGACCTGCGGCCCCACCGAGACTCGCAACAGCGAAGAAAACGCGTCGAGCTCAAGCGCCTTGTCGGTAGCACCTGCCGCCAGCGTGCCACTGGCGCTCACCTTACTACCGTCGTCGAGCTTCAGCAGATTCTGCGCAACCAGGATCAGATCCGGACCCGACAATTGTGTACCCGCCGCGACTTCAACGTCGGTCGCCTTCACATCGATCGCGACGCCGGCGGCGGTGTTGGTTCGCTCGCCACCGATGATGACGGTCTGTGCTCCAAAGGCTTCGATCTGGCCGGGCGTTATTGCGACAAAACCAGCCTGTGTCTGGCTGGGGTCGTCTGTAATCAACAATTTACTGCTGGCCAGTTGCAGCGCGGCGCCACGACCGCCCGTGCCCACTGCAGCTTGAAGCGTGGCATCGAGGGCGAAGGTGCTTCTGGCAATGACGCTGACCGCGCCCGCGTCGCGCGGCAGCAGGGGCGCTGAGGTGGCCCCGGAAGCGGTCGCCGCCGCAGTGAAGAAACTGTTTGCGAGGTTGACCGTATATTGACCGAAGATCGGCGTTACGACACCCGAGCTGCTCTGTGTGCTGCCTTTGAGAATTTCGTAGCCGCTGCTGCGGGAAGCCTGAAATGAAGTACCGGCGATTCCCAATCGGCCACTTACAACCGTGCCGCCATCCAGCGCCGACACGGCCTGGCCGGCGGGCAGATCCTGATAGCCTGCAACGCTCTTCACCAGAAACGAGCCGGGCAGCAAGGCGTAAGCTGCGGGCAGCACGGTATAGTAACCGGCGGCCAATCCGCCGCCGCCCGCAAGATAAATCTGTTGTCCCGGCAGAATGCCCGAGCCGCTGGAGATCAGCGGATCGAAGGGGGCGAAATTGCCCTTCAAACCGGGGATAACGGCGAATTGGTTTGCGACCGTCGAGGCCAGCAAATCCTTGGTGCCACCTGGGCCGGACACGAATTCGGATGCGAGCAGGTCGCCGCCACCGGAAACATCCACGGTGCTGCCGGCGGCCAGGTTGATGTTGGTACCCTGCAGGATGATATTCTGCGAGGGCAGAGGGACTCCGCTGGCGTTGTAAACCAGCTCCCCGGACGGACTTGGAAGCGGAAACGTCCAGTCCAGGCCACCTTGCGTTTGACCGAATGGCACGGTCTGGCCGTTGAGTGATGTTGAGAGAACGCTGCCAGCCGCCGCGTTGATGGTGTCTGCGTCCAGCAGCAATACCCCAAGAGGCGCACGCAGGGTGCTGCCGATGTCAATCTCCGACGCCTTGAGCGTGAGATTGCCGCCCGCCGAAAGCACATCCGAGGGCGTGCCTGCAGCACTGTGTGTCAGGATGATTCCGTCGTCACCGATCGCGTTCAACGAATAATTGGACAAGGTGGTCGGATAAATCTGCTGCGCGGTCATGTCGAGCATGCCGGAGACCGAGAGCCCGCCCTGGTAACTGCGGGCAGACTGGCTGAAAACACCCTGCGCCCGAATGTCGCCGGCGGAATTCAGAAACACCTTGGAAGCGCCACTGATGGCGACGTTACCAATCAGGTCCACGAGATTCGCGGTCACGGACAATTGTCCGGCGCCCCCTTCTGCAAGCGGGACGTTTTGTGACAGGAGGTTCTCTGCCGAGGCGTTGGTACCGAGACTCACATAGGAGGCTCGCAGATCGACGTTGCCCCCTGCAACGGCGATTACCGGCGCGTCCAGCGCGAGCCGCGCCGCGGGCTGCAGGCTGACTCCACTTTCAAACTTCAGGGTCCCGTAACCCTCCAGGCTGGTGGTCCCGTCAATAGGATCCACAAATGATTGGTTGCGCGCGGACAGCGTGACCTGATCGAAGCCGCCTTGATTGATCAGCGCAGCGGCTATTCTGCCGGTTCTCTGCAGCTCAACCGGCACGGGCGTGCCTTCACCGACCAGAATCGGCGCAAGGTCCGAGGCGATGACGAGAGTGTGATCACCGGCCGGGTAGCCGCTCAGACGAGTGTCATTGGCAGCGCTGGGATCGAGCGACACTGTCAACGAGCCGCCCATGGCGCCGCTGGTTCCGCCACCCTGAGCAACGAGTTGACCGTTGAGCTGCATCCCCTGGTAAGCCTGAAAACCGATTGAGCCACCATTTGAGCCCACTTGCTGTCGCTCATAGGTGCCGGCGGCGGTTTTGATGTCTATCGGTGCAGCGGTTCCCGACACGTCGATCACCGATGCCGGATCGGTAAGTACATAGCCCCTTAGCGCAGTGAGTTGGACAGTGCCTCCGCCCAAAACCGTCCCACTGAGAGTCTGCGTTACGTTGGGTTGATACACTACGGTGCCGCTGGCATCCAACCGTGCGGTGGGCCCAAGCCAGATGGCCTGGTCCGCATTGTAGCTGGCCCCCCTGGCACTTGTTGCGTTCAGGGTCAATGAGATATTCCCGCCCGGCGCAACGATCGTTCCATCCATGAGGATGCGCAGGTTGCTGACGAGACTGATGCTCGACAGCGGATCGCCGATGATTTGCACACCGGGATCCACGTTGAGCGCGCCATCTGGCACGAACGCTGAACCGACGTACGACGCGTTCAAAGTCAAATTGACAGGTTTTCGAGCGTAGTCAGGCAACTCCTGCAGTGTGGAAATGCTGCCCATCGCGGAGCCCGTCGGAGCGGTCAGTGCGGACGACGACAGGACGAAATTCTTCTGCTGCAGCTCGAGGGTTGTGCCGTCGAGTACCTCGAGGGATCCCAGGTTGGAGCTCACCGCGATCCGGGCGAACCCACCGGAGTTGAACCAATCGGGCGTCAGTTGCAATTGGTTTTCGGCCGTACTGCAAGTGGCCTCTGCAATGCAGACGCTGTTGGCGGAGATGCTCACCGAGCCGCCCGTGCTCAAGCCAAAGCCGCGCAACTCCTTGCCCAGAGTCAGATTCGTCGGCTCCACCCCGGAGCTGCTGTTGGTGACGGAGATGCTTCCAGCGGCGCCGGCCACGACAGTGCCACCCGATGTCAGGTGGCCGCCACCCGAAACATCGATCACGCCGCCATCACCCAGTGTCACTGAGCCATTGACGGCGGACACCGAGACAGAGCCGCCGTTGATGAAAAGCGGTGCAGTCGGCCCCGTCCCCAAGGCGGGGTTGTCGTTGACCCATCCCCCCTCGACCCTGATTGAAACGCCAGGCGCCACGGTCACGTCGGGCAGAGTTGTTGTCGATGACTGCCGCGCATTCAGGGTCACGGCGCCAGACGGAATCACAATGTCCGAATCGACCGCGATCTTCCCGGCCGTAAACGCAACGCTGCCACCCGCCGGCAGAGTCAATGGATTACCGGCTCCGAGAGTCACGGTATCGTTGGCGAAAGCAGTCAGATTTTGCACCGCGTCCGTACCGAACAGCTCCGGCCGCAATCGAACGTCTGTCAGATCCGCGAGACTTTCCGGATCTGGCGCCGATGTCAGTGGCCCACCAAGCACGCTGCCCGAGGCGAAATTAACACTGGAGACAATGTAATCCCGCGAGTTACCGCTGGGCGTTTGCCCGATCGTCAAGGCGGCCCCTTGGGGCATGACGTCGAAAAGAGATCCAATCACAGCGCCGGTAGAGGCGAAAGCGGTTCTCGGATCACGCACCTGCAAGGGGCCACGAGTCACCTTGCCGACAATGTTGCCGTCGAGCGCCACTTCGGGAGCATCTATCGTGACTGCACCGGCATTCCGGCCTTCGACGTAGCCAGGCTGAAACTGACCTTGTCCCGTGCCAGGCACTATGTACTGGCGAGTGACTCCCCACCGGTTGTCGCTCACGGTCACGCCATCGGCAATACCGGTGTACTGCCGGTTGGGGTCGGCCGTGGAGATGTTATATAACTTGCCGTCCGTGCCGACCAGGTTGCTGGTTCGCACGTAGCCGCTCTGCCAGCTAATCTGCCCACCCGACACATTCAGAGTGGCGCCTTGTCCAACGAGCGCGGCACCTTGGGAATTCAGCGCGATGGTGCCGCCGGTGAGATTGCGTTCCTGAACGCCGCGGCTGACTGTGGCAACGTCGGCCGTCAGGTCGGCAAGCGGCGAGCCGATCCAGGTGGTGCCGTCGGCACGCGTGCCATAGTCACGCACGTCGACGTAAACCGTCTGGCTACGCAACGCCCCGGTCTGCTGCAGGGGACTGTCCGCAAGCTCGCTGCCGCGAAGCTGGACCGCCAGGGAGTTGCGATCCATGGCCAGACTGACACTAGCACCAGACACATCGAGAGTCGCTCCCGTGGAGATTGTCAGTGCGCTGCCGTCGGGCGTTGACGAAAGTGTCGTCGTATCGGTTTTTTCGGCGGCCGAAGCCGTGATCTTTCCGGCCGTGGCCCGCACAACCGCACCACTGGCGATGTTGATCGATTTACCCGAGAGATTCACGTACGACTGCGGCTGTACGTTCTGATCGACGGTTTTATCGTTGGTGCTCGTGTCCAGAGTCACCGCGGTCGAGCTTCCCGAGTCGATATCCAACTCGCCGCCCCGTTCGGCCACCAGGGTTTCCGACGAGCGCTGTTGGGCTGAGGTCGTATCCCGAGCTTGCAGCAGAATTGAGCCGTTGGCGCGCACGCTCGTAGTCGCGCTGATGGACCCTTGCTGGTGCACGACGGCGCCGGCCAATGTGACATTGCCACGATCAGCAACAATACTGGCAGTGGTCCCGGCGCCGGACGGCCCCGTATTGGTGACCGTTCCGCCCTCGCCGACCTCGACCAACAAACCACGCAGATTGGGATCCGAGCTGGCCGCCAGGAACACCCGTTGCCCGGCCGCCAGGATGGTCTGACCGTCAGGGGTGTTGATGGTGCCGCTGTTGGTGACTGTCGGGGCGAACAGAAATACCTGCCCCTGCGGGGAGTTGATCTGGGCGCCCGCTTCCACGGTGACGGGTCCGCTGGCCAACGGCTTGCCGTCTGCACCTACATACGGCTGCAGGGCCGGGTTTTGATGAGCCTTGATGGCGCCTGCAATGCCGTTCTCGAGCGCATCGGGCGACAGATCCAGTGAGGAGGCCACGAGGCCGCCGACATTGACCTGGGCGCCGGCGCCGAAAATGATGCCGTTCTGGTTCAACAGGTAGACGCGACCGTTGGCATTCAAAGAGCCGGAGATCTGGCTGGGGTCGGCCTGGAAGATGCGGTTCAGCGCAACGGACGAGGAGTCCGGCTGCTTGAAGTTGACTGTATTGCCGACACCTATGTTGAAGCTCTGCCAATTCAACAGCGCGCTGGCGCTGGACTGATTGACCGTCAGCGAGTTACCGGCCTGCACGGCGCTGGCGGCGCCTTGGCCCACGAAAGTGGGTGCCTGGGCGCCACACGCACCCGCGACGCACGGCACTGGCAGGTTACCCGCATGCAGTGCCGCGCCGGGTATACCAACCCAGATGCTGCCGCCGACCATTGCCATCAACGGCAGTCGGCTGCGCGTACGGCGATGCCCGGAATCGAGTGTTTCTTCGTGATTAGAAACCATAGCTGAAATCAAAGTTGATGCGTGACGCCCCTGCGGGGGTATTGCCGGTTGCCTGGCGGGCCTTGGCCCAGTCGAAACTGGCCTGCAGCCCGTACAGACCCGTGATGCGAAATCCCAGTCCCCAGCTCGACAGATTCGTGCGCGAGATCTGCGATGGCAATGGGTCCAAGGTCTTTACGAAGCCGGCATCGAAGAACGAATACAGATACGATTTATTCCAGTTGTCGCCGAACAGCCGCTCGAAGGTTGGCGAACGTAACTCCAGCGTGCCGTTGACGCCTTCATCTCCGAGCACGTCCGCCTCCAGGTAACCACGTGCGGAGTCGACACCACCGAGAGACATTTGTTCGTTGTCGATCAGTGGCTCGCCGGTGAGCTGAGCGGAGACGCGTGCAAACACGCGAGTTCCCAGCAGCAGCGGCCGCTCATGCTGCGCATTCGCCCTTACATAGAAGAAGTTGGCGCGGGCGTTGTAGCGCTTGTAGTTGAATTGATCTTCCTTGGTAGCGGCACCGCGGATGCCCAGCGCGGGAGTCAGATTAAAAGTGGTCAAAGTAGAGGTCGTCTGGACATTTGCGCTGTACGTCGCGCCCCAGACTACGTATTTGATCGGCGTCAGATCCGTACTGTCGGTCAGACGAATGGTGTTCCGGAAATCCTTATAGTCCAGGCCTGTACTGATACTGTGTGTGTACCACGATGACGCCGGCGTAAGCGGATCGATGTACTTGATTCCGTAGATCCGGCCGGCACCGAGAACCGACAACGTACCCACCGCCGCGACGTCGCTGTTCGTATCAACGGCGTAGATTGCCAGCCGGCTCAAATCACCCACGGGCAGCAGATAGGTTGCCGCAATGACCCGCGACTCCGAGGGCTGGGAGGGAGAGGTCTGATATTGCAGGGACAGGCTGTGATACGCCTGAAACAGGTTGTCGTAGCTGAGATTGATGCCGATACGGGTATGGCTCGTATTGGCGGTGTAGCGATTGTTGGTATCGAAAGTCACGTGGGCAGGAACCTTGTCCTGCACCTTCAAGTCGAGATCGACCGTCCCGGGAGTGCTGCCCGCTTTCAACACGGGAAGTACTGATCGATCGGCGCTTTCCTGGTTTACCCGCGCGAGCTGCTGCTGCAGGTCGTTCGTGTTGAGGACCTGCCCCTTGGCCAGCGCCGGAATCTCGGCGCGGATGCGTCCGTTGGCGAAATATCGGGCTCCCGTGATACGCGCTCGATCCAGTCGACCCTCGGTCACCTGGATTCTCACCAGGCCGTCCTTCACTTCCTGCTCCGGGATATCAACGAATACCGCGCCGTAACCGCGGTTGCGGTAAATGGCTATCAGCGCGTCACGCGCCTGTTCGATGTCCTTGAAGGTCTTGTTTGGACCGAGCGAAGGGTAAACGCCGCGCTCCACCTCGACTGGTGGCAGCACCGTGTTGCCGAGAACGCGGATTTCCATCACGTCGAAGGTTTCCGGCGCCGCAGCAGAAGGCGGCGTCTCGGCCGGCGCACCGGCTTGAGCAAGAGCGGCAGTTGTCGCCAACAGGCTGACGAGCCAGCTCGCAATCAGATTCAGTCCCCGTCGCAAAGGCATTCGGTGCGCCCTTTCTCGCCCGTGCACCCAATAGAAACGGCGGCCGCAGGTCTTACGATCTGCGGCCGCCCTCTTGCACTTGTTGTTGTTAGATCAAAGCCATCACTTCAGGTCTTAGAACGAAGCGCTGTCGACAGGAACCAGCGACCGCGACCCCATCCAGGCGGGATTGCAGTTGTTCAGCGCACCACCGAGGGTCGCCGAGCGGGTCATGCTGTTCACCGGTGTGGCCTGAACGAGCGCATGTACGCTGTTCACACCCTGAGGAGCCGGTGACGAAGTGGTGGTCGTCGGAATCGCCAGAGCACCACCCCACCAGGCGGAACCGCCCGTGGAAGTTCCCTGTGTGACCAGAGCGGCCTGCAACAGCGGGGCGGCCTTGAAGGCACCCTGAATAGCGGCCGTCATCTTGCCCTGATCGTTCGTCACATTGGCGAAGTTCGGCGCCGTGGAGTTCGGCACGTTGAACGCGTCTTCCGTGAAGAAGTCCCAGGTGCCCATCTGCATGTTCTCGAGTGAAGGTGCAACACCGTTCACCTTGACATGGCGATAGGCAGCGTTGGCAGCGTCGTTCGGAGCAAATTCAGTCGTCAGCACGCCGATTGCATAGTGTCCCGCAGTGCTGTGGAAGTTCATGCAATTGATGACGTCCTGCGAGCCCGTACCCGCGAAGACACGGTCGGTCAGGAAGTTTGTTCCATCCCAGCCGCAACCGCCGGCCGTGCAGCTACCCGTCGTGGCAGCAACAAAACCGAGGCCGGGTGAGCCGACACCGGCCGTGCCGCAACCCGCATGCAGATACTGAATGCCGAAGCCCGTCTGTGTGCCCGAGCTGTTGCCGCGACGGCAGATGAAGATGTTGGTGGTACCGCCGGCAGCCGGCAGGGACGTTGTAGCGCCCGTGTCAGTGGCCGGGTTCGAGAACAGGAACGCCGAGCTGGCGATGCTTCCCTTGAAGATACCGGCGAGCTGCGCAGCCGACAGGTTCGGCATGTTGGCAGGATCGTCGATGCCGTTGACCGTCAGGTGCTGCGCACCCTGCAGGGCGTTGAACAGCGCGGTCGAAATGACCGGCGCGAAGTCAACCGCGATGCCGGATGAGGTCGCCAACTGACCGAGCTGTGTGGAAGTCGCGCCGAGCAGAGCTGGCTCTTCGTCGGAAATACCGCCCTTGGTGATCTGGCCGCCGGCCGGTGTGCAGCTGGTGTACAGATTGTAGGCCTGGAGTCCGCCAGCGGCGGGCTTGAGGCCCTGTGACGTGCAGTTGGCCGGGTTCGTGGTCGTCCATTGACGATCGTTCGCATTGTCAGGATTGACAACTGCGCCGGAAGCCACGTTGCCAATGGCCGAGCCAGATCCGCCGGAGTACTTGCGGACAGCCTGGATGGCCGTGTTGGTCAGGCCCGCGATCGCAGCTTTCGGCTTGCAGACCACGGCGAAGTTGGCGATCAATACGCCAGGGGTGAGTTGTGCTTCAGTGGTGTAGACATCGGGAGCGCCGCCAGTGGCGTCGCAGAGCGAAGCCGTGTCGGTTCCGATGAGGGCGGCGAGGATCACGCCGTCCGTGGAGGTAGCACCGGAGAGGTCCGTCAGGTTTGACGAGCCGTCGGCAGGAGCTACGAATGTCGCTGCATTTGCCGCAGTGGCAGCTGCCAGAGCAACTGCCGCGGCGACCGCGAAGCGAATGGAGTTGAATTTCATCGCAATATCCTCGTGATTTCAGTTCAGATTGGGCGGGCGCGCTTCAGGCCGCGACCGCAACGCCGTTCCGTCGGCGACCGATAGCACCGAGTCCAGCAAGGCCTGACAACAGGAGCCAAGCTGCAGCCGGCAGAGGTACGGAGGAAACGTTGTACGTCAGGTCACCAGCTGTGCTCAGAGACCAGGTGCCCGTGTACTTCTGGGCGGACGTGACTGCTGCGAACGGATCCGACAGGTCGGCCGTCAGCAGGTAGAACGACATCGACGTGCCCACGCTTCCGGACGTGTGAGCATCGCTGTTGCCGTAGCTGGTGATGGTTCCGTTGAAATTGTCGCCGAAGATCGGCAGAGCGAAAGAGCGGGGATCATTGGCATTGGGGGCCGTGCAAGGATTCACCTTGTTGCAGGTGTTGGCCGCGTTCATGCGATTGACAGTCCAATCGTTGATGTCCGCATTGGCACCCTGGATTCCGCCGCCGGCGTTGTCCGCAACGTTGGCCGTGTTGTCGAACACAGCGTCGGCAGCAGCATTGCGTGAGGTCGTGTAGACCGAGCTGGTGTTACCACCGTTGGTCGTACCAGTTGAGAACACCGCGTACTGCAGGCTGGAAGGATTGCTTGCAGCGAAAGTGCTCGAGAAGCCGCTCAGAACGCCGAAGTCGAGGTGCGCAGTCAGCTCTGAAGGGCTGATCTGGCCAGCATTGAGGCCCAGGTACTCGGTCAGGGACGCGCCAGAGACCGGATCCCATACAGCTACGTACACCGGGTCAGAGCTCGCGGAGAAGCTCGTCAATCCAGCGCCGGGAATTGGTGTCGGTTGTGGTGTTGGAACGGATGTCACAGCAGACGCCATCATCGATGCACCGAGCATCGCGGTCGCGACCGCAAGTTTCACGCTCAATTTGAAGTTCATGCCTATGTCCCCTGAAGGTTAGTCAATTTCGGACCGAGGGTCCGACCGGATAAAGTGCGCGAGAACACCTTGTCGTCTGTGCTGGGGACGTGTCCCGCAGAGTGACGAGTGCGTCCTGCGCTAGGGAGACTAGTGACGCTTTGTGACGTAGCAGTGAAGAATTGTTTAAGCCCCCGCAAGGACATGCGTTGAGTTTGTGAGTCCTTTTCGGGATGCATCACAAGTGTCATACATTTCGATGCGTGGGTTTTTGTGCGGGAGGCTGCGCAAGTGCAGCCACAACACGCGAATCAGGAAGATCAGAAACAGTGCGAGGCTAAAGGCCAATCCCAACGAGCCACCTCCGCCTCCTCCCTTGGCGGGTGCGTCGACACTCACGGAAATCGACTTTGGTCCGCTGCTGCCACCGAGGCCGGTGCAGGTGAGCGTGTAAGTCGTTGTGGCCGTCAGGGCTGCGGTGGTTGCCGAGCCGTTGATGTCCTTGGTACCGCTCCACCCGTCGGAAGCCGTGCACGTCGTTGCATTCTGACTCGTCCAGGTCAGGTGAGCGGTCCCGCCCGAAGCGACGTGCGTAACGTCGCTTTGGAGAGTCACTACCGGCAACGGCGCGGACACCATATTCAGGGCGTAGGTGCCGGCTTTGTCCGTTGCGTTGGTTTGCGCGATGAAATTGATGTAGTAGTTGCCAGGGTTGGCCATGAACGCAAACGATCCTTTGCCGTAGACCGAGCCAATCCTTTGGGTCCCCTGGGTGACCACGGTTGCGAAGTTGGCGAAAGCGGCCGGAAACTGCAGGTCGTTGGCGGTGACCGCATAGTTGCCGGCACTCGTGACGCTCACCTTGAGCGTACTGAACAGCGCGCCGACGCCTTGTGTCTGGTCGAATACGGCATCGCCGCCAGCACTCGGCATTACGTCGACGCCAAGCAGACCTCCGCTGGCAGGAGCTTGCGCAAAGGCAACCAACGACATCGCGCCTGCCGCCGCCGTAACGTCCGCGGAGCCCGCGGCCTGCATTGGAGTTCCGAGGACCGCACCTGCCTGAACGGCGGCGAGATTCACGGCGGTGAGGGCCGCTGGAAGCTGAAAGTCGGTCAGGGTGACTTTGTAGGCGCCTGCGGCAAGCGGCCCCGTGTCGAAGCTGTACGCGGACAGAGCACTGCCTTGCGCAGTTACGCCTCGAGCCAGGCTGAGCGCGGCCGCGCCCCCTGCCGGTACCACCTGCACAGCGTAACTACCGGCACCCGGAGCTCCAGCGCCGGCCACACCAATAGCGAAGGCGAAATAGGTGCCTGCGGTCGCCGTGAAGACCTTCGAGCCGGCACCAACCACCTGCACCGCAGGCTGGCCGTTGGATACCAGAACGGCATCCAACGCCGTCAGAGCAGTCGGGAAGGAAAGATCGGTCAACGTGAGCGTGGTACTTCCCGCTGACAGCGCAAAACTACCGAGCGTGGTAGCGGCGCCGACAGGGACGACCTTGCCGTATGCAGTCGATCCATCCTGGCTAGAGGTGACCAGGGCGTTGTACAGACCTGCAGTCGCATTGGCGCTCGTCTGTCCAACGGCAAAAACGCGATACGTAACCCCAGTTGTCAGGCTGACCGTGGCCTGCATGGCATTGCCATTTCCGGGATCGGGCAGAATCGCGACGACATTGGCGCCGCCCTCAGGAACCAGCACGAGAGTGAGAAGGCCGAGACTCTGAGGAAATTGCAGGTCTCCCAGACTGACTTGATAGTTGCCTGAGGTCGCGACCGTAAACCGGTCATCGAGCACGGTCTCGGTCTGGGGGATGGCCTTGGGAGGCAGCGCGACAATGTCCGCGAATCCAACGAGCTGCGAGCCGTCACCGACATTCTTGACCGTCACTCCAACCAGGCCCGAGCTGCTGCTCGGGACGCCTATCAGATGAATTCCGTAGGTTCCGGGAGTTGCACTGAACTGCACCGCTCCAACGGCGCTCAGGGGTGTCCCTACGACTGCATCGTTGTGGGTGATTGCCAGCTTCATCGAAGTCATGGGATTGCTGGGGGTTTGCGCCAGCCCGATGTCGGTCAATGTCAGCTCATAGGTCCCCGCGACACTGACATCGAATGTGTGCTCAACAGGAGCTGCCACACTCGAGTCCGCTATCGTGCGAACTTCGTCGGGGAGCGGATCCAACGCCTGTGAGTGGGTGGCGGCACTCGCCAGCATGGAGATCAACAAAATGACCGCGCGCGTCGTCCGACGCGGCGGCGAATAGGTCGCTGCTGTCACTGATTTATCCTGGTACGCGAATAGGTGATGGCGGCGCTCAGCCCGCCGGATTTCCCAACTGGGCCAGCGTCTGGCGGGCGTCATCGGACCATGGGAATTTGGCGGGTCCCGACAAGGCCGACTGCAGATTCATGCGAGCTCGATCCTTCTGCCCGGTATGCAACTCCGCCACCGCGAGGTGATAGCGGATCTGCTTCTGCTCAGGCGCACGCTCCGCCGCTCGTTCGAGGACGGGCAGCGCCTCGGCATATTCGCCGCGTTTGACGCGGACCCATCCATGGGTGTCGAGCAATGAGCCATCACCCGATGTAACGAAGTCGGCAGTCAGGTCGCGCGCCCGATCCAGGCTCGCGCGATCCTTCTTGTAGGTTACGAGCAGAATGGCCAGATTGTTGGATGCAATCTGCAGGCGTGGCTGGCGCCTGTGCAGGTCCTCGTAGATCGAGATGGCATCGTCGGCGCGGCCATGGGCTTCGTAAAGCTGCGCGAGCTCACCGGCCACCCGCGACTCCGTCGGTACCAGCTTGAGCGCGGTTTGATAGTCGGCAATGGAGCCGGCGATATCATGCGTGGCGCTCTTGGCAATGGCGAGATTCCGGTAGGCGGGCCACCAGTTCGGCGCCAGTTTCGTGGCTTTTCCCAGGGCCTCAATCGCGCGCGGAAGGTCCTTGGTGTCCAGGTACACTTCGCCCAGAAGATTGTAGAGATTGGCGTCCTTGCTACCCGTGGCTGCGATGGACTTGTTGATCAGAGCAATCGCGCCGGTGGCATTTCCTCGCGCGACGTCCATACGCGTCAGTGCGCTCAGAGCCTCCAGCGCGCCGGGCTTCATCTCGAGCGCTCTTTCAAACGAGTGACGAGCGTCGTCCAGCCGATTCTGGCCCTGCAGGGCGAGGCCGGCCAGCAGCGGCGCGGCGGCGGAGTCAGGTCGCAGAGTCTCCAGATCCTTCGCCCCGACCAGCGCCGCTGCGAAATCGCGCTTGGTCAACTGCGCGTTGATGAGTGCTTGCCGTGCTCGCTCGTCAGTAGGATCGGCGCGGACAGTTTCCTCCAGCAACGAGACGGCCTGGTCGAGCCGCGCGGTACGCGAAAGCAGTTGAGCGAGCTCGATTCGCAGCTCCGCGTTATGGGAATCGACATCCATCGCTGCGCGTAGCGCTTGTTCCGCGAGGGCCGCGTCGCCGTTCGCCAGGTACGCTCTGGCGAGTAGGCGTTGGACCGGCACTGATTGCGGCTGATCTCGCAATACCGCCCTCAAATCCGCCACGGCCGCAGCCGGGTCGCTGCCTTTCAGAGCCATCTCTCCGCGGATGTACAGGGCTTCGGTATCGCGCGGACTCTTGTCGAGTACTTCCTTGATGACCTTGCGTGCTTCTTCGTCGCGACCTTGTGCCAGGTAGATGGTCGCGATCCGGTCACGCGCAAACAGACCGTTCGGCCCGAAATCATCTTTCTTGATGACGGTATTGTAGGTAGCGAGAGCTTCCGGCAACGAGCCGGACTGTTGTAACAGGTCGGCAAGTCCGAACTGCAGCGGATAATTGCCCGGATCCTTCGCTATGAATTCGCGCAGGACCTTCTGCCCTTCGACAGCCGAGCGTTGACTGCTGATGAATCGGACCAGGTTCAACTTTGCGTCCGCGTTCTTCGGCAGGTCCTTGACGGCCGTTTCGAGAACCCGCTGCGCGTTGTCGAGCTCGCGCCGCTTCGAATAGTAAACCGCCAATTCCTTGCGATAGCGCAGCTCATCGGGCTGCAGGTGAATCAAAGCCTGCAGTTGCTCCGCCACCTTCGCCGGCTGATCGGCAGCGGAGTACAGGTTGGCCAGAACCTCTCGCAAATCCTTGGATTGCGGATGCCGCTGCACGCCGGCGGCAACCAGCTCGATCGCATGGTTGGCATCGCCATCCTTCTGATACAGGCCGGCGCGAAGTGAAATCGCGTCCTCATTGTCGGGCGCCAGGCTGAGCGCGCGATCCGCATCGGCAATCGCGCCGGCTCCATTGCCCAGCTGCATGCGCGCGCTGCCGCGCACTACCAGCAGCGAAGCATCCTCGGGATGTTTGGCGATCGCGGGGTCAACGGCGTCCACGGCTCGCTGGGGCGCTCCACCGAATACCAACAACCGGCCGAGGCCCGCATGCGCCTCGATATCCTGTGGGTTTGCATCGACTTCGGCCTGATAAAGGCCCAGGGCGTTGCGAAACTGTCCGAGCTTCTCCGCGGCGCGCCCCGCGGCCACACGGGCGACGGAGTTCTTCGGATCGATCTGCATGGCGTTACGGAATTCCAGGCTCGCCTGGGTGTATTCGCCCTTGGCGTAATACGCGTCGCCGCGCTTCATGTGATCTGCAAACCGGGACTGTGCGCCTCCACAGGCTGCCAACAAGACGGGGAGTATGGCGAGCAGTGAGGCGATCCGGGCCGTGCGCTGGCTGCCGCGCCCTGCCTTGCTGATCCGCATCGTGCGCCTCCCGATTTTTTGGATATTCGAATTTGGGGGTGCGAATGTAAGCGCCGCGAGTTACCAACGCATGACAGATACGCGCGGGCACTCCCGCACGCGGTCGATGCGCTCACACCCAACAGCGTGTTGGACTTTGGTAGGTTGCGTTACGCGCCGGCGCTGAACAGCGCGCGGCCGGCTATGAAAGCCAGGGTCAGAGCGAGGAAAACCCGTGGAATCGGTCGCTTGAAGTTGGTAATCAACGCTATTTCGACCACGTACAGAAGTATCAATGCCTTGGCGATGCCGGCGGGCAGGTCGGGTGGCAGCGGCACGAAACCCGGCAGGTTGGGCAGCACCAGTGCAATGAAAATCACAATCAGATCCAGGGTCGTGAGCTCGAAGCGCCGGGTTGGAGACAACATGAAGCGCACGAAGGCCGTCATCCCGGTGATGCCGATCAGGATCCACGAGATGGTGGTCAGCACGGGCAGCTTGTGCTCATTCGTCTGATCGAGGTAGACAACGAGAAGCACACTCATGTAGGCCGCGGCACGCTCGAACCATTGCAGCGATCGCTGCGCCGACCACGTACTCAGCACGAGCAGTATGGCAAGCAGAGCGAAGCACAGCAGCCCAAGGTCCATCGAGACGTGACCGGTTCCGGTTACAACGATGGCCGCATAGATCGCCAGACACGTGCTCATGATTGCAAGAGCGAACGATGGAATGCGGGCCGTCGTGCGGAATGTGTCTATATAACTGCGGATGCCGGCAACCGACTGCGACTGGTGCAGGTTCCAGCCGGCGCGGGTTGCCCAATTCAACAATAGGAGCACCGTTGCCGCGAACAGGCAGAACGCCAGGATGATTTCCGAATCCAGATCGAAACGCAGAAAGTACGCGAGGAGCACGAGGCCTGCCTGCAGCAGGTAGATGATCAGCACGGCCTCGCGATGGGCCAGTCCGAGTCCCAGCAACCGATGATGGAGATGATTGCGGTCGGCCGAAAACGGCGAGCGCCCGGCCATGATCCGCGTCACCATGACCGTCAGGGTGTCCATGATCGGCAATCCAAGCAGAAGCAGCGGCAGTGCGGAGCTCAGTGCGGAGGTTTCTCCCTGCGTGGCAAGCAGTGCCAATGCGCCCACGCTCAGCCCCAGCATCTGGCTGCCGCAATCGCCCATGAACACCCGCGCCGGATGGGTATTGAATCTCAGGAAGCCCAACACCGCACCGGCTTCGATTAGCGAGATGGCTGTTACCGTGGTATTGCCGCTCGCCACCGAGAACAGCGCAATGGCGGACAGGCACAGCAGCGCCATGCCGCCCGCCAGCCCGTCCAGGCCATCAGCGAGATTGATTGCATTGGTGATTCCAATGAGGAACACAAAGGTAATGACGGTGGAAATGAGGGGGGAGACCGGCCCGAGACCAATGAGCGTAATATCACCGACCCGGATCCCTCCGAAGGACATGCAGATCCCGACAGCAATCACCTGGCCGGCGAACTTTGCGCCGTAACCCAGGGTGACCCGATCGTCCCACAGGCCAAATCCGACGAGCACTCCCAGGCCCAGCAGCAGTCCGCGCACCGCGGGACTCAATTCGACTGTCAGCATGGTCGCAATGAAGAGGCCGGCTGCCATGGCAAGCCCGCCTACCCGCGGCACGGGAACCGAATGAACCTTGCGGGGTCCGGGCGCGTCAGTCAGTCCGAACGACGGCGCCCAACGAGCCAGCACCGGGATCAATGCGGCCGTGACGGAGAGCGCTACGACAAATGCGAGGAACAGTCCCACAATATCCCCAGATGTTCCTCGCCACCCTAGCGTCCGGTTGCGACAGTTTGGTTAAAAAAGGCACCGCATGAGAATCAGCGATATCCGAATTCCTTCTCTCCGCAGCATTGCAGCCGCCGCTGCCCTCACCGCCGCGGGCTTGCTCGGCTCGGGCTGGACATTTGCGCAACCCGTGACGGCCGATCCGTCGGCCGTGATCAAGCAGACCATAGAGAAGCGATTTGCAGGCTCGCATGTAATAAAGGTGCAGCCGTCTGCCATTCCGGGTCTCTATGAAGTGTTCACCGGAGCCGAGCTCGTCTACACCGATGCGCGCGCGGACTACCTGCTCATGGGTCCCATGGTCGACACCGAGTCCCACGAGAACCTGACGCAGGCGCGCCTCAACGACTTCGGCCGCATCGATTTCAAGACGCTGCCACTCGACCGGGCCATCAAGATCGTCAAGGGCAATGGCAGCCGCGTGTTCGCCGTGTTCTCCGATCCCGATTGCCCGTTCTGCCAGCAGCTCGAAAAATCATTGCTCTCCGTCAATAACTTCACCATGTACGTGTTCTTGTTTCCCATCGCGTCCCTGCACCCGCAGGCGACCGCCAAGGCGCATGCCATCTGGTGCGCGAAGGATCGGGGCGCCGCGTGGTCGCAATGGATGCGTGACAAGAAGCTGCCCGCGAGCAGCGTTCCGTGTGCCGGTGACCCGGTCGATCAGTTGCAGCAACTCGGTGATCAGCTGCGGATCAACAGCACGCCCACTCTGTTTTTTGCCAGTGGCAAAAGAGTGGCGGGGGCCATACCGGAGAAGGAAATTGAGCAGAACCTGGGGGCGCCGGCGAAGTAGCTGCGGCGCACGCGGCTTTGGCTGCGGCCGAGGATCAAACTCCGGAATGCGGGACCCAGCGATCGAGGGGCGTGGGTCTGTGATGGTGGCAGAACTGAGCCAGCTTGCGGACGGCCGCGCGATACTCCTGGTCGATCCAGGAAAATTCCAGCCAGAACTCGCGTTGTGACGTAGGTGTCGTGGAGTTGCGGCTCGCCACGAAAATGCGTAGTGCAGCGTTGCGATGGACGGCCAGATCGCGCACAACGGCTTGCAGTGTTCCGAGCTCATCCAGTGCCCGGCGCGACAGCAGTCGTTTGGGTTTCAGGGAGCTCACCCGGCAAATGTGCGCAGCGACTCGAACTCGGCTGTTGTCTCGTCGAGCTCGGCTATCACTTCACAATATCGGCGCCAGGCGTGCCGCAGCTCATCCGCTTCTCGCGGTGTCACTCTTTCAAGATTCCGTCGCACCGTCTCGTGCTCGGACTGGATACGCTGATGTCGCACTTCCAGCCGATCGAGTCGGTCCCAGAAACTCGCGCCCAGCCATTCGGCCCGCTGTTCTTCTGACGCGCTCATGGGTCCGCCCTCCCGCTCACCTCTAGCGGGACAGACGTTAGCCGAGGAGTGCTACAAATGCGTTGCAACCTTTCAACAACTTTCACCGAACGCCTGCGTAAATGTCGGTGAGTGCAATGTTCACTTCGAGCGCACACGAGTCAAATACATCCTCCAAGGCCGTCAGTACCTGAGGAATCCAGTTCTCGCTTCGCCGGAAGACGGTGACTTCCCGTGACCGCTGTGCGATCACTAGATACTCTTCGAGCGACGGGATGTGGCGGTAGGTGAGCGCCTTCTCGCGTCGATCGATGGCCTCGGTGATGTCTTCCTGGTCGACCTGCAGTCGCACGTTCGTGGGCGACGACCAGGCTCTGCAAGGTGTCGCGCACAGCTGATTCCGCAATTGCACGAGCACATTGGTGGTGATCAGCTCGTGACGGATGAGCGGACTGCTCATTGCGAAGATCTGGCCGGCTACGTATTCGTGCCGGACGGAGACATCTTCTTCCATGTGCAGGTACTCCTCCACCGTAAGCTTGCGACGGCCGCCGTACGGCGGCGCGGTCTCCCCGACGCTTACTTCAAACACGGGCGAGCTCAGAATCCATTCGGCCAGCTCTTCGCGCTCCAGCCGGGACAGGGTACGGATGGCTTGCTGAACTGTTCGGATGTGGGTGGGTATCGTCATGCTCCTGCTCCAACATCTTCGTCGATGTGGGCATCTTAACGATGGGAGGTGATGACGGCAGCGGCAATAGGCTGCGCGTTTGCGTAGAAATGGGTTGACTGCCGCGACGGTCCAGCGACGCTGAGTCAGTCGGGCTTGTCAGTTAGCCGGTGTGTTTGTCCGTCGAGAAATGAATGCAACTTTCGAGGCCCCGCACCATCGTCTACTTCGCTTTCCAGATCGCGGGACAGTTCGGCCTCGATCTCCTCAATGCTGGGCAGGCTCGTATCGAGAGGTTCGGGAAGCGCACGGACAAGTTGGTACTCGGCCACACCGATGGGCTTATCGATGCCCGACAGCGCGTACTCGGCGACGAGTCTATTTTTCTTGCGACAGAGCAACAGTCCGATAGTGGGCGCATCGTCGGACGCCTTGATCTGGGCATCCACCGCACTGAGGTAGAAGTTCAATTGGCCGGCATGCTCCGGTTTGAAAGCATGGGCCTTGAGCTCGACGACTACGTAGCATTTCAGGCGCGTGTGGTAGAAAAGCAGGTCTACGAAAAACTCTTCTCCACCGACCTCGAGGCGAAACTGCCGGCCCACGAAGGCAAAACCAGAGCCAAGTTCCAGCAAGAAGCGAGTGATGTGCCGCATGAGAGCATTTTCGATATCACGCTCATGGGCCTCATCCCCGAGGCCAAGGAAGTCGAAGTGATAAGGATCCTTTAGAATTTGCGTGGCGAGTCCGGAATGTGGCGGCGCAAGGCGCTGCTCGAAATTTGTCACCGCAGCGCCTTTGCGCAAGTGAAGCTGGTTCTTGATTTGAACGTTGAGGGTCTCACGGGGCCAGGATTGTGCCAGCGCCTCCCGCGCGTACCATTCACGAAGCGCCTGATCCCGTAGCTTGGTGATGAGCGTAACGATATGGAACCACGGCAATTGGTCAGCAGACTGCTGACCAATTAGACGGTCCGGACATTCCAAGGCAAAAAAGCGCATGTATTTGAGATTGGACACGGATAGGCCCTTCATGTCCGGGAAGGCCGAGCGAAGATCACCTGATAGGCGATCGATGACCTTACTTCCCCATCCCTGCCGGCTCTGGCGGTCCAGGATATCTCGGCCAATGTCGTGATAAAGCCGGATCTGCTCTTCATTGGCTGCGAGCAACGCCCTTTGACGAGCGCCCTTGATGCGCTCCTTGAGACTGGCTAGCCATAGTGCGTAGTCCGCAGGAAGTACAAGGGCACTTTTGCTCATGTCGCCCCCTACCAGGCAGCGGCGAGTTTCATCGAGCTCCGTCGTAGATATCGGCCAGCGCCATCTTCACATCGACAGCGCGAGATTCGAACACATCGTCCGGCGCCGAAAGGATCTGAGGTTTCCAGTCTTCACTACGCCGGAAGACCGTGACCTCCATGGTTAGCTGCGCGACCAATAAGTATTCCTCCAGGGACGGCAATTGGCGATAGTTCAGCGCCTTCTCACTGCGGTCGATTCGCTGGGTCGAGGCTGACAGCACTTCGACTATCACGCATGGGTTGGTCAGGTACTGCTCATCCAGCATCGCTTCTGTAATCGGGCCACAGGAAATCATGACGTCCGGCAAATAAAAGATGTCGTCTCGATTGACCTGCAACCGGACCGTTGCGTTGGACCCCCATGCCCTGCAGGGGCCGCCCTGGAGTTGATTGTGAAAATGGCCGAACAGATTGGCCACAATCCTTTCGTGGCGAATGAGCGGGCCCGCCATTGCGAAGATCTGGCCCGCAATGTATTCGTAACGGACGAGCCCGTCTTCCAGGTTCAAATACTCGTCGACGGTCAGGAGCTTCTGACCCACTCCGTAAGCGGGCACGCTTTCTCCCACCCGGCCTTCGAAGTCAGCGGAATTCAGGATCCACTCGGCCAACTCTTCACGTTCGAATCGCGATAGCTTGAGAATCGCCTGTTGTATTGCGCGGATATCAGCGTCGTGTGTTGCCATGACAGCGGCTCCTGCACCAATGTTGATTGGAGCAGTCTAGCGACGCTGTGTGGGTCAGGCTAGCCGATTAGCTGGTGTGTTTGCCCAGAAATGAAATCAGCCGACGTCGCGCATGGCGCGCTACTTCTGCGTCGGCATCCGACGCTATTTCTTCGTCTTCACCGGACGCTGCCAATCCTCGATCGTCACCTGCTTGGCACGAGCTACAGTCAACTTGGCTGGCGGCACTTCCTTCACAACAGTTGATCCGGCCGCAATAGTGGCCCCGGCGCCGACGGTGATTGGCGCAACCAGCACACTATTGGAGCCCGTGTGCACATCGTTCTCGATCGTCGTGCGGTGTTTGTTGACGCCGTCGTAATTCGCAATGATTGTCCCGGCGCCGATGTTCACGCGCTCACCCACTGAAGCGTCACCGACATAGGCCAGATGATTGGCCTTTGACTCGTTGCCCATTTGCGCATTTTTGACTTCGACAAAGTTTCCGACGTGGACGCCACGTGCCAGTGTCGACGTTGGCCGCGTCCGCGCAAAGGGACCGATGATGCAACTCGCGCCTATGGTCGTGCTGTCGATGACGCAATTAGCGAACACCTGCGTGTCATCGCCAATCTCACTGTTGCTGATGACGCAGTTGGGGCCAACGCGCACCCGATTCCCCAGTTTCACGTTCCCTTCGAGAATCACATTCACATCGAGAGATACGTCGGTTCCGTGGGTGACCGAACCCCGCACGTCGAGGCGTGCCGGATCAACGACTGTGACTCCCGCAAGCATGAGCCCGCGGGCGGTACGCTTGCGATAAGCAGCTTCCACCTCGGCCAGCTGTACCTTGTCATTCACGCCGAGCACTTCAACTAAGTCGGGAGCGACGAGCGGATTCACCGTCACTTTGTCCGCGACCGCCATAGCAATTACATCGGTTAAATAGTATTCGCCCTGCGAATTATTGTTCTTCAGCTTCTTGAGCCACTTCTTCAGAAGCTTCGCAGACGCTGCGAGCACTCCCGTATTGCACTCGCGGATCTGGAGCTGCTTCTTCGATGCATCCTTCTGCTCGACAATCTTCTGAACTCGATCGCGTCCACCGCGCACGACACGCCCGTACCCCGTCGGATCGTCAACGATCATGGTCAACAGGCCGATCTGCTTCGGTCCGCAGAGCGTGAGCAACTGAGCAAGGGTGGAATGGGTGATCAGCGGCACGTCGCCATAGAGCACCAGCACGATGTGATCATCAGGAACATTCGGCGTTGCCTGCATGACAGCGTGTCCCGTACCCAACCGCTCCGCCTGCAAAACCCAGGAGACCTGCTCGTCCTTCAGCGCCTCACGGACCCGGTCCCCGCCGTGCCCATAGACGACATGCGTGGCCACGGGATCTAGCGAGCGAGCGGCATCAATGACGTGTTTGAGAATGGGCCGCCCGGCCACTGGCTGCAGCACCTTGGGCAGGTCGGACTTCATCCGCTTTCCCTGGCCCGCGGCGAGGATCACTACTGACAGTTTGCTCATGAATGACAACGCTCAGTGATTGAAGACGGTCGTCGTGCCTTGACTCGGCGGCGGGACTACGCCAGGCGGAGGGACTACGCCGCCTTCCAGGCCCTTGAGCTTATCGCGCATGTGAGCGCCGATCGAAATTTGGGGGTTCGAGCGAACTTTGCTCTCACTCGTTTCGCGCTCCTTAATCAGTCCCGACGCCTTTTTGAACGCCTCTTCAAGCGTCTTGGTAGTCGGAACGGAGTCCTTCAAAAACGCCTCGCCAAAGTAGGTGAGATCGCGGTCGTCATCGCAGCCAAACGAGCTGTGCTCCGCATCGGAGGCAGTGATGACCAACGTATCGTCACCCTTGAGTGCGTCAACGAAAACCCCTGCATAACAGGCCGATATGATAACCACACGCCATTTGATGCCCGACTCATCCAGTGCGTGCTGCAGCTCAACGGGACTTAGCTGTAGCAGGGGTAAGGTACCGTTGACCACCTCGAGTCCATCGCGCGACCCGTGTGAGGTCAGCATAAGGACGAGCACATCCTGTTCGACGTCCATCTGCAAGGCCATCAGCTTCAGTGACTGCTGAAGACCCGAAACACTCGCAATTGGATACGCATCGCGATCGTCGTCGTCGTTAATGAGCTGCACTGATCGGGCATCGGATGAGAAATGCTCACCTAACACCTGTTCAGCGAACAGCGCCTCGCGTTTGAAGATGTCCTGATCACCGTCGCCTGCGAAGCCCAGGTAGAACACGTTCGCGGCGCCGGGTTGTCGCGGGGCCATGCGCTCGACGGCGGCCAGCAGGCGTGCGTGCTGGTCGTATAGAAGGGATTCCGCGCCCGAATTGTCATCGACCTGCTGCTCATCGACGTCGTCGATGAGCCACAACCGCGTGTCGAGACTAAGTGCACGGAACGCCAAAGGAGCCGCAATGATCAGCACAACAGCCACTCCCACCGATTTGGCTCGCGCCGTCGAGTAGGCCGCTTGAATGAGGCGCACGCTGAGAAGAATCAGGTACAGCACCGCCACAACAAGCTCGAGCGCCGGCCGGCGGTCCACCTGAGACAGGTCGGTCAGTAGCCAGAAGGAGATCAGGACGTAGGGAGAGACGGAGAGCGCGGGTATTAATAATGAGCGCGTATCTGCCTGGCGGCAGTACGCACGTGCTACCAACGCGCAGCCGAACAAGGCCATGAGCACGTAGAACGACCAGCCGTACAGCCCGTCCAACCGAAGTTGCGCGCCAGTCTCAGCGTGGAGTGTGTCGAGACCCGCCCAGACGAGCAGGTTGAGGATCAGGAGCGCGGCGAGCTGGTCGAAGTTACGAACAAACCGTTCGGGCGGCAGCCGCCGCAGGCCGAGCAGTGCGAACCCGCTCCCCAGATTTCGGAGCAGTCCGGATCGAAGGTTGTGAGAGTCCGTGGAACTCGCGGTCAACTCCGCCGGTTGCGTAGACGCTGGATGAGCTTCAACTGTTCGCTGAGGCGAACCAGCTCGGCAAGCGCCTCTGCCTGGTTGATTTGGCCACTCTTGTCCTTGAGTGCCTCTTCCACCCGCTGCTTGGCCTCGAGCGCAGCCGCCTCGTCGAGATCCTTGGCGCGAATCGCGGTATCAGCCAGCACAGTAACCTTGTGCGGCTGCACTTCCAAGGCGCCACCGCCCACGAAGAAATGCTGGCGCTCGCCGTCAGGTGTCTGCACCGTCACCTCGCCCGCCTTCAGCAGCGTGAGCAAGGGCGCATGCCGAGGGGCGATACCCAGGTCACCCTGCGAGGCGGGTGCAAACACCATTGCCGCTTCGCCGGAGAACAATTCGCCCTCTGCGCTGACGATGTCGACGTGAATGGTGTGTGCTTCCGCCATGGTAATGATCCTTACTGAAGGGTCTTGGCTTTGGCGATGGCTTCGTCAATGGAGCCGACCATATAGAAGGCCTGCTCCGGCAGCGAATCGAACTCACCGCTGATAATGCCCTTGAAGCCGCGGATCGTCTCCTTGAGCGGGACGATCTTGCCGTCCTGGCCGGTGAACACTTTCGCGACGTTGAATGGCTGTGACAGGAAGCGTTGCACCTTACGTGCACGAAACACGACCTGCTTGTCGTCTTCCGACAGCTCGTCCATTCCCAGGATCGCGATGATGTCCTGCAGCTCCTTGTAACGCTGCAGCACAGATTGGACCGCACGAGCGGTGTTGTAGTGCTCTTCACCGACAACCAGCGGATCAAGCTGGCGGCTGGTGGAGTCGAGAGGATCCACCGCGGGGTAGATACCCAGCGACGCAATCTGACGCGACAACACGACCGTCGCATCCAAGTGCGCGAATGTCGTGGCGGGCGACGGGTCGGTAAGGTCGTCCGCAGGAACGTACACAGCCTGAATCGAAGTGATCGAGCCGGTCTTTGTGGAGGTGATGCGTTCCTGAAGTACGCCCATCTCTTCCGCCAGAGTTGGCTGGTAACCCACCGCGGAAGGCATACGTCCGAGCAGCGCCGACACTTCGGTGCCTGCGAGCGTGTAACGGTAGATGTTATCTACGAAGAACAGCACGTCGCGACCGCGTCCGCCATCTTCACGCTGTTCGTCGCGGAAGTATTCGGCCATCGTCAAACCGGTCAGCGCCACACGCAGGCGGTTGCCTGGCGGCTCATTCATCTGACCGTACACCATCGCGACTTTCGAGTTGGACAGGGTGTCCTTGTCGATAACGCCCGACTCAATCATCTCGTGATAGAAGTCGTTACCTTCGCGGGTGCGCTCACCGACGCCCGCGAACACGGACAGACCGCTGTACTGCTTGGCGATGTTGTTGATCAGCTCGAGCATGTTGACGGTCTTGCCCACGCCGGCGCCGCCGAACAATCCGACCTTACCGCCCTTGGCGAACGGGCAGAGCAGATCGATAACCTTGATGCCCGTGACCAGCAGGTCCTGACCGCCTGCCTGCTCATCGAATGGGGGCGGTGCACGGTGAATCGGCAGATGCTCAGCCGCTTTGACATCACCGCGGTTGTCCTGGGGCTTGCCCAACACGTCCATGATGCGTCCGAGAGTGGCCTTGCCCACGGGCACCGAGATCGGCGCACCGGTGGCGGTCACAACGAGACCGCGCTTGAGACCTTCGGAGGCTCCCATGGCGATCGTTCGAACTACGCCGTCACCGAGCTGCTGCTGGACTTCGAGCGTGAGGTCCACGTCCTTCAGTTTCAGAGCGTCGTAGACTTTCGGGATGGATTCGCGCGGAAAGGCGACGTCCACGACGGCGCCGATAATCTGCGTGATCTTGCCTTCGGCATTAGCCATTTTTCTTTCCTCGAATCAAACGGCGGCAGCGCCACCCACGATCTCCGAAAGCTCTTTCGTGATCGCGGCCTGGCGGGCCTTGTTGTAAACCAATTGCAATTCGCCGATCAGCTTGCCGGCATTGTCGGAGGCGGACTTCATCGCGACCATGCGCGCGGCCATCTCCGAAGCGACGTTCTCAACGGCACCCTGATACACCTGTGACTCGACGTAGCGCATCAGCAGCCCATCGAGAATGTCTTTCGCATCGGGCTCGTAGATGTAGTCCCAATGCTCCTGCAGCCCTTCGTTGTCGGCCGGCACCACGGGCAACAACTGCTCGACGACGGGTTGCTGCGTCATGGTGTTCACGAACTTCGCGTTCACCAGGAACACGCGATCGATCTTGCCGTCCTTGTAGGCGTCGAGCATCACCTTCACGGAACCGATGAGGTCCTTGATGTGCGGCCGATCACCGAGTCCGGACACGTTGGCCAGAATGGGCGTACCCAAGCGGCGGAAGAACGCGAGGCCTTTGCTGCCGATGATGCACAGGCTGACCTGAGCGCCCTTCTGCTGCCACTCGCGCATCAGAAAGATCACGCGCTTGAAGACGTTTGCGTTGAGTCCGCCAGCCAGACCGCGGTCGGTAGAGACAATAATGATGCCGATGGACTTCGCTTCACGCTCGATCAGAAACGGATGGCGATAGTCCGGATTCGCCTCAGTAAGATGCCCGATCACGTTGCGCATCTTCTGCGCATAAGGACGCGCCAGCTTCATGCGCTCCTGGGCTCGGCGCATCTTGCTGGTGGCCACCATCTGCATGGCCTTGGTGATCTTCTGAGTGCTTTTGACACTCGCGATCTTGGTGCGGATTTCCTTCGTACCGGGCATCGGAGCAGCGTCCTAGTAAGTGCCGGTGGAAATGAACGACTCAATGACCGACTTCAGCCCCGCCTCGTTTTCCTTGCTGAGCTTCGGATTTGAGTTGACGGCGTCCATCACCTGTTTATGGTTCGACTTCGCGAAGGCCTGCAGGCCCGCTTCGAAGTCCACGACCTTGTTGAGCGGCACCTTGTCCATGAAGCCGTTGTTGACGGCATAAATGGTGAGAGCCATTTCCGCGACCGACATCGGCGCGTACTGTTTCTGCTTCATGACCTCGGTCGTACGCTGACCGCGCTCGAGCTGCCTGCGGGTAGCTTCGTCGAGGTCGGACGCAAACTGCGAGAACGCAGCCAGCTCGCGATACTGAGCAAGCGCGAGACGAATGCCGCCACCGAGCTTCTTGATGATGTCAGTCTGCGCGGCACCACCGACGCGGGACACCGAGATACCAGCGTTCATCGCCGGACGAATACCTGCGTTGAACAGGTCGGTCTCGAGGAAGATCTGACCGTCGGTAATTGAAATTACGTTGGTGGGCACGAATGCCGTCACGTCACCAGCTTGAGTTTCGATGATCGGCAGACCCGTGAGCGAACCCGTCTTACCCTTTACGGCGCCCTTGGTCACCATCTCAACATACTCTTCGTTAACGCGAGCGCTGCGCTCGAGCAGACGGGAGTGTAGATAGAACACGTCGCCGGGGAACGCTTCACGGCCCGGCGGACGGCGCAGCAGCAGCGAGATCTGACGATACGCAACGGCCTGCTTCGACAAGTCGTCGTAAATGATCAGCGCGTCTTCACCGTTGTCCATGAAGTACTCGCCCATCGTCACGCCGGAGTATGCAGAAATGTACTGCAACGCTGCTGGCGTGGACGCCGAGGCGGCTACGACAATCGTGTGCTTGAGAGCGTTGTGCTCTTCGAGCTTGCGGACAACGTTGGCGATCGTGGACTGCTTCTGACCGATCGCAACGTAGACGCACTTAATGCCGGAAGACTTCTGGTTGATGATCGTATCGATGGCCATCGCGGTCTTGCCGGTCTGGCGGTCACCGATGATCAGCTCGCGTTGTCCGCGTCCGATCGGCACCATCGAGTCGACGGCCTTGTAGCCCGTCTGCACCGGTTGGCTGACCGATTTGCGGTAAATAACGCCAGGAGCAACACGCTCGATCGGAGCGGTGCGGGTTGCTTTGATCGGACCCTTGCCGTCGATTGGCTGGCCGAGCGCATCAACGACACGACCCAGCAGCTCCGGTCCGACCGGCACTTCGAGAATACGTCCCGTCGTCTTGACGGTGTCGCCCTCGGACAGGTGTTTGTAGTCGCCCAACACGACCGCGCCGACCGAGTCCTGCTCGAGGTTCAGCGCCAGTCCGAAGGTGTTGCCCGGGAACTCGAGCATTTCGCCGTAACGCGCATCGGCCAGGCCGTGAATACGCGTGATGCCGTCGGTGACCGACACGATCGTGCCGACGTTGCGGGCTTCCGTGACACCTTTGAAGCTCTCGATCCGCTGTTTGATCAGATCGCTGATCTCGGTTGCCTTGATCGCCATATGTTGTCCTGTTACAGAATTTTTTAAGCAGTCAGCTCGTAGGCAATGCGGTTCAGCCGCGAGCGAACGGAGCCGTCGATAACCAGATCACCCGCGCGCAACACAGCGCCGCCAATAAGCGTCGGATCCGTCTCGCACTGCAGGCGAATCTCGCGCTTCAGCCGGCGCTGCAAGGCAGCCGACAGAGCTTCGCGCTGGCCGTTCTCGAGCGGCGCGGCGGAAGTCACCGTCACATCGATGACCCCTTCGGCCTCGTCCTTCAGCTCATCGAACAGAGTCGAAATCTCGGGGAGGTAGGCGAGACGCCGATTCTCCGCGAGCGTCTGGACGAAGTTACGGCCTTGCTCATCCAACCCCGGCCCAGCCAGGTCAATGACCAGCTTGGCCAACTCGGCGTTGGTGACGGCCGGATTCCCGAGCAGGCGTTGAACACGCGGGTCCTGCACGACGACGGAAGCAGTCCCCAGCGCCTCGGACCACGGTCCGAGATGCTTAGCGCCCTTCGCCTCTTCAAAGGCGGCCTTCGCGTACGGTCGTGCAATCGTTGTCTTGTCGGCCATGGATTTGCGCGTCCTAGATCTGCGTGGCGAGCTTGCTGATCAGATCCGCGTGAGACCGCGGGTCGATTTCGCGCTCCAGCACTTTCGAGGCGGCGCTGATGGCAATGGCCGCCACTTCGCGACGCAGGGCTTCGCGCGCATGCGAAGTCTCCAGCTCGATTTGCTGTTTGGCCGACTCAACCAGCCGCTGACCTTCGGACGTCGCAGTCCCCTTGGCCTGCTCGACCAGGTCGTTGGCACGATGTTGCGCTTGATCGATGATCTGGCCCGCACGCTCGCGAGCTTCGCGGACAATGGCATCGGCGCGGTCACGAGCCTGGGCCAGCTCCTGCTGTCCCTTCTCGGCCGCGGCCAAACCCGCCGCGATCTTCTTCGAGCGTTCGTCCATCGGGCCCAGGATCATCGGCCACACGAACTTCATCGTGAACCAGACGAGCACAATGAACACGATCATCTGCACGATGAGCGTGAGATTGATGTTCACGTTTGCCTCCTCGGCAGCTTGAGGGCCGCTGGCACTCTTACTGTGTCAGGCCGGCGGTGAACGGATTCGCGAACGTGAAGAACAGCGCGAAGCCGATGCCGATCATGGCTACCGCGTCCACGAGGGCCGCGACAATGAACATCTTCACCTGCAACATCGGGGACAGCTCCGGCTGACGCGCGGAACCTTCGAGGAACCGGCCACCCAGAATTCCGAAGCCGATGGCAGTGCCAAGCGCGCCCATGCCGAAAATGATTCCGACGGCAAGCACGGTCATGGCCTGGACGTGTGCAATGTTTTCCACTTCAACCCTCCTAAAAAACCTGATCTCAGTTACAAAAAAGCGTCTTCAGTGATGCTCGTGCGCCATTGCCAGGTACACGATGGTCAACACCATGAATATGAAGGCCTGCAGCGTGATCACAAGCAGATGGAACACTGCCCACAGCAGCGCCAGCAGGAATTGCGCGATCACGAGCGCCCAGCCGCCGCCCGTCTGCAGCTGCTCGACACCGTGCAGCGAGAGGACCGCGAGCAACAGGAAGATCATCTCGCCGGCGAACAGATTTCCGTACAGACGCAGCGACAGCGAGATGGGGCGCGCGATGAACGGCACGACCTCGAGAATCAGGTTGGCGGGAATCAGCAGCACCTTCACAACCGGGTTCTTGGCGACGAACGGCTGCAGTGTGAATTCGGCGATGAAACCCCCGAGCCCCTTCATCTTGATGCTGTAGTAGATGATAAGGATGAAGACCGACAGGGCCATCGCGAAGGTGATGTTCAGGTCCGTGCTGGGCACGACCTTCAGATGCTCGATGCCTACGCCGTGGGCAATCGCCGGCAGGAGGTCGACCGGCAGCACGTCCATGGCATTGAACAGGAACACCCAGCAGAAAATGGTCAACGCCAGCGGCGCGAGCAGCTTGTTGGTGCCGTGGAAGCTGTCCTTCACCTGGGTGTCGATGAACTCGACCACCAGCTCCACGAAATTCTGGAATTTGGTCGGTACGCCGGCGTTGGCCTTGCGCGCGGCGAGATAGAAGGAGGCAGCGAACACAACGGCGAGCAGCACGGAGAAAAAGACACTGTCCCAGTGGATGACCGAGAAATCCACAATCCCCTTCGGGTCCTTGTTCTGGAGGAACGTCAGGTGATGGAGGATGTACTCGTTAGCGCTCGAGGGTTGTTCTGCTGCCATTTACTATCAACTCTCTGGTCTTAATGCTTACTGCGTAACCCACCCAACACCGGCAGCGCGTTGGCCAGCGCCACCCAGAAAACAGCGAAGGTCGCGATGTACGAGCCGAGCATCGCCAGCGGAACGACCTTCATCGTCTTCAACACCACCACGAACAACACGATCACCACGGCGACCTTGGCCGACTCGCCGACGAAGAACGCGCGTATCGCGCGCTGCGGATCCGTCTCGGCCCGTTTGCCAAACGCAACCAGGGCCATTGCCAGACTCGCGGCACTGCTGATCCCGCCACCCAGCAGCGCGGACATCGCGGCGTGTGAGTCCGCGATACCCAAACTGACGAGCGCGCAGATCAGGGTCACGGCCGCCTGGCCCAGCACGACGCTGAGAGCCAGCCGCCGCGGATTGGGCAGGTCGATCGCGATATCCGCATTTCCCGTATTAGGGGCCCGCTCTAGGGCGAACGCCACGAGGCCCAGCCAAAAAGCCGGCGGATTATAGAGACCGCACGCTCAGCAGTCCACAACGTAAGACGGGCCGTTCACCGCACACTCCGACGCGCGCCGAAACTGTTCCATAGATGGGCGCGGATTGACGAAAATCAATGAGTTGCGCGCCGCGGCGACAGCCTGTGAGTGCCTGCTGCGCCCACCACTCGAGGGTGCGCCGCGCTCACGTGCCGCGCCAACGCCCGGTTATGTTCGAAAGGGTCAGTGGATGTGCGCGAGAATGCCGTCGAGCTCATCGAGGCTGTTGTAGCTGACCACCACCTTGCCCTTGCCGCCGGCCGAATGTTGGATCGCAACCTTCGCGCCGAGCTTTTCGGCCAGTTCCTGCTCGAGTCGGTTTACGTTGGGATCGCCCGCCGGGCCGTCTTCCACCTTCGCCGCGGGCGTCTGCTGCATGCGGCGCACAAGGGCCTCGGTGTCACGAACCGACAGCCCCTTCTTGACGATGAGGACCGAAATTTCGACCTGGTGTTTGCGATTTGACAGCGCTAGCAACGCGCGCGCATGACCCATCTCGATTTCGCGCCTCTCGACGCGCTCAGATACCTCGGGCGCCAGCTCCAGGAGGCGAAGCAGATTGCTGACGCCGGCGCGCGAGCGGCCAACCGCCTCCGCCGCCTGCTGGTGAGTCAGCGCAAATTCGTTGATCAGTCGCTCCAGCGCGCGCGCTTCCTCCAGAGGATTCAGATTTTCGCGTTGGATGTTCTCAATCAAGGCGACGGCGATCGCCGCCTCGTCCGGAATGCGGCGGATGACAGCCGGAATCTCGGTGAGTCCCGCCATCTGTGCAGCGCGCCACCGGCGTTCACCAGCAATGATTTCGTAGCGCTGCGACTGGCCTACCGCCTGCAGCAATTCCGCGCGCACTTCAGTGCCGCTCCCTGAGCCGTCTATGGGTCGGACAACGATGGGCTGCACGACGCCTTGTGCCTTGATCGAGTCGGCAAGCTCCTGCAGCGTCTCGGGTCGCATGTCTATGCGGGGCTGGTACTTGCCGCGTTGCAGGAGGTCGAGTGGCAGCTTCGCCAGCTCCTCTCCGACCGTAACCGGTGCCGCAGCAGGCGCGTTCGTTCCCGTCAGTGGCGAGGGACGGGGCGCGCTCTGTCCCAGTAAGTCCGCCAAGCCTCGGCCCAGCGTGGGTTTTTTGTGGATCATGGCCGGATCATAACGAGAGGGACGCCCCCGGGCACAATTCTCGATGGCAGCCGCGTGCCAGCACCTAGCTGCCTGTGTACGCCTTGCGCTCGTCAGGAACGCCTGCGGGATCTTGCGCCGTGTCGGCGCCGTCTGCAGCGGACGTCTCGGCGGCGGACGCTTCGTGCGGTGGCGCTTCGTGCGGTGGCGCTTCGGCGGTGGCTGATTCAGCAACGGCTTCGGGGCCAGGGTGCGTCGCGTCGAGATGGGCGGAGTAGCTGGAGACCGCCTCACCCGAATCGGCCTCGGTGGCTGCTTCCGGTGCCGCGGTCGGCGCGGGTGCCGCTGCCGCACGTTCTCGCTCTTCCTCTTCCCTCCGAATCATTTCCCCCGCGAGCGCCAGATACGACAGCGCTCCGCGTGACTCCTTGTCGTGAAACAACACGGGCTTTCCGAAGGACGGCGCTTCCGCCAAGCGGATATTGCGAGGAATGATCGTGCGGAACACCTTGTCACCGAAGTGCATGATCAACTGCGCGCTGACTTCGTTGGCCAGGTTGTTCCTGGGGTCGAACATGGTGCGCAGGATGCCTTCCAGCTCGAGGGTCTCGTTCACAGCGCCGCGAATCTGATCGACGGTGGCCAGCAGCGCCGACAAACCCTCCAGCGCGTAGTACTCGCATTGCATTGGAATCAGCACGCTGTCCGCCGCAACGAGCGAATTGACCGTCAACATGTTCAGCGCGGGCGGACAGTCGATGAGGATGACGTCATACGAATCACGCAGGGGCGCAATGGCATTGCGTAACTTCGTCTCACGCCCAGTCATCATGGTGAGCAGACGGACTTCCGCTGCCGTCAAATCCTGATTTGAAGGCAGCAGTACGTAGCCACCTGGATCGACACGCACAAGTGCCGAGTGGATGTCGACATCACCCAGCAGGACGTCGCAAGAGCTCGCCTGCAACTGCGACTTGTCGACTCCGCTGCCCATCGTGGCGTTGCCCTGGGGATCGAGGTCGATCAGCAATACACGCCGTTTTGTGGCCGCGAGCGACGCCGCCAGATTGACTGCCGTGGTCGTCTTGCCGACGCCGCCTTTTTGGTTCGCTACCGCGATGACCCGTTTCATGGGTCGAGAGTGTACGCGGCGCCGCGCCCCACTGGGAAAGCGACCCAAGGTCGCCCCCGGCCAGGGCCAAGCCGAGCCGCCCGGGCGGCAAGTCGCGGACGCGGCGTCAGCAATCCACCGGCTTTACGCGACCAGTCGCGCCTGGCCGTGCCGAATCCGCTCGCGTGCCATCTGGTCCGCAACCGCGTTCGTGGTGCGTCCTTCCTGGCGGGCCCGTTCAAAGATCTCCGTCAAACGCGCGGGAATACCGTGAATTTCGCTCGTGACCTGCGCTTCCGTCGCGCCACCGTTGTATTCACGCGCGACACTGATGATTCCTCCAGCATTGATCACGTAGTCAGGCGCATACAGGACACCCGCAAGCTGAAGCGCTGCGCCGTCCTTCTCCTCCGCCAGCTGGTTATTCGCAGCGCCGGCAATAACGCGAGCGCGAATACCCGAAATCGACTGGCTATTCAGCACCGCGCCCAATGCGCAAGGCGCGAGCACATCAACCTCTTCGAAAAGCACCGACTCCACAGGGACGGTAACGGCCTGGAACTCGTCGCTGACACGTTGTGTGGCATTCGGCCGAACATCAGCAACGCGCAGCTTTGCACCTTCAGCCGCCAAAAACTTGCAGAGGTGATAACCGACCCCGCCGACCCCTTGCACGGCGACACTCAGCCCCGCGAGATCGGAGCGACCCAGGCGAAATTTCACGGCGGCCTTCAGCCCCAAAAACACGCCCAAGGCTGTCTTCGGAGACGGATCCCCACCCGCATCGCCGGGCTTGCGGCCGATCCCGCTGACAAAAGACGTCACACGGGCCACCTGCTCCATGTCAGCGGTCGTCGTGCCGACATCCTCCGCTGTGATGTAACGCCCGGCCAATGAATTCACGAACCGCCCGTAGGCCTGGAACAGCTCGGCAGACTTTGAAGTGCGGGAGTCACCAATAATGACCGCCTTGCCACCGCCAAAGGGCAGGCCCGCCATCGCGTTCTTGTAGCTCATTCCGCGCGAGAGCCGCAGAACGTCCGTGACTGCATCCGCGGTGGACGCATAAGGCCACATGCGGCAACCGCCGGCCGCGGGTCCGAGCCCCGTCGAATGGATTGCGATAATGGAACGCAGGCCAGTCGCCTCGTCCGAGCCGAATACCACCCGCTCATGGCCATCGAATTCGCGCATGCCGAACACGTCCATCATTTGCTCCAGGTTGGCCGATGCCCCACGATGGGACACACGGCGCGAATCCAGCCTACCCTCGCTTCAGCGCACGCCGCGTCACAAAAGTTGCTCCCAAGGCCCAGATGGTGAAATATTCATCGCACCATCAGGCCTTTTAGTGGTGTAAGCGATGCAAGTTGAGCTTGACCGGGGCGATATCCGGATTCTGGATGTGCTGCAGCAGCATGGCGACCTGTCGGCAGCCGATGTGGCCGAGAGAGTGGGAATGACCCCTTCGACCTGCTGGCGGCGCGTGAGCCGGCTTCAGGAGCTGGGCGTGGTGAAGAATCGCGTTGCCGTCCTCGATCGCGAAAAGATCGGCCTGAATGTCATGGTGTTCTCGCGCGTCAAGTTGTCGGGCCACGGCCGCGACGCGCTGCTGAAATTCGAGCAGGCGGTGCGCGAGCACCCCGAAATACTCGACTGCTACACCATGATGGGCGAGGTCGACTTTCTCCTGCGCATCGTCTGCCGCGACATCAAGGCCTACGAAGCCTTCTTCCTGGACCACCTGTCGCGTTTCCCCGGGGTGCAGTCCGTGAATTCCTCCATCGCGCTTGCAGTCATCAAGGAATCAACCGCGCTGCCGCTCGCGGCGACGGCCAACGTGCCGTCCCGCTAGGAGCCTGCCTGACGGCGCAACGCGACTACACACCGTGCCTCATCGAGTCCCGGCACCTGCAGCTCTCGTGATCCCTGCTGGCGCCATCCCGCCGGCAGGGCAGCGATTTCATCCTGCGGCCATTTGCCTTTCATCGCCAGCACATGGGTCTCCGGTCCACACAACGGGGCAACCATCGCAACCAACTCCGGCAGAGCTGCGAACGCCCGCGCGACAACCGTGTCAAAAGGCGGAGCGTCAATGTTCTCCACCCGCCCATGCACGCCAACAACGTTCTGCAGACCAAGCTCACGCGCAGCGTGTTGAACGAATCGGACTTTCTTGCCGTTGGAATCCACCAGCGTGAAGTGCCGCTCGGGATTCACCACAGCCAGCGGCAGGCCCGGAAAACCCGCGCCCGTCCCAACATCGGCCACGGTCCGGCCTTGCAGATCCGGCTGCACCGACAAGCTGTCGAGCAGATGATGAGTCAACATGTCCTCACGCCTGCGGATCGCGGTCAGGTTATAGGTCCGGTTCCAGCGTTCGAGCTCATCGAGCAGACGCAACAGGCGCTGGGCATCCGCCTCGGTCAGCGTGACACCCAGCATCGCAGTGTCATCGACCAGGCGTTGAACTATGCTCACGAACGGCTCCGGCATTGGGCTTCGGAAGCGCTAGGATACGGCGGATTGTGAGACTGCTGCTGGTCGAAGACGACGCCATGATCGGGGAGGCCATCCGGACGGGCCTCAAGCGGGACGGATTTGCCGTGGACTGGGTGCGGGAGGGGGAGTCGGCGGAGCAGGTGTTGCGCACCGAAGAGTTCGATCTGCTGCTGCTGGACCTCGGCCTGCCCCGCAAGGACGGCCTGCAGGTTTTAAAGACATTGAGAGCGCGTCACGAAACCTTGCCCGTGCTGATCATCACCGCGCGCGATGCCGTCTCGGACCGGGTTCAAGGGCTGGATGCCGGCGCGGATGACTACCTGGTCAAGCCCTTCGATCTGGATGAGCTGGGCGCCCGGATCCGCGCGCTTCTGCGGCGTAAATCGGGCCGCACGATACCGCAAATCGAGCACCTGGGCGTCACCCTGGATCCGGCCACCCATCGGGTTATGCAGAACCAGCGTGAAATTCCGCTGTCGCCGAAGGAGTTCGCGCTGCTGCAGCTGTTGATGGAACGGCCTGGAAACATCCTTTCCCGCGGGCAGATCGAAGAGCGCCTGTATGGCTGGGGTGAGGAGGTGGAAAGCAACGCGGTGGAAGTGCACATACATGCCCTCAGACGCAAGTTGGGATCTGACTTCATTGTCAATGTGCGCGGCGTGGGCTATCGAGTGAGGCCCGCGTGAGCTCGGTTCGCGCCCGCCTGCTCGTCTGGCTGCTGGGTGGTGTGCTCCTCGTAGGCGCGGTCGGAGGTTGGTTCGTCTATCGCAACGCGCTTCGGGAAGCTGACGTCTTCTTCGACTATCACCTGCGTGAAACCGCCCTGTTGCTGAGCGACCAGCCGGTCGAGTACCTGTTGAATCCTGACATCCCGCAAGCCAGTGCGGACTACGATTTCGTCCTCCAGGTATGGACCCTCAATGGCGTGCGAGTCTACTTGTCCAGACCCCATACCGTGCTCCCGGCCATCACCACAATCGGGTTTTCAACAGCCAGCACCAGCGAAGGTCGCTGGCGGGTGTATGGTGTGCAGGCGCCTACCAAGGTCATCCAGGTGGCGCAACCCATGCGGGTTCGCGAACGACAGGCTGTCGACCTGGCGCTGCGAACGCTGACTCCGTTCGCATTGTTACTGCCGATCCTGGTGTTGATCATCTGGTTCGCGGTGGGGCACGCATTGCAACCGGTGAAGCGCCTGACGCAGTTGGTGAAAGTTCGCAAAGTCACCGCCCTCGATCCGTTGCCGGATGCGCACCTGCCAGTGGAAGTGCAGCCCCTGGTCGGTGCCTTGAATGACCTCCTCGGCCGGCTCGGTGCCGCGTTGGAACGCGAGCGCGGGTTCCTTGCCGATGCGGCCCACGAGTTACGAACACCGCTGACGGCATTGCACCTGCAGATGGGAACACTCGCACGCGCGGCCAATGAAGCGGAGCGCGCGGACGCGATGGAAAAGCTTTCCGCTGGAGTGCAGCGTGCCATTCGGTTGGTCGAGCAGTTGTTGTCGCTTGCGCGCCAGGAGCCACGGGCAGATGTGATTCGCAAGCGCGTTCGTTTTGACGACCTTGCGCGCGAGGTCGTGGCAGAGATGGTGCCTTTGGCAGACGCCCGCAAAATTGACTTGGGAATCTCCGCTTCCGAACCAGTCGAAGTGATCGGTGACCCAGACGCGCTTCGAACTCTCGTGCGCAACCTGGTCGACAACGCCGTGCGCTACACGCCCATTGGAGGAACAGTCGACCTCACCGTACTGGAATCAGTAGAGGGAGGCAGTAAACACGGTACGGTGCTCCGAGTCGTGGACACGGGTCCGGGTATTCCTCCAGATGAGCGGTTGCGCGTGTTTGACCGTTTCTATCGACCGCCTGGGACGTCGCCCCCGGGCAGCGGCCTGGGAATGGCGATAGTCAAATCAATCGCGGACGTCCACGGCGCGGGCGTCACTCTAGAGTCGGGCCCGCACGGCGTGGGACTCGCCGTTACCGTTTCGTTTCCCGGTAGCAGAGTTGCAACTATTTGATTCAGCGACTCTTTCCTCGCCTTAAGCCTATCTTAAGTCTCGCTCACTAGCGTATTGCTCACTCGATCCGGGTGACCCCCGATTATTTTGTGCGGAGACCTGCATGACCCCAAGGATTTTCGTCAGGAACCAGATATTCGCCGCGCTGATCGGCGCTGCCGCTGTTGCCGCGCCCGTGGGCGCGCTATACGCGCTTGGCGGTGCTTCCAACACGACGCCGGCGGCGGTGACTCAAACCGCGCCGACGGTTCCAGCGCCAGCCACCGGTAATCCAAACGCAGTGCTCCCCGACTTCAGCACCATGGTGCAGAAGTACGGTCCTGCGGTAGTCAACATCAGCGTCGTCTCGAAGGTTCCAACATCCTATTCCCCGGATGGGCAGGATTCGGATGATGATGGTGATGACAGCGACTCCGGCCCTCAGGGGCAGCAGGGACAGAGTCCATTTGGCGGCGGACAGAATCCCTTCGGGCCATTCTTCCGCGGCTTTCCAATGCAACCGCCCCAGCAGCCTATGCATGGCGAGGGCTCAGGCTTCATCGTCAGCGCGGATGGCACGATCCTGACTAATGCACACGTTGTGGCCGGTGCGAGTGAAGTCACCGTGCGCCTCACCGACCGTCGGGAATACACCGCCAAGGTCGTCGGCGTCGACACCAAGAGCGATGTCGCTGTGATTCGTATTCCGGCGAAGAACCTGCCCACCGTCAAACTGGGCGACACGCACAACCTCAAGGTTGGCGAATGGGTCGTCGCCATTGGCGCGCCGTTTGGATTTGAGAACAGCGTGACCGCCGGCATTGTCAGCGCCAAGGGCCGCACGCTTCCCGACTCCGGTTACGTGCCTTTCATTCAGACCGACGTGCCAATCAACCCCGGTAATTCGGGCGGACCGCTGTTCAATATGCGCGGCGAAGTCATTGGTATCAACTCGCAGATCTATACCCGCTCGGGCGGCTACCAGGGCGTGTCGTTCTCCATTCCCATCGACGTAGCCATGGGCGTGAGTCAGCAGCTCCAGGCGAGTGGTCATGTAACACGCGGCAAACTCGGTGTAGTGATCCAGAACGTCGATCAGGGCCTGGCCGACTCGTTCGGCTTGCCACGGCCCGAGGGCGCATTGGTATCAAGCGTCGAGAAAGGCGGCGCCGCAGAGCGTGCCGGCGTCGAGCCGGGCGACGTGATCCTCAAGCTCAATGGCGAGTTGGTGAATCAGTCCAACGAATTGCCTGCCGTCGTTGCCGGCCTGGCGCCCGGAACGGGCGTGAAGCTCGAACTCTGGAGAAACCACGCCAGCCGCGAAGTGACCGTCAAGCTCGCCGCGATGGAAGACAAGCGGACGGCTCGTAACAGTGATCAGCCGCAAGCAGGCGGCAAGCTCGGTCTCGCCGTGCGTCCGTTGACGAGCCAGGAGCAGCATCAGGCCAACACGCAGGGTGGGTTGCTCGTGGAACAGGCTCGCGGGCCTGCGGCCAACGCTGGTCTCCAACAGGGCGATATCGTCATCGCCGCGAATGGAGCGCCGGTATCCAGCGTCGAAGACCTTCGCCACGCGGTGGAGAAGTCGAAGAGTCACATTGCGCTGTTGGTTCAGCGCGGTGAGACTCGGTTGTTTGTGCCGGTGCGGGTGGGTTAGGCCTGAAGCGCGCGTAGGGTCGGCGTTACTGGTTGGGTATCGGCCAAGGGATTGGCCGATACCTCAGTGGCCGCTGTGCGGCGCGGCCAGGGCGGGCGCAGCATCCGTCAGATTATTAACACGCAGCGTGACCGCTACCGGTCTCGCAGTCGAGCTGCCGCGATGGCCCAGCCACCAATACCTGGCTACCGCCACTGTTCTCACTAGAGCCGTGGCGCCGAAGAAAACAACGGATCGCTTTCGACGTACCTTCCTACCGCTGGATCAAAATCCCTGAACCCGTTCTGGTGCAGCCCTGCCTGCCCATCGAAGACTTGTCCAGGGAAGTTGGTTGTAGGCAACTTTCGCTCGGGTCGCGCTGCGCATCGTACGGACAGGCTCAAAGCAGCTACGGTGCAGTCTCGCAGCCACAACTCGACCGGGACTCTACGGCATTGAGTTCCATCGGGCTTTCACATCGAACCGACGGAACCGGCTTTAGTGTGCCGCCACCAGCCGGACGCGGGCGTACCACTATAACGATAGCGTTAGCACCATTGCGCCGATACTCGACAAAGTGCTCCTCTTGCGAAAGGAATGGATCGTTGCCGTACAGATATGGTGCCGAGTTGCGCGGCGACGTTTCTTTCTGAAGGAGTTTGACGATGTCGGAGTGGTCAGCGGGATAATGGCCGCTCTCTTTGCTGTATAGCTCGACGGCACTACATAGTTTGTACGCTCCAGCAACAGCAATCTTTGTCTGCGCCTCCAGCCAAAGGCGATAGCCCCCCACGCTGCGGCAAGCAGCACGAAGCCGAAAGCGAAATAGACGACAAGACGCTTCACGGACATACTCGCTCACCTCATTTATTTTTTCCGTGCTGGCGCCGGGGCTGGCTACGGAGCTTTCCGATTTCGGCAGCATCGCGTCCTTGCCTCCAGATTAGCCAGAAGCCGAGTGCCGAGACAGCTCCGGTAGAAGCCATAAACAGGATCCCGAGGAGTTGTATGCGCGGCGATTCCACGATGACTCCCATCAGTGCGCCAATGGCTAATCCGGCCCCCACCGCCGACCACCAACGAATGAGTTTGAAGTGGAATAACACTAGAAAAATAGGCAATCCCAATAGGCCGGCTGCCATCGCCGAGAAGTAGTAGAAAACAGGCACCATTCCAATTCTTGGAACTATGTCTGATGGCTTAAATAGACGGGTCGTGGCAGAAGCAATTAGCGCGGAAATCATGGGGGAAACCAAAAATCCCACAATACCGGCCGTTACTCTTCGCATGGCGCTGTCCGACTACCTACAACCGCATTTTGACTTCGCCTTCTTGAGGAAGTCGTCCATTTGCCTGCCCCAAACCGCTTCAGTTAGGCCCCCGCCAAGCCCGCTCGGATCACTAGTTGGATAACGACCGATCGCAGGATCATAGTCTCCACCTTCTTTGCCAAGTCCATCAGGATCGAAGAATAACAAGTGATCGCTGTCGACATGACATAGGTGTTGATGCTAGCCGCAAGGCCGGCTGGATCTGACTCAACGTACCTTCCTATCGCCGGGTCGAAGTCACGACGTCCATTCTGATGCAGTCCTGCTTGTCCGTCGAAAACCTAGCCCGGGAACCTCAGGGTGTAGGCAAATGATCGTCCGGGCGCGCGTCGTCGTACCCGACGGCGATTTAGCCAGTGCGTTCGCGGGCTTAGAGGAGATCGAGCCGGTAGCAAGCGTGCCATCCCTGAGTTTTGACCCCAGAAGCGAGTTTTGGCTTAGCTGCCCGATTCGTCAAGGCTCGAGCGCGCCTCGTGGGGCCTACAGTACCTCGGAATCTTCAGCGATGGCGCGGAACAGAATGCAATTCGACCCAATGTGTCACAATGGCGATCATGACGAGCGAGGGATCTGATTCGCGGGGCAGCTCGATACGTGCGCGAAATAAAACTCCGGCGCGATAAGATCGCGTCTTTCGACACGTATCCGTTTTCATTGCCTGTTGTTCGCAACCTCGACACTCTCGATTTGCATCCGGCTGTCACGTTTCTGGTCGGAGAAAACGGCAGCGGAAAATCGACATTGTTGGAGGCGCTCGCGGTTGCCTGGGGATTCAACCCGGAGGGAGGCACCAAGAATTTCCGCTTCGGCACTCGTGTATCACACTCTGTATTGCATGAATATTGGGACTCGTTCGAGGTATTCAGCGCCCTCGGGATGGCTTCTTCTCGCGAGCGGAGAGCTTCTTTAACCTAGCCACCGAGATTGAGCGTCGGACCCGGGACCGGGGGGGGCCGCCCATAATCCATTCCTATGGATTCCGCTCATTGCACGAGCAGTCCCACGGTGAGTCATTCTTCGCAGTGATGATGCATCGCCTTGGCGGGGACTGCTTCTATGTGCTCGACGAGCCCGAGGCTGCCCTCTCGCCGACCCGGCAGCTGGCGATGATTTCCCGGATGCATCAATTGGTAGAAGCGCGCTCGCAATTTGTGATCGCAACACATTCGCCGATCGTGTTGGCCTACCCAAATTCATGCATCTATCAGATCGGAGCTCATGGCATCGAACGTGTCGCGCTGGAAGATACGGAGCATTATGTAGTCGCAAGGCGGTTCTTGAACGATCCGCATGAGCAGATCGCGAGGCTGTTGGACCTGGGTTTGGATAGGATCAAACGCTCCGCAGACTAACGTAACTGGGGGGGTTTAGGCCCGGGTCGCTCTCCACGTAGCGTCCAAGCGCCGGGTCACAATTTCGAAATCCGTTTTCGTGCGGCCCCGCCTGCCCATCGAACACTTGGCCGGCGAAGCGCACGTTATAGGCTACTTTAGCTTCCTAAAGTCCACTCTCTTACCCTGATCTGGGTCGCCGAGAAAAAAATAAAGTTCAGTCTCGTCCGGATGAGTATCCATTAGCAACCGTGTTCCATTAGGCACTTTGAACTCGGTTGGGCCGTCAATTGCACGGTATGTCAGCAGCAGCGCCAACTCGCCGTCGACCTTGCCAAGCTTCCATGTTCCGGTGCCTGATACGGGCGCTGCGCTGGCCATGCCCGGCATGGAGTAAAGCAGCTCCGGAGGGACGCCATCTGAAACGAATTCCCCGTTTCTCTTGAGAGTCAGCTTTGCTCGCACCTGCCGAGACTCGGCCGGCAGTATCGATCTAGACTCGTCTGTTACTGCCCAAGTCCCTAGCATATCGTTTTCGGTCGGTTCCTTTCCATTGCAACCAACAAGAGATACGACACACAGCAATGCGCCCCAGAACGGCGGACAGAGACGAGTAACATTGGCCATCAGTGATTACATCCACAGGCTAGGCTCTGGTGCAGTGTAATTGTCCGGGTTGTCGCAGACATCGGTCCAGTCTCGAACATTCGATTCAAGGGCTGCCTCCATCCTGGAAGTCGTGATGCCGCGGCCCCGGGCATAGCGTCCGACTGCAGGATCGAAATCTCTATACCCGTTGGCATGCAGTCCCGCCTGCCCATCGAAGATCTGTCCGGGGAACTGAAGTTGTAGGCAGCTATTTTCCTGCTGAAATCACGACGCGGTTGTATTGGATCGCGTATTTTCGCGCATTCAGATTCATCTGGCGATATTGCTCGTCCCTCGTGGCATCACTCGTTCCCTCGAGGATTCTCATTCCATAGCGCCCCGGCGGCCACCTCGAACTCCTCCACCCGTGGCCGGGTCAAACTCCCCCACTGACAGCGGCGGGAGCGGGATGATTACGCAGCGCGAGCGCGCTTGGCAAGTCGTTCGGCGGCTTCCTTGAG
>Ga0307509_10000162_pt1 | contig 104449 bp, 86 predicted proteins | sample 10_EM_MG_FD_202245 | JGI IMG/M metagenome (GOLD analysis project Ga0307509, IMG submission 202245) | Populus trichocarpa ectomycorrhiza microbial communities from riparian zone in the Pacific Northwest, United States - 10_EM | ecosystem: Host-associated > Plants > Roots > Unclassified | place... | reverse complement strand
GCCACAAATTGATGGATAAAGTCTACGCGCCGCACGAGCTCGAGCGGCGGATCTACGAGCGTTGGGAATCGAACGGCTGGTTCGCTCCGCGGGGCGACGGCCCTGCGTATTCCATAGTCATCCCGCCGCCCAACGTGACGGGCACGCTCCACCTTGGACACGCATTCCAGCAGACCTTGATGGACGCGCTCACGCGCTATCACCGGATGCGTGGCGATTGCACGCTGTGGCAGCCCGGCACCGACCACGCCGGCATTGCGACCCAGATGGTCGTCGAGCGCCAGCTCAATGCGGAGGGGAAGAAGGGAAGCGACCTCGGGCGGGACGCTTTCGTAGAGCGCGTCTGGAAGTGGAAGGAGCAGTCTGGCGGCACCATGGCGGCTCAGATGCGTCGCCTGGGCGACTCACTGGATTGGTCTCGCGATGCCTTCACCATGGACGAGGCGCGCTCCACGGCAGTGGTCGAGGTGTTCGTGCGACTGCACGAAGAAGGTCTGATCTACCGCGGGAAGCGACTGGTCAACTGGGACCCGGTGTTGCTCAGCGCACTGTCGGACCTCGAGGTGCAGAGCGAGCCGGAAGAAGGCCAGCTCTGGCATCTGCGTTATCCGTTGGACGATGGGACGGGCGACCTGGTCGTTGCAACCACCCGCCCGGAAACCATGTTCGGTGACACGGCCGTGGCCGTTAATCCGGATGATGAGCGCTACAAACACCTGGTGGGGAAGAAGATCCGGCTGCCGCTCGCTGACCGCCCGATTCCCATCATTGCCGACTCCTACGTGGATGCCGCATTCGGCTCCGGCGCCGTCAAGATCACACCGGCACACGATTTCAACGACTACGAGATCGGCGTCAGGCACAACCTCGAACAGATCAACATCCTGACACCTCGCGCGGCGTTGAATGACAACGTGCCGCAGGAGTTCAGAGGCCTGGACCGCTTCGAAGCCCGCAAGCGCGTGGTGGCGGAGTTGGAAAGACTGGGACTGATTGACCGCATCGAGAAACACCAACTCGTTGTCCCGCGTGGCGAGCGCACCAACGCCGTGTTGGAACCGTATCTTACGGACCAGTGGTACGTGAAGATTGCGCCCCTGGCTGCGCCGGCAGTGGCAGCAGTCGAGGACGGCCGTACACGCTTCATTCCCGAGAGCTGGGCCAAAACGTATTTTGAATGGATGCGCAACATCAAGGACTGGTGCGTGAGCCGCCAGATCTGGTGGGGCCACCGAATCCCGGCCTGGTACGACCCCCAGGGCAACGTGTATGTCGGCCGGAATGAAGCGGAGATCCGCAACAAGCACAACATCGGCTCCGGTGTTGCGTTGAAGCAGGATACCGACGTGCTCGACACGTGGTTCTCCTCTGCGTTGTGGCCGTTCTCCACGCTCGGCTGGCCCGAGAAGACTCCGGAGCTGGCCAAGTTCTACCCCACCAACACGCTCATCACCGGTTTTGACATTATTTTCTTCTGGGTGGCCCGGATGATGATGATGGGCCTGAAGTTCATGGGGGACGTGCCCTTCCGCGATGTCTACATCACCGGCCTCATCCGCGATGAGCACGGCGACAAGATGTCGAAGTCCAAGGGCAACGTCATCGATCCGCTCGACATCGTGGATGGCATCGCGCTCGGGCCCCTGGTGGCCAAACGCACCAGCGGCATGATGCAGCCGCACCTTGCCGCCAGTATCGATAAGTCGACACGCAAACAGTTTCCCGAGGGCATCGCCTCGCACGGTACGGATGCGTTGCGCTTTACATTGGCTGCGATCGCCTCACCGAGCCGCGATCTGCGCTTCGATCTGGGACGCGTGGCCGGCTATCGCAACTTCTGCAACAAGTTGTGGAATGCGGCGCGATTTGTCGCCATGTCGGTTGGCGATGCGGCCGCGACGGACAGCGGACCGGTTGAGTTGTCCATGGCGGACCAGTGGATCCGCTCGCGCTTCGGCCAGATGATTTCCGAAGTGGAGACGGCTTTCCGCGATTATCGTTTCGATTTCGCCGCCACCGCTTTGTATGAATTCACGTGGTACGCGTTCTGCGATTGGTACCTGGAGCTGACCAAGCCGGTGTTGCAGTCCGAAAGCGTGCCCGCGGCCGTGAAGCAGGGCACCCGCAAGACTCTCGTGGAAATCCTCGAGGCATTGCAGCGCGCGTTGCATCCGTTGATGCCCTTCATCACCGAAGAAATCTGGCAGGGCGTGGCGGGTCTGGCCGGCCGCTCAGGTCCCACCGTGATGCTGACCAACTACCCGCTTGTCGCGGACTATCCGCGCGATGAAGTGGCGGAGAAGGAAATCGGCTGGGTGCAGGCCTTCGTGCTGGGCGTGCGCCAGATCCGGGGCGAGATGAACATCAAGCCCTCGAAGCTCATTCCGGTGCTGCTCAGAAACGCCTCGGAGCAGGACAAGGAATACGCGCAGCGCCACCTTCCGTTTCTCGAGAAGCTTGCAGGACTCGAGAGCGTGACCGTACTTGCCGAGGGCACAGTGCCGCCGGAGTCGGCGATCGCACTGGTCGGGGAATTGTCGATCCTGGTTCCCATGGCCGGGCTGATTGATGCGGGCGCGGAAGCGGAACGCATCGGCAAACAGCTGGTCAAAGCGAAGCAGGACCTCACCAAGACAGTGCAGAAACTGGCCAACGAGAACTTTGTCCGCAATGCCCCGCCGGAGGTGGTCGAGGCCGAGCGCGCCCGGGTGACCGAACTGGAACGCACTGTGACCAACCTCACGGCGCAATTGGAGCGTGTGCGGTTATTAATGAAGTCATGAATGCAGCCGCCGCGATTGACCGGGATTCCGCGGCGTTGCATCGCGCAGTCAGCACACTCGAAACCATCATCCTCGGGAAATCGACGCAGGTCCGGCTCTGCCTCGCCTGCCTGCTGGCCCGCGGCCACCTGCTGATCGAAGACGTTCCCGGCGTCGGCAAAACCACCCTGGCTCATGCATTGGCGCATGTGCTCGGGCTCAACTGGCAGCGGGTGCAGTTCACCAGCGACCTGCTGCCCGCGGACATCATTGGAGTGTCCATATTCGATCGCGCCAGTCAGCAGTTCCATTTCCGCCAGGGACCGATTTTCACTCAACTGTTGCTGGCCGACGAAGTCAACCGGGCCAGTCCCCGCACCCAGAGCGCGCTGCTCGAGGCGATGGAAGAGCGGCAGATCAGCGCCGACGTCAAGACTTACCCGCTGCCTGAACCGTTCTTCGTCGTCGCCACTCAGAACCCGCACGAGCAACTCGGCACGTTTGCATTGCCAGAATCGCAGCTCGATCGATTTCTCATGCGCGTAACGCTTGGATACCCTGACTCCGCCCATGAGCGGGAGTTGTTGCGTAATGGGGAACGGCGGGAGATGTTGCCGCAGATTGCTTCGGCCCTTACTGCGGATGCCGTGGTCCGCATCCAGGCCGATGTCCGTAAGGTTCATGTGTCCGATGCAGTGTTGGATTACGCGCAAGCATTGATTGCGCGCACTCGCGATCGCACAGACTTGAAGCTGGGTCTGTCGCCTCGCGCCGGGCAAGGGCTAATTCGTGCGGCACAGGCCTGGACGTATCTTGCGGGTCGCAGCGCCGTGCTTCCTGATGACGTTCAAGCAGTGTTGCCAGCCGTCGCGGCGCACAGGCTCGAGCGCCGTGAACCGACCGGAAGCGGTGACGGTCTCGCCATCGCCAACGAGTTGATTCGAGCCGTACCTGTGCCTGTGTGATGAAGAGTTACCTGCGCGGGCGTATGGCCCGATGGATCAGGAAGCGGCAGGGGGAGGACAGTTTGCCGCTCACCTTGTCTCGCAGGCGGCTTTATATTTTGCCTACGCGTGCCGGCGTCGGCTTTGGGTTGCTGTTGATGCTGATGCTCGTGGCGGGGCTCAACTACGCCAACAGTGCGGCTCTGTTTCTCACCTTTCTGTTCGTTGGGTTTGCGTTGGTGTGTATGCATCAGTGCCACCGCAATCTTTTGGGTGCGCAGCTCGTGGGTGCGACTGCTCAGCCGACCTTTGCACGACGTAGCGGTACCCTGGCTCTGACTTTCGCTAATCCCAGCACCGCCGCTCGTTTCCGAGTAGCCGCCGGTGTTGGCGACGGGCCGGTCGCTCCCGCCGACATACCCGCCCACGAACGCGGGCGCATCGAGCTTGCGGTGGACGCGCCCAAACGCGGCATAGTGCGGTTCGACCGGATACATCTGATCACCACACACCCGTTTGGCCTGTTTCGCACTTGGACGTGGGTGCACGCATCTATTGAGATGCTCGTGTATCCGCACCCCGGCGGCTCGCTGCCCATGCCGTCGCATCATGGCAGCAAGACGGGCGCGCGCTCGGTCGCGAACATCGGCTCCGACGAGTGGATGGGTTTGCGCCCCTTTCGCGACGGCGATTCGCCGCGACAGGTTGACTGGAAGGCGTACGCCCGCGAAGCACCGCTGCTGGTCAAGGAGTACAGCGCTTCGGGGGCCGAGCTGAGAATGTTTGACTTCAGCGGGCTGGGGTCATTGCCGGTTGAGGACCGGTTGGAGCAGATGGCCCGTTGGGTTGTGGACGCCGAGGCGGGTGGTGAACGATACGGGTTGACGGTGCCGGGCTGCCATATCAAGCCGGATCGGGGGCCGGAGCACCGGCATCGGTGTTTGACGGCGCTGGCGGTATATGGGGGTGAGGGGGCGGCGCGGGTGGCTGGCGCCGCGGGCGCGGCTAGCGCCGCGGGCACGGCTAGCGCCGCGGGCGCGGCCGGCGCCACCGGCGGGGGCGAGCGGTATGGCTAAGCAGCCCGTCGCTGAAGGTTCAGTTCGCGGCCTCATATGGGCCACCGCTGCGTTCGGCGCGGGCGTTTTGCTAAATGTCGACCGTGTTCCGCCATGGACGCCCTTCGCCGCGTTGGCCTTCATCGTCTGGCGATTGATGGCGGCATCACGACCACTGTGGCTGCCGAAAACCTTTGCCCGCGGCCTGTTGGCGTTGCTGTTGGTTGCGGGCGTCATCGTCCGATTTCACACACTCAACGGACTGAGCGCCGGCACCGCCCTGCTCTTGTTGATGGGCTCCGTCAAACTGCTGGAGACCCGGTCGCTGCGCGACCAGTTCATTGTCATCGGCGCAGGCGTATTCCTGCTGCTGGCTGCCTGCCTGGACCGGCAGAGCCTGGTCCGTGCGCCACTGTATGCATTGGATGCGTGGTTGTGTTGTACGGCTTTGGCGGTGGTGGCGTATGCCCCCGCCACGGGTAAGGCTGCGGGGCCGGCGTCAGCCACCACGCTAGAATTCGACAATCGCACAGCCGTCCTCCTCGCCGGCCGCAGCCTTCTGTACGCCCTGCCCCTGGCCCTGATGTTGTTTGTGTTCTTCCCCCGACTACCCGGCGCCTTCTGGGCCATCCCACGGTCCGATCAAGCGACCACCGGCCTGGGCGACACCATGAGTCCTGGCAGCATTACCGAACTGACCAACTCGTATGACGTCGCGTTCCGGGCGCAATTCGAGGGGACACCGCCACCCCCACAAGAACGTTATTGGCGCGGTCCCGTGCTGCATGAGTTCGACGGCTTCACCTGGCGCCGAACCGATCGCACCTTCGCCCGGATGCAGCCCCTGCAGTACCTCGGCCCCGAATACCACTACCGCATCTCGCTGGAACCCAGCTCACAACGCTGGTGGTTTTCCTTGGACACCACGACGGCCTCACCCACGCCCAAGGTGTTCTTTACCTACGATTACCAACTAATCTCAGCGGATCCGGTGTCCGAGGGCACCAGCTATACGCTCGTGTCACACACGTCCACACGCGCAACCGGACCTTTATCGCTGGTTACCCGTCGATACGACACGCGCCTGCCGCCCGACCGCAATCCGAAGTCCCAAGAGTTGGCCACCCAGCTTCGCCGCGGTGCAGCTTCGGATGGCGCATACATCGATGCAGTGCTCGACTACTTCCGGACCGGAAAATTTCAGTACACCCTCACACCGCCGCGACTGGGCCAGGACTCGGTCGATGACTTCCTGTTCGGCACCCGACTGGGCTTTTGTGGTCACTTTGCCTCGGCTTTCGTATCGTTGATGCGTGCCGCGGGCATACCCGCCCGGGTCGTAACCGGCTACCTGGGCGGCGAATGGAATCCCATCGGAAGCTATTTCATTGTGCGCCAGTCTGATGCGCACTCCTGGGCGGAAGTCTGGCTCGAAGGCCGGGGATGGACCCGCGTGGATCCCACCGCGGTAGTCGCGCCCGAGCGCCTGACACGAGGCATCCTGGATATTCTGCCCGACGCCGTCTCGGCGCCCGCCCGCTTCGTCTGGTCGCAACCCTGGCTTACTTCGATGTTGCAACGCTGGGATGCAATGAATACCTGGTGGAACAACCGGGTGATCCGCTTCGATTATGCCGATCAGTTGCGACTGTTGGAACGACTCGGATTCAACTCACCGGGCGCGCAGGAACTGGGATGGGCGTTCGGCGCCGGACTCATCGGGTGGCTGCTGTGGATTGCCTGGCACGTCGGCCGTGGGCCACCGCGAACACGGCCGGACAAACTAGCGCGCGCGTACAGCGCGCTCTGCAAGAAACTTAAACGCGCCGGAGTAACACGAGAGTCGCACCAGGGACCGCTTTCAGTCGAGACTGAGATACTGAAACGCCGGCCTGATCTCGCGGCGGCCGTGCGTCCGCTGCTGCAACGTTACGCCCAACTGCGCTTCGGACCTGCCGAACCGCTTGCAACGTTCGGCAGCAAAGTACGCGACTTCAAGCGTGAAGTCAGCCGGCTGACGATCCGCTCGCCCTCTCGTTCACGCGCACGCGCGTGAGAAACGCCGCCCCGATGACAAACAGGATGGTGATCGACAGGATCGCGAGCCGTGAGTCATGGGTCAGCAATGCCACGACGCCAGTCAGCGTGGGGCCGAGGATGGCCGCGGCTTTCCCCATCAAGTTGTAGAAGCCGAAGAACTCTCCTGACTTGCCCGGCGGCACGAGACGCCCGAACAACGACCTCGACAGCGATTGCACGCCGCCCTGCACCAGCCCGATGATGACGGCCATGATCATGAACTGCCGTTCGGTCTGCAGGAAGTAAGCGTAGCCCGCAATCCCCGCGTATACCGCGATACCAATCAGAATGCCGGCGCGCGCGCCAATCTTCTGCCCCAGCCAGCCAAATCCCAAGGCGGCCGGAAACCCCACAAACTGCACGACCAGCAACGCAGTAATCAGACTGTTCTGCTTGAGGCCGAGCGACAACCCGTAGTCGACAGCCATCTTGATGATGGTGTTGACGCCGTCGATGTAGAACCAATAAGCGAGCAGAAAAAGCACCAGCGTCCGATTGCCACGCAGTTGGCGCACCGTGTTGAGCAACTCGGCCGCGCCGGCACGAATAGCCTGTCCGGCGGGAAGCGCCACCTGGCTCGAGCGCTCCCGAACGAGCAACACCGTAAACAGAGTGAAGCCAGCCCACCAGATGCCGACTGAAACGAACGACCATCGCACGGCCTCACCGGCGTCGGCAAGACCAAACACCGCGGGCTTCAACACCATGAAGACGTTCAGAGCGAACAGCAGGCCACCGCCCAGGTATCCCAGGGCATAGCCGTAGCCCGACACGAGGTCGTATTCATGCTCTTCCGAAACATCGGTCAACAGCGAGTCATAGAACTGGTTGCCACCCCAGAACCCGAGCGAAGCCACCACATAGAGAAACGCTGCGAGCTGCCAATCCCCCTTGCTGACCAAAAACAGGCCGGCAGTCATAGCCGCGCCCAACACCGTGAACAAACCCAGAAGGCGCACACGGGCACTGCCCTTGTCGGCAATGGCGCCGACCAGGGGAGCCAACAGCGCAACGACCAGGCTGGCCGCGCCATTCGCAATACCGAGGCGGAAGGTGCTCTCGGTAGCCGGCACACCAGCGTTCCAGAACTGCTTGAAGAAGAGCGGGAAGAATCCCGCCATGACCGTCGTGGCGAACGAGGAGTTCGCCCAGTCGTACATGGCCCAGCCGAATACGGACCGGCGAGTCAGAACACGTCGAGCCGCTTTTGGGTCGGTCACGTCGCTGCCTTTGTCACGTCGCTGCCTTTGTCACGTAGCGTGCTCGCGCGTCTCGTGGAAGGTGATGTCAGGCCAACGCTCCATGGTCAACTGGAGATTGACCCTGGAGGGCGCCAGATAGACCAACGCTCCACTGTGATCCACTGCAAGGTTGTCATGCGCCTTGGCACGAAACTCCTCCAGCTTCTGCTCATTCGCCGCCGTAATCCACCGGGCGGTATGCACGCTGATGGCATCGAACACGCACTGCACGCTGTATTCGTCCTGCAACCGGAAGGCCACCACTTCGAACTGCAGCTGGCCCACGGCCCCGAGAATCAGGTCATTGTTTCGCAGTGGCTTGAACAACTGCGTCGCGCCCTCTTCGCAAAGCTGTGACAAACCTTTGCTCAAGGCCTTCATCTTCAGGGGATCCTTGAGTACCGCACGCCGAAAAATCTCCGGCGCAAAATTCGGAACACCCGTAAACGTCAACCGCTCCCCATCAGTAAACGTATCGCCAATGTTGATGGTGCCGTGGTTGTGCAGGCCGATGATGTCGCCGGCAAACGCCTCTTCGGCCTGCGCGCGATCCGCAGCCATGAAGGTCAGCGCATCCGCCACCCGAACTTCCTTTGCAAGTCGCGTGTGATACAGGCGCATACCGCGCAAATACTTTCCCGAGCACAGGCGCAGGAAGGCAATGCGGTCCCGATGCATGGGATCCATGTTTGCCTGGATCTTGAACACGAATCCGGTCAAGTGATTCTCGAGCGGATCAATGACCCGCTCCCGCGCCGAGCGAGGTAGCGGACCGGGTGCATTTGCCGTGAAGGAAGCGAGCAACTCCTCGACACCGAAGTTGTTGATGGCTGACCCGAAGAACACCGGCGTTTGCTGCGCGGCCCGATACTCCTCGATGTCAAAGCTCTCTGTCGCACCTTTAACGAGCTCGACCTCAGCGTCAAATGCCTGCGCCATGTCGCCCAGAAACTCACGCGCCTCGGGACTTGCCAGCCCATCGATCGTGAGGTTTTCTCCGACACGCCCACGGTCGCCGGCGGAATACGCGTAGATACGGTCTTCCAACAGATGATAGATGCCGCGCAACTCGCGCCCCATCCCGATGGGCCACGTGATTGGCGCCGTTCGAATATTGAGTACCTTCTCGATTTCGTCGAGCAGCTCAATGGGCGGACGCCCGTCGCGGTCGAGTTTGTTGATGAAGGTCATGATCGGCGTGTCGCGCAACCGGCAGACTTCCATCAGCTTGATGGTCCGCTCCTCAACACCCTTTGCGCAGTCGATGACCATGAGCGCCGAGTCGACGGCCGTCAGCGTCCGATATGTATCCTCGGAGAAGTCCTCGTGGCCCGGTGTGTCGAGCAGGTTTACGATGCAGTCGCGATACGGAAACTGCATGACCGAAGAGGTCACGGAAATTCCGCGCTGCTGCTCCAGGCGCATCCAGTCCGAGGTGGCATGTCGCGCCGCCTTGCGGCCCTTCACCGTCCCCGCCATCTGGATGGCGCCCCCGAACAGCAGCAGCTTCTCGGTGAGAGTGGTCTTGCCGGCGTCGGGGTGGCTAATAATGGCAAAGGTACGTCTTTTGCTTATTTCTCCGGTACTTACATCAATCAAAATAGCGTCCAGTCACGAGGTCAACGTACCCCACCGCCTAGTTTAATGGTTTCCGCGACTTCTGATCGTCCAGCAAGCGCCGCGACTCGCCCGCGACATACCCGCGAATACTGTCGGCATCCTCGGCGCTGAGCCATTGGCTGAAGCTCACCATTCCCCGGTCGCTCAGCACACCACCCATGACAATCTTCTGCCACAGCTGCGCGTTGCCCAGTGCCGCCGAGTACCGCAGGTCCGGGATAACGCGTCCCGTAACCGCAGCAGCTCCATGACACGCGGCGCAATTGCCGTAATAGAGCTTTTTCCCCCGCGCGACCCCATCTACTGACCAACTCTCGGCTATTGTCGGCGGCGGCACGGTTGCAGCGGTCACGACGGCCGGCAACTGCGCTGCGCCTTCGAGTTTGAATACGAGCATCCGGCGGGGAGTGCTCATCTCACCACTGCTCGCGTCGACGAATGGCGAGATGATCGCGTACCCACCGCCCCAGCCCGCCAGGACGGCCACATACTGCTCGCCGTTGATTTCGTAAGTGATGGGAGGAGCAATCACGCCGCTCTGCGTTGCGAATTCCCACAGCTTGCTGCCCTTGAAAGCGTCATAGGCGACGAAACGGGAATCGGCGGTCCCTTGAAAAACCAACCCACCCGCCGTCGCCAGGACTCCGCCGTTCGCCGGCCCCGCGTGCTCGACACGCCAGACCTCCCGCTGCGCCACGGGATCCCACGCAATCAAACGCCCCTTTACGAGCGGCCGCAGACTGCGGCGCTCATCCATGTCATCGGGGAGCGCGCCCGCTGCCATGTCGACGCCGAGATTCCAGGTACCCGGCCGGTATTGAAACTGCTCATCGGCGGAATAGGTGAATGGAATTTCCATGACCGGAATGTAGACCCAGTGAGTCTGCCGGCTATAGGCCATCGGATACCAGTTGTGAGCCGCAAAGGCGGACGGCAACATCACAAATGGCTTACCCTGCGGATAGCGCGCCGCCGGCACTTCAATGGGCCGGCCCGTCTTCATGTCCACGCGCTCGGCCCAACGCACTGCGACGAAGTTCTTGGCCGAAAGCAACTCACCGGTCACTCGATCCAGAACGTAGAAGAATCCGTTCTTGGGCGCCTGCATCAACACCTTGCGAACCCGGCCCTGCAATTTCAGATCGGCCAGGATCATCTGTTGAGTTGCGGTGAAATCCCAGGTATCTCCCGGTGTGGTTTGATAGTGCCACACATACTCGCCGGTATCGGCATCCACCGCCACGATGGACGACAGAAACAGGTTGTCACCGCCGCCCGGAGAGCGGATCGCCTGGCGCCACGGACTGCCGTTGCCGACTCCGATATACAACAGATTCGTGCCGGGGTCATATGTCATCGAATCCCAGACAGTACCGCCGCCGCCGTACGTCCACCATTTGCCGTGCCAGGTCGGAGCCGCGAGCTGCATCGCACGACTGGTTTCGCCATCGGCCGGGTTGCCGGGTACGGTATAGAACCGCCATTCCTGCCGCCCCGTTCGGGCGTCGTAGGCCGTGACGTAACCGCGAACTCCATACTCCGCGCCCCCATTGCCGATGAACACCTTGCCTTTTGCTACTCGCGGTGCACCGGTAATCGTGTAGGGTTTGGCAGGGTCGGTGGTCTGTACCGACCAGACGAGGTGGCCGGTGCGCCGCTCGAGTGCGATCAGCCGGCCATCCAACGTTCCGAAGTAGAGCTTGTCCTCCCAGAGCGCCACTCCTCTGTTGACAACATCGCAACAGGCACGAAAGGCGGTCGCGCCCGGCACTTTCGGATCGTACTTCCACAGCTCACGGCCGCTGCGCGCATCGAGCGCCACCACCTTGCTCCAGGAGGTCGAAAAATATAGCGCGCCATCGGCCATCAGCGGTGTTGCTTGTTGACCTCGCAGCACGTCGAGATCGTACGACCAGGCGAGCCCGAGTCGGGACACGTTTGCCGTGGTGACCTGGTTGAGCGGGCTGAACCGATCGTCTGTCCAGGTTCGGCCATGGACCAGCCAGGAGCCGGGCTCATCACGGTCTGCCGACTGGATTCGCGCGGCAGTGACGGACCTGATCGATGCGGCGCTGCCGCCCGGTACAACTTTCGCGGTCTCGGCCTGGCATGCATACGCACAAACAACCAGCAGGAGCGACAGGCGATTGGGCATACGGAACCTCGCGGAAACTGCCTACAGCATAGCGAATCGAAGCGGCGCCTATGCGGGATGGGGGCGCGCAACTGCTGCTGGAAGACAAAAGACTGCCGATTCGAAATATACTGGGTGGGGCCACAGCCGCGGAGCGCGCCGATTTCAAACGAAAACACACAGATCCACGCCGGCCTCGCCACGCCCACGGGTTGGGTGGAGAGGTCATTTCCCAGTGCGCCCAATACGGTCGAGGTAAACCCTCTCACCCTGGGCAGCGGCCACCGGGCGTCCTTACCCATGCGCCGCTTCGAGGTCCTGCAGCCCTACGGCTCGGGCTTTCGCGAATTCGCAATTCCGGCGGACAACCTGCACCTGATGCTGGCCGACTTTGCCTATGAGAGCTCGGTCGTGGGCAAGGCTGACGGCCACGACTTCCTCAAATTTCACTTCAAACTGTCGGGACACAACCTGGTGAGGTTTGGCGCGCGCCAGAACTTCCTGCTGCAGTCCGGCACGAGCGTCATCGCCTACCACCCGCGCGGCCTGATCAAGGACGATTGCCACACCGCCCACGCGCGCGAATGTTCGCTCACCCTGAGTTGCGCGCCGCAGACCGTGCTCGATCTCATGCAGGTGCAGGCGGAGGACCTGCCGGCACCGCTGTCACGCTATTTCACGGCTAACTCGCCCGATTTCTTCTGTCATTCATTGCCCCTGACTGCAGAGATGGTGAATACCATCCAGGCCATCATCAAACCGCGATATGACGGACACTTGCGCCGGTTGCACATGGAGGCGCGCTCGCTCGATCTCATCTGCCTGATGCTCGACACGTTGCTCGAAACGAATAAGCAGCAGATCCCGGCACACAAGTTGCGGGCAAGCGACGTCGAGGCGCTGCATGCCGTACGCGCATTCCTGGACATTCACTATGCCGCACCACCGTCAATTCCAGCGTTGGCGCGACGCTTCGGCCTCAACCGGACCAAGCTCACCGAGGGCTTCCGGCTGATTTTCGGCGAAACCGTTTTCAACTACGTACAACGCGTGCGCATGCTCAAAGCCAAGGAGTTGCTGCTGCACACAGATCTGCCGATTTCCATCGTGGCGGAAAAGGTGGGATACGAACGGCAGACCAGTTTCGCGACGGCGTTTCGCCAGCATTGCGGATTCTCGCCCCGGAGTATGAAAAAGCTGCAACGACACTCCGCCATTCCATCTGGACCGGTTACCTCTACCCGGCCAGACCCACAATCGCCTGATGAATGACATCGCATGCGCGAGCCTGCACTGCCTGTCGCCAGGCATCGTCCCGCGGACAGAAGAAATCCTGTAAAGACGCTCGGATAACCTCCCACTGGGGTGACTTGGGCCTGCCCTGGCGCTGCAGCCAACAATCGCGGATCTGCAGCTCCAGGAAAGACTGCAGCGCGAACGTACCAAACTCCACAGTCACCGCGTTCACGCGCGCACCGGCCAGGATCACCTGTGCTGCCGTGCCGATATCTCCCTGTATGTCGTAAGGCATTGCGCGCTCCTCTTCCTTCAACCCGACCACCGGGCCCGCAAACCAGCTCCGCGTCCGCGCGAGCGCGCTACCTCCCGACAGTTCCGTACTGAGAAGAGTTCCGTGACCGAACGGACCGAGGCCGGTGTGAAAGTCAATAAATGCAACTTCCCGAGCCTTGGAGGCGTAGCGGTTCAGTATTGAACGAAATGTATGGTTGGACCATGTGGGCGCCGCACCTCCAAAACCTATGCCCTGGGGTTCAACGTATTGCCCTGCAAAGGCTGCGTGCGCAAGTGCGTCCTCCCCGCATGCTTTGCGAAATTCGGCTATTTGTTGGAGCGACTCAGCCCACACGGCGCCCTCTATATCCGACGGCGTAAGTGCGTCACGAAGGCGGTCGTATTGTGGATTCAGCGGCAGTTGCATGGAGAAGTCCACGAAGTTGCGATTGAGATCCACATTGCCTTCCGTCTGGCGCCGCCGCCACGCGGTTCCCCACGGATTGATCAGGTGGATGAGGACGACACTGATGCCGTCTGGAAGGACCTCATTGCCGTGAACTAGCCACGCGAGCAGGCACGCCGAACCAGCGAGGCCCTCAACGCCGTGAGTGCCGGAATTGAGAACAACAACACGGGGCGAATCAGGGGGACCGACCCGGGCCACTCGCGTTGCAAGCCTCTCGCCATCGGGACCCCGCTCATAGTGAGGAAACTCCCGCCACTCGATTCGCCGCCGCCGACAAACCTGCTCGAATTGTTCGACCGCCTGACAGAAAGACTCTGCGAACAGGCTGGCCGCGCCGACCAGCGCACAACTCATGCGTGAATCTGTACGGCCTTCAGAGCCGTGTAGGTTTGCAGCCCTTCCATGCCACTCTCCACACCGAATCCGGATTGCTTGTGAGGCTCGAGCGGCATCGCACCGAACATTGCGCCTGGCGAAGGATTGCTCACGGTGTTGATAGCGATTTCGCCAGCCCGCAGCCCGGCGATCATCTTTTGCGTCACTTCGGCGCTGCGCGTCCAGACAGTCGCGGAAAGTCCGTAGCTGGTCGCATTTGCCAGGGCGATGGCTTCAGCAACCGTCTTGAAAGTCATGACAGACAGCACCGGACCAAATATCTCCTCGCGCGCAATCTTCATATCCGCACGCACATTCTCGAACACTGTGGGTTCGACGAAATAGCCACCCGAGTCCTCGCGTACCCGTCGCCCCCCAACCACCAAAGAGGCGCCGTCCTGCGTGCCTGAGTGAATGTATCCCAACACCTTGTCCATTTGCGGCCGGCTCACGATGGCCCCGAACGCGGTGGCACCATCGAGCGGATCTCCGGCACGGACGCGAATCGCACGATCGGCAATTCGCTTGACGAGCTCGCGGCTGACAGACTCCGCGACAATCAGCCGCGTCCCCGCGGTGCATACCTGCCCTTGATTCCAGAACATTCGGCCCATGACACCGTCGGCAACCGCATCCAGATCAGGACAGTCCTCGCAGACTATATTGGCCGACTTGCCGCCGCACTCCAGCAGCAGTCGCTTCATATTGGACGCCGCGGCCTCCATGATCTTCTTTCCAGTAGCACTCGAGCCCGTGAAGGTAAGCAGATCCACATCCGGATGACTCGCCAGCCGCGCCCCTACAGTCCTGCCAAGCCCCGGCAGAACGTTGAAAACACCCGGCGGAATTCCCGCCTCAACCGCCAGTTCCGCAAGTCGCAGGGCTGAAGACGAAGACAGTTCGGACGGCTTCAGTACAATCGTGTTGCCCATCGCGAGCGCGGGCGCCATTTTCTGAATCGCGAGCACCAGTGGAAAGTTCCAACCTACAATTGCGCCGACAACGCCCCGCGGGCTGCGCACGGTGATGGCAAGGGTTCGCGAATCAGCGGGGGTCACGGTGCCCAGAATCTTGTCAGTTGCCGAGGCGCAGTAACGCAGCACGCCCAAGGACAACGGCAGATCGATTGAAATTGCATCTCGAACCGGCTTGCCGACTTCCAATACATCCAGTATCGCCAGCTCTTCGGCATTGGCCTCAACCAGGTCCGCCAGCCGCAACAGTGCCGCCTGCCGCACCGTCGCTGACTGATGACCCCACCTCCCATCGTCGAATGCAAGGCGCGCGCTGGCCACCGCCGAATCGACATCCTCCGCGGATCCAACCGGAAACTCCGCGAGAACGCGCCCGTCGATAGGACTTTCCTTCGAATACAGCTCAGCTCCGCCCGTGTCGCGGAAGCTTCCATCAATGAACGCGCGGTGGTGACATTTAGCTGCCTGGGCCCGCTGCGCCCAGTATTCCCGGGTTCGATTTTCCATCTTCAGAACTTCCTGCTTGCCTGCATGCCGATTTCCCGCGGCCGGGTCCGGAAAACCACGTCACCGAAAATGTCATTTTGCGCTCCGGTATCACCCAACCGGTCAAACAGGTTGTTCACGAACAACTGCACCTGCCACGCGTCCATCGAATCGTTGAGGCCGACACGCAGATTGGTGAGCGCGTAGGCACCGAGCTGGCGGTTCTCGGGCAGGCCACCGAACATCTGCTGCGAGAAGTAGGAATCGTACGCCCCGATGTAGTTCGCTTCAGCGCGCACGTAAGACTCGAGATGGGACGACAGGCTGAAGTTGTATTCCACCGATCCACCGACCGTGAAGGCAGGAACGCCGAGCAGCCGGTCGCCCGCAACCGCACCTGTCGTCGGACTGGCGGAAAGCAGGTGCGCATCCGTGTATGCGCCATTCAGACCCATGAGGAGCCCGTGACTCAACTGCGTCTCGAGGGAGCCCTCGAAGCCCCTGATCCGCGCTTTTGAGGCCGTATCAAACACCGTGAAGCCACAGGTCAGCGGATTGCGCAGTTGAATGTCCGACCAGTTCTCCTGGTAGGCGGCGGCAGTCAACTGGGCCCTGCGGCCTGGAGTCTGCGCCTTCACGCCCGCCTCGTAGCTCCAGATGGAGTCTGACTTGAACCCGGCCACGGCATTGGGGTTGTATCCCAGAACCGAGAAGTCCTGCAGGCACTGTGCATTGGTGGACACCGGCTGGTTGAAGCCCCCGGGGCGAAAGCCCTTCGCAGCAGTGGCATACAAGAGCAGGTCCTGGGTCGCCTTCAAGGAGAGCGTCGCCTTGGGATTGAAGCCATGCTCGCTGAGTTGGGACTGGCGGAAAGCGGCGTCCGGTGTCACGAAGATGGCCTGCGGGTTGGCATCGAACAGGAAATGCTGTCGGATGTCGAACTGCCGCCCGCCGACGGTGAGATCGATCCGGTCGGTGAGGGAATAGGTCGCCTCGCCGAATACGGCAATCTGCCGCAGGTCCTGGTCCACCGTCGCCAGGTAGAAGTTCCAGTCAGTGATGCCCAGAGTCGGGGAGACGACCGGCCCTTTGCCAGCCAGGGCCGCTGGAACGCCGTTGGCGTCCAGGAAGTCGGCCAATCCAGGCCAGGCACCGTCCTGGGTAAAGCGCTTGGTGAGCTTGGAGAAGTAGGCACCCACCACATACTTCAAGCGACCCGTGTTATCGGATGCGAAACGCAACTCCTGGGCAAACTCGTGATAGTTGTTTCGGTTGTGCAGCCCAACCGGGGGTGCCGGATCCGGCGCACTCGAAACCAGAGCGATGTAACCCTGGCCCAGCGGTGTGAGATCGCGTACGGCCAGATCGCGGCGCTGCAGATAGGAAGTGGAGGAAGTCAGGGTAGCCGAGCCCAGCTTCAGGTCGACTACGCCGTTGACAATATCCAACTTACTCGTGCTGCGCGGCTCCACGAGATAGTTCGAAGTCAGTTCCTGATCACGCGGCGTAGAGTTCAGTCCATTGACATCGACATTGCGATGAATGTATTTCAAGGAGACCTGCAGGGCCGCGGATGGCTTGTACAGCAGCGTGCTACGCACGAGCCAGCTCGAATCGTCGTTGTAATCGCTTTTGTTCAGTGTGGATGAAACATTGTCGATGTAGCCACCGTCCTTGCGGTACGTCCCGACAACCCTGAGTGCCAGCTGATTGTTGACGAGCGGGACATTCAGCATCCCGTCACCGCTGTAGGAAGGGTCGCCTGACTTTGTGGATGAGACACGGCCCTGGACTTCACCCTCATAGCCATCGAGCCGGGGCTGCTTGGTGATGAAGCGGATCGTGCCGCCCATGGATCCAGCTCCGTAGAGCGTACCCTGCGGACCCTTGAGCACCTCGATCCGCTCTACGTCGAATAGGTTGAAATCCGGGGAAGTGTTGTTCTCGTTGTTGGTGCCGCCCGGGTTGGTCACATTGACATCGTCGATGTACACGCCGACGGTTTCCTGCGGCTCCGACTCCGATGAGCCCGAGACACCGCGGATCTTGACCTTTTTCTGATTGGGGCCGGTGTCGAAGACGGCAAGCCCGGGCAGCGACTGGCTGTAATCCTGGATGCTCTGTGCTGCGCTACGCTGCAGATCCTTGGCCGACAAGGCCGAGATGCTGGCCGCCACATCCTGTAACGACTGCTCACCGCGCTTATTGGCCGTCACGACGATCTCGTCGAGTCCAGGCTGTGGCGCCTCCTGTGCCCCAGCGGTTCCGGTGAGCCAGGCAACGGTTGCGGATATCCCGAGGCAAGAGCGAGTCTTGCGGCGGCGGCTGGTCATTACGGTCCCCCGACTCTGTGTATTGGTGTAGGGGAAAAGTAGCCTCCTGGCAGGCTGCTGTTTTCGGCTATCGGCAGGGATTTCTTCGCTCGCGACAGGAAAGCCGGCCGCTACACGCGCCGAGGCGGCCGCCTGGGTGGCACGGCTGCCCACCCCGAAGGGCTACTGGTACTTCCTTCTGCACGCGAGATGGCCCTATTGGAGCATCATGGCTCGCGCTATAACCGCTGCGCCAGTTTCCCGCAATCTGTTGCACTCATGCGATCGGAAGGGGCGCCATGCGTAAAATTTGGGCGACGGTTCTCGGTGGCGCGACCGCCGGGCTGCTCGACATTCTCTCGGCTTATGCGTCCCTGGCGCCGCGCGGCATCAGCCCGCTCCAGATCAATCAATTCATCGCGGGCGCAGTAATCGGACCCAGCGCGGCATCCGCAGGTGGCTCGACGACCGCCCTGCTCGGCCTGGGTGTGCACTTCTCGTTGACCACGCTGATGGCTGGAATCTTTGTAGCCGTCTCGCAAAGGCTTCCCACACTCCTGCGCTACCCGTGGTATTCGGGCCTGACCTACGGTGCGCTCATTTACTTTGTCATGAACTACGTCGCGGTACCGCTTACTGCGGTCCAGGGTTGGAAACTACCGCACGGTTGGGCCATCGTTGCCGGCCTTTTGGCGCATTGCTTCTACGTTGGAACTCCAATCGCTTTCATTGCCCGTGCATTTCTTGGCGAACAATCCGCTTCGCGGCCACTGGAATAACCGGACGCGCCGCGCCGCCCGCTACGCACGCCGGCCCTTTCGACCCGCTACTGGCGCGCCACGCCGCTCGCGTTTTCCGCGCGCAATCTCCGTCGCCAGCGCGTCCAACTTCGGCTCCCAGAAGGCACTGAATTGCTCGACCCACTTGTTAACCGCCTGGAAGCCGACACCATCCACCGAGTACAACCGCCTTTGAGCATCTGCACGCACCCGTGCAAAGCCGCTCTCCCGCAGCACTTTGAGGTGCTGTGACACCGCCGCCTGCGTGATTCCGAACTCAGCCCCTATTACCTTTACCACGTCCCCCGAAGCCATCTCCTCTCGACAGAGCAACTCGAGGATGCGTCGACGCACCTGATCCGATAAGACATCGAAGGCCTGCATCAGCTACCCGTCCCGGGATGTGCAATGTCCGGTGGCATCTCGCCGCGATAGAAAGCGATCGTCCTGTCCGACCGCTCTTTGGCTGAAGTCGGATCCGCTCCGCTCGCAACATGCGCCGCCCGCCAGGACTCACCACTCTGGCTCATGAACTCCTTGCCGCTGTCGGAACCCATCCAAGCCTCGGCCGACGCATGATCAACCGACGCCTCGGTTGCCAAGTGCTGCTCAAGGCCCATGACAGCCAGATCCCAGCCAATACCCACCGCGCCCGGGCCAAACTTCTTCCAGTGATCATCGAGCATGGCCGTGTGTTCCAACGTGAGCCGCGCCTTGTCGCGCTCGGGTGCAACCTTGACCTCGATCCAGCTGACACCACCTCCAAACTCCCAAGTCGCGGCAAATTGACTCGGTGGTGTGCAAGCCGTGATCGTCCCGCCCGCATTCCCCCTCAGCTGGTATTTTCCGCCCAGCTTCAACTCCCCCTCGATGGGCAGGAACCAGCGCGGAATGCGCTTGGGGTTTGTCAGCGAGTCCCACAGATCTTCGGCGTCGGTATCGTATAGGCGCGTCAGCGTCACCGTGCTGGCTGGTTTTCCGTCCTTCTCGAAATTACGCACCGTGCGTGTGACCGCCCCCAGGACGCTGCCAATGTCTATTTCCATGCCTGCCCCTCGCCCCGAATTCGTGGATACCAGTTTCTCCTTATATATTTTTTTACTTATATACGTCAATACTTATATTAGAAAGCGGCGGACGCCCTGCACTGTGAGTACCGATGCACCTGCAAGCAGCATCGCGAGCGAGTTGGGCAGCGGAACGACCGTCAGCGCCACGTCGGCCGTACTCCTTGTCCAGATATCCGGGGACCCGGCGTGCTCCGCTGCCAATAGCGTGTACATACCGATGGGGAGAACACCGGAAGTGTTGACGGAATAATAGGAAAAGCCGTCCTGGTCGCTACCCCCGTAACTCTCACTAATTGAAAAGCCCGACGGCCCGCGAGTATCTTTCCCTTCATGAAGCTAGGCTCCTTGCATTTTTGCGAGATGCGCTCATTCCCCCACAATCGCTATTGCGAACCAGCGGCGTGACGAGGATATGAACGATCGATTGCACTACACAGTGGGTCCAGCTCGTGCCAATCGTTGGTCATCCAGCGACTCGGTGGAGCTCGTGCCGCCGGCAATCGAGGTTTCTCCTGTCCAGGAGCCGACACTGCTCTGACTTCTCTGCAGGGCAACATGTCCTCCGGCCGATGGCCGCCAGCCCCTGGGCAACCCTTACCAACGCACACCAGTTACCTACGCGTGTTGTTTTCCCTCGAGCCCCCAAAGACGCCAAGCTCGCCGCCCCTTACAAGGTGCTGTAGACTAGACCCCACTAAGAACTATAAGAGATTGGCGCAAGGATCAGCCATGAACGTAAAGCATCTCCTGCTGTTGTCGACGATTGCGATCGCCTTCTCGGGGACTGCGCATTCGCAAATAGTACGACCTGGCGTGGGTCCCTCAAATCCAAATCGTCTGAACCAGGATTTGGAGGCGCGACAGCAAATCCTACTTATGGATGAGCGACGCCGGGCCGAGGAACAGCGGCAACGCGATGCGCAGGGCGGGCACGGGGGGAATCCCGCTCGCGACCAGGCGATCCAGGCCCAGGTCGCCAAGTTCCTGGAGGCGATCAAAAGCCGCAAGCGCCGGTTTGCCGATTTCGATCAAGTGGTGACTCGCGGTAAGGCACCCGTGACGCCGGCTATGCTTGGGCTGATGGCTGAAAGTCACTACGCGGCCGACATCGCCTACTATCTGGGCAAGCACCCGGAGCAATCCCTGGCGATCGCACAAATGCAGCCGGCGGAGGCCCGCTCAGCCGTGCAACAAATCGAATCGAGGATCGCTGCCGACAACGCTGGTCGGAAATAGGATCGCGACGACTCTCGGCCTCTCGTGGCGATCGGAGAGAGTTAGTGAGGGTTAGCCAGAGCGATCCTGGCCTGGATCAGGTACAGGAGGATGCTCAGGCCGATAAGCGTCGCCAAGCCGATGATCTCCTGACGCGAACCCAAAGCGATCAGCGCCAGCATGCTGCTGATGCCGATGACAGTCGCAGCACCAAGGAAGCGGAAATTGAGAGGCGCTCCCGACAGCGCGACACCTCGGCGAGCAAGCATCCACGATGCTGCGCAACCCGCAATGTACAGTGCGGCGATGGCCAGTGTTGAGAGCACAACCAGCTCGGCGAAGGTTCCCGTCAGCGCCAGTACGATGGCAATTGTGGAATAGCACAGAATTGCCACATAGGGAGCATGGCTGCGGGGGTGGAGCCGTCCGAGGACGCGCGGCAGCAAGCCATCCCGCGCGAACGCAAATAGCTGTCGCGGACTGCCGAGAATGTCGCTGCCCAGCCAACCGAACATCGATAGCGCCGTACCCGCGAGCATCACTGCGCGCAGCGCCGGATGGATGTGCGCCATAGCATCGGCCAATGGCGCCTTCGAAGTCGCCAGCGACGGGCCGAGGATGCCCTGTGCGACCACCTGAATGGCCACATACAGAATCGTGGTTGATAACACTGCTATGGCCAGCGCGCGGGGAATGGTGCGATTGGGTTGCACCACCTCACCGCTTGCGCAGAGAGATGTCTCCATACCAACAAGTGCAAACACGGCAAGAATCAGTGCGCGACCGAATCCCTGAGCATCCGGCTGCACCGTCAGTACAAAGTTCGAGCCATGGATTGCACTCGCGCCGACGAGGATAAAGATTGCCAGCGGAGCTAATTTGAGAGTAGTGGTCGCGCTGATGAGTCGTGCGCCGCGTGCGACTCCGCCGATGTTGACTAACGCGATACCGCCGATGACGCCAATGATGACCGTAGCACGTACAGGTCCCGTGAGGGATGGCGGAAACAAAGTCGCTGCCACGTCGGCCAGAGCGGCGGCCACGGCGCCGCAAGCGAGCGCGCAACAAACCCAGAGCAGCGTCCCGGAGACATAGCCTGCCAGGGGCCCAAAGGCAGCTTCAATAACACCGTAGACTCCACCACTGGTGGGCACCCGGCTGCCTCCCTCGGCAAAACAAATAGCCACCGCTCCGATCGCGAACCCACAAGCCAGAAACGCAAGAGGCGCATACGGGCCGACGCACGCCGCCAGGGCAGCGGGCACTGCAAATATGCCGGCGCCGACGATCATGCTCACAATGCTGGCTGCGAAGGCCCAAGGCCCTACTGCGCGGACCAATCCGGTATCACGTTGGTTTTCTCGCACGAACGGAACGATAACATGCATCTGCCGGTTGGCCTAGCAGACCCGCTAACAACTTGAAACCTGCTCGCCGACGTTGGGACTTCCGGATTCCGGCGTACGCGGCGGCGCCATCATGCCCATGAGACCGAGAAGGGCGGTGATCACGAAAAAAACACTCAGAGCGAACGGCTCCCATCTCTTCAGACCCACCAACCCGAGCGTTAAGTTGAGCGACACGAACGCAACGCAGGCGATGCACGAGTAGACACAGGACTTCACTACCAGACCGATCGTGCGCACGCGATCCGCATGCGTCTCAAACGGTTTCGTCTTTTTGCCGTACAGCACCCCGTACACTATGAATGCCTGCACTGCGTATGCCAGCGTGACGGCGCCGATGTAGACGAGCCCGACACCCCCCCCATAACGGCTGCTGTCGGATATAAATCACGAACGCGGCGAACAGGAAATAACTCAAGACGGCAAGGAAAACGATGAACGGCGAAACGAAAGCGAAAAGTCCGCGGCGTTGCAGGATGGCCTTGCGCTTCCTCTCCCGCAACGAGCGCTTGTGCGCCTGGTTGAATCTGACTCCGAGCCAGACAACGAGACAAAGCGGCAACAACATCTGCACCAAGAAATACATGCACACGAGAACTTCCACAGGACCGTCATGCCAGTCCGGGCGCCACATGTAGCTGAACAGCCAGCCCAACAGCAACAAGCCGAGCACTGCGATAACCGTATTCAGCGCACGGTATTGAGTCAGAAAGCGCTCTTGAGCAAGACTGAGGTCGATACCCGGGTACAGCAGCGCCAGGCGTTCGGCGGAGATGCTCGCCGCCTGCAGTCGCAAGTACCTGATGAACCAGGCCGGATACAGGACTGACCCTGCCAGTATCTGTGTCGTGAATATTGCAAGGAACGCATAGACCTCGATCATGATCGCACCTCACTTTGCCGGCGGCGGCCGGCTGATGGCGCTGGCGAACGCATTGCGGATCTCAGAATCGGTTACACCTGCCTCGCGCAACTCGGCGATCGTTTCGCCGAGCTTGCGCTGCGTCCATTCCTGCAGATTGAACTTGCAGTTGGCTTTGGCCTTCGGGTGGACATAGGTACCGCGGTAGCCCTTGGCCTCAATGATCGAGTCCCGTTCCAGCAGCTTGTAAGCCTTCGCCACAGTCTTGCTGTTGAGCTCGAGATCGTTGGCGAGCTGGCGGATCGAGGGCAGCGCATCACCCGGCTTCAGAACGCCAGCCGTGACTGCGGCCTTGATCTGCTCGATGAGCTGCACGAACTGAGGCACGGGGTTGTCGATGTCGATGGTGACTTCCATCGGCGGCGTCACTCCTATGTACCACTTGTCCCAATGGTACAACTGGTCAATCAGAAACGCAACCTGAGGCCACGTCACACCTCGAAGTGCGTAAGAATCCGGCACAATATCGCGTGGTGAGAACATCCCGGACACAGACATCAACTGCTTCGCCCAGCCGTTCCCTCCGCCTGTGCTGGGTCGGTTTCACAACCTTCGTCATCCGCTCGTACGCGGATGTCGTCCGTTATTTTCTCATGACAATCGCACCGTCAGTCGTTTCGACGGCGTTGTATCTAATCGTTTTTGGCATGCTTGTTGGCCAGCGCGTTGGCAGCGTAGGCGGCTTCACCTATAAGCAATACATTGCACCCGGGCTCATCGTGATGCCGATCATTGCAGCTTCCTACAGCCATGCTGCTCTATCGTTTTTCATCGCAAAGCTACACAAGATACTCGACGAGCACCTGATTTCCCCGCTGCCAAGCTGGATGATCGTGGTCAGTTATGTGGCTGGTGCGGCAATTCGAGGAATCCTGGTGGGCGTGTCAGTAGCAATCGTCGTTCTGCCCTTTGCGCATACGTATGTTCAGCATCCTGCGCTGATGGCAGCGACGATGCTGCTGACTTCGCTGCTATTTTCACTCGCTGGTTTTATCAATGGGGTATTCGTCAGAACATTTGACCAAGCGAACTGGGTCCCTTTATTCGTCCTGACACCGCTCACTTATTTTGGCGGCGTTTTCTATTCATTAGCGATTTTACCGACGTGGGCGCAGGATCTGTCGCTCGCCAATCCAATATTCTACGTGGTGAATCTGGCTCGCTATTGCTTGCTCGGTGTATCCGAGGTACATGTCGGCATTGCCGTTTCGATCATGCTGCTCGTAGCAGTCACCATGCTCGCGGTCGCGGCTATGCTCGTGAGGCACGGAGTCGGTATCAGAGAGTGAAAACCCCCTGCCGGCAGTGCAAATGCCCCTGCAAGCAGCATCACAAGCGAGCCGGACAACGGAACAACGTCAACCCACGCTTGCCATACCGGTCAAAGCCATTCCGCGCTAGCGCTGTGGATACGTTAGCGTCGCAGCGACGGTGCGAGCGTCACCCTCTCATTACCTGTCAGTCGGCGCGCCTGCAACTGTCATACATCAGTCCCCGGTGCATGACGCTCCGCACAATTTCGCCCAATTGCATAATCCAATCGTATCGTTATAGTTGTGCAATAACGAAAACAATGTGGATTCGGTCTCCCCCGACTGGGTCCTGAGAATTCCTTTTTTTTCTGACCGGTGCATGACATGGATAGGAGGTCAGCACGTCCATGAACGATCCCACGCCACCGCTGCCTGATCCAGAGCAATTGCAAAAGGTCTTTCAAAAGTGGTGGGCGACAGGCGCCTCCATTGTCGGGACGATCACCTCAGCGCTAAGCGCACTGAAAATCCCATCACCGTGGGCGACTGGGATCGCTGCTGCGCTCGCGGGAATTGGGCTGATTCTTACTATCGTGCTTTATCGCAAGCAGGTGCAAAGGCACCGCGATCAGATACGCAACGAGACGGAGCTGAAATCTGACCAGCAACGCACCGAAGGCGCAGCATTTCGTGGGCTACGCCGCTTTCGCGCTGGCGAGAAATTGCCAGGCGCAGCACGCCGCCGCGTTGCTGCAAGTTTGCTCACGGAAGTCCAACGTCCGTCGTTCGAGCTAGCAATCGTCACGGGAGATAGCGGAGCTGGTAAGAGCTCGCTGCTGGAGTGCGCATTGATCCAAGCTCTCGAAGGCGCCGGTTATGTGGTGGAGTTTATTTCCAACCTTGGTGCTCAGCTGCCACTTGAAAAACTGAACGCACAGGGTAAGGCAGCCGCGCTGGCGACCATATGGAGCGATATTAGGTCACGGGTCGAGGGTCCCGGCAGACCGGTCATTTTGATTTTGGACCAATTTGAGGAATTGCTTTCGCGCTTACCCCTTAACGCGAGAGATGCTCTTGGTGACACGCTGCAGGAAGCTCTCGCTGAGAAGTGGCGCGTCGTTATCGGCTTGAGGAAAGAGTTTCTGGCTGAACTCAAGGAGGTCGCCGCTAGGCTGGGGCGTCCACTCTCCTTGCAGGATGTGTTTATCCTGAGGAACTTCGACGTTCCCGAGGCGGCAGAGGTCATTCGCGAATGCGCGGCGAGAGATCGAATCGCTCTCGACGACGAACTGCCCGACTTGATCGCGAATGACCTCGCGGTTGATGGGACGGTACGCCCTCCCGACCTGCAAATAGTGTGCGAGGCATTACAGGGCGAGATGACCGTCGATCGATACCGTCGCGAGCGTCGCGCTGCAGGACTACGATCTCGGTTCATCAAAGATACCGCGGATCTCACTGGGGATGCCGTCCTTGCACGAGCTGTTCTGAGAGAGCTCTGCGACATACCCAACAACAAGAAGCGGCCCGACCCCGTCAGTGCGGAAGCTATCGCCGCAAAGGTTCGCATGGGCGCGCCCGGAGATCGAGCTACGGTGATCTCGGTTGGAGGTGTATTGGAAAGCCTACGCCAGTCATATGTCGTAGTGCGCGTGCGAGACGAGGTGTCTGAACTGTGGTCGCTTATCCACGACTACATGGTTGAGCCGATCAAGATCGCAACCGAAGAGCAAGTTACGCGAACCGAAGCCGCAGCGGCGGAACTGGATTACTTCCTGAGTCGAGCGGCGTCTGGAAACATCAAGACCATTCCTTTGCCACGACTCAAGGAAATCAAAGGCCACGCACCACCGGCTCAGCTGTCACAATACACGGCCCGCCGCCTGATCCGCCGCAGTATGATTATAGGCTACGGTAAACCGACAGCGCTTGTATTGACTATCGCCGTGACTTCGGTCCTGTCGGTCATTCTGTTAGCGGCCGATTGGAATGTTTGGCGGCCATACGGGATGCCCCTCAGTCATTGGGAGGCAACGGGGCGCCGAGACCGCACCTGGATTCATGGTGAATTGCTAAATGACGGGTCCTCGCGAATCCTGGTAACTGGTGATGGCTTCAGCGAAATTAATTCCCGAGTGGCAATTTGGGACACTAACTCAGGCGAGCGAATCGGCACGCGTTCTGGGTCAATCAGCGTTAACAAAGGAGCGATCTGGTCCTATGACAAAAACACCGGACATCTTTCAAGACTAATTGTCGCTCCTGGTAACGTCCTTAGCGAGGATTGGGTTCGCGTCGTGCCAGCTCTCAATCGACCCCCTGGAGCGCTCGCCGTTATTGAGGTAATTGGAGAACCGCCAAGGACGGTGGTGTTTCAGGGCGACTCTTCAGGATTTAGAAATATATGGAGAGCTACACTGGACGTCAAATCCAACACGTGGACCACCCTGAGCGAGCAGGCTTTGCACCCGACTGACGAAGCTGCGTCGGGCTCGCAGTGGTACTATTCCGATAGCTCGAAGCTATTTGCTGTCCTTTTGAGGACAGGAAAGCGGACCCGTCTGACAGTCTATTCGCGAGATTTTACTCAAACGGTCTTGGAAGAACAGTTTGATACCGCGTCCGTCTCCATGCTTGGACTGCTGGAATCTGCGGACACCGATTATGTGTCCGTCGCTATAGACCAACACATAGAGACCATTCCGATTCGCAAGCGATCCCGGAATGGAGGAACGGCATCTGTAGAATTCGAACCACTGGCTCACCTCACAGCCGATTTGCCGCGTGAACTAAAGTGGAATTACGGCTTTAATACTGCAAGCAACGTATTCAGCGCTGCACAAGAATACCTGCTCGTGGACTCACAGCAGACCGGCAGCGTCCTCTGGCCGTTTGACCCCGTTGCCTCAACCTTTGGCGACCCAATAATTTCGTCCGCGCCAGTGCCCGCGTTTCACCAACACGACACCCTGTCCTGGAGTCCAAAAGGAAAGAAAGGCACGATGATCTGGCCCGCGAACAGCACCGCCCCTTCTTGGGCGCCCCACCTTGAAGTTCAGTCAACGGACCGCCTCACCCTGAGCAGCACGCATACGCGGATTTTGCTGGTGCATGATGATAGTACCGCGGAACTATGGGCGGTGGATCTGCAGGCGAACACAGATCACCTTCTCACTACAATAGACATCAGCAATCCGAGCCGCGTCGAAATGAGCGAAGATGGGCGACTGGTGATTGCTCGGCAAGAAGGCGGCATACTCCACGGCTGGAGCTTGGAGGGGAAGTATCTCGGAACCTTGGGATCCATCGGGAGCGATGTAATTTGGCTGACGTACGAGCCAACGTGCGAGCGCATATTCCTTTGGACTGGGGAAGGGCAACGACTCCAGTGGCGTCTGGGCACCGCCTTTCCTTTCCAACGCTTCCGACCCGTTCGAGCCTGTCCCGCAGATCGAGGCACGCGATGACCATGCCCCAACGGCACCCGCACACATCAATCCCGAGGCCCCGGCAGCGGCCGCGTCACCGCGACACCCGGATGCGCAGCCAACCAATCCATCCTGGCCGCATGAACCGTCTCCACCCCAATCACATCCCCCAACACCAGATACCGCTCATTCCGACCCGACCAAGCCGGCCAACTCACCTGTCGGACATCCGGCGATCCCGTCTGCGCTAACGCAATCAAAGATTGCAACATGGCGTCCGACAGCCGCCGATCCACCTCAGTCCAATGGCGCGTCTGCCGGAAAACGTTGAAGGCGTCGAACGTACCCAACCAGTACGGCACATCCGCGGTGTGATAGGCGCCAACCGTCTGAGGATTCTGGTCAGCAATCGTGATGTTGGGAACATACGGATGCTTGCGCGTGAACAAACTGATGTACGTAGGCGACCGGTTAAACTGAGCTTGATTCATCGCGCAGACCCGGGAAGCCTTCAACATTCCGCTCTCGCGCGCCGCGACATGGGCGGCACCCGGAACATCGGCATCCTTTTTGACCGGGAAGAATCGCAAAAACGCTTCGGCGTCGGTGCCGTATATCTGGCGCGCGACGTCTTCGTATTCCCTGACCGTCTTCGCCCGCGTCAACGGGCTCATTACGGCATCGAGGTCATCGCCATTCGAGTTGACCATGATCGGCACATCGTTGACCTGATGCGCCGCCAACAGCGCATCCTTCTCTCCGGTTGTAAAATAGCCGTCAATCAGAGGAGGTGTACGGATCCCCTGGACGTTGACACCGACCTGACTCTCCGCCTGCAGGGCAAGTATCCTGTCGGCGGGCGCAAATCGCATCTGCTGCAGGTTGGCCGCGCCCAATCGTTTCTGCAGCTCGAGGCCTGTCTTCTCCGCGGTCGCCAGATCGGGGCCGGCGGTCGTGAAGTTGCAGGCACTCCACATCGCAGCGCCGCGAAACAGACCCCGCGACAACGGGCTGAACACATGCGCTGCGACCGAGCCGGCGCCGAAGGATTGCCCCGTCAGCACCACTTTGGCGGGATCGCCGCCAAAGGCCGCGATATTGTCATGGATCCAACGCAAGGCCGCGTTCTGATCCAGATAGCCGTAGTTGCCGGAGTGGCCGCCCTGCTCCTGAGTCAACTCGGGGTGGGCCATGAACCCCAACGCACCCACGCGGTAGTTGAGACTGACGAACACCGCCCCATGCAATGCCACATTCTCGCCGTCGTAAATCAACATGCCGGACGACCCTATCGTCCCACCACCCCCATACAAAAAAACAATCACGGGCAGCCTGGAATTGGCCGGGACCGGGGCCTGCCCCGCAGGCGCCCCCTGCCCTGCGGCCGCCGGCGGCACCCATACATTCAAATAGAGGCAGTCCTCGCCCGAGGCCTCCTCACCAAAGTAATGGTTGATGTTATGAGGCCGCAGCACTTGGATGCACTCCGCACCCTTGCGGTCAGCGACCCAGACATCGTCCCACTTCAACGGCTCAGGTGGCCGCCAACGGCGATCCTGCGTCGGCGGAGCTGCATATCGAATGCCGAGATAGGCGCGCACACCCGACTTGAGCTGCGTCCCAGCGACACGCCCTGAAGTCGTAACAACCGGGTCACCCGGGACCGGCGTCATAGAGCGCGCGATATGCACATGCGCCATCAGCGCCACCAAAGCAAACGCGCTCAAATACGACTTCATGGCGGTAGTACCGTTAGTGTCCGATGCGCAATCCGATCAGCCTGATACGACCCCAGCCACAACTCATTTCCAACAATCACCGCGGCCGAGACGCCGTTGAATGCGGGATTGGGTTCCGAGTAGGCAATCAGCCGAAATGTCAGGGTCGCAGGATCCAGTTGTGCGACTGAATAGCCACGATGACAGCGCATGTCGTCGGCTTTTCCATTAATGATTTTGCGTGTGCCGCCGCAGGCGGGCTCATCCAATTGCATGCCGGCGGCAAGCAATCGGCCGTTGTCCCAATGAATGTTGTCGGGCATGAATCCGGGGGCCACCGCCTGCCCGACCACCTTGCCGGGATGGGCCCGGGAAAAGCTCACGACGGCGTGCCACCCAAAGGCGACAACATAGAATCCCTTGTCATCGGCCCACGTCTCCAGTCCGTTGTTGCCGGGCAGTTGGGTGCCGGGGATGGACTTGAAGCCGCGCGACCCCGGCTTCCACTCGAGCACTTCGCCGGTCTTCCGACCCTGGACGAAGTCAGTAATCGAGGTTCCCGGCCGGGTGAGGACAGTCGCAAGAATCGTCCCATCACGGTAGGCCGCCACACTGTTCGCGGCCATTCCGTCCGGCATCAGAACGCAGCCATTCCACACCAGGCGCGGCTCCGGCGCGCCCGCAACATCCACTGAAAAGACTTCAACACTCTCCCGCCCCCCATGATTCACCACATACAGTGTGTAATCACCGTCCTCGCGAGCCTTTAAACTGATCCCATGGGCGTTGAACAAACCAGCATCAGGCGGTTCCGCACAATCAGAAAACAACCCAGCGTTACGATCAACCTGTTCGCCCGCCCCCGTATACCACCGACGAAGCGTATCCGTTCGCGTGTCAACGAGCTTGAGACCCGCCCCGTCAGCAAACCCACTCGCGATCAGCCACGGAGTCTCCGGAATTTGTGCCAAGTCCTCCGGATGATCCGCCGCACACACGAAGCGCAGTTCGCCAGACGGCGCGCACAGAGCCGCAACCGCGCAAGCCATCGCCAATCGAAGCATGCTACCTACAGCGTCCTACCCACAGCGCAAAACTACAGAGTCAAATGAACACCGACATAATAGGCGCGGCCTACCACATCAAAAACACTGGGGTCAGTGCTCGTCTGCGAGCTCGAAACCAGAACGGGCCCACGGTTACCCAGATTCGTGATACCCGCCCTTACCTGCCATTCCTTGTTGATCTCATATGAGCCCAGCAAGTCAACCAGGGTGTACGCCGGGACCCCCACACCGGGGTTCGAAGGAGTCGTCACCGCCGTCACATCGTGCATGGCATTCTGATACCGCCAACGCAGAGACACCGTGGCACCCGCCTGGCTGTACCCAAGCGATGTGACTGCCTTCCACTTCGGGAAGCTGGAGCTCACGTTGTAATTCGCGGAAATCGTATTGGTACCAGCGTAGTTCTGGAAAGGCGAGCCCGGCAGCGTCTGGATTGAGTAGCCGTGCAAAAAACCAATGCCGCTGCTCGCGAACACGTGCGCGGAGGTCCCGCTGAAGCCCAAATCCGCAAGACCCACATTCCAGGCCATCTGGAAATCCACGCCGTCCGTCTTCAGCCCGCCGAGGTTCAAGTACGGTGTATCAATCAGCTGCAACAGACCCTGCGCGTCCCGGTGCAACAAAGAGCAGAACTCATTGGAAGCCGCGTACCCCGGATTGGAACCGTCCAGGTTGTAGCACTTGCTGAGCGCCGTCAGTCCGGGAACCACCGAGATCACCTTGCTGATCTTGATGTTGTAGTAGTCCACGGACGCGGACATATTGCTCAGCAGCGGCGACGAAGCGTGTGAAGTCCAGGAAAATCCGAAGTTGTAAGTATCCGCCGTCTCGGGTTCCAGATTCGGGTTGCCGTGCGAGTCGCCCGCCGTCGCGGTGGTCGGGAATGTGTAACTGTCTATGACCGCCCCAGGAATACCCTGAGCCAGACACAATGCCCGTACAGAGGCGCCGTTCGCACCCGTTCGGGCACTCGAGCGAACGTCGCACGGGTCTCCAATAGCAGCCGGTGGAGTACCAAAGGCAATCTGCGAACCGCTGTCTGCGGAGAACAGCTCACCAATATTGGGGGCGCGGACTGCGCGCTGATAACCACCTCGCACGAGGAAGCTCTGTACGGGAACCCACTTGAGGTCTCCCTCGTAGCTGTTGACCCCGCCGGAAGTCGTATAGTCCGAGTGGCGGAAGGCAACACCCAGATTCAACTTCTTGATGAGTGGCAAGTCAGCCAGCAACGGCACGTCCACCTGGCCGGCAAACTCCTTCACGGAAATCGCGCCCCTGGAGGGCTTGGAAGCGATCACCGCCTCGATGTTCTGGTTCGCCAGGTTCGAGTCGGGACTGTATGTATAGGTATTGCGGCGAAAATCCGCCAGCAATGCCGCCATGACATCGCCTGCCGGCAAGGATACAACCGCACCCTGCACCGTTCCCTGGATAGCCGTCTGCGAGAGATCCTCGGTGCTGTGCGCAGTCGTTGTCATGTAGCTCTGGCACGCGGGTGAGATCGCGGAGCTGTGCACGAGGCCGAACGGATCGAATCCACCTGCGCACAGTGAGTTGCCGCCGTCAGGCGCGTTCAACAGGTTCTGCACCTGGCTCTTCAACACTGCGTTGAAATTCGATTGCAGATGGTGGGTCGTGTCATAGGAGGCGTACACGTCCCAAGTCCAATCCTTCACAGGCAGACTGCCCTTCAGGCCGCCAAGATATTGTGCCGTGGTGTACTGCTCGTCCCATGATTTGACCGGAATGCCAACATACCGGCCATTCCACGTGAACGGCGCCGTAGCATTGGGTCGCGAAGCGAGTAAGGTCGCCAGATCCGCCGGAATGAACGGATTTGTGACTGGGATGGTCGTCAGCGTGCCGAACTGCGTCAGGCTGCGGCCGCTGCTGGTGGTTACCGTTGAATCAACGTAGAGAACCTGGCCGTAGAGTGTCACACCGGGCACGAGCTGGTAGTCGACCTTGCTGAATATCGACTTTCGATCCAATGGGTTTTCTATGATGGTCTGCGGCCCGACGGGCATGCGCACGTTGCCCGCCAGAATGGCGTAACCATTGTTCGTCGGACCCAGATAGTTCTTTGCGCCGGTCTGAGTAAACAGCGAGCCGTTGTCGTTGAACCCAAGATTCAACGTATTGGCAACCGGCGTGGCGGCGCCATAGCCGCTGAACAGCGAATTCAATACCGCCTGGTTGGGCAAATTGGTGGGCGAGGGAACAAACGTGCCCTGCCCGATGAACGAAGACGGCGTCACCAGGTTGAAAAATTTCCGCTGCGATCCGGACAGCGTCTGGCGGTAGGTGTACCCCAGGGACAGCAGCGCATGGCCACGATCGTCCCCGAACTTCGTGCCGAAGGCCGTCGATCCGGAGAACTGGCCAAAGTCACTCTTCACCGAGTTGCCGTATTGCAGGTCGGTGGACATGCCCTCGAAACTATTGAGGGTGATGAAGTTCACGACGCCCGACATGGCATCCGATCCATACACTGCCGAGGCGCCGCCGGTGATGGTCTGCACGCTCGACAAGATCGACTCGGGGACGAAGTTGATATCCACGTCACCAAAAATGTCGGCCAGCGGCAACCGCCTGCCGTCCAACAGCACGAGGTTACGATTCGATCCCAGGGCATGCAGATTGACAGTGGCGTGACCACCTGTGCCCTGTCCTCCATTAGCGGAGGTTCCCGCCGCTGAGAACTGCGGCAGTTGATTCAGGGCCGCCTCGATCGAGACCGAGCCGCTCTGCTTCAAGTCCTCGGCGCTGGTGATGACAATAGGGCTGGGCGAGATGTGGTTCGGATCCGTGATCAGCGAACCGGTGACCACCACTTCGGCCAGTTGGTCATTGGCCGCGGCCGGCGCCGTCTCCTCGGCGGCGTGCGTCGCGGAACTGCCCCACAGCACGGCCGCCACGACCGCGCCAACCGGCGTCGCCGCGGCGTTATACCGGGCCTTGGAAAGTCTGAATCCACTCATTGTTGTCCCCCTTGCGAATCGGTCAGCGGCCCTTTCAGCGGCCCTTGTTGCCTGCAAACGTTGCGTCAATGAATTCGAACACTCGGGTCAAAGCCGCGCGGCTGGCTGTTTGTGTATCGGCGGGCGTCTTGCCAATGAAGCTGTGATCGACATCTGGAATCAAAAGCATTTGCACGGGCACGCCCGCGGCGCGCAGCTTTTCGTACATCTGCTGCGACTGTTTGACGGGAACCGTCTTGTCCATCAGGCCATGGATCAGCAACATCGGCGGATCGCCGCGGTCGATGTAGGTGACGGGACTTGCGGCGGCAATGACTTCGGGCGTGCACACCGAAAGCCTGCACCCGAGAAAACGAGCGTCCGCGGAGTCAACCCGATCCTGAAATGCCGTCGAGTTGGGATCGCGTTGGGACGCCAAGGTACTGAAATCGAAAATTCCGTACCAAGTCACGGCGGCCTGTACGCAGTCGGATTCGAGTGGACCTGCCGGCGCGCTCGCCGGCGCCAAACGGGGCGGCTCGGCAATCGGCGCTGCAGGCGCAACTGGTTCCAGCGCAGCATCACCACACGAAGTGGCCGTGAGCGCCGCCAGGTGTCCACCTGCGGAAGCACCCCAGATAGCGCCGCGACTCTTGTCGATTCCATAGGTTGCAGCGCTGGTGCGCAGCCAGCGGACGGCGGCCTTGATGTCCTGCTCAGCCGCAGGGAACCGTGCCTCCCCGCTCAACCGATACTCAACAGAGGCCACTACGTAGCCACGAGCTGCCAACGATGCGAGCACGTTGGGCCAACTCGAGAATGCACCGGACTGTCGTGTGTGGCCGTTCAACCAGCCACCGCCGTGAACATAAACCACGAACGGATGAGCACCGCTGCCAGACGGGCGGTATAGATCCAGATGTAGCGGTCGAAACCCAGGCAGGGTCTGATAGACGAGGTCCGGTATTCCAACCACTCCACCCGGAAACTCGACGTGGCGCTCCGGATACCGATCCTCCGGGACCACTTGGGGACTGACGGCCGCATCGACACTGGTGTTGGTTGCACCCGTGCTATTTGCGCCCGCCACCGCAACCGCAACCGCCGCGGAGCAACACAATACGGCCAACGCCGGAAAAACGAGCCCGCGCAGCCCGATGTCTCGCGAAAGCAAACGCCAACCCATCGAACGGTCCCCCTCGCACAGTCTGCAACCGGCGGCACACTCGGGTGCCCGCCCCTTTACCCGGCCGACTCAGCTACCGTATGATTAACTATCTGGTTAATTCATGTCAACGGTCGGGGTAGAGCGAGGTGCGCTTGGATGAGGTAACGTCGCAGAGTAACGGCAGCGGCACGCGTGATCATGAAGGCTGACAATTCCCCGCAATGCCTCATCGGCTTGATTGGCAAAGGGATCCTGCGATCCAAGTCCCCGGCCATGCATCAGCAGGAGGCCGATGCGCTGGGGATCCGCTGTTTGTATCAGCTGATCGATCTCAACGTACTGAAGTTGGGTCTCGATGCCCTGCCGCGGCTGATTGACAGCGCGGAGCTGGTGGGCTTTGCGGGCTTGAATATCACCCACCCGTGCAAGCAGGCCGTGATCCCCTTGCTACACGAGCTCAGCGAAGATGCGCGCGCCATCGGCGCGGTGAACACGGTTCGATTTGCGCAGGGCAAACGATTCGGATTCAACACTGACGCGCAGGGATTCGCCGCAAGCTTCCAACGCGGACTCCCCGATGCTCCACGGACTCAGGTGGTGCAACTTGGAGCTGGAGGCGCAGGCGCCGCCACTGCCTATGCTTTGCTGAAACTCGGGGTCGAGCGCCTATTCATCTTCGACGTCGACGCGCCCCGTGCGACGGCTCTAGCGCGCAATCTCGAGAGGATTTTTGGCGCGGGGCGTATCCAGGTCGCCCGGGACCTGCCTGCGGCGATCAGCCATGCGGACGGCCTGGTGCATGCCACACCCATGGGGACCCGGGAACATCCGGGGATGCCGCTGGCTGCGGATCTATTGCGCCCGAGCCTGTGGGTCGCGGAGATCGTCTACTTTCCGCTGGAAACCGAGCTTCTGCAGACGGCGCGCGCACTTGGGTGCCGGACACTGGACGGCGGCGGGATGGCCGTCTTCCAGGCCGCGGCGGCATTTGAAATCTTTACCGGTCGCCAAGCGGATGGCGAACGGATGCTGAAACACTTCGACAGCATTCCAGGAGACTGATGCGATTGGCTGCGGCTGGCCACCTTGGTACGCTAGCGCGCGATGGCCTCAAGAGTTCAAACAAAAGCCGCCGCTGCCGTGGCACGCCGCGTCGGCAAGCCGGGGGCCGGAGCGGATCGCGACGCGGAGGCCACCCGGGCTGAGATTCTCGCCGTCGCCATCGAGGAGTTTGCCTCCAAGGGCTTGAGCGGCAGCCGGGTCGATGAGATCGCCGAACGCACTCACACTGTGAAGCGGATGATCTATTACTACTTTGGCAGCAAAGAGGGGCTGTACCGCGCCGTGCTCGAGCGGGCCTACGATCACATCCGCACGATCGAATCGGATCTGGAGCTGGACGGCCTCGCCCCGTTGGAGGCGTTGCGTCGCCTGGTGCAGGTCACCTTCGACTACCACAACAAGCATCCGGAATTCGTGCGCCTGGTGATGAACGAAAACATTCACAAGGGCGCCCATGTTGGCCATCTTCCCAACATCAAGGAGCGCAACCGGACGGTGATTGCGACGCTGCGCAAGCTTATCGACCGGGGCACGCAGTCGGGGGACTTTCGCCCGGGCATCGACCCGATCGAGCTGCACATGTCCATCAGCGCCCTGTGCTTTTACAACGTATCGAACCGCTACACGTTTTCGACAATATTTGGCCGGGATATGACTTCGCCCAAAGCCGCGGCGGCGCGGCGTGACGTGGTAGCTGACATCATCGAGAAGTGGTGCCGGGCCGAGAGTTGAGCGCGCTCATCTAGCCTCGTGCGGCTCGGCTCTGCCGCCCAGCCCGTCCAGCCCGCCAAGCGGCTCCGCCCGCAACAATGGCTCAATTAACGATCTAGTGAGTTACCCAATTTTTGGGCATATACTCCGCCACTCATGACCCGCCCCACCCTGATCGTGTCGGCCCCCGAGGCCGTTGCGCAAGCCAAGCCCACCAGGGCACGGCTAACGATCCTCGTGCTGATCGCAGTAGGTACGTTGATCAACTACCTGGATCGCACGGTAATCAGCGTAGCGGCGCCGTTTCTCGCCAAAGACCTGGGCCTCGACTATGCCGTGTTGGGAGTTGCCTTCTCCGCTTTCTCCTGGACATACGCAGCCTCACAGATACCGGGTGGCATTGTGCTGGACCGCCTCGGCGTCCGTCTCACGTATTTTCTGTCGATAACTTGTTGGTCCATCTGTACTGCCCTGCAGGGTTTGGTAACTGGCCTGGGCGCGCTGGTTGCGGCGCGACTTGCGCTCGGTGTCGCTGAATCACCGGCGTTTCCTTGCAACAGCCGCGTGCTGAGCACGTGGTTTCCCCAGCACGAACGTGCCCGCGCAACGGGCGCATACGCAGTCGGGCAATATTTCGGCCTCGCGTTCCTCAGCCCGGTGTTGTTCTGGATCAGCTCGACGCTGGGCTGGCGAATGCTGTTCCTGCTGGTTGGCAGCGTGGGTGTGGGTTTCGGGGTGGTCTGGCTGCTCGTCTACCGGGACCCGCACTCCAGCCGCAGCGTCAACCAGGCTGAGCTCGACTACATCGCTGCCGGAGGCGGCCTGGGCGATCGCGCGACGCCGCTGCACTTCAATTGGCGCAACATTGGCTTCCTGTTGAGTCGCAGACAAGTGCTCGGGGCTTCCATTGGCCAGTTTGCGAGCAACTGCACGCTCGTCTTCTTCCTCACCTGGTTCCCGACCTATCTGGCTACCGAGCGCCACATGGGCTGGATCAAAGTCGGATTCTTCGCCGTGCTGCCGTTTGTATCGGCCACGGTCGGAGTCGTATTGGGAGGCGTCGTCTCGGATCTGCTGCTGCGGCGCACCGGCTCGGCCAATCTGGCCCGCAAGGCGCCCATTGTCTGCGGACTCATCCTGGCTTCGAGCATTGCAACAGCCAACTTCCTGGAGAGCGACTCCCTGGTCATTGCCGTCATGTCTGTGGCGTTCTTCGGCCAGGGACTGTGCAACCTCGGCTGGACGCTGATAACTGACATCGCACCCAAACAACTCATGGGATTGACCTCCGGTCTTTTCAACCTGTGCGCCAACCTTGCAGGCATCGTGACGCCTTTGGTCGTAGGCGTGATTGTCTCAGTCACCGGCTCGTTTGTCTGGGCGTTGGGTTTCATCGCGCTCGTCGCCGCAGGCGGCGCACTCTCCTACATCTTCCTGCTGGGAGATGTGCGGCGCCTGGAGTTACCAGCGGGTGCAGAGAGTTAGGAGACGCTCCAACCATGTTCACATCCATTGCCACCGTCTCAATCAGCGGCACTCTCGAATTGAAGCTGCGCTCGATTGCGCAGGCCGGATTCGACGGCGTGGAAATCTTCGAGAACGACCTGCTCACGGCGCAGAAATCGCCGCGTGAGATCGGCACCCTCATGCGCGACCTGGGCTTGAAATGCACTGTATTTCAGCCATTTCGTGACTTCGAAGGCATGCCCGACACTTTGCGGTCCCGCATCTTCGAGCGCATGGAGCGCAAATTCGCTGTCATGGAGGAGCTGGGCACAGACTTGCTGCTCGTATGCTCAAACGTCTCGCCCGTGTCCTCCGGCGATCGCGCGAGAATTACAGCCGACCTGTACGAGTTGGGCGAGCGAGCAGCCCGCCGCGGACTTAGGGTGGGATACGAGGCGCTCGCCTGGGGTCGGCACGTATCCGACCACCGAGACGCGTGGGCAATCGTCCGCGAAGTGAATCACCCCGCCATCGGCCTGATACTCGACAGCTTCCACTCATTGTCGCGTGCCATACCCAACGACAGCCTGCGTGAAATTCAACCCTCGAAGATATTCATAGTCCAACTCGCTGACGCACCGCTACTGCAGATGGACTACCTGTCGTGGAGTCGTCATTTCCGTAACATGCCCGGCCAGGGAGAGTTGCCTGTCGTCGACTTTGTCACCACCCTGCTGCAACAAGGCTATCAGGGGGCGTTCTCGCTCGAGATCTTCAACGACCGATTCCGCTCGAGCTCAGCTTCTGCCGTCGCCCTCGACGGCCATCGATCCCTTACCTTCCTGTACGACCAGGTCGTGCGGCAGTTGGCGCCCCGCCTGCCCGTCGAGCTGCCGCCGCGCGCGCGGGCCAGAGGGATCGAATTCGTGGAATTCGCGGCCAATGAGATTGAGGCGCAAGAGCTGGAAAAGCTGTTTGTCGCGTTGGGATTCTCACGCGCCGGCCGCCACCGCTCCAAGGATGTGAGCCGCTGGAAGCAGAACGGAATCAACTTCGTGTTGAACAGCGAGCCTGAGAGCTTTGCACGTGCCTATGACAGCATGCACGGAGCTTCGATTTGTGCCCTGGGCCTCAGCGTTGAGAACGTTGCCAGCGCCTTGCGCCGGGCTACCGGGCTGCAGATCGGGCAATTCTCCCAACCGATCGGCCCCGGAGAGATGCCCACACCGTCGGTCTACGGCGTGGGCGGGAGCCTGATCTACTTCATGGAGGCGGGCACTGAAAGCGAGGTTTGGGATACGGACTTCGTGGCCGAGCCGGCCGCGGCCGGCTCGGGCGCATCGGCCGGCTCGGCTCACCCGGCCGCGGCCGGCTCGACACGCCCCGGCGCAGGCCTGCTGCGTGTCGACCACATCGCCCAAACCATGCAACACGAAGAAATGCTGTCGTGGCTGCTCTACTACGTCTCGATGTTTGATCTGACCAAGGCGCCGGTGATACAGATCCCCGACCCACTGGGGCTGGTCCAGTCACAAGCCATCGAATCGCCCGAAGGCGGACTGCGCCTTATGCTGAATGGCTCGGCGAGTCCCCAGACGCTGTCAGCCCGGTTTTTGCAGGGGTTCCATGGGGCTGGGGTGCAACATGTTGCGCTCGCGACTGCGGATATCGTGGCCAGCGCCAGGAAGCTGCGCGAGCTTGGGTTGGCAACGCTTCCCATCCCACCCAACTACTACGAAGATGTTGAGGCCCGGTTCGGGCTCGACCAGGATACCTTGAGCCAACTGCAGGAGCTCAACATCCTGTACGACCGGGACAACGACGGCGAATACTTCCAGTTGGTCACGCGCGCTTTCGCGAAGCGCTTCTTCTTCGAGATTGTCGAACGGCGGGGATATCGGGGCTACGGCGCGACCAATGCCGCCATTCGACTCGCCGCACAGTCACGGTATCGGGACGACCTTCAGGACGCCGAGGCGACCGCCATCGCCCGCTGATTGTGATCACACGCTGATTGCGATCGCGCGCCGCCCGGGCGCAGTAGAATGCCCTCCTTTGCGTGGGCAGATATCGCCAATGAAGGCTTGGGCCTCGATTCCAATTTGGGCGGTGCTCGCCCCTTTCGCATGCTTGCTGATCATCGCGGTGTTTCTGCTGGGGGCCGGCGGTACCCTGATCACCATCGCGCTGGGCGCAGGACTGATCGCTGCAGTTTTGGCAGCAGTGCACCACGCTGAAGTCGTCGCGCATCGGATCGGAGAGCCATTTGGCACGCTCGTGCTGGCACTCGCGGTCACCTTGATTGAAGTTGCGCTGATTGTCACGCTCATGGTTTCAGGCGGACCGGAGGCAAAGACGCTCGCGCGCGATACCGTGTTTGCGACCATCATGATCATCGTGAATGGCTTGGTCGGCTTATGCCTCCTGATAGGCGGCAGACACTTCGGTGAGCAGTCCTTCAGCCTTCATGGCGTGAGCGCGTCTTTGGCGACCTTAGCCGCAATCACTGCCCTCACCCTCGTCCTGCCCAACTACACGACAACAGTCGTCGGTCCGTTCTACAGCGAGAGTCAGCTCGGGTTTGTAGCCATCGTCTCGTTGATTCTCTATGCCACGTTCGTCTTCGTTCAGACCGTTCGGCACCGTGACTACTTTCTACCGGCGGCAGGAGTACGTGACGAGGACGCGCACGCGCCACCTCCCTCCAACCGTACGGCGACTATCAGCAGTGGGCTGCTGTTGATCTCCCTCTCTGCAGTCATCGTTGCCGCGAAAACCCTTGCTCCCACCGTGGAGAGAGCCGTTCACGCGGCAGGCGCTCCAGAGGCGGTGGTAGGAATCATCATCGCCACCATCGTATTGATGCCGGAAGGCTACGCGGCAGCACGCGCTGCGCGCCGCAATCGGCTGCAGACGAGCCTCAACCTGACACTGGGATCGGCGTTGGCGACTATCGGCCTGACCATCCCAGCAGTTGCGCTCATCTCCATTATGTTCGGCTGGCCACTAACCTTGGGACTTGCACCCAAGGAGACGGTCCTCCTGGCGCTGTCGCTCTTTGTAGCGACTTTATCGCTCAACACCGGGCGCACGACGGTCCTGCAAGGCGCCGTTCACCTAGTTATTTTCGCGGTGTACTTATTTATCGCCGTCGTCCCGTGACGGATGGTCCCGTGAGGGATGGCGCCGTAGCGGTTGCGGTAGAACTTCGCCGCGGGCGCAACGGCAACTTAAGTACTGCTGCGTCCTCACGCCCGCCGACGGCCTGGTAGTAGCCGCGACGCATGCCCACCTGCTCGAACCCAACTGACAGATAAAGTCTAATCGCTGACGTATTCGACGGACGAACTTCCAGGAAGGCTTCGCTCATACCCGCCGCGGTACCACGCTCGACGAGATATGTCAGAAGGCGCTTGCCGACACCTCGGCAGCGATACACTTCGCTGATGCACAGATTGAGGATGTGCGCCTCACCTGCGCCTACGCTCATCACACCGTAGCCAATGATTACTTCGTTTATTGTTACAACGCGACACACGTAGCCGACGCGGAGGCAATCTCGGAAGATGCCTTCGCTCCAGGGAAACTGATAGGACGCGCGCTCGACAGCGATGACGTCGGAGACATCGCTTTCGGACATCGGCCGGATCAGAACATCCGGGACCGCATCGAGCAGCTCGGGCGCAGTTGCCATCGAATCCGCGTGGCCTTACGTTGGGTTGAGGCTCCGAAATACGCTTCGTGCGAACTTCAGGTCCTCCCACGCCTTACGCTTATCGCCAGGAGTCCGTAGGAGGTAAGCGGGATGATACGTCACAATTAGTGGAGTATTAAACTCGCCGAATTGGTGGACCTTCCCGCGCAGACGACCTAACGGCGCGTCCGTCGCCAGCAGGTTCTGCGCCGCGATCCTTCCGACCGCAAGCATGACACGGGGTTTTAGCAGCTCAATCTGACGCAGCAGGTAGGGCAAGCAAGCCGCCACCTCTTCAGGCTTCGGGTCCCGGTTGCCGGGCGGCCGGCTCTTCAACACGTTGGCGATATAGACGTTCGTAGCGCGGTTGAGGCCGATAGCGCGAAGCATGGCGTCGAGCAGATGCCCTGCCCGGCCCACGAATGGCTCGCCACGTCGGTCCTCTTCCGCACCGGGCGCCTCTCCTACGACCAGCCATTGGGCCTCGCGGTTCCCGACACCAAACACGCCTTGGGTGCGGGTTGTGTGGAGGGTGCATTTGGTGCAAGCCAGGACTTCTGAGCGCAAGGACTCCCAAGTGGTTGGGGACGCAACCGTAGAGGTGACAGCAGCAGGCGCCGCCGCTGTAGTTGCGCCAGCGGTAGCGGCAACGCTGGCGGGCTCCGGGGCGGCCACCGTGGCATCCCCACCCCCCCGCCGCGACACCCACACGTCCACCCCAATCGCCTGCAGGTACTGATTCCGCCGCAACGAGTCCATCAACCTTGACCAGCCACAGGCGGCCGGCGGAACACCCGCCGCAGCCGCCGCCCAACCCACAACACAGGGGCGGACAGAGCGTAGGTAGCGAACATCGAAAGCAGCATTGCCGGCGGATCGGCCGCAATCAGCACGAAGAACAACGGCACGATCAGGATGTACACAAACTTGACGCGCCGATCGAGATTGAACTGCTTGAAGCTCGGGAAACTGAAGCGGCTGACCATCAGCGCGCCAGCCGCCGCCGTCAGCATCAGGGCGGCAATCAGTCCGATGAGCCCGGGCTGCGGGAAATGGCTGGAAAACCACACGAATGCCGCGACGATCGCGGCCGCGGAAGGGCTGGGCAAGCCCTCGAAATAGCGCTTGTCGGCGGCCGCCCGGGTATTGAAACGCGCCAACCGCATGCCGGCGGCGGCCGTATAGAAGAAGCAGGCCAGCCAGCCGAAGCGACCCCAGTAGTGGCCGAATTCAGCAATTCGCACCACTCCCCACTGGTACGCAACAATTGCCGGTGCAATACCGAACGACACCATATCGGCCAGGCTGTCATATTCTTTTCCGAAGGCACTCTCGGTCTTGGTCAGCCGCGCCATGCGACCGTCCAGGGTGTCGAAAATCATGGCCACGAAAATAGCGGCGCCGGCCGCCGCGAAGTGCTTGTCGATGGCCGCGACAATCGCGTAGAAGCCGGAAAACATGCATCCGGTGGTCAGCAGGTTCGGCAACAGGTAGATGCCCTTGTTGCGGGGCTTCAACTGCTCTTCGGCTTCCGTCTCCATGGGCAGAGTGTTCTGACTCGTTGTGTCCTCGGGGGCCGGCATATTAGCAGGTGGGTGCTAATATCCCGTCCCCAACGACTGGCACGGATTCGAACGCACCCCGATGAGGCTCTCGCAATACCCGATCAACACCCTGAAAGAAACTCCAGCTGAAGCAGAAGTGGTCAGTCACCAGCTCATGCTTCGGGCCGGACTCATCCGCCGCCTGGCCGCCGGCTTGTACAGCTGGCTCCCCATGGGGCTGCGAACCCTCCAGAAAGTGGAACGGATCATCCGCGAGGAGATGAATCGGGCGGGTGCGTTTGAGGTCGTCATGCCGGTGGTGCAACCCGCCGAGCTTTGGCAGGAGTCACATCGTTGGGAGCAATACGGCCCGGAGCTGCTGCGCATCCAAGACCGGCACAAGCGGGATTTCGTCGCCGGCCCCACCCACGAGGAAGTGATCACCGACATCGCCCGTCGTGAGCTCAAGAGCTACCGCCAGCTACCCGTGAATTTCTACCAGATCCAGACGAAATTCCGGGATGAGATCCGGCCGCGCTTCGGGGTGATGCGCGCCCGCGAGTTCATCATGAAGGACGCGTATTCCTTCCATATCGACCAGCCTTCGCTGCAGGAAGGCTACCGGGCGATGTACGACGCCTATAACCGCATTTTCACGCGAACTGGCCTCAATTTTCGCGCAGTTCGCGCCGATTCAGGCGCGATCGGCGGCGATGTCTCCCAGGAATTCCACGTTCTCGCCTCCTCGGGAGAGGACGCGATCGTGTTCTCCGATGGCGATGAGTACGCCGCCAATCTCGAGGCGGCTATTGCACTGCCACCCAAGGGGCCCCGGCCGGAGCCGACCGAAAAGCTGACCAAGGTACCCACACCGGGCGCCAAGACCATCGACGATCTGGCGCGGTTCCTGAAGATCCCCGCGACCAAAACCATCAAAACCCTCCTGGTCGATGGCGCGGAGGACGACGTGGTCGCCCTCGTGATCCGCGGCGACCACGAGCTGAATGCTGTGAAGGCACAAAAACTGCCAGGAATAGCCAGCCCCCTGCACATGGCAAGCGCCGATCGAATCGCTCGCTCCGGTGGCGCAGCGGTCGGTTACATCGGCCCCATCGGATTCAAAGGCCGGGTGTACGTCGATCACAGTGCCCTGGCGATGTCAGATTTCGTCTGCGGCGCCAACGAGAAGGACATGCATTTCACCGGCGCGAACTGGGATCGCGACCTGCAGGGAATGATTGCCGCCGACCTGCGCAACGTGCAGGAAGGTGACCCCAGCCCCTCCGGTCACGGGCAGCTGAAGATCGTCCGCGGTATCGAAGTAGGTCACATCTTTCAGCTCGGGCAGAAATACAGCGAGCCCATGAAGGGCGTGGTCCTGGATGAAAGCGGCAAGGAAGTGACGCTGTACATGGGCTGCTACGGCATCGGTGTGACGCGTATCGTGGCCGCGGCCATCGAGCAGAATCACGATGAGCGGGGCATCATCTGGCCGGAGCCGATTGCACCGTTCCATGTCGTGCTGGTGCCCATTGGATCGCAGAAATCAGTACGAGTACGCGAGGTTGCCGATCGGCTCTATGCCGAGTTCACTGCCGCCGGAATCGAAGTGTTGTACGACGATCGTGACGCCCGACCGGGAGTCAAGTTCGCGGACGCCGAGTTGCTGGGCATTCCTCACCGCCTGGTTGTCGGAGAGCGTGGGCTGGAAGCCGGTAAACTCGAGTACCGAAGTCGCCGTGATACGGAAAGTCAGGAATTCCCGCTCGACGATGCGCTCACCTTCATCCGTTCTCGCATGGCTGCTTAAGCGCGCGCGCATTGTGATCGCCGTCGCGGGGGCGCTGGTCTGCAGCGTCGCCTCCGCCGACGGCCAGCGCGATCCCGAGTTGAAGAGCGTCATTCAACGGGCCATCGAGCAAGCCGAGTGTTTTACGGACCATTACGACTCCGCGGTCTGGTACACCCTGATGGAGCCTCGATTGCGCGCGATCGTGAAGGCACACGACGAGCGCATGGAGATCCTCAAACAGGTGTACTGCGAGACCCACCGCACGGGTGAGGCCCGGCTGCCGCCCGGGTTGGTCATGGCGGTCATGGATATTGAGAGCCGCTTCAACCGCTGGGCGGTGTCATCCGCCGGCGCAGTAGGGCTGATGCAGGTCATGCCCTTCTGGCCCGAAAAGCTCGGCATCAAGCGTTACGAGCTCATCCACACGGGCCCGAACATACACATGGGGTGCGCCATCCTGCGCTACTACCTGAAGTACGAGCGCAATGATGTTCGAAGAGCGCTCGCCCGTTATAACGGCAGCGTAGGTCACCGGGGCTACCCGGATATGGTCATCTCCAGGTGGACCCGTTGGAATGGCGCTGACGACCTCGGATTCCCCTCGGCCACGCCACGGCGGCACAAATAACTCAGTGCCGCACCGGCGGCACCATTCTCACAACCCCCTCACGCCGCGAATCCGCCCCGCCCTCCAACGTCCCGTCGGGCTTGCGCAGCAACCCATGCAAACCCGAGTTCTCCGCATGTCCCGGCCCCAGATCGATACCCTTGTCACGTAGCCCAGCGAGCACCTCCGGGGTGAACCTCTCCACTTCACCGGCAATATCGTTGCCGCGCGCAATCAAATTCGGCAACTCAATAGCAGCCTGCATGGACATCTTCCACGCCAACACCCCAACTGCAGTCTTGGTGTTGTAATCCAGGATCGACGAGCCCCCCGGCGACCCGAATGCCGCCACGAAACGTCCGTCGTGATCCACCACAATGATAGGCGCCATCGACGAGCGTGGCCGCTTGCCACCCTGCACCGCATTCGCCACCGGCCCGCGCTCATCCGTCGGCCGATACGAAAAATCCGTGAGCTGGTTATTCAACACAAACCCACCGACAGTCCGCCCCGAGCCAAATATTGACTCAACCGTAGTAGTCATGGACACGACATTGCCCGCCGCATCCATCACGACGAGGTGACTGGTGCCTTGCGCCTCTTGAGTTGCATCCATGCCGCGCAACACACCGGCGAGTTGACCCGCCTGCGGCGCCGGTCCCACATGGTCACCGATCAAACGCGCGCGCTCGCCCAGATAGGCCGGGTCGAGCATGCGCTCCACCGGAACCTGGATGAACTCAGGATCTGCAACATAACGATCGCGATCGGCATACATCAGCCGGCTCGCCTGCGCGAACAGAAACCACGACTGCGGATCTGTCGGCCCGCGCTCCGCAATGTCGGTGTGATCGAGAATCGTCAGGAATTGCAGCAGATTGACGCCACTGGAAGGCGGCGGTGGCACACACACCGAGTAATCGCGATACGGCCGACACAACGGTTGCACCCAGTCCGCGCGATAAGAGGCGAGATCCGCCAGCGTCATCGTTCCCGGATTGGGAGCTTCATGTGTCTTGCTCACAATGGCTTTGGCGATGCTGCCCTCATACAGCGCCTTGGCTCCTTCAGTCGCAACCCGCTTCAAAGTCTGCGCATAGAGTGGATTCTTGAATACATCGCCGGCCTGCAACGGCTGCCCATCGGGCCGATGGAACAACGCCCGGATCTCAGGTGTCGCGGGAAAGAAGAAATCCGGCGCCAGGAAGTTAGCCAGTCGCTGCGGTACCTTGAACCCATCGGACGCCGCCCGAATCGCCGGGTTGAACAACTCCCGCCAAGGCAACTTCCCGAACTTCCCGTGCGCTTCGGAAAGCATCCGGATCGCCCCGGGCACGCCTGTCGATCTACCGGTGCGCACAGCCTGCACATACGTCAGCGGCTTGCCCTGGTCGTCGAGGAACATGTCCGGCGTCGCTCCGGCAGGCGCCTTTTCACGCCCATCGAGGGCCGTGATGACGTTGGTTTTGGCGTCGTAATACATCATGAACGAGCCGCCACCCAGGCCCGAGCTCTGTGGCTCGACCAGGCCCAACATCGCCTGCACGGCGACCGCAGCGTCAATCGCGCTTCCCCCCTTGCGCAGGATTTCGGCTCCGGCCTCGACGGCCATGGGATTGGCAGCCACGACCGCAGCCGTCTGCTGCGCAACAACAGGCCCTTTGGCCGTAGCGACAGAGGTCGCAAACGCAGCGATCAAAACATAGAAAAACTTGCGCACTTCGAACCTCGAACTCAACCAGTGATGAAATCAGTGGGAATCTCGACTACTTCAACCGTTTCCACGGTCTCCACTGACGTAACTTTTGATGCAGATGAGCCAATCCATAGCCGTTTGACCAGCTCCACGTGGGCGGACTCGATGCCAAAGGCGAGCACCTCGACCCGACCGTCGTCCAGGTTCTTCGCGTATCCCGTGATCTGCAGGTCGCGCGCATGGCGCGCCGCCGTCGCACGGTAGAACACTCCCTGTACCCGACCACCTACGAGATATTTCCTGCCAATCACGTCGCCTGCCGCACTTGCGAACCACAGAGCCAATATAGATGCAGCCCGCCATTTCTGCACGGTGACGGCAAATTCAAGAGCTGCCCGGCGCAAGCGGCTGAGCACACACTGGCCGCCAAGGAACGTGAGCGGGCGCCGCCCCGCGCAATGGAGTGATGCTGCTATGGCCGATGACCATTTGCCTGTGGCAACGTACCAGCCCGCCCTGGCCGCCGTGCGCACCCGCCCGCGCCTGGATGCGGCGCTGGAGGAATCGTTGATGACCGAAATACTGGTGCTGTACTACTCCCGCAAGGGATCGACCGCGGAGCTCGCTCGGCAGGTGTGCCGGGGAATCGAGAGCGTTGCGGGAGTGACTTCCAAGCTGCGAACGGTACCGGCGGTCAGCGCGGAGAACGAAGGGCCCGCCAAACCCATCCCGGCCAGCGGACCGCCCTATGCGACGCTCGACGATCTGCGCCAGGCGGATGGGCTCATCCTCGGCAGCCCGACGCGCTTCGGGAACATGGCCGCGCCCCTGAAGTACTTTTTGGACTGCACTTCCAGCTTGTGGTTGTCAGGGGCGCTGGTGGGAAAACCCGCGGGCGTGTTCACCTCCACCCAGTCTCACCACGGCGGCCAGGAAACGACTCTCGTCTCCATGATGCTGCCACTCATACACCACGGGATGTATCTGGTCGGAATCCCCTACACCGAACGCGCGCTCAACGAAACTCGTGGCGGCGGATCGCCGTACGGTGCGTCACACGTGGCCGGCGTGCAGGACGACCCCGCACTGGCGGAACATGAAAAGACCCTTGCACAAGCCTTGGGGCGGCGGGTAGCGGCACTGGCAGCCCGACTATGTGCTACCTGAGTGATCACTCTTTCAGGACAGACCGGATGAAAGGAATAGTGAGACGCCGCTGCGCGACCAGTGCCGCCTCATCCAGGGTATCCAACAACTCATACAACGTTCGCATGTCGCGCGGGAAACGCCGCTGAAGCCAGCGCGAAGTATCATCCGGCAGCTCGAACCCACGCACGCGGGCACGCAATTGCAAGACACTCTGCTGCTCGCTCTCATCCAACTCCCGGAGCTGAAAGATCGCCGCGGAGGTGAAGCGCGAGCCCAGGTCCGGCAGCTTCCAAGGTAAAAGTGCCGGCGGAGCTTTGGCAGACACGACCAACCGGCCGTCTTTCTCGACGATCTCCCGGAATACTCCGAACAGCGCGTGCTCCCAATCCAACTCACCGACGACGCGATCGAGGTCATCGATGCATACGACCTCGAGCGAGGTCGCCAGACCTTCCAGCACACCGACGCCCAAAGGGGCGAGCTCCGTGAGGGGGAAATAGCCCGCTCGCCCGCCGCGGCCTGCAGCGGCTTGCTCGCCCGTGCCCGAGCTGGCTCGCCCGTCAGCGCCCGCCTGCCCGCCACCGGCCGCAACCGCGCGACCGCCCGCATCAGCCCGCGCGCACACGGCCTGCAACAAGTGACTTTTCCCAACACCCCCCGGCCCGCAAATCCACGTGACGCCCGTCACGGCCCCTTCGGCCACCCGCTTCGCATGCTCTACCGCCTGCAGATTCTTTGCAGCCAGAAAGCTTTCAAACACCGCGCGGTCGGGGATGCGCACTCCCAGCGGAAGCTGTTGCATGGCGCCCGCCCCTCAGGAGTGGCCCGCCGGCGCCGCCCATGCGCGCCGGGTATACATGGTCACGTAATTAAGGCCTGAGAACACCGTTGTGATCAGCACGAGGACCGCGAGTGCCTCGAGTACCTCATTAGGTGGAAAATTGAATGCAGCGTTGAACAGCATTGCGACCGGAAACAACAACTGCATGGCGGTGTTGATCTTGCTCGAGATCGTCGGTCGGCCGCGCAGCGGTCCCACCCACAAGCGGTAAGTCACGGCTCCGAGCCCGATCAGCACATCGCGCGCCACCACGGCGGACGTCAGCCACCAGGGCGTGAGTCCCATCCAGGCGGCCTCGACGAACACCGTGACCAACAGCAGCTTGTCAGCGAGCGGATCGAGGAATTTCCCGAGCTCGGAGGTCCAGTTGAATCGCTTGGCCAGATACCCGTCAATTCCATCAGACGCACCCGCAACCATGAACAGCGCAAGGGCCAACAGATACTCACGCTCAGCCAACGCCACCGCGATCGGCCACACGAGCGCAATCCGCAGAACACAGATAATGTTAGGAAGATGACGCACGCGCAGCCAGCAGCAACCCGGTCAGCCCACGAGACTGACTAAGGTCTGTATTGATAGGCGAGTCGCGCACTGGAAGCGTCCGATCGCACTAGATGGGTCGATCCTGCCAAACCATGAGTGATCGCATCGCCGCCGCCGCGAGCGACCACGTCGAACATGGCAATCGTGCCTGTGGCAACGCTGACATTCGCGCGCCGAACGCCGGGCACGTTCTCCAGCAACCGCTCGACATTCGCATAGTCAGTCAGCGAGGTCACTCCGTCGATCTCAACTCTCGCGCCCGATTCGGTCTGGGCCAGCGTTCCACCTTGCACCGGCGCCAACGTGTCCACGGCTCCGTTGATGCCGGCAGCCAAGGAGCCGGTCCAGCTTTCGTTGGAGAAATCCGTGTACAGAGTCCACTGGAGCTGCCCGTTCGCAGAACCCCCATCCCCGCGGCCGATGAGCACAGCATCTCCGCCGTAACGTTGCGCCATCTTCATCAACGCATCACGGCCCAAATCGTTGCCTGCCGAGTCAACAGGTGACAGAGGCACCAGCGTGACCGGCAACCCGCGGGAGATGGCGGTCTGCTCGACTTCGGTCCTGACAGCATCTTCTGCCGTGCGCGCCGGAGCCGGATACAGCACTACCAGGGTGAACGGTCGGTTGCGATCCCAGACGCTTCGGCCGGCGGCGACGATCGCGCGCTCAACGGCGACGCCGTCAAAAATCACTTGTGACTGCCCACGAACTGCCGGGCTGTAGCCTTTGACGTAGGTCTGTGCATCCGTGATGACGCTCGCGAGCGCCGGATCGGTAGCGGACTCGCGCCGGCCGGTGGCCCGCACGATCGCCTCGCGCATCGCGTCCTGGATTGCGGCCGGGGTCTGGCCGCCTTTCAGATCGATCTCGTAGACCCTGACCGGGCGACCCGCCCAGGCAGCACACGAAAAAGCGAGGCACAGCAGCCACGCCAGACCCTTTACGAATAGCTTGTTCTCGGCCATGCGACATTCTATGTGGTGGTAAAATATTTACATGGAAAAAAAGCTGCCCGTTGACCGGGGAATCACTTACCGCGATGCCGGTGTCGACATTGACGCCGGCGATGAGCTGGTCGAGAGGATCAAGCCGGTCGTGCGACGCACGCATCGCCCCGAGGTGCTGGCCGGAATCGGTGGGTTCGGTGCCCTGGTGGAGATCCCCGCCGGCTACAAGCAGCCGGTGCTGGTGTCAGGCACCGATGGCGTCGGGACAAAACTGCGGCTGGCGATCGACACCGGCCGCCACGACACCATCGGGATCGACCTCGTGGCCATGTGCGTGAACGATGTTGTCGTTCAGGGCGCCGAGCCCTTGTTCTTCCTGGACTACTACGCGACCGGCAAGTTGCGAGTTGACGTCGCGGAGTCGGTGATCCGTGGTATTGCCGAAGGCTGTGCCCAGGCAGGTGCCGCGTTGGTGGGCGGCGAGACCGCCGAGATGCCGGGAATCTATTCGGGTGAAGACTACGACCTGGCCGGCTTTTGCGTCGGCGTGGTCGAGAAAAGCGCCATCATTGACGGAACGCGGATCAAGCCTGGTGATGCTGTCGTAGGACTTGCCTCCTCCGGGCCGCATTCCAACGGGTTTTCATTGATCCGCAAGCTGATTGCCGTCGCGCAGGCGAGCCCGCAGACCGTGCTGGACGGCCGCCCCCTGTTTGATCGCCTCCTCACTCCAACTCGCATTTATGTGAAGTCGCTTCTGGAGCTGATCAAGGCAGTCCCCGTAGGAGGCCTCGCTCACATCACCGGCGGCGGTATTACAGACAACATTCCCCGCGTACTGAGTGACGGGCTCGAAGTCGTGCTCGAACGCAAGAGCTGGGCGCGGGATCCGGTGTTCGATTGGCTGCAGCGCACAGCGCGAATTGACTCGGCGGAGATGTACCGCACATTCAACTGCGGCATCGGAATGGTCGCCATTGTGCCAGCGGCACACGCACAAGCGGCTGTGAGCCTGCTCAATTCACGCGGCGAGACCGCGAGCGTGATTGGTGAGGTCCGCAAGGGCGGACACGGCGTAGTCATCAACGAGTAAGCACAATCGTTCGCCCGCCCTTACGACTCGCGATCCTGATTTCCGGTCGTGGCTCCAACATGGCCACGATCGCTCGCGAATGCCTCCAAGGCCGGATTGCCGCGACGGTGAATACCGTGATTTCCGATCGGCCCGGCGTCGCCGGCATCACGACAGCGCAGGATCTCGGCATTGAGACTCACGTGGTTTCCTGGAAGGAAGCCGGAGATCGGGCGGCGTTCGAGCTCTCGTTGGGCAAATGCCTCGATGCATATGACCCTGAGCTGATAGTGCTCGCCGGCTTCATGCGAGTACTGTCCGGAGCCTTCGTCGAGCGCTACTCTGGACGGATGCTCAACATTCATCCGTCGCTGCTGCCGAAATACCCGGGGTTGCACACGCACCACCGAGTACTGGAGGCGGGTGATAACGCCCATGGCGCAAGCGTGCACTTCGTGACACCGGAACTCGACGGCGGTCCCTTGATCCTACAATCACAGGTGCCCGTGAAAGCAGGCGATACGGAGTCAACTTTGTCAGCGCGCGTTCAGGCGACGGAACATGTCATCTATCCGCGCGTGGTTGAGTGGATCGCGGATGGCCGTCTGAAGTGGAATGGGGGCCAGCCCACACTGGATGGGCAGCCGTTGAATCAGCCCGTGGTGGAGCAGTTCAATGCGGGTTAGGCAGGCGATTGCTGGGTGGCTGCTGGCATTGGCTGCGACCCAGACTCCCGCAGCCGAGCTGAAGCCTTTCGAGGCCTCCTACGAATGGGTCTGGCACGGCATGAACGTCGCCGTCTCCTCCCTGAAGCTCGAACAGCACCAAGACACGTGGGTATATGCCTCCAAGAGCGACCCACGCGGAATCGGCCGCATGTTCTCCGAACGGCCGGTCCAGCAAAGCACGTTGCGAGTGACCGATTCGGGTGTACAACCCCTCAACTACAAGGCTGACGACGGCACTTCCGGGACCAAGCGGGACGCGGAAGTCGTGTTTGATTGGGAGCACAACCGGGCCACGGGCACGTACGAAGACACCAAGGTCGACATGCCGTTACAGCCAGGCGTTCAGGACGACCTGTCGGTCCAGATCGCACTGATGGTCGAGCTGCTCGCGGGCCGCACACCCCAGCAGTTCCAGATGATCGACAAGAACTCGGTACGCGAATACCGGTATACCCGCGAAGGTGAGGAATCACTCACCACGCCGCTGGGCAAAGTCGACACCCTCATCTACCGCAGCCAGAAGACCGGGTCGCCGCGAGTGACACGCTTCTGGTGCGCCCCTTCGCTCGGCTTCATTCCCGTGCGCGTGGAGCAGAAAAAGGGCGACGACGTGCAGTGGGCGATGCAGATCAAGTCGCTGAAACGTTAGGTTTTGGGTAACGTCACGCCGAGCTGACCCATATATTTCCCGCCCCGGTCAGCGTACGAGGTCGAACACACCTCGTCAGATTCGAAGAACAGCATCTGCGCCACGCCCTCGTTCGCGTAAATCTTCGCAGGCAGCGGCGTCGTGTTGGAGAATTCGAGTGTCACATGCCCTTCCCACTCCGGCTCCAAGGGCGTTACGTTACAAATGATCCCGCAACGCGCGTACGTGCTCTTTCCCAGGCAGACGACCAACACACTGCGCGGAATACGAAAGTATTCGACAGTCCGGGCAAGCGCGAACGAGTTGGGCGGGATGATGCACACATCCGCTTCCAGGTCCACGAAGCTCTTTTCGTCGAACTTCTTCGGATCGACAATGGTGCTGTTGATGTTGGTGAAGATCTTGAACTCGGGCGCGCAACGTACATCGTAACCGTAACTGGAAGTGCCGTAGGAGACGATCTTGCGCCCGTCGACGTGCCGCACCTGCTCGGCAGCGAAGGGCTCGATCATGCGGTGCTCGGCGGCCATGCGGCGGATCCAGTTGTCAGACTTGATGGTCATTCAAACGCCCTTTTCTCAACTTTCTTCAATGACGATTTTGGGAAACACACTGCTACGATCGCGCGCCCGCAGTGACAGCGCGGCCGCCGACCGCCGGGCCATCTCGAAATAAGGCCTGGCGCGCGCGGAATCCGGTGCCGCCACCACGGTCGGCCGACCTCCATCGGCTTCCTGGCGGATGTGGGCATCCAGTGGCAGCTCGCCCAGCAGCCTGACCCCATATTGCTCCGCCATCTTCGCGCCGCCCCCTGCACCAAAAATGTGCTCGGCATGGCCGCAGTTCGAACAGACGTGGATGCTCATATTCTCGACGATGCCCAGCACCGGCACTGACACCTTCTCGAACATCTTCAGACCCTTGCGGGCATCGGCCAGGGCAATATCCTGAGGCGTAGTCACAATGACAGCGCCGGCAACGGGAACGCGCTGAGCGAGCGTGAGCTGGATATCCCCCGTCCCGGGCGGCATATCCACCACCAGGTAGTCGAGCACCCCCCACTCGGTCTCAGTCAGGAGCTGCGTCAGCGCCTGGGTGACCATGGGTCCGCGCCAGACCATCGGTTGCTCGGCGTCGACCAGGAAGCCGATGGACATGGCCCCGATCCCATGGGCGGCCATTGGCTGAAGATGCTTACCGTCCGCCGCGAAGGATGGCTTCCGGCCCTCCAGCCCCAGCATCAGGGGCTGGCTCGGCCCATAGATGTCAGCATCCAGCAACCCAACCCGTGCCCCTTGGGCGGCCCACGCGAGCGCAAGATTGACCGCGACCGTCGACTTGCCTACGCCCCCTTTGCCAGAGGCCACGGCTACGACATTCTTGATCTGCTCGAGTGGCTTAAGATTTCTCTGCACGGCGTGCGCGCGAATATCGGACACCAGATCGACGCTCAGCGGCGTATCGATTCCAGCGTCCGCCAGATGTTTCTTCAACGCAGCAGTGAGCTCGTCCCGATAGCCACCCACGGGAAACCCCAGGCGGATCCGCACGGAAGCGCCACCCTGGGCCGCAGTGAGTTCCTGCACAGCCTTCGCAGCTCCCAGGGACTCGCCCAGGTAAGGGTCTACATACGAGTCCAAAGCCGCGCGCAAAGCGTTTAGAGTGGAGTCATCGGCCATGTTGAAAACCGGGAGGGACAAAGGGTTTGGATTGTAGTGGCTGCGACGATTGCGCGCTTGGAGACAGAGTGACTGGGGCGCTGGCCCGAGCCTGGGCTGTGGCATAATCTCACTGACGCAGCGCGCGCGATCCGAAGCTGGAACACTCCCGAACTCAAAGGCTAGATGAGCTTTTTCACGAATTTGCGCGCCGACCGGCTGATCACGGAGATCCGGTCATCGACGGATGCGGGCAGCCCCGTCATGCAAAAAGCCGTGGTGCGGTTGAAGGACCTGGGACCTGGCGCCATCGAGCCCGTTTTTGCGGCGCTCCCGGATGCCAGCAAAGAGGCGACAGTCGCCTTTGTCGAGGTGCTGGCCGGCCTCGTGAGCCAGAAGACTTTTCCCCAGTTCATCCGCGGCCTGGTCGAAGGCAGCGCGCGCGTGATTGCCGGCATCTCCTGGGCGCTGACCAGCAACCGCAACTATCCCCCGCACCTGCTCCTCGAAGCCCTGGCCACGCCGGGGATTTCCAAGCCGGCCATACTGGAAGTGATCTCGGCGCAGAAGAGCCGCTTCGGCGTCCGTGAGCTGCTGACCGCGGCGTACCAGCAGGAGCCGAACGAAAAAGCCGCGCTGTTCCGGATCATCGGGGAGATAGCGGACGCCAGCTCGGTGTCCGAGCTCGTCGGCCGCGTGGGTGGCAAGGATCCGATTGCCCGCGTGCACATCATCAATCTGCTGGCGCGCTTCAATACGCCTGAAGTCCAAACCGCCCTGCAGACGCAGTTGAAGGATCCCAACAAGCTGATCCGCGGCGCAACACTGTCCGCGCTGCAGAGAATGGACGGTCCGGTCGATATCGAGCGCATCTGCGCACTGCTCCGGGATCCCGAGATCGACGTGCAGAACAAAGCGATCGACGTCGTCATCAAGGCCAACCATCCGGACACGATCCGCTACCTGATCGAGATCCTGAAGGACGAGAACGAGAACGCGCGCCGCGCGGCCGTCGAAGTCCTGAATGAAGTGGGCAATGCCAAGTCGGTGAAGTACCTGCTCGATTCGCTGAAGGACAGTGACTGGTGGGTCCGCAGCCGCGCCGCGGACGCACTCGGCAAGATCGGCGGCCCGCGCGTGATCGAGGCGGTGTTGCAGTTGGTCCGCGACAAGGACGATGACATCCGGCGCGCGGCCATCGAAATCCTCAACCAGACCAAGGATGAACGGGCAGTCGACTCGCTGATCCAGGCCACGCGCGACTCCGACTGGTGGGTGAGCGAGCGGGCGGTGGATGCGCTGGCCGAAATCGGCAGCAAGCGCGCACTTCCCCGGCTTGCAGAGATGCTCCAGTCGGGCAACGCGAAGGCGATGCCCATCGTAGTGCGCGCCATCGGCAAGTTGGGCGACACGAAGTTTGTCGATACCTTGATGCCGTTGGTGTCGAGCGGCGAGCGTGAAGTGCGGATCGAAGCGATCCAGGCGCTCGCCAAGCTCGTGGACGAGCGGCGTGTAGAGCAGCTCCGCGCCGAGTTGCAATCGCAGGCCGCCTCCCCGGATCAGACCATCGCACGCATGGCCGCAACCGCGATGGCGGAGCTCGAACATCGCATTGGTGCCGGGCCAACAACGGGCTCGACACCCGTCGTGTCGACCGGCGGGGGCCACACGACACCGCCACCAACACTGCGACCGCCAATGCCCAGTTCGGCCGAGCAGGCCAAGACCATGTTGATGTCGGAGACAGCCGTCTCGGCAGCAGCCAAGCAGGCGGAAGCCGCCGCCAGGCTCGACATCGGCACTCTCAAACCGGGCGATGTCATCGAGGGACGCTACAAGTACATCGACCGGATCGGCCGCGGCGCATTCGGCACCGTGTTGCTGATGGAGGATACGGTTGTCGATGAGCGGCTGATCCTGAAGTTCTTGAACCCCAACGTGTCGAATGACGAAGAGGTGATGAAGCGCTTCGTCCACGAGTTACGTTACTCGCGCAAGATCACGCACAAGAACGTCATCCGCATTTATGACTTCCTGTACATGCAGGGCAACTACGCGATCTCGATGGAGTACTTCCCGTCGCACACGCTGGGCAGCGAAGTCGTCAACGAGAAGCCTCTGGAGCTCAGACGGGCCATCCAGTTCGGTATTGATATGTGTAACGGCATGACCGTCGCACATCATGTCGGCATCGTGCACCGGGATTTGAAACCCGCGAACGTGCTCATCAATCAGGAAGGACTGCTGAAGATCGTGGACTTCGGTGTCGCCGCCGCGCATCGCGAAGGCGACACGCAGCTCACCAAGACCGGGTATGTCATCGGCTCGCCCAAGTACATGGCACCAGAGCAGATCCTCGGCAAGAAAGTGGACGAGCGCGCCGACATCTACGCCCTCGGAGTGATCACCTACGAGATGGTGACTGGTGTGCCGCCTTACTCGCGCGGTGATCACATGTCGGTGATGTACCAGCACGTCCAAGGCAAGGCGAGGGTGCCGCGGGAGATCAACCCGGCCCTGCCCCAGGGGCTGTCCGACCTCGTGGTCAAAGCCATGTCGGTGGACAAGAGCAAGCGACACCAGTCGATGGAAGAGCTTCGCAGCGCCCTGGAGAAATTCCTTTAAGGAGGAAGCCCTGGGCGAGGCTGCCCGCCCGCCGGGTGGCCTTGGGCGTGCCGACGTGCCAAAGTACGTGCGTTACGTCAAATTTCCGGGGACAACTGGTTGATTCCCCAGCCCGCTCCGGGCAAAACACGCCGATAAACCTGTAACTGAGGGTCGTCGTCTTGGCGCGTATTGACGCGTTTTTGAAGCTGGGTACGCAGCAGGGCTGCTCCGATGTGCACTTGGCTGTCGGCGTGCCTCCTATGCTTCGTATGCATGGGGACCTGCTCCCCATCAAATTCCGCGATCTACGACCGGGCGAGCTCGAGGGTTACATCACCGAGATCCTCACCCGTTCGCAGGCCGATGTTCTGGCCAAGGGCAACGATCTCGACTTCTCCTACGTCTCCGCCGAGGGCGGCCGGTTCCGCGTCAACGTGTATCGGAAGGAAACAGGCATGGGAGCGACGTTCCGCTCCATCCCACAGGAAGTGCCCACACTGGAAAAGCTGGCGCTGCCGCCGGCCGTCACCAAGCTCTGCGATTTTCACCAGGGAATGGTTCTGGTCACCGGCTCCACCGGCACCGGCAAGTCCACCACCCTGGCCGCCATGATCGATCATCTGAACCAGACGCGCCGGCTCAACATCATCAGCCTCGAAGATCCCATCGAGTTCGTGCACCGGAGCAAGAACAGTCAGGTGATCCAGCGAGAGTTGGGAACACACATCCCGAGCTTCGCGGAAGGCGTGCGCGCGGCCATGCGCGAAGATCCAGATGTCATTCTCGTCGGCGAGCTGCGCGACGCGGAAACCATCACGATGGCAATGACCGCCGCAGAAACCGGACACTTGGTCCTCGGCACGCTGCACACGACCAGCGCCGTCAAGACCATCGACCGTATTATTGATGCGCTGCCCGTCGAAGAGCGCGAGCAGACCAAGAGTTTCCTGTCACAGAGCTTGTTGGCTGTGGTGACCCAGGTGTTGGTCAAGACGGCCGATGCGCGCGGTCGCAAGGCGATCTGCGAAGTGCTGATGATGACCAAGGCCATTGCCAAGCTCATTCAAACCGAGCAGACGCACCAGATCCCGACGCAGATGCAGATGGGGCGCGACCTCGGCATGTCGCTGCTCGACCAATCACTGATGACGGCCATCGCGGCGCGCGAAGTAGATCCTGATGACGCCTACAACTACGCTTTGGAAAAGAAGGCGTTCCAGAAATACGTGACGGATACGAGCATGTTGCCGAAGGTGGACATCAGCGGCACCCACTCCATGCCCAAACCAACATCACCCGCCTCGGCCTGAAGATCCCGGCATGGCGGAAATCGACCCATACCTCACAGAGGTCCTGGAAAAACGGGGCTCAGACCTGCACTTCATTGCAGGCGATCCGCCGCGCATCCGCCTGTACGGCGACCTGACCTCACTGCGACCCGACAAGCTGGCGGCGGAGTTCGTGAAGACGGCGTTGTACGAGATCATGCCCAAGCCCGCCGTCGACCGCTTCGAGTCGAAGGACGGCGCGGATTTTGCCTATACGTTCGGTGACCGCGGCCGATTCCGCGTGAATGTGATGCGGCAGTTGAACGGCATGGGTGCCGTGTTCCGGGCCATTCCGTCCAAAGCTTTGTCGATGGACGAATTGAAACTGCCGGATGCCGTGCGGCAGATGTGCCGCGCCAACAATGGTCTCATCCTGGTGACGGGCAAGACTGGCTCTGGCAAGTCCACCACCCTCGCCGCGATGATCGACGACATCAATCATCGCGTGAAAGGACACATTCTCACGATCGAGGATCCCATCGAGTTCGTGCACCAGCGCAAGAGCTGCCTCATCAGTCAACGCGAGATCGGAGTGCATAGCCCGAGCTTCGCCGCTGCGCTGCATTCGGCACTGCGCGAAGACCCGGACGTCATCCTGGTTGGCGAGTTGCGCGATCTGGAGACTATGAGTATTGCGGTGACTGCCGCCGAGATGGGTATTCTCGTCATGGGCACGTTGCACACGAACGGAGCAGCTCCCACCGTCGACCGTATGATCAACGTATTTCCGTCCGACAAGCAGTCGCACGTTCGGACGATGCTGTCCACGTCGCTCCGCGGCGTGGTCTCGCAGCAGCTTCTGCAGCGGACGGACAAGCAGGGTCGCGTTGCAGCCCTGGAAATCCTGGTGAATACCCCGGCGTCGCAGAACCTGATCCGCCAGGGCAAGCTCGACCAGCTCGAGAACGTCATGCAGGCCGGCGGCTCATTCGGAATGCGCACCATGGATACGGCCATCCAACAGCTGCTGGACTCACGCCAGGTCACCGGCAAAGAGGCCTATAAGAAGGCCATCAATAAGGCCAAATTCGAGCCCCTGAAGGATTCGGGCTGACCGGAACCGGCGAGCTGCGACAGGTAGCTGTGCTATGGGTAGACTTGCGGGATGGCCCGCAAAATCTTCATCACCACCGCCCTCCCCTACGCCAATGGCCCGTTTCACATCGGGCACATCATGGAGTACATCCAGGCCGATATCTGGGTGCGTTTTCAGCGCATGCTCGGAAACGTCGTGCACTTCGTTTGCGCCGACGATGCCCACGGCGCGCCGATCATGCTCAAAGCGGAGTCCGAGGGCATTACGCCCCAGGAACTGGTGGCGCGGATTACCTCCGACCGACCGAAATACCTCAACGGGTTCCATATCGCGTTCGATCACTGGCACTCGACCGATTCTCCTGAGAACACCCAGCTCTCCCAGGATATCTACCGGCGACTGAGCGCAGCCGGCCTCATTTACAGCAAGCCGGTGGAGCAGTTCTACGATCCGGTCAAGGGGATGTTCCTCGCCGATCGCTACATCAAGGGCGAGTGTCCGAACTGTCACACGAAAGACCAGTACGCCGATGCGTGCGAGAGTTGCAGCATCGTCAACGCGCCTACTGATTTGATCAACCCGTACTCGACCCTGTCGGGCGCCAAGCCCGTGATGAAGACGTCCGATCACTTCTTCTTCCGGTTGTCTGATCCGCGCTGTGTTGAATTCCTCGGTGAATGGTTGAACACGCCCGAGCGTCTGCAACCGCAGGTGGTCAACAAGGCCCGCGAATGGCTGACCGGCAAGGGCGACGAGGCGCTGGGCGATTGGGATATCTCACGGGATGCTCCGTACTTCGGTATTCCAATCCCCGATGCGCCCGGGAAGTATTTCTACGTCTGGTTGGACGCGCCGATCGGCTATCTGGCCTCCCTAAAGAGTTATTTCGAGAGCGGCAAGGCACGCGCCGCGGGCGAGACGCGCTCATTCGAGGAATTCCTGAGCGCCCCAGACACCGAGCAGTTCCATTTCATTGGCAAGGACATCATTTATTTCCACACCCTGTTCTGGCCGGCGATGCTGAAGTTCGCAGGCGCGCCGTACAAGGTGCCGGATCACGTGTATGCACACGGGTTCATTACGGTGTCGGGCGAGAAGATGTCGAAGTCGCGCGGCACCGGGATCAGTCCGCTACGTTACCTGGACGTTGGGATGAACCCGGAGTGGCTGCGCTACTACATTGCCGCGAAGTTGAATTCCAATGTCGAGGACCTGGATTTCAATCCGGATGATTTCATTGCCCGGGTCAACAGTGACCTGGTGGGCAAGTACGTCAACATCGCCAGCCGCGCGGCGAGTTTCATCACCCGGTATTTCAATGGTGAGCTCAAGTACAGCGGAGATACTTCGCTGCTCGCGCGCGAGGCGCGGGGTATTGCCACGGCCGTGGCAGCGCACTACGAAGCCCGCGAGTTGGGCAAGGCCATGCGGGAAATCATGGCACTGGCCGATCGCATCAATCATGACTTTGATGCGCATCAGCCCTGGGTGCTGGCCAAGGAGCCGGCGAGCCGAGCGGAGCTGCAGGATGTGTGCTCTCGGGCGCTGCAGGGGTTTCGCCTTTTGACGGTGCTGCTCACGCCGGTGCTGCCTGAGGTTGCGGGGCGGGTTGCGCGCGAGCTTTTTGGGATCGGGCGAGCGTTCAATTGGGGGGACGCGGATGTGCTGCCGGAGCGGATTAACGCGTATCAGCATTTGATGACGCGGGTTGAGGGGAAGCAGTTGGATGCGTTGTTTGATGAGCCGGCGGCGGCGGGCACGGGCGCTGCGGGTGCCAACGCCCCTGCCGCGGGCGCCGCCGTGGCGAAGGCCGCCGCGCCGCGGTCGCAAGGGCCGGCTGCTACCGGTGCGGGTGCCGGTGCGCAGGATGCGTCCGCGACTCCCGCGACGATCTCGATCGACGACTTCAAGCGCGTCGACCTTCGCGTTGCGAAGATCGCAAACGCTGAGCACGTTGATGGCGCCGACAAGCTGTTGAAGCTGACGCTGGACCTGGGGTCCGAGACGCGGACGGTGTTTGCGGGCATCAAGTCAGCCTACGACCCGGCGCTGCTCGTCGGACGACTCACGGTTGTCGTCGCAAACCTCGCGCCGCGGAAGATGAAATTCGGCGTATCGCAGGGGATGGTGTTGGCGGCCAGCGGTGACGAACCCGGGCTATACCTGCTGTCACCGGATAGCGGTGCGAAGCCCGGGATGAGGATCAATTGAGTGGAGTGATGGCAATAGCCGACGACATCGACGCGCTGCTGCCGCAGACGCAGTGCACCCGTTGTGGCTACGACGGGTGCCGCCCCTACTCAGAGGCGATCGCCGGCGGTCTTGCGCCCATCAACCAATGCCCACCCGGCGGCTCCGCGACCATTGCCGCACTAGGCCGTCTACTTCATCGCGAAGCGCTACCTCTCAATCCTGCTAACGGGGTTGAAGGCCCTGCGTTGGTTGCAATCATCGACGAAGATCGCTGCATCGGATGCGTGCGGTGCCTACCGCCTTGCCCAGTAGATGCGATCGTTGGCGCCCGCAAGCAAACACATACGGTTGTCGCGGCGCTTTGCACGGGTTGCGAGCTGTGTATTGCGCCCTGCCCGGTCGATTGCATAACCATGGTGCCTCGGGCGAGCGACTCACGTGATCCAACACCTGAGCTGAATCGTGCGCGTTACTACGCGCACACGACACGACTCGCGCGCCGTGCTGAAGCGCAGGCGTCCTTGCTTGACTCGCGGAAGCAGGCGGCACGAGGCGGGGCCTCGTGAACCCAGCCCGCCGACGCGCCATCTTTCGCCGCCTGCAGGCGGCCAACCCGGCCCCTACAACCGAACTCTTTCACGACTCCCCGTTTGAGCTTCTTGTCGCGGTGATGCTCTCCGCGCACACCACAGACAAAAGCGTCAACGGCGCCACCCGCAAGCTTTTCCCCATTGCAAACACCCCAGCCGCGATCGCGAAGCTGGGCGTCGAGGGCGTGAAGCCGTACTTGAAGACCGTAGGTCTGTACAACACGAAGGCCAAGAATCTGATCGGCCTGGCGCAGCAGATCCTCGATCAACACGCCGGCGAAGTGCCGAACACCCGCGAAGCACTGGAAGCATTGCCCGGTGTCGGTCGCAAGACCGCCAGCATCATTCTCAACATGGTGTTCGGGCAAACCGAAATCGCCGTCGACACTCACATATTCTGCGTGGCCAATCGCACGGGCCTTGCGCCCGGCAAGACCCCGCGCGCAGTCGAAGATGCACTCGTCGCGACCACGCCGAAGGAGTACATGAAGGATGCCCACCACTGGCTCCTTCTGCACGGACGATACGTTTGCGTCGCGCGCACTCCGGCGTGCCCGAAGTGCATCATTGCGGACCTTTGCGAGTACCCCGACAAAACGCCACCGAAGGACCTGGGGAAATCGGAGGCGCCAGTAGTGCGCAAGGTCGGGCCGAGACCAACGGGTGCTAAGACCGCAGGCGTGCGCAAGGCCGCGCGCTAATATATGGCCGTCTTTTCCGGACAAAATCGCGATCAATTGCGCCGTATGTACCTGGATACCTGGCGCAAGTTCACCAATCGCCAGCCACTGGAACCACTGGAAGCCCAGGTGGCCGCCGTCATCGCAGAACATCCGGAGTATGTTCGATGGCTGGAGTCCGGTGACGAGGCTCTGGCCGCCGAGTTCACTCCAGAAGGTGGCCGTCAAAACCCGTTCCTGCACATGGGCTTGCACCTCGCGATCCGCGAGCAAGTCGCCACGAATCGTCCGCAAGGTATTGCCGCGGTTCATGACACCTTATCCAAGCGAATGGGTGACGGGCACGCTGCGGAACACGCAATGCTCGAACCACTTGCTGAGGCGCTTTGGGAGGCGCAACGTAGCGGGCGCGCGCCGGATGAACAGGCTTACCTGGAAAAGCTGCGCAAGTTGTAGGCGACACGCTGCCGTGCCGCCGCTGAACGGACACGGAGAATTCGGATCATGAGAAGGCTTGCTACATTACCCGCGCTGCTTGCGCTGCTCTTCACTTCCCTGGCACATGCGCAAACCTGGACAGAGGGGACCAACTACTTCCCCGTCGTGCCCGCACAGCACACCAGCGTTCCCGCCGGAAAGATCGAAGTCGCAGAAATCTTCTCTTACGCGTGCCCCTTCTGCGCGCAGTTCAATCCTCTGATTCAGCAATTGAAGAAATCGCTTCCCGCCAACGCGCAGTTGGTCTTTGTTCCCGCCTCTTTCAATCCCTCAGAGGACTGGCCGATGTTCCAGCGCGCCACCTGCACGGCGCAAACGCTCGGAATACTCGACAAGACGCACGATGCGATGTTCGACGCCGTGTGGAAGACCGGTGAGCTCGCGATCAGCGACCCCAAGACTCGCGTTCTGAAGAAGCAGCAACCGACGATTGAAGACACTGCCCGCTACTACAACCGCATCAGCGGTGTCGCAGTCGACAAGTTTCTGAACACGGCGAAATCATTTTCTGTGGATGTGGCGATGAAGCGTGCCGACGCATTGGTGTTGGCGTACCACATTGACGGCACACCGAGCCTGGTTGTGAATGGCAAATACCGCATCACCGGCGAGTCGGCCGGCGGGATGAAGCAGATGATCGAGCTTGCGCTGTGGCTGGTGGCGAAGGAATCGAAGCAGTCGCAGTCGACGAAACGGTAGCGGCGCGGGCGGCAGGGCCTGCCGCCGCCCGACTCAGCGTTTCGGGATATAAAGGTCCGTCAACGTTCCTTCAAACGCATCGGCTGCGCCGGCAACCGTCTCTGACAACGTCGGATGCGGATGAATCGTCAATCCGATGTCGGTGGCGTCACATCCCGTCTCAATTGCCAACGCGATTTCACTGATCAAATCACCCGCGTTGGTACCGACAATGCCGCCGCCCAGAACGCGATGCGTTTCGGGATCAAACAGCAACTTCGTAAAGCCTTCCTCGCGCCCCAGTGACAACGAGCGGCCATTGGCCACCCACGGAAACGAGCCCTTCTTGAAGGGAATGTTCTTGGCCTTGGCTTCGGTCTCGGTCAGACCCACCCAAGCGATTTCAGGATCCGTGTAGGCGACTGACGGAATGACACGCGCATCGAATGCGCTCTTGTGACCAGCGGCTACCTCAGCAGCGACCTTGGCTTCGTGCATCGCCTTGTGGGCAAGCATCGGCGGAGCCGCAATGTCACCGATGGCGAAGATATGCGGCACGTTGGTCCGCATCTGCTTGTCGACTGGAATGAACCCGCGGTCGGACACATTGACGCCAGCGTTTTCCGCGCTGATCGCCTTGCCGTTGGGTACACGCCCCACGGCCACCAGGACGCGATCGTAGATCTGCGGCGCGGGTGCTTTTTCGCCCTCGAACGTCACGCGCAATCCTTCGAGCAGCGGCTCGACCTTGGTGACCTTCGTGCCAGTCAGAATTTGCTCGTAACGACCCTTGATGCGTTTTTCCAAGGGACGAACCAAGTCTGGATCCGTGCCGGGCATCAACTGAGGTGTCAGCTCGACGACGCTAACGCGGCTACCGAGCGCATCGTAAACGCAGGCCATCTCGAGGCCGATGATGCCTCCACCGATGACGAGCATTCCGCCGGAGAACTCCGGTAGCTCCAGCGCGTCGGTTGAATCCATCACGCGCTGATCCGTGGGTAGTCCGGGGAGTTTGATGGCCTCCGAGCCGGCGGCGATGATGCAGAAGTCAAAGCGGATTCGCTCAGAACCGCTGCTACCCATCACCTCGATGACATTCTGGCTCACGAATCGCCCGACGCCCTGAACGATGTCAACCTTGCGCTGCTTTGCGAGTACCCGGAGGCCGCCTGTCAGCTTCTTGATGACAGAGCCCTTCCAGTTTCGCAGCTTGTCCATGTCGATGGCGGGGGCACCGAATGCTATGCCATGTGCGCCCATTGCCTCGGCGTCTTCGATCACCTTCGCTGCGTGGAGCAGCGCCTTCGACGGGATGCAGCCGACGTTCAAGCACACGCCGCCGAGAGTCGGCCAGCGCTCAACCAATGTTACTTGCATGCCCAGGTCGGCCGCGCGAAACGCCGCCGTATAACCCCCGGGACCCGAGCCCAACACCAGAAGCTGTGTGGATCGGTTGAATTCAACTTCTGCGCGATCGCGACGGCTGAGGTCGGGGATCGGCATGCGAACCGTGTCGCCGCCGCCATCGGCGCGTGCGTTCGCTCCGCCGTTGGCTTGCGCGGCACCACCTGCGCCCGCACCACCGCTCGTGCTACCTGTTGATGCGCCACCGCCAGGAGACGCGCCACCGGTGCGCCCAGCACCACCGCCAGCGCCACTGGCGCCCGTAGATGCATCTGCACCAGCGCGCCCCGCGCCGGCACCGCCTGTGGACGCGCCGCCAGCGCCTGCTGCACCGCCAGCTGCGCCAGCACCTTGGCCAATGAACGGCGAAAGAACCGGTTGAGTAACCGTACGTTCCAGCTCATCCGCATCAAATGCGGCGCTGAACTCGCCGTCACCATGGTCGCTGCCGCTGGTCGCACCACCCACATCGGCGCCCGCGCCTGCGGCGCCAACGCCCGCAGCACCACCCCGTGACCCGGCGTCAACGCCAGCGGCCGCGCCGCCAGCACCTGACCCAGCCCCAGCGTCTGCACCTTGAGCGTCAGTCTCCAACCGTGCGATCACCGTGCCCTTAGACACCTTGTCGCCCGACTTCAGGAGCACCTCAGTGACTGTCCCTGCCGAAGTGGACGGCACGTCCATCGACGCCTTGTCGGTTTCGAGTGTGACAAGCGGCGCATCCACCTCGATGGAGTCACCTTTCTTGACCAACACGTCGACAACCAGGATGTCGACGAAGTTTCCGATGTCTGGAACTACAAGGTCTACGCGGCTCACGGTACCGCCTCCGTAAGTCCACGCGGATCCGCAAGCGTCTGCGCGAGGAATGTTGTGAATCGAGCTGCCGACGCGCCATCGATGACGCGATGATCATACGAAAGCGACAACGGAAGAATGAGCCGAGGCACAAACGCGCCGTCCCGGAATACCGGTTTCATCGCGGAGCGCGAGACGCCCAAAATGGCGACCTCCGGCGCATTGATGATTGGCGTAAATGCGGTGCCGCCAATGCCGCCGAGGCTGGAGATAGTGAAACTACCGCCCTGCATTTCGGTCACGGACAATTTTCCGGCGCGCGCCTTCTCGGACAACTCGCCCAGCTGGCGCGCGATCTCGTAGACATCCTTGCGATTCGCGTCGCGGACCACCGGCACGACCAGGCCGTTCGGTGTGTCTGCGGCGAAACCAACATGGATGTACTTCTTCAGAACGAGGCTCGTGCCTGACGGATCGAGCGACGAATTGAACTGTGGGAACTGCTGCAACGCCTTGACGCACGCGCGCACGATGAACGCCAGCGGCGTGAGTTTGATACCCGCCTGCAGCGCCTTCTGCTTCAGCTGCGCCCGGGCATCCTCGAGGTCGCTGATATCAGCTTCATCGAACTGCGTGACGTGTGGGATGTTGACCCAACTCGCGTGCAGGCGAGGACCCGAGATCTTCTGAATGCGCGACAGCGGCTTGACTTCGATTTCGCCGAATTCTTTGAAATCGATGACAGGAACAGCCGGGAGTCCGCTTCCGCCGCCGCGAGCGGCGGCAGGTGACGCGCCTGCAGTACCGCCGGCCTTCGCGCCGGGTGCGGCTGATGCATCCGCGCCGTTCGGGCCCGTGGCCAAAAACTTTTTGACGAAGGCTTTGACGTCTTCATGGGTGACACGCCCCTTGAAGCCTCCACCGACCACTTGAGTCAGATCGACGCCCAATTCGCGAGCAAATCGTCGGACCGAAGGACCGGCGTGAGCGCGGGAGAACCCGGGCTCGTTGATCGGCGGCATATCGGGGCTACCCCCGACGATACGTGACGGACCAGCGCCGTTTTGGGATTGAGCTGGAGACCCACCGGCCCGGCCAGCGGTAGCCCCAGACCCGCCAGCGCCAGCGCCAGCGCCAGCGCCCGCACCCGCACCTGCACCTGCACCTGCACCGGCACCCGCAGTCGCGGCAGCCTTGCCGGAGCTGCCAGCCTGGTGGGCCGCCGAAGCAGCCGCCTGAGACGAAACTGAAGCCCCCTGGGCGCCACCCTGCGTACCCGATGCCGCTCCGGAGCCGGATGCCCCAGACGCGCCCGCGGACGCTGGGGCACTCATCGAGCCTCCTGAGCCGCGTGCCGCGCCACCAGCGCCTGACGCCGCACCTGCAGGCTGCCCACCAGCACCAGTCACGGAACCGGCAGCACCACCGGAACCCGACCCAGCCGCGGGCTGCCCCGCCCCAGAAGCACCGCCACCACCGGCCCCGGCACCAGCAGCACCCGAGCGCTGCGACCCAGCGGCAGGACCGGAACCTGCGCCCGCCGCAGCACCGGTCGCGGCGCCGACGGCGCCAGATCCAGCGGCGCCAGCAGCACCAGCCGCAGCCCCAGCCGCGCCCGACCCACCGGCGGCACCAGCGGCGCCAGCATCCCCCTGGTCACCTACGCCAGCCTCCTCAGCCCGCACAGTGACTATCAAATCCCCGGGCGACACGGTCCCACCCTTGGAGATGTGAATCTTCTCGATCACCCCCCCAACGGTGGACGGCACGTCCATCGTCGCCTTTTCAGTTTCGAGCGTGACGAGCGGACTCTCCACCTCGATCTTCTCACCGGGTTTGACGAGCACGTCGATGATGGCGACGTCCTTGAAGTTGCCCATATCGGGCACTCGCACTTCGACGAGGCCTGCAGCCGCGTTCATGGCATTAGCCTTCAGATTTTCCAGGGAACTGGCTTGGAGGGATCGATGCCCAGTTTTTGCATCGCACCGATCACGGTGTTCTGGTCGACCTTGCCTTCATCGGCAAGCGACTTCAGGGCCGCGACCGCGATGTAGTTGCGATCGACCTCGAAATGTTTACGTAGCGCGGCGCGCGAATCGGAGCGGCCGTAGCCATCGGTACCCAGTGTCACGTAGCGACCACCCACCCACTGCCGGATCTGATCGGGTACCGCACGCATGTAATCCGTAGCAGCGATCACCGGTCCCTCGCGGTCCTTGAGCAACTGCTGCACATAGGGCACCCGCGCAGCCTCGCCAGGATGCAACATGTTCCAGCGCTCCACTTCGAGCGCCTCGCGACGCAGCTCGCTGAAGCTGGGAACCGAGAACACATCGGCCGGCACACCATAGTCGTTCTCGAGAATCTGCGCGGCGGCCATTGCCTCGCGCAAAATCGTCCCCGACCCCAACAATGTGGCGCGCACCTTGCCGCGGCCGCCGATCTGCAACAAATAGGCGCCCTTGAGAATGCCGGCTTCCACGCCCTTTGGAATGGCGGGTTGCGCGTAATTCTCGTTCATCACCGTGATGTAATAGAAGACGTTCTCTTGGTCCACAAACATGCGGCGCATGCCATCGTGGACGATCACAGCAAGCTCGTACGCAAACGTCGGGTCATACACAACACAATTCGGCACAGTAGCCGCGACCAGCTGACTGTGGCCGTCCTGGTGTTGCAGTCCCTCGCCAGCAAGCGTCGTGCGCCCAGCGGTTGCTCCAAGCAGGAAACCACGCGCCTGGATGTCACCCGCAGCCCAGATGAAATCGCCCACACGCTGGAAACCAAACATCGAATAGAAGATGTAGAACGGCATCATGTTGATGCCGTGATTGCTGTAGGCCGTTCCGGCCGCAATCCAGGAGCACAACGCGCCAGCCTCGTTGATGCCCTCTTCGATCATCTGACCCTTCTTGTCCTCGCGATAGGACATGAGGGTTTCCGCATCCTGCGGTGTGTAGAGCTGACCAACGGAGGAGTAGATGCCGATCTGGCGGAATAAGCCTTCCATGCCAAACGTCCGTGCTTCGTCAGGGACGATCGGCACAACGTTCTTACCGACGTTCTTGTCCTTCAACAGGATCGTCAGGATCCGGACGAACGCCATGGTCGTGGAGATCTCGCGCTCACCGGTGCCTTCCAACAGCGGCCCGAAGGTCTCTAGCGGCGGCAACACGAGCGGCGGAGCTTCCTTGCGCCGGGCGGGCAACGAGCCACCGAGCGAAATCCGGCGCTCGCGCAGATAACGGCTCTCATCGGAGCTCTCGTCCGGCTTCTTGAAAGGCAGTCGCGTGATATCGTCATCGCTGACCGGGATGTTGAATCGATCGCGGAACGCGCGCAGATCGTCTTCCGACAGCTTCTTCTGCTGGTGCGCGCCCATCTGACCTTCACCGCCCTTGCCGAGGCCAAAGCCTTTCACGGTCTTCGCCAGAATGACGGTCGGCTGGCCCTTGTGAGTGGCTGCCGCCGCGTACGCGGCGTAGACCTTGCGAGGATCATGGCCGCCGCGATTCAACCGCCAGATCTCTTCGTCCGACATGTTGGCGACCATCGCCTTCAACTCGGGATACTTGCCGAAGAAATGCTCGCGGGTATACGCGCCGCCCTTGGCCTTGAAGTTCTGGTATTCGCCGTCAACACATTCTTCCATCACACGGCGCAGCAGGCCGTGATGATCCTTGGCCAACAAAGGATCCCAACGCGAGCCCCACAGCACCTTGATGACATTCCAACCGGCGCCGAGAAAGGCGGCCTCGAGCTCCTGGATGATCTTGCCGTTGCCGCGCACCGGACCATCGAGTCGCTGCAGATTGCAGTTGATCACGAAGATCAGGTTGTCGAGTCCCTCGCGCACCGGCATCGTGAGAGCGCCCATCGACTCGGGCTCGTCCATCTCACCGTCACCCAGAAACGCCCACACTTTCCGATCGGAAGGCTTCGCGAGTCCACGATGCTCCAGGTAACGGACGAAGCGCGCCTGGAAGATCGCCATCATCGGGCCAAGTCCCATCGACACCGTGGGGAACTGCCAGAAGTCAGGCATCAGCCACGGGTGAGGATATGAGGACAGCCCGATGCCGGGACCGCCGGCTTCCTGCCGGAAGTGACGCAACTGGTCTTCTGTCAGACGGCCTTCGAGATACGCGCGAGCATAAATTCCCGGCGATGAATGGCCCTGCATGAAGATCATGTCACCGGGATGCTTCTCGGAAGGTGCTCGCCAGAAATGGTTGAATCCGACTTCGTACAACGTTGCGGATGAGGCATAGCTCGACAGGTGTCCGCCGTATTCAGATGACACGCGATTGGCTTGCACCACCATCGCCATCGCATTCCAACGGAAGTAAGCCTCGATGCGACGCTCGAGTGCACGGTTGCCGGGATACTCCGGCTCGCGCCCCGTCGGGATGCTGTTGACGTAAGCCGTATTCGGCTTGAACGGCAGGTATGCACCGCTGCGGCGCGTGTAATCGATGAGTCTCTCCAGGATGAAGTGCGCACGCTCTGCACCGTGCGTCTTCAGCACCGAGTCAATCGACTCGAGCCATTCCTGAGTTTCAACGGGGTCGAGATCTTCCAGTTTTGGAATGTCGGTCATATGAGGACATCAGCCTCAGGAGTTGTCGCGGGCGTGCGGCGGCCACAGCGGGGCGACCGCTCCAGGGGCAAAAATAAAATGTGGAAAATAGAATAAGATGCGCCGGCAGCAACGTACGTATGCGAGAGAATTCGCGCCTACACAAGCGGCGCAATGATCCGGGTTTCACTCGCGATGGTCAAGCAAGCAAGGTTCCGAAGGTCAGTGAGCGCGAGCACATCCTCCCATCCTATGTCATTAAGAAAGGCTCGAGTCATCCGTAAAAAGGCCGTCCAGGGTGGGCGTACAGCCCGGCTTGGGCCGCCCTCCCTGCTACCTGCCGCCGACATGCCGAGGATCACCCAAGGCACCGCGGCGGAAGCGGCCGATCTCGAAGCCATACTCGCGATCGTACCCGAATCGCCCACCCCCTCACTCTTCGAACAGCTCCCGGAAACCGAGCGCTGGCAGGAGCTCAACGCCCGCTCAAAACCTCGCGCCGGTACGGTGCGTACCACTACTCTCTCCAATAGCCGGCATACATTGGCCGTTCTCGGATACATAGGGGCGGATGCCTCTACTTTCGAGAGGCTGGCACTCGCGGGCCGCATGCTGAAAGAGGTTGCCAGCCGCGGTCCCGGCTCCGTGGGGCTGATTGCCCTGGGTGCTGCGCCAGCACCGCAGAGCGGCGCCGAGGCGTTGCTCGCGGCGGCGCTGGCCGGCGCGTTCCGGATGCCCGCCTTCCGGTCGCGCGACAGCGACGAAGCCGGCATCAAGCGCCTGGTCCTGTTGGACCCGGCCACAGTTGATATTCCGTACGCGGTAGCCGCTGCCCGGGGCAACAACCTGGTCCGCTGGCTGACCGCTCTGCCGCCCAACATGCTGGATGCGCAGGGCTATCACACCACGATTGCCAAACTCGCCAAGGCGAACAAGCTCGGTTTCGAGTGGCTCGACGAGACTGCGCTGCGGCGCGCGGGCGCCAATGCGTTCCTCGCAGTCTCCGCCGCGAATCCACACCGTAACGCTGGAATTGCCCATCTGAGCTATCGGCCGCCGGGACACAAATCACGTGCGCCCGACATCGCCCTGGTGGGCAAAGGCATTCTGTTCGATACCGGCGGTGTCAACTTGAAGCCGCACCGGTCGATGCTCGACATGCACACTGACATGTCAGGTAGCGCCGTCGCTCTGGCAACGTTGCTCGCGCTCGTCGAGTTGCAAGCGCCGCTCGCGATCGATGCGTGGCTCGCCATCACGGAGAACCAGATCGGCCCCAATGCCTACCGGCCGCAGGAAGTGGTCAAGGCATCCAATGGCGTGACCATCCAGATCATTCACACGGATGCTGAAGGCCGCATGGTGCTGGCGGATACGCTCGCGCTGGCGGGAAAGACGCAGCCGAAGTTCATGATCGATTTCGCCACACTGACGGGCGCGGCGGTGTATTCGCTCACCGAACGTATGAGCGGTGTGCTCACGAACCGGCCGAAGCTCGCCGCCAAGCTGGTCGAAGCCGGCCGCACCAGCGGCGAGCGTGTCTGGAATTTCCCCTTCGACGCCGACTACGACACCGAGTTGGAAAGCAAAATCGCGGACATACTCCAGTGCAGCGTGGACAGCAAGGGCGACCACATCCTGGCCACGCGGTTTCTGAGCCGCTTCGTGCCTGAGGACGTAGCCTGGGCGCACGTCGACCTGTCGGCGGCGACGCGGACCGGCGGTCTCGGTCACATCAACACGGACATTACCGGCTTTGGCGTCAAATACGCGCTCGAGCTCATTCTCAAGCAGGACATCCTGGGCGATGTTGGACGGCGCAAGTGAGCACACTCACGATTCGCCGCCCGGATGATTGGCACCTTCACTTGAGAGACGGTGTGGCGTTGCAGGCGGTGTTGCCTTTTACGGCGGCGCAGTTTGCGCGTGCTATCGTCATGCCTAACTTGAAGCCGCCGGTGACGACGACTCAACAGGCTGCCGACTACCGGCAGCGCATCATGAGTGCTTTGCCAGCTGGGGCGAAGTTTGAGCCGTTGATGACGTTGTATTTGACTGATCGGACTGCGCCGGCGGAAGTTGATAGGGCGAAGCAGAGCGGCATTGTTCATGGATTCAAGCTCTACCCTGCCGGCGCAACGACCCACTCCGACGCTGGTGTGACAGACATCCGCAAAGTCGACTCCGTGCTGGCGCGGATGGCCGAGCTGGGAGTGATTCTGCAGGTGCATGGTGAAGTCACCGATCCTGACGTGGATGTGTTTGATCGTGAAGCACGCTTCATCGGCTCCGTGCTGGCACCCGTCATCGACCGCCATCCCCGATTACGTGTCGTGTTCGAGCACATAACTACGAAAGAAGCTGTTGAGTTCGTGCGCCAGGCTCGCCCCGGAGTCGCAGCGACGATTACACCCCAGCACCTGCTGATGAATCGCAACGCGCTGTTCACGGGCGGTATCCGGCCGCATCACTATTGCTTACCCGTACTCAAGACTGAGCCCGATCGTCGTGCCCTGCTTGACATCATTGCCAGCGGGAGCTCGAAGTTCTTTCTCGGCACGGACAGTGCGCCTCATGCCAGGCACACGAAAGAAGCCGCATGCGGATGTGCGGGCATCTTCTCCGCACATGCAGCAATTGAACTGTACGCCGAGGCTTTCGAAGCCGCCGGCGCGCTTGGGAAGCTCGAGGGGTTTGCGTCGGAGCACGGCGCAGCCTTCTACGGGTTACCATACAACCAGGACTCGATCACACTGACCCGGGAATCATGGGAAGTGCCGGCCACCTATAGGTTCGGATCGGAGGAGTTGGTCCCGCTACGAGCGGGAGAGCGGATGCCTTGGCGCATCGCGCAATGACGGAACACAATGAGGGAGTGGGAATGAGCGACGCTGACGTGACGATCGCCGTGGGCGCGACGACGGTGAGCTCAGTCACGGTTGTGCCTGCCAGCCCGACGCCGGCCAGTAACCCCGCCCCACCCAACAACCTGATGGCGCGACGCTTCCGCGGCTTCCTCCCCGTAGTCATCGACGTCGAAACCGGAGGATTTCACTCCGCAACAGATGCGCTACTCGAAATCGCCGCAGTCTTGATTGACATCAACCCCGACGGAACCTTGAAGCGCGGTGCCACACACAGCTTTCACGTCAAACCGTTCGAAGGTGCCCGCCTCGACCCTGCGGCGCTCACCATCACGGGTATCGACCCCTTCCATCCACTCAGGCCCGCGTTGCCGGAGAAGGATGCTCTGGGTCGCGTGTTCCGCGAGATCCGACACGCAATCCACGCACACAATTGCCGAAGGGCGATTCTCGTAGGTCACAACGCCGCGTTCGACCTCGGCTTTCTCAACGCCGCCATTGCTCGGGCGGATGTGAAGCGCAATCCGTTCCACCCGTTCTCATGCTTTGACACCGCAACGTTAGCCGGTGCAGCGCTGGGTCAGACGGTGCTAGCGAAGGCGCTCGCCGTGGCGGGTTTGCAATGGGATCCGAGCAGCGCACACTCGGCGTCATACGATGCGGAACGCACCGCGGATATCTTCTGCCTGATCTGCAACCGGCTGAGCGACAGCTTTCGGGATGCCCAGGATCGAGCCCGTTCCATGGGCTGGTCGAACGCTGGGCCGGCAGAAGCGGCGGCGGACGAGCCGCCGCTGGAAACCTGAGCTACGCCGCGACGGCGCCCGCTTCCGACAACAGCTTCTTCAGCTCGCCGTTGCGATACATCTCGAGGGCGATGTCGCACCCCCCGACCAGTTCGCCGTTAACATAAAGCTGCGGGTAGGTAGGCCAGTTCGAGTAGCGCTTGAGTGCTTCGCGCATCTCCGGCTCCTCGAAAATATTGATGTGCTTGAAGTCGGCGCCCATGGCACGCAGGGCCGCGACGGTCTGGGCCGAAAATCCGCATTGTGGGAAATCGGGCGTGCCCTTCATGAAGAGCACCACAGGGCTCGAATTCAGCTCAGACTTGATCTTCTCTACAACGTCCATCTACTGCTCCTGGAAAACTACTCGGGTTGCGCGCGCTCGCGCAGTCTCCGCCGGGTCTCGAGATCCGCAATCAGCTGCCATTGCTCGGCGGCGCTCATCGCCATCCAGCGGCCAATTTCCGCACCTGTGCGTAAGCATCCGGCACAAAACCCTTGCTCGTCCAGTGTACAGACCTTGGTACACGGCGAAGGTGGCCGCTCAGCGCTCATCCGGTCAAGGCTCGTCGTCTCTAAAGGGGTAGGGCTGCGCAAATGATGGCATACTGTTCCGTCCAAGCATAAAAACCACTTGGAAGCGTACGTCCGAACTTGGAGAGGGAGCCGCAATGAATCCGCTCACGTCCGTCACCGGCGCTATTGTCACTGGTCTAATCCTCGCCCTTGTCATCACCATCGGCATAGCCGAGATGGGGACTGCTGGAATTCAGTTCAATGAACTGGGCCTGGCTCGCTGGGCACATATTCTCAGCGGGATCATGTGGATTGGCCTGCTCTATTACTTCAACGTCGTTCAGGTCCCGGGACTTGCGGCTGCAGCGGCCGACAAGGGTGGCCCAGGCGGTGCCGGCGTCAGCAAGTACATCGCGCCCCGCGCGCTGCTCTGGTTCCGCTGGGCCGCAGTAGCCACCTGGTTTACGGGCTTCTGGTACCTCGCCTACGCGCACCAGTTCATGGAAGCCCTGACTCTCGGCGGCGGCGGCAAGGACCGCTACGGCCTGATCATCGGCTTAGGGATGTGGATTGGCACCATCATGCTGTTCAACGTGTGGGTACTGATCTGGCCGAACCAGAAAAAGATCCTCGGCCTGGTCCCGGCCACGGATGAGCAGAAGGCGAAGGCCCGCAAGGTGGCGCTGCTGGCCTCGCGGACCAACTTCGCACTGTCCATCCCACTGATTCTGTGCATGGGATCGGCATCGCACGGCCTGCCTTTCTAAGCGGGAGGGCAGCCGGTACCATTCGCGGATGCCAGCTGCCCCTCTCGATCTTCAGAAACAGGTAACCACCGCACTCAGCGAAGACGTCGGCCCGGGCGACGTCACGGCTGAGCTCGTCCCCGCGACCCAGCAGGTTACCGGCAAAGTCATTACCCGCGAGCGCGCCATTCTGTGTGGCCGGCCGTGGGTGACCGAAACGTTCCGGCAACTTGACCCGAACGTCCGGGTAACGTGGCACGTCGACGACGGCGACGTCGTGACCGCCAATCAAACACTGTTTGAAGTGGCCGGACTCGCCCGCCCTGTACTGACAGGCGAGCGCACGGCACTCAACTTCCTGCAACTGCTGTCAGGCACCGCCACTGCGGCGCGCGCCTATGTTGATGCGATCGCCGGGACCGAGTGCGCGATCCTGGACACCCGCAAAACACTGCCGGGCTTACGGACCGCGCAGAAGTACGCGGTTCTGTGTGGTGGCGCCCAGAACCACCGCATCGGGCTGTTCGATCAGGTGCTCATCAAGGAAAACCACATTGCAGCCGCCGGCTCGCTCAAGGCGGCCATAGAAGCAGGCCGTCGCGCGGCGGGCACGCGCAAGGTGGATGTTGAAGTTGAGACACTGAGTGAGTTTGAAGAGGCGTTGAGCGCGCGGCCGGACATCATCCTGCTGGATGAATTCAGCCTGGCGGATATGAAACAGGCTGTTCAGATCAACAGATCCAACGGTCGACCGGTCAAACTCGAAGCATCGGGCAGCGTAACCCTCGAGACGGTGCGATCGGTCGCGGAGACGGGCGTGGACTATATTTCGATCGGTGGGATTACGAAGCATGTCAGGGCCGTGGACCTGTCCATGCGCTTGGATTTCAAGGGTTAGTCAAGGCGCGCCCGACGATCGCGCGCTAAGCAACAGCCGACTTCAACACCCGCTGAGGCTGCGCCACCCCATACCCTTGCGCGTAATCCACGCCAAGGCTGGTGAGCATCTGAATGATTTCCGCATTCTCCGCGAATTCGGCAATCGTCTGCTTCCCTGTGAGATGCCCGATCTCATTGATTGATCGCACCATCTCGCGATCAATCGGATCACGCAGGATCTCACGCACGAAACTGCCGTCGATCTTGAGGAAGTCCACCGGGAAGTGCTTGAGGTAACCGAACGACGACAGGCCGGTGCCGAAATCGTCGAGTGCAAACTTGCACCCCAGTTCCTTCAATGACTGTATGAAACGGTTGGCTTGGGAGAAGCTGGCAACGGCGGCCGTCTCCGTGATCTCGAAACAGATCTTCGAAGCATCCAACCCACTGCGGTGAAACTGATCGATGACAAACGGCAGGAACTTGTCGTCGCCCAGGCTCTGGCCCGAGAGGTTGATGGAGCACATCATCAGCTTCTCACGCTCATCCGCCTCGGAAACCAGCCAACGCAATGCATTCTCAATCACCCAACGGTCGATGGCGGGTGTAATCCCGTAGCGCTCGGCCGCGGCAATAAAATCATTTGGTGCGACGATTCGGCCACTCTCATCCTTCAGGCGCAGGAGCAACTCGTAATGTGCACCCGTCTCAACACGCTGTAGTGGCATTATCGCCATCCGATACAGCTCGAAGCGCCCCTCTTCGAGAGCGGCATTGATACGTGCAGCCCATTGCATCTCGCGACGCCGGCGCATCAACTCAATGTCGTTCTCGGCAAAGCTATGTACGCGATTACGTCCGCCCTCCTTCGCCGCCTGACACGCGCTATCAGCCGCAGAAAGGATTGACGCAACGTCCTCGTTGTCCGCTGTAATCGGAACTACGCCGATGCTGGCGCCAAGTCGAAACACGCGGTCTTCCCAAGTGAACCGGAAGTTCCGCACGCCCTCGCGCAAAGTCTCCGCCGTCCGCATAGCCTCATCCAGCGAACAACTCTCGAGCAAGATCCCAAATTCGTCGCCGCCCAAACGAGACAACGTATCGCGCCAACGAACCTTGGACTTGAGTAATGCGCCCACCTGGCCCAACAACGCATCACCGGCACTGTGACCACAAGTGTCGTTGACGATCTTGAATTGGTCGATGTCGAGATAACAAAGCGCGTAGGAGGCTTCCCGCGCTTTTGCACTCTTCAAAGCGCGCTCCAAGCGGCTTTCAAACTCGCGTCGATTGACCAGCCCGGTGAGCAAGTCATGGCTGGCGTGGTACGACAACCGACGGTTGAGTTCGCGCGACTCGCTGACGTCATGGAACACCAGCACGCCACCGGCCACGTGGCCAGCACCATCGCGAATTGGAGCCGCCGTGCTCTCCACGTAAAGCTCGTTGCCATCGCGCCGAATGAGCAGCATCGGTCGAACCGACTTGATCGGCCGGATACGGCGGATCGCCACGCTCAAAGGATTTTCGAGCGGCTCGCATGTCTCTTCATGGAATGCGCGGAAGATCTCTTCAACGGGTCGACCCATCGCATCTTCAAGACGCCAGCCCGTCAGCTCTTCCGCGACGGGATTGATGTAGTCGATGGTCGAGTGAGCGTCCGTCGTGATGACGCCATCACCGATCGACTGCAGAGTGATTTGCGCGCTCTCTTTCTCGCGAAAGAGCGCCTCTTCGTAAATCTTGCGTTCGGTGATGTCGAGCTCGACACCCACCAGCCTCAGCAATCTTCCGTGCTTGTCCACGCGAGCCGTCGCACGGCTACTCACCCATCGCCACTCACCATTTCGGTGGCGCATGCGATGGGTGCTCTCGAAGGTGGGCGTTTTGCCCGCCACGTGGTCACGAATTGCAGCCTGCACTCGGGAGAGATCGTCTGGATGGACGAGGCTGCGCCAGTCCGGGGACTCGCGCATGTCATCGTCTGCGTACCCCAGCATCGCCTTCCAGCGCGGCGAGAAATAAACCTCGTTGTTCTCGACGTCGAAATCCCAAAGGCCGTCGTTCGCGGACGCCTGGGAGAGGTTCGTACGCTCCTCGAGCTTCGCCAACCGCGCTTCGATACGAATGCGCTCGAGCCCTGTGGCGAGGCTCGTCCCGATCAGCTTCATCAGAAGCTGCAGGTTCACATCCCATGCGCCGCGCGGCATGGTATGAGCCAATCCCATGATGGCGGCCGGCTTCCCTTGGATCCGCAAGCTGACCAGCAGCGCGGATCCAATCTGCAGGTCGGCAAACTTCTGGGCCTCGAGCGTCTGCTCACGCCGCGGCGTACTGGTATCGCGAAGCTCAGAGAGGCGCAGATGGTCGAGCCGCGACTTCAGCCACGGGAAGGAGTCCATGCTCGTCTCGCGCAGCCCTTCGGGTCGCGATTGGGCAAAGGCGCTGCGGGCGAGCTGGACCTCCGCGACAACGAGCTCATCCGGGCGGAAGGTCGCAAGGAAGGCGCAATCAGTGGCGGTCGCTTCGCGCAGCAGCTCGAGGTTGCGGCGGATCGTGTCGTCGATCTGATCCTTCCGCATGTTCTGAAAATCGACGGCGATCTTGGTGCAAGCGACATCGAGTCCGAGGACCGGACGAGGTGCGCGTCCAGTCCACGCGTCTGCCGATAGGATGTCGGAAGCCGTGAACTCCGCTGGCTTATCCGGCGGCACAGACGACATTGAAAGGGAGTCCTCCCGAATAGCGTACCGCAGGGTAACCGAGTCTCCTCGCGGGCGATGTGACGCCGTTGGGGATAGGGTGGTTACGATGCGATTTTCTAACTAGTTGCACACGATTCTCGCATACTAACGAAGGAACACAAGCTAACTTGCTGTTCAATCTCAATTTAAAGACTTTACAGAATGCTCGCGCGGTACCTCAGTACTACGAATGAGGTCGAGCCAGGCCGCGACAACCGCATCGACCGTGATCCCAAAGATGTTCTGGATGCCATCCACAGTGCCGGTGAGCGAGACCGCCGGAGTCGTCGCTCCGCCCGGCCGGAATAGAGGCGCATTCGCAGTTCCAAAAAGCGAGACGGTCGGACAGCCGAGTGCCGCAGCAGCATGCGCGGGGCCGGTGTCCACGGAAATCATGCTGTGTGCACGCTCGAGTAACGGCAGCAGCGTTCGAATGGGCAGGTCATCGGCTACGTTGTGAACGTCCGCGACCCGCGCGCACGCCATGATGTCCGCATTGAACTTGCGCTCTTTGGGCGTACCGGAGAGAAGTACCGCGTGCTCGGGCCGAAAGTCCCGCACCCTCTTGATCACCTCACCCCAGCGCTCCTCGGGCCAGTACTTGTCCGACCCTGCGCGTGAGCGCAATCCACGGCGTGCGAGGTGACGGCATCCTGGATGCACCATGATGAACGGGCGACCCGCCAGATTACGGCGGGCCAGCCATTTATCCGCCTCCGCTCGAGCAGCGGGCGTGACCACCAGATCTGCAGCCCTCGCCGCTCCGACACATGTATCCATAGCCAGTGGCGGCGGAAGCCGGCCCACGAAGGCAGGCGGACTCTCATTGCCCAAGCGGATATAGCGATCCGCGAAACTCTCATTGGGCTGCCACTGGAAGGAGCGCGAGTCGCAGATGTAGTCCTCCGGAATCCCGCCCTTCAGCAGCAGGTCCTTACCCAGGTGAATGTCGCAGAACCAGGTGGGACCCGCACCGCGGGCGCGCAGCCAGGCCACCAGGCGCAGCTGATCCAGGCTGAACCAGTAGGGCATCCGTCGACTGCGAATCACGAACAACCGCCCTACCGAGGGGTGCGACTCGAGCAGCGGACGCGTCCACGGCCCGGAAGAAATCACATCGACGGGCTTGCCGAATCGCCTGTGCAGGTGACGCAGCAACACTGTCAGTAACACCATGTCTCCGAAAGCGCCAAACCGCATGACGAGCGGCGGCTGTTGTGCCGCTGTGTCGATGTCGCTCAACGCGCCTTCCCATGCAACTCGGCGGCTGCAACCTGATACAACTCCTTCAGCTTGCCCTCCATGTCAGCCATCTGCTGCTCCACGCCTGCGCTAACGCGGGGCACGTAATGCGGTGCACCGATCGCAATGACTATCCGCGAAAACGGCACCGGAATTACAAACTTGTCCCACTTCACGAGCCAGGCGCGTGAGGCGGCGTAGGCCATGGGAAGGATCGGCCGACCCGACATCTGCGCCAGCAAAATAGCGCCAGGCTTGAACTTGAATCGCGGCCCACGGGGACCATCGGGTGTGATGACGGGCGAAAGTTGGTCTTTCACCAGCGCCTGATAGTAGTCACGCAGCGATCTCGCGCCCGTGTGGCTCGAAGACCCGCGGATGACGCCACCCCCGATCCTTCTGACCATCATGGCGCCCAGCTCCCCGTCAACAGAGGGGCTGATCAGCCAACCAACCGTGAGGCCGCGCGCGCGTTGATCCAGCAGGTAGCGGGCGCAAAACAGCTGATGCTGATGCCAGTAACAAGGCACCAACGAGGGCGCCTTGGCAAGCGCCGCTTCGAGATTCTCAACACCGACGACACTGACGATCCGACAGGTCCGCAACCACGTCTGGATGATGCCGAGGCCCAAGGGAACCGCCGACTTGTACAGCAGGCGTCGCGCCGGCGTCATGCGCCGGCTGGAGCGGGTCGTCTTGCGATAAAAGGAGTTCTTAAGGCCGTCGTCCGGCTCCGGGTCGGTCATGTCGAGTGGGGTTCCGCCTGCAGTGCCGCAGTGCCTCGTTTGGGCCATGCACCCGGCCCATACGGGTAAGATAGAATTCCGGTTTTGCTCATCGCCGCCTGCATGTCCACTACCGAGTCCGAATCAAGACAACCGCCCGAGGCCGAGCTCCAGTTCGATGTCGGCTCGACGGACGACTCCCTGGAGCGCATGACCGAGCTGTTCGCCCTGCATGGCGACATCTATCGGGTGTTTGCGCCGGGTCGCAAGTCACACACCTACGTCATCCACCACCCCGATGACATCAAGCGCGTGCTCGTCTCCAATCATCGCAACTATACCAAGGGTGTCGGCCTGGACCGCGTCAAGATACTCCTCGGCAAGGGGATCATGACGAGCGAAGGGGACTTGTGGCGGCGGCAGCGATACATGATGCAGCCGTTCTTCCACCGGCGCGTGGTAACCGAGTTTGCCCAGGCACTGGACACGGTCAACGAGCGCTTCATCGAGCGGTGGGATGGCTATGCCGCGCGTGGCGAGCCACTCAACGTGACCGAAGAAATGAGCGAGCTGACGCTCGACATCGTGTTGCGCTCCATCTTCGGCAATGACCTGCCGCAGCTGTCCGAGGCGTTCGAAGTCGTGACCCGGGAGCAGGCACGCGATCTGCGGTTCGCCTACAAATTCCGCTCACTGACCAAGCTGGTGGCCGCGGTCATCCAGCGCCGTCGCGCCAACCGCGAGGAGCATTTCGACTTTGTCGGCATGCTCATGAATGCCCGCGACAAGGAGACCGGCGATCCGATGGGCGAGCGCGAGCTCATTGACGAGATCATGACACTGGTCGTTGCGGGCCATGAGACCACCGCCAGCGGCCTCAACTGGACCTGGTACCTGATTTCCCAGTACCCCGAAGTGGAATCCCGGCTGCACGCCGAGATCGATGCCGCACCCGTCGCCGCGGCACCCGGCCTGGAGCAGATGGAAGCCCTCGCCTACACCCGCCAGGTCATCGACGAGGCGCTGAGGTTGTACCCTCCAGGTTGGCTGTTGTCCCGCCGGAACATCGAGGCGGATGTCCTGGGCGGCTACAATATTCCCGCGGGCAGCAACGTCTTACTGCCTTTGTACCTGTTGCACAGACATCCGCGCTTCTGGAAGGATCCGGACGTGTTCTGGCCCGATCGGTTCGCGCCGGAGCACGAGGCGGAGCGCCCGCGTTTCGCCTACATGCCGTTCGCGGCCGGACCGCGCCACTGCATCGGTGAAACGCTCGCGTTATACGAGATGCTGATGCACCTGTACAAAATGGCCCGTCGGTTCCGGTTGGTGTATGTACCTGACAAACCGCTCGAGCTGGAAGCGCAAATCAACCTGCGCACCCGTCACCCCCTGCACATGAGGCTGGAACGTCGCTGATGTTGAAAGCAACGACTCTCACCGAACTGATTGAAGGCAACCGCAACCTCCCGCGGAGCATCACGTATCTCGAAGGCGAGAACGAGTCCCGCGAGGTGACCTTTGGCGAGCTGTACGAGCGCGCGTTGGGCATCCTGTACCACCTGCAGCGCCTCGGAGCGAAGCGCGGCGACAAGCTCATCCTGCTGCTCGCCAACAACGAACAGTTCATTGACGCCTTCTGGGCGGCCATCCTGGGTGGCATCATTCCGGTTCCTGTCGCAACCGGCATCAGTGACGAGCATCGGCACAAGTTGCTGCGAATCGCGCGGAAGGTCGGCAACCCTTACATCTACTCGGAGCGCCGGATCCTCGATCGGATCGGCAGCTTCGCGGACCAGGTGGGCGAATCCCAGACCTTCGCCAACCTGCGCTCGCGCGCGTTTCTGATTGATGACCTGGATGACATCTCGCGACCGGGCAAGCCGCACAGAGCGCAACCTGATGACATCGCATTCATTCAATTCTCGTCGGGCTCCACCAGCGAGCCCAAGGGCGTGGTGCTGACCCACGGCAACATTATCGCCAACTGCGACGGCACCATCATGGCCGCGGGGTTGAACAAACAGGACCGCAGCCTGTCCTGGATGCCACTCACTCATGACATGGGGCTCATCGGGTTCCACATCATGATGTTCTCGGCCGAAGTGAACACGTATCTCATGCCGACCGAGTTGTTTGTCCGGCGGCCGCTGCTGTGGCTGACGCTGGCGACGCGGATTCGCGCGACCATTCTGTGCTCGCCCAATTTCGGCTACCGGCACTACCTGAAGGTGTTGGGCGATCGACCCGTCAATGCCCTGGACCTGTCCTCCGTGCGGCTCATTTTCAACGGCGCCGAGCCAATCTCGGTGCCTTTGTGCAACGAGTTCCTGGATCGGCTCGCGCCCACGAAGCTCAAGCGCACCGCCATGTTCCCGGTGTACGGGTTGGCCGAAGCCTCGCTGGCCGTCAGTTTCCCGAAAGTGGACGCCCCACTTCAGATACTGTCATTGAACCGTCACCGCATGAATGTGGGCGATCCGGTCGAGCAGGTAGCCAACACCGACAAGGACGCCGTCGAGCTGGTATGCGAAGGCAAGTCGATTCCCCACAGCCTGGTGAGAATCGCCGGCGACGACGACCAGCCATTGCCCGAGGGACGTGTTGGTCACGTACACATCAGCGGCGCCAACGTCACCCGCGGTTATTTCGAGAACCCTGAGGCCAACGCGGCAAGCTTCACGGCTGACGGCTGGCTGAAGACCGGTGATCTGGGACTGATGCACGCCGGCCAGTTGTATATCTCGGGGCGGGCCAAGGAAATCATTTTCGTCAACGGACAGAACTACTACCCGCACGATCTGGAAGCCATCGCCCAGCGTGCGCCGGGCCTGGATCTGGGCAAGGTCGTGGCGGCCGGCGCGCGGCCGCGCGGCGCGCAGACCGAGCAGTTGGTTGTGTTTGTCCTGCACCGGGGCAGCGTGCCGGAGTTCCTGCCGACCGCCACCGAGGTGGCACGCCTCATCAACGAGCAGGCAGGCCTGGAAGTGGCCGATGTCGTGCCGGTCAAGCGGATTCCAAAGACCACCAGCGGCAAGATCCAACGTCACCTGTTGGAGGAGAGCTACGTCGAGGGTGAGTTTGACGCCGAGCTGCGGGAGCTCGCGGCCCTGCGTGCCGCCCAACGCGGCCCGGAATCCTCCTCCTTGAGCACCATCGAGGAGAGTCTGCGCAGCATCTGCGAGGCGGCCCTGGCGGGCAAACGGGTGGACGCCCAGGACAACTTGTTCGAAATCGGCGCCAGCTCCCTGAAGCTCATTGAGATCCATGAGCAGATCGACCGGCAGTATCCGGGACTGGTGGATTTGACCGAATTGTTCGACTACCCGACCATTGCGGAGCTTGCCAAACACCTGGAAGACAAGCTCGCGGCGTGAGGGTATTATCGGTGCATGTTCGCCAATCCGACCGAGCAACGCTTGTCCGAATGTGGCATCCGCCCGACGGCGCAGCGGGTCCAGATTGCTTTGCTGTTGCTGGCAGCCCCGCAACACCTGTCGGCCGAGCAGATCCTGGCCAACCTGCGCTCCTCGGGCGCCCGGGTCTCCAAGGCGACCGTCTACAACACGCTCAACTTGTTTGCGGCCCATGGCCTGATCCGCCAACTGTCCGTGGACGGCTCACGGGCGTGGTTTGATTCCAACGTCGACGCCCACTACCACTTTCACGATGTGGCCACCGGCGCCCTGATCGACGTACCCGTTCCCGAGGTTGAGTTCAGCAAGCTGCCGGCGCCGCCCCCGGGCACCGAGGTAGCGGGCATCGACCTCGTCATCCGCCTGCGCAAGAAGCAGTAGCAGACCTTGCTGGACGCAGTCGAGATCGAGACCGGGCGTAACCCGGTCGGGGCAGTCCTCTGGCTGCATGGCCTGGGCGCCGACGGCCATGATTTCGCCCCCATCGTGCCCCAGCTCGTCGGCCCGGACGAGCGCCCGCTACGCTTCATTTTCCCTCATGCCCCTGTCCGACCCGTCACCATCAATGGCGGAATGGCCATGCGCGCCTGGTACGACATCCTGGGGTTCAACCGGGGCGCACCCCAGGATGAGGCCGGCATCCGGGCATCGGACGCCGAGGTCGGAGAGCTGATCCGCCGCGAGAACCAGCGCGGTATTCCCAGCAATCGCATCGTCCTCGGCGGATTTTCCCAGGGGGGCGCCATTTCGCTGTTTTCGGGTCCCCGCTACCCCGAAAAGCTCGCAGGGATCATGGGGCTGTCCTGCTACCTGCTGCTGGAAGACCTGCTGCCCACCGAGCGGACCCGGGTGAACTACGGCACGTCCATTTTCCTGGCCCATGGCTCCCAGGACCCCGTAGTGGACGTGCGCCGGGGAGCTGAAGCCAGGCAGTTGCTGGAAGCGGGCGGCTATCCCGTTGAATGGCATGCCTATCCCATGCCCCACTCGGTCTGTCCCCAGGAAATCGACGAGATAGCTGCCTGGCTGCGAAAGGTTCTGTAGAATCCGCGCCCCGCGGTGCCGACTTAGCTCAGCTGGTAGAGCACATCATTCGTAATGATGGGGTCCACGGTTCGATTCCGTGAGTCGGCATTCACATTCATTACCGCCCGGCCCGAGGACCTGACCGCTCAGTCCGCTTGGCCTGGCAGGACCGCATCGGTCCGCCGCCCCCCACTGTCCCCTGGGCGCTTCCAGGATCTGAAATAGTTTGGGCGGCGTTAAACTTTAGGACGTCGGATTGCTTCCAACCGACAGTTGCCGCACCTGCGGCTCTTGGCCCTACCAAAGGAATTCACGTGGGCGCGAATGCCGAACACAAAATCAACCCTCCGGACGTCCATTCTGATGCCGTCCGCTGGATTGGCCGCGAGCCGCTTCCCGTGGAACCGGTCGTGCCGCTGCTGCCGCCCCAGACTTCGGTCCCGGCCGGAGGCGGCAGCAACGCGCGCCCGAAATGGATCGCAGGCGCGGTGGCCGCGGCCATCATTGCCGTCGTGGCCGTCATTCTGTACCGCGGCCACACCGCCGATCCGGCTGTCCTAACACTGGCAAACCAACAGACCATCCCGTTGGTCAGCGTGACCTCCCCGGGTGTCACATCAGTGACATCTTCAGTGACCTTCACAGGCACGATTGCGGCGCGTTATGACATGCCGATCGGGATCGAAGGGGACGCGGGCCGGATCATCGGCGTGTATGTAGAGGCCGGCGATCACGTCAAACGCGGCCAGTTGCTGGCGAAAATTGATGAATCCGTGTGGCAGCCGCAGGTCAACCGGCTGGCCGCCTCGCTCGAGCAGGCCAAGGCGCAGTCCAACCTGTCAGCCGCCGAGTACCGGCGCGCGGCTGCGGTTGAATCGGCGGGCGCGTTGTCCGCCGAGGAAATCGAAAAGCGGCGGGCCTTGTCCATCACCGATGCGGCCGCCGTGAAAGTCGCCGCCGCGATGCTCGCGGAGGCGGAGGCGCGCCTGAATCGAACCCGGGTGGTGGCTCCCACCGACGGCACCGTACTGACACGCCGCGCCGAAGTGGGTCAGACGGCCAGTCCCGGTGGCGAGGCGTTGTTCCGCTTGGCCAGCAGCGGCGAAATCGAAATGCGCGGCCAGGTTGCCGAGCAGGACCTGGCGGTTCTGACAGTGGGGCAGTCGGCCGCAGTGCATCTGGTTGGCTCGGCGCAACCGTTCGAAGGTCGCGTCAGACTGTTGGGTGCCGTTATCGATCCGCAGACACGGCTCGGTGACATCCGCATTGCCCTCAAACCCAATCCCGCCTTGCGGCCGGGCGCTTTCGCACGCGGCTCGGTTTCGGTAAGCAAGGCTGAACGGCCCGTACTGCCTCAGACGGCTGTGCTGTCTGATGTGAAGGGTCCGTACGTGCTCGTGGTCGGCGCCGACAATCGCGTGGAGCGACGCGATGTACAAGTGGGCGGCACCATTTCCGCCGGCGTCATCGTCGCGAAGGGATTGAATGGTGACGAACGGATTGTCACAACCGCCGCGGGATTTCTGCGCGAAGGTGAGAAGGTCAACATAGCGCAGCCCGCGGTAGCGGCGGCGCAGCCATGAAAAACATATCGGCCTGGGCCATCAAGCACCCGGTATCCCCGGTCGTGCTGTTCGTTGTGCTGTTGTTCATGGGAGTGGTCGCGTTCGTGCGGCTGCCAATCACTCTCAACCCCGACATCGCATTCCCACTGGTCCACGTCATTGTCTCCCAACCGGGCGCGGCTCCGCAGGAAATCGAAACCCAGGTCCTGCAGAAGATCGAGGGCTCCGTCGCCGGAGTCGGCAACATTCATAACATTACTTCGATGGCCATCGAGGGTATGTCGAGCACGTGGATTGAGTTCCAGATCGGCACTCCGATCGATCGCGCGGTAGCCGATGTGCGTGACGCTGTGTCGAAGGTCCGCAGCAACCTTCCCCAGGGAATCCAGGAGCCCATCGTGGAGCGCGTGGACGTTGATGGCGGCGCGATCGCCTACTACGCCGTTGCAACCACGAGTGAGACTGAAGAGCAGTTGTCCTGGTTCGTTGACAACGCGGTGACCAAGCGACTGCTGGCGGTCCAGGGCGTTGCCCAGGTTTCACGCGGCGGTGGGGTGAATCGCGAGATCCGGGTCGAGCTGGATCCTTCGCGGATGCAGGCGCTCGGTATCACCGCTGTGGATGTCAACCAACAGTTGCGCACGCTCAATCTCGACTCGCCCGGCGGCCGGGCCCAGCTCGGCGGCGGCGAACAGTCGATCCGGGTGCTCGGTGGCGCGCATACGGCGGTTGCACTCGGTGACACCCTCATCACCCTGCCAGGCGCGGGCAACCGCTTTGCACGTCTGAGCGATATAGCCACGGTGCACGACGGTGTGGGAGAAATTCGCAGCATTGCCCGACTCAACGGCCGCGACGCGACCACATTTGGCGTTATGAAGGCCAAAGGCGCATCCGACGTCAACGTGCTGGCAGCGGTCGAAAAAGAGCTGGCCAAAGTGGCCAAGGAAAATCCGCAGGTGACGATGACGAAAGTCTTCACCACCGTCGATTACACCAAGGCGCAATACGACTCGGCCCTGATGGCATTCATCGAGGGATCGATTCTCGCCGTCATTGTGGTCTGGTTCTTCCTGCGTGACGGACGCGCGACGGCCATCTCAGCGTTGGCCATTCCGCTGTCGGCCATCCCCACGTTCGCCTTCATGCAGTTGATGGGGTTCACACTGAATTCCATCAGCCTGCTGGCCCTGTCGCTGGTGGCCGGTGTGTTGGTCGACGATGCCATTGTCGAAATCGAGAACATAGTCCGCCATATGCGGATGGGTAAAAGCGGCTTCCAGGCCGCACTAGACGCGGCGGACCAGATCGGGTTGGCGGTTGTCGCCACCTCCTGCACCATCATGGCCGTGTTTCTGCCTGTGAGCTTCATGCCCGGTATCTCGGGGCAGTATTTCATCCAGTTCGGCCTGACAGTCGCTGCTGCCGTGTTCTTCTCGCTGTTGGTGGCTCGCCTCATCACGCCGGTGATTGCCGCCTACACCCTCAAGTCAGAGCACCTCGCCGTTCACGCCGACGGCCCGATCATGATCGGCTACATGCGGACTCTGAACTGGTGCATACACAACCGCTGGAAGACGATGGGTGCCGGAACTCTGTTCTTTGCGCTCTCCGTTGTCGGCCTGGCGATGGTCCCCAAGTCGTTCATTCCCGATTCGGACTTCGGTGCCCCGAATCTGAGCGTCGAGCTGCCCACCGGCGTGCGGCTCGAGGACACTGCGGCCACTTCTGCCGCAGCCTACCGTATCGTCGCCCGCCAGCCCGAAGTGGCCAACGTGGTTGAATCCATCGGGCAGGACGACAACGGTGAGATCCGGAACGCGCAGTTGTACATCCAACTGGTGCCGCGTAAGCAGCGCAGCGTGTCCCAGAAGGAGTGGGAGGACCGGGTCATCAAAGAGCTGCGAGTCATCCCGGATGCGCAGATCCATTTCAACAAACAATCCGGTGGCGGCGGCGGCCGTGACGTCAACATCTACATCACGGGCGACGACCCTGAACTGACGCAGCATACTGCCGAGAAAGTCGTCGACGAGATGCGTGCCATGCCGGAATTGCGCGACGCGCGCATCAACGGTGATTTGCAACGCCCGGAAATCTTGATCAAGCCGCGCTTCGATCTGGCAGCGCAGTTGGGCGTTACGGTCTCGAGCATCAGCGAGACGATCCGCATTGCAACCTTGGGCGACCTCGACCAGAACAGTGCCAAGTTCTCCCTGGCGGATCGACAGGTACCCATCCGGGTGAGCCTGCTGGAGTCCACCCGGAAGGATATGACGACGCTCGAGAATCTGCCTGTGCCCACCGCAATGGGCGGAGCCGTGCCGCTCAAAGCCGTCGCAGACATCAGTTTTGGCCAGGGGCCGACCAAGGTGCGCCGCTACAACCAGAGCCGTCGTATCTCTCTCGAAGCCGACTTGAACAACGGCACTGCGTTGGGTACGGCCTTGGACAAGATCCACGCTCTGCCCACGCTGAAAAACCTGCCACAGGGTGTGCGCCTCGTGGACGTCGGTGATGCGGAAATCATGGCCGAGCTGTTCACCAACTTCATCATTGCCATCACCACCGGCATATTGATGGTGTTTGCGGTCCTGGTACTGTTGTTCGCGCGCGTCCTGCAGCCGGTAACGATCCTCTCCTCCCTGCCTCTCTCGATCGGGGGAGCCGTGCTCGCTCTCATGGCTACCCGACACTCGCTGTCGCTGGGAGTTATGATCGGCTTCCTGATGCTCATGGGAATCGTGGCCAAGAACTCGATTCTGCTCGTTGACTTCGCCATTGAGGAAATGCGCGCCGGCAAGGACCGGTTCACCGCACTGCTCGAAGCCGGTCACAAGCGGGCGCGGCCCATTGTCATGACCACCGTGGCCATGGTGGCGGGCATGCTTCCCGTAGCCATTGGGATCGGCGGAGACAATGCGTTTCGTGGGCCGATGGCGATTGCGGTCATTGGCGGCCTGATCACTTCAACGGGATTGACGTTGGTGATCGTGCCCGCAGCCTTTACACTGATCGACGACATAGAGCGCTGGCTCGGACCCAAGTTCGGCCGGGTGCTCGCCACACAAACGCCAAACCCAGAACGGCCGGCATCGGAACCTCATCCGGCCGGCTGAGGTTCCTGTCGACAGTGTCGTCTACCACAGAAGGCGGGCTAGTCCCGCCCGAGTCCAGTAATGCCACGCCGGCGCGCTCAGCGTGGTGGGTGCGCATGTTGGCAACCCTCCCCCTGCCGAGCCTGTACGGTTTCGCCTCCCTGTTGGGGTGGCTGGCATTCCGGGTCTTTCCCTATCGCGGCCAGTTGGTCCACGGCCACCTGAAGCTGGCCTTCCCGGAGCGGGATGAGGCCGGGCTGCGGCAGATCATGCGCGAGTACTACGCCGGATTCGCCCAGATGCTGGTCGAGATCGTCAAATCGGCCAAGATGCCAGCCGAGGAGATCCGGCGGCGGGTGCGCATCAGCAACCTGGAGCCGTTGCGCGAGTTGTTGGGTCAGGGGAAGTCCGTGTTGTGTGTCGCAGCGCACCAATGCAACTGGGAGTGGATGCTGCTCGGATTCTCACTCGAGTTGGGATACCCGGTGGATGCGGCCTACAAGCCGCTCGTAGACCCGTGGGCCGAACGCGAGATGAAGACGGTCCGCAGCCGCTTCGGCAGCCGGATGATACCGGCCAAGGAATTGCTCCCTGACATCATCAGGCGCCGGGGTATCCCGCGTGCCATCGCCATGGTGGCCGATCAGGAGCCCACTACCAGTGAGCACAAGCACTGGACGCGCTTCCTCAATCGCGACTCGGCGTTCTACATGGGACCGGAAGAGATCTCCCGCGTAACCAAGCTACCGGTGTTTTTTATAGCCATGCGGCGCGTGTCGCGGGGCTATTACGAGATGTCGTTCGAGCCCCTGGGCATGCCTGAGGAAAAATTGAAGACCGGCGAGCTCACCGAGCGCTACGCCCGCCGTGTTGAGCGGCAGATACGCGAGGCGCCGCCCGATTGGCCGTGGTCGCACAAGCGCTGGAAGTTGAAGAAGTCGATGTACGGAGCCCGACGTTAGGCCTTTGCGGCCACCCGCAACTCACGCGGTAGCGCGAAGAACACCTTCTCCTCGCGCCCCACAACTTCCTCCGGTACCTCCGCCCCCCAGGTTCGCAGCCGCTCGACAACCTGTTGCACGAGCAACTCAGGCGCTGAAGCGCCCGCAGTCACACCAACAGCCTGCTTGCCATCAAACCACTCACGGTGCATGTCATCGGGTCCATCGACCAGGTAGCCGGAAACGCCGGCCCGGTCTGCCAGCTCACGCAGGCGGTTCGAGTTGGAGCTGGTCCGTGAGCCGACGACAACAATGACATCACACTTCTCCAGGAGCTTTTTGACGGCATCCTGGCGATTCTGAGTGGCGTAGCAGATGTCTTCCTTGCGAGGCGTGGACAGCGCCGGGAAACGTCGGCGCAAAGCCGCGACGATCTCGGTTGTGTCGTCCATCGACAGCGTCGTCTGGGTTACGAAGGCGAGATTGGCAGGATCGCGCGCCTCGAACTTTTCAACATCCTCGACACTCTGGATGAGGTAGATCTTGCCGCCGAAGGAGGAATCGAAGCGCCCCATGGTGCCCTCGATCTCCGGATGCCCGGCGTGACCGATGAGAATCACATCGCGTCCCTCGCGGGCGTAACGCTGTACTTCCATGTGAACCTTGGTCACGAGCGGACAGGTTGCATCGAACACAGTGAGGCCGCGAGTCTTGGCTTCAGCCTCCACCGCGCTCGAAACACCGTGTGCGGAGAAAATGACGGTGTTACCCGCCGGCACTTCCTGCAACTCCTCGACGAACACCGCACCCAGTGCGCGCAGCCGGTCCACCACGTGAGTGTTGTGAACGACTTCGTGACGCACGTAGATCGGTCGCCCGAACAATTCGATTGCGCGTTCGACAATGTCGATCGCCCGATCAACTCCCGCACAGAAGCCACGCGGATTAGCCAGAAGAACTTTCATGCACTCGCCCTCTTTGCGCCTCGGCTTTCCCGCCAGGCATCGAACAGCAAAAACGCCGCACCCACCGTAATGGCCGAGTCCGCGACATTGAATGCCGGAAAATAGGAATTATTCCAGTGTGCCAGGATGAAATCGACCACGTGACCGATTCGCAGGCGGTCGATCACATTTCCGAGGGCGCCGGCCAGAATCAGCGCCAGGGCGCAGCACAGCAGCCACTGGGTACGGCCCTTGAGCCGGCGCATCCACATCAGGATGCCCCCACCCACCAGGATCGCAAGCCCGGTGAACACCCAGCGCTGCCAGCCCGAGGCATCGGCCAGGAAGCTGAACGCGGCACCTTCGTTGAACGCCAGCGTGATATCCAGGACCGGCAGCACGCGTAAGTGCTCGTACGGCTGGAAGTGCTGCACGATCCACCACTTCGAAAGCTGGTCGAGCGCTATCACCACCACCGTGAGCGGTAGCCAGACCCAGCCGCTACGTTCCGCGACGGTGCTCATGCGAACTTCCGCTTTTCACCAGGACCCTCGACATTCGTGACACAGCGCCCGCAGAGCTCTGGGTGCTCGGGATTGACACCTACGTCAGGACGTCGATGCCAACAGCGCACGCACTTGAGCTCTTCGCTTCGCCGCACGGAGAAACGGAATTGAGCCTGGCCAGACGACTTCAGGTTGACAGCCGAAGTGATGAAGAAGAAACGCAACTCATCGCTCACCGAAGCGTAGCGCTCCAGCCAGTCGTCCGGGACGAATAAGTCCACTTCGGCATCCAGCGAGGAGCCGATCTTTCCTTCCTTGCGCAGTTGCTCGAGCTGCTTGCCCAGCTCGGACCTGACTGTCAGCAGGTCGTTCCAGAAGGCACGCTGCTGCTGCGTAGCCTGCGCGGCTTCCAGTCCCGTATACCAGGTTTCAAACATCACGGATTCGCCGCGCTGGCCCTGTCCGGTACGAGCGGGCAGGAACTGCCAGATTTCTTCCGCAGTAAACGAAAGGATCGGAGCTAGCCAGCGCACGAGCGTTTCAAGGATGCGGTACATCGCGCTCTGGGCGCTGCGCCTGCCGACACTGTCAGCCTGCATCGTGTACAGGCGATCCTTGGTGATATCGAGATACAAGGCGCCCATCTCATTGGTGCAGAAGTTCTGGACGCGTTGCACGATATCCGGGAAGTCGTACTTCCCAAAGGCCGCGATTACGGCCTCCTGAACGTCGTAAACCTGCTGCACGGCCCACTGATCCAACAACAACAGTTCTTTTGTGGGCAGCAGATGCTCCGATGGATCAAAGCCATGCAGATTACCGAGCAGGAAGCGCGCGGTGTTGCGAATGCGGCGATAAGCATCGGACACACGCTTCAGAATCTCATCTGAGAGCGCCATCTCGTTTCGATAGTCGGCGGCGGCAATCCACAGGCGAAGGATGTCGGCGCCGTACGTCTTCATCACGTCCTGCGGCTCGATGCCATTGCCGAGCGACTTGGACATCTTGCGGCCTTGCGCATCCACGGTGAAGCCGTGGGTCAACACCTCATCGTAGGGTGCGCCACCGTGCATCGCGACCGATGTCAGAAGAGAGGAATGGAACCAACCACGGTGCTGGTCCGAGCCCTCCAGATAGATCACCTGGTCGCCAGGCGCACGTTGCAGATGCGGGCGCCGATCTAGCACACAGAAATGCGAGACGCCGGAATCGAACCAGACATCGAGAATGTCCGTGACTTTTTCGTAGTCATCCGCATCGGCGCCCAGCAGCTCCTTTGCATCAAGCGAGTACCAGGCATCAGCGCCGGAGGTCTCCACGCGGTGCGCCACCTGTTCCATCAACTCCACGGTGCGCGGATGAGGCTCGTGAGTCGACTTTCGCACGAACAGCGCAATCGGCACGCCCCAAGTACGCTGACGCGAGATGCACCAGTCCGGCCGCCCCTCGATCATTCCGGCGATGCGCTCCTCTCCCCACTCGGGATACCAGTCGACATCCTCGTGGATCGCCTTAAGGGCTCCGGCCCTCAGTCCTTCCTTGTCCATGCTGATGAACCACTGTGGCGTGGCCCGAAATACAACAGGCGTGCGATGGCGCCAGCAATGCGGATAGCTGTGTACGATCTTCTCGACCGCGAGAAGCACATCGCGCTCGCGCAGGAGATCGATAATGGTGTCGTTGGCCTTCCAGATGTGCTGACCCGAGAAGATCTCCGTGTCAGGCAGATACACTCCGTTACCGCCGACCGGATTGAGCACTCCGAGGCCATATTTCTGGCCAACCACGAAGTCCTCCACACCGTGCGCCGGTGCAGTGTGGACTGCGCCTGTGCCGTCCTCTGCCGACACATGGTCGCCGAGAATCAAGGGCACTTCGCGTGTGTAGAACGGATGATGGAGCTTGAAGAGCTCGAGCGCTGCGCCCTTCGCCTCACCCAGGATGGCCACGTGTTCGACGCCATAGCGCTTCAGCGCTTTCTCTACGAGCGGACGTGCCAGGACCAACAGGTGCCGCTTGCCATGGCGGGGCGGCCCTTCGACGAGCACGTAGTCGAGCTCCGCGCCTAGCGTCACTGCCAGGCTCGCAGGCAGTGTCCAAGGAGTCGTCGTCCAGATCGGCACCGCGACACTGTCGTCATCGCGGATTGTTACCCCGAATTTCGACGCCAGCCCCTTTGGGTCAACGGCGTGATAAGCGACGTCTATCGCTGGGGATGTCTTGTCGTGGTACTCGATCTCGGCTTCCGCCAACGCTGAGCCGCAGTCAAAACACCAATAAACAGGTTTGAATCCGCGCACGACGTGCCCGCGCTCGTAGACCTTCGCGAGTGCTCGCACGATGTCGGCTTCGTATTTGAAATCCATCGTGCGATAGGGGTTTTCCCAGTCCCCGAGCACTCCAAGACGCTTGAAGTCGGTGCGCTGCAGATCGATCTGCTTGGTCGCATACTCGCGGCACAACTGGCGGAATTGCGCCGCATCCACCTTCTGGCCGACCTTACCGACCTTCTTTTCTACCGCGACCTCGATGGGCAGCCCGTGACAGTCCCACCCCGGTACGTAGGGCGAGCGGAATCCAGCCATCAGTTTCGACTTGACGACTACATCCTTCAGGATCTTGTTGACCGCGTGTCCCAAATGGATGGCGCCGTTCGCGTACGGCGGACCGTCGTGCAGCACGAACTTGTGCTTGCGGTCGGCGGTGCGCTGTTGAATCTGGTCGTAGCGCCCCTTTTTTTCCCACTCGGCGAGCATTGCAGGCTCGCGCTTGGCCAAGTCGGCCTTCATGGGGAAGTCCGTCTGCGGCAGGTTGATTGTCGATTTGTAGCGATTCTCTTGAGCCATATTCACGGCCTTCGGCCGAACTCTCCACTATCTAGCCAATATCTGCCGCGCATCCGCGGCATCTTTGTTCATCTGGACGACCAAGGCGTCGAGGTCGGTGAACCGCTCCTCGTCCCGCAGCTTGGCCACGAATTCCACTTCTATTTCCCGGCCGTATAGATCGCCGGCGAAATCGAACACGTGCGCCTCCAAAAGCATCTCGCCTCCCCCTGCAACAGTGGGGCGCGTTCCCATGCTTGCAACACCCGGTAGCGGATCGGCGCTCACGCCATGCACACGCACAGCAAAAATCCCGGCGACCGGCACCCGCCGCCGGCGCGTCCGTAGGTTTGCCGTCGGAAAGCCCAACTTCCGCCCTAGTTGGTTGCCCTGCACCACCCGCCCCGTCATCGAATACGGGCGGCCGAGCCATGAGCGCGCAAGCTCGAAATCACCTTTGGCAAGCGCCTCGCGTACACCACTGCTGCTGATGCGCGTGCCGCCCAACAATACCGGTGGAACGACCTCCACCTCGAAACCCAGCGTGGATCCCGAGGCTGCCAGGGCCGATGCCGTCGCCTCCCCATTCCGACCGAACCGGAAATCGTGCCCTACGACCACCAACTGCGCGCGAAGGTGGGTCGCCAGGAAGGACGCAAAGTCCTGCCCCGACAGGTTACGCAACCACTCGCCGAAGCGCAGCACGCACATGTAGTCAATGTTGCAGCCTCCCAGAATATGCCAGCGTTCTCGCCAGGACGTGAGCCGGGCGGGAGGGTGCTCAGGCTTCAAGTACTCCCGCGGCATGGGCTCAAAGGTCAGCAGCATGCGCGGCCTGGCTGTCCGGCGGGCTGCTTGACATAAGCGCTTCAGCAGCGCCTGGTGACCCAGGTGGATACCGTCGAACGTGCCTATGGTGACGGCACAGCCCCGATGGCGCTCGCGCAAATTATCCGGTCCGCGAATGAGCTCCATGGGCGGGTTAAGTCATTGACGGCAAAGCGTCAAAGTATACCTCGTTGACAAGCGCAGGTCGTATCAGCAGACTACCGCCCCCCGCGATTCCGGGGATGGTTCCAGACGGAGATTTCGTGGCCAATACCAAGTCCGCCGAGAAGGCTGCTCGCCAAGCCGAGAAGCATCGCGCCCGTAACGTAGCTTTGCGCTCACGTATGCGCACTGCAGTCCGAAACGTCACAGCGGCCATCGCCGGTGGGAACAAGGAAACGGCTACGACCACCTACAAGGAAGCTGTCCCTGTCATCGATACGTTGGTGAACAAGCAGATTATCCACCGCAACAAAGCCGCGAGACACAAGAGCCGACTGGCTGCTCGTATTCGCGCAATGCAGTGAAGAGGCTGTGATGAACGCAACTGAGAAGACTGGACGGGTCACCGTCGCCGCCGACCAGCCGCCGAGAGGCTTCAAGTTGAAGCCGGCTGCACGTCGCCAGTTCCTTCTGCAGACGATTCGCGAGCGCTTGCCTCGCGATCCTGCTCCTCCAAAAAACTCATAACGGCCTCCGCCAGGTCCTTCGTACCCCGGCCCGTCGCGCCGGAGATGAGGTAGTGCGGCCCGCGGAAACGCAGGCTGCGCACGATCGCGCGCGCGCGCTTTTCGGCCTCTTCGTCCGGCATTAGATCGCGCTTGTTGAGCACCAGCCAGCGCGGCTTGGCTGCCAGCTCCTTATCGAACTTCTTCAGCTCAGCGACAATGGCCCGCGCGTCCTTTACGGGGTCGGCGTCTGGATCCAGCGGAGCGATATCCACTAAATGCAGCAGCACCCGGGTGCGCTGCAGGTGCTTGAGAAACCGGATCCCCAGCCCCGCTCCGTCGGCGGCTCCCTCGATCAATCCGGGGATATCAGCCATTACGAAGCTTCGGTGCTGACCGACGTCGACCACCCCAAGGTTCGGGTACAGCGTAGTGAACGGGTAGTCCGCCACCTTTGGCCGTGCTGCCGAAACGGCACGAATCAACGTGGATTTGCCAGCGTTGGGCAGTCCCAGCAGCCCCACGTCCGCAATGACCTTCATCTCGAGCTCGAGCGTCCGCTTTTCGCCGGGAAGCCCTGGCCCGAACTGCCGGGGCGAGCGATTCCTGCTCGATTTGAACTTCTGATTTCCCCAGCCGCCCTTGCCCCCGCGGGCAACCAGCAGCGTATCTCCATGCCGGGTCAAATCCCCGAGCTCCTCCTGGGTTTCGGCGTCTTTGACGATGGTGCCGATTGGCACCGGGACGTAGCAGTCGTCGCCGCCCTTTCCGAAGCAGTCGTTACTCGAGCCAGATTCGCCGTGCTGTGCCTTGTAGGTCTTCTCGATGCGGAAATCAGCAAGCGTATTGATGCCCGAAACGGCACGCAAAAAGACGTTGCCGCCATTTCCGCCGTCCCCACCATCGGGGCCGCCCAAAGGGACGAATTTCTCGCGCCGGAAACTGGTGCTGCCGCGGCCGCCGTTACCGGCCTGCACCCGAACCCGCGCTTCATCTACAAATTTCATGGGGTCAACCCTAAAACAAAAACCCCGGCGTAGGCCGGGGTTTGGAGACTTTCACGCCTGGCGCCCGACCTTTAATGGGTCTTGGCTGCCTCGGCCTCCGGCAGCACATGGACGTACATCCGCTGCTCGGCGCCGCGCTTCTGGAACTTCACCGTGCCGGTCACCTTCGCGAACAGCGTGTGGTCCGTGCCAACGCCGACATTGGCACCGGCGCGCACCGGTGTACCGCGCTGGCGGACCAGGATGTTCCCGGCCAGAACCGTCTCGCCGCCGAAGCGCTTTACGCCCAGCCGCTTGGAATGGGAATCGCGGCCGTTCCGGGTGCTGCCGCCTGCTTTTTTATGTGCCATGAGTGCAAATCCTGCGAAAAAGAGCCGTAACGCCTCAGCCTGCGCTGATGTCCGTAACCTTGATCTCGGTGAATGACTGCCGATGAGTCTTCTGCCGCAAGTAGTGCTTACGGCGGCGGAACTTCACGACGCTCACCTTCTGGCCGCGGCCGTGGCGAACCACGGTGGCCAGGACCTTGCCGCCTGCCAGCAGGGGCTTGCCCAAGGTCACATTGGCACCCTCGCCTACCAGCAGCACCTCACCGAATTCCACGGTGGCGCCCGGCTCGGCATCGAGTTTTTCGACGCGGAGCGTGCCGTCTTTTGAGACCCGATACTGTTTTCCGCCGGTGGCGATGACTGCGTACATAGTAATAAGGAGAGGATGGGGACCGAAGAAGGCCGCGCATTCTACTGGCGGACCTCCCGCCGGTCAAACGACCGTTTCCCCAGTTTACATCGGCACTTAGCCACTACCCCAGCGCCATTCTCGCGGACGCCCGCGTCGGCTAGGATGTGGGGCTCACCATGAATGCCGCCCGCGACACAATCTTCCCCGTAACAATGACTCTTGAAGAGATACGCGCGCTTGTCCAGACGGACCTTGAGTCCGTCAATCGCGTCATCCGCGCGCGCCTCAAGAGCGCGGTACCGCTGGTGGACCAGATCGCTGACCACATTATTGCGGGCGGCGGTAAGCGCCTCCGTCCCCTCTTGGTAGTCCTCGTCGGCCGAGCCTGCGGCCACGAAGGCCTCGCAGTCGTCGAGGCGGCCGCCTTCATCGAATTCATCCATACCGCCACGTTGCTGCATGACGACGTGGTGGACGGGTCGTCGATGCGGCGAGGGCGGGACACCGCCAATGAGGTCTTCGGCAACCAGGCCAGCGTGCTGGTCGGTGACTTCGTCTACTCCCGAGCTTTCCAGATGATGGCTGCCCTTACGTCGCAACGCGTAATGGAGATCATGGCTGAAGCGACCAACGTCATCGCTGAGGGTGAAGTGCTGCAGCTCATGAATGCGCACGATCCCGATACGACCGAGCAGCGTTACCTGGAAGTCATTCACCGTAAGACCGCGAAGTTGTTCCAGGCGGGCGCCGAAGTGGCAGCGGTGCTGGCAGGCGGAACGCTGACCGTTCAACAAGCGCTTGCCGCCTACGGGAAACATCTTGGGACTGCCTACCAACTCATGGACGACGTTCTCGACTATCGTTCCAACCCGGCCGAACGCGGCAAGAACCTGGGCGACGATCTCGCGGAAGGCAAACCCACACTGCCGCTCATTCATGCGCTGCGCCATGGCGACAAGTCACAACAAGCGGCGATCCGCCTCGCAATTGAGAATGGCGGACTCGCTCAGCTCGAGCCCATCGTCGCCGCCATCGAGTCCACCGGTGGACTGGAATACGCCGCACGACTGGCGCAGAACGAATCAGAACGCGCGCTCAAAGCGCTGGATGCGTTGCCGGACACACCGTACAGGACGGGGTTGGCAGCGTTGGCACGATTCGCAGTAGCTCACACCACTTAGTCTAAATAAATGAAAACAACACCCGTTTCCACTGCCGCCTTGATGGCGGCGGCGTTAGGTCTCTGCACAAGTTTTTATGCCGGTTCGTCGGCTTCCACGGCGTCCGCCGCGGAGTCGGCCGGGGCCGCGGGAGGCGCCGGCCCGGCAGGTGCCTCCCCGCCCGCGACGATTGTCCTGAAGGCCGCGCATGTGTTTGATGCAACGGGCACTGCCCTACGCGACGGCGCAACGGTCGTTGTAACCGGCGGCAAGATCGTGTCGGTCGGCAACGGCCCCACACCAGCGGGCGCCCAGGTAATCGACTTGGGTGACGCAACCCTGTTGCCAGGCTTCATAGACGCCCACGTCCACCTAACAGACGAACTGCAGAACGATTACTACAAGGGCTTCTACCAAAGCATGTTCCGCTTCCCAGCCGAACAGGCGCATTACGCCGAGGTGTACGCGAAGCGCACGCTCGAAGCCGGTTTCACCACCGTTCGCAACGTGGGCGCAGACGAATTCATTGACGTTGGCCTTCGCAATGCGATCAACGCCGACGTCGCTGAAGGTCCGCGTATCCTCACTGCTGTTCACGCTATCGGCTCTACTGGCGGGCATTGCGATCAAAGCCCTTTTCCTCCCGCGCGCATCAAACCTGTCGGCCCGATTGAAGGCGTCTGTAATGGCGCCGACCAGTGTCGCGAAGCCGTGCGTGACCAGATGAAGTGGGGCGCCGACGTCATCAAGATTTGCGCCTCCGGTGGCGTTCTCTCCGAGTCCGATCCCGTTGACGTGCCTCAGCTCACTCCTGACGAGCTAACCGCCATCATCTCCGAGGCGCACAAGTGGAAGCGCAAAGTTGCCGCCCATGCGCATGGCGACCTCGCGGCAAAGTTAGCCGTCGAAGCCGGCATCGACTCCATCGAGCACGGCAGCTTCCTCACCGAGGCGACGCTGAAGTTGATGAAGGCCAAGGGCGTTTACCTCGTCCCAACACGCATGGCGGTTTACTGGACGAACAAAGGCGCTGACGCCTATCCGCCGGTAATCGCAGCCAAAGCACGTGCCGCCGCCGCCGCGCACGAAAAGATGTTCCGCACTGCGTTGCAAGTCGGCGTGCCGATCGCCTTCGGCACCGACTCTGGCGTCTCGCCTCACGGCAAGAACGCTATGGAGTTCGGGCTGATGACCGACCTTGGAATGGCCCCCTCCGCTGCCCTCCTCGCGGGCACCCGCGAGGCGGCTAAGTTGCTGGGGGTGGATGGGGATTCGGGGACGCTCGAGGCCGGCAAGCGTGCCGACATAGTCGCTGTGCCTGGGAATGTGCTGCAGGATATCCACGCTACGGAGCACCCCTTGTTTGTGATGAAGGGGGGTGTGGTGGTGGTGGGGCATGGGGGTGCTGGGCACTGACGGCGGCGCGGCGGGGGATGAGCGGCCGCCGGCTCGGCGGTGTGCTCAGCGCTAACGACGCGGCAAGCGTCGGGCCCAGACGGCGCGGGGCCCGGACTTTGGGCACTTTCGCAAGTCCTTGACGGTGCTTGGGGTACGGCAGATTTGCATTGCTGCCGGTGGGGGGCTTCAGTACACTTCGCGCCCCGCTTTCCTTGCCGCCTTCGGCGGCTTTGCCAGGGTGCGGGTTGCCAATCTCGGGGTGTAGCTCAGCCTGGTAGAGCACTACGTTCGGGACGTAGGTGTCGCAGGTTCAAATCCTGTCACCCCGACCAAAGAAATCAAGCGCTTAGTCGACCTCGGACATTTGCGGGGCCCGCCGCGAGAAAGGACACTCTTAGTCCAGATTGGGAGGCTTCACAGCCTCGCCGCCAGCAGCTAAAAGTATGATCGACGAATGCGGCAGAGGTGACTCATGACCAGTGTGACCGTCCAACTCAGCGATCGAGAAATTGAGATGCTCAAGGCGCGCACCGGCGAGCGGGATCCGGAGGCAGCCCTGAAAGCATGGGTCGGTCGCGCAAATCCGAAGCGCACCGCCGCTGAACTCAAAGCCGCGCTGAAAGAGTCATTGAAGGAAGAAGCGGCCGGACAGGGGCGTCGGTTTCGCAGCGGCCGCGAGGCCATCCGTTGGCTCGAGAGTTAGTCATTCTGCCGCGCTTCAAGCGCGACTACCGCACTGCTCGCAAGCATCCGGAATTCGAAGCCGAGACACTCGAATACGTTTTTGACATGCTGATCTCCGGCGCCAAACTACCGGAGGCATTTCGAGAGCACCTCCTCCGCAAACGCAGCGCCAATTGGGCTGGCTTTACCGAGTGTCATCTAGGGGCAGACCTTCTCGTCATCTACCGACTTCGACGCGACAGTGTCACGCTTCATCGAATTGGGACTCACAAGCAGCTGTTTGTAACGCAGAAATCTCGTGCACGTCGAACTCCAGGCCATCACAAATGAACAATTGCTACTAAGCGGGTTTCAGCAAGCTACCAAATGTGTGCCACACCCGACGCGGGCAGCACATGTAGTTATAGCTCCTTGTCTTTGCGGACCACTCAAAGTAGATAAGTTATCCTCTGTGCGCGAGGAAGAGTCTTGAGGATACTCGCCCAGTGCGCAGGCATTGCGGTAACACCACCCACTCAAGACTTAGTCTGTCGTCCCTTGTTTCCAGGCACGTCGTCGTCTCTTCACCTCGCTCGCCAAAACGTGGGAGTAGTAGATTTCGGCAGCAGCCCGAGCGACATCCATGTTCGCCAAACCCATCACACAATCGTCATCGAGATGCGCGACGAATTTATCCCGGTAATGCCGCAGTGCCTTCCGGTAGGCCGCGAAGGGTGGCGGCGAAATCACGATTCTTCCGTAAAGCTCCCGTTCAAAAGAACGGGGATCAGTAACGATGTTCGCCCAGTAGTGGAAATCCTTGGGATCTGCAAACAACTTGCACGACTCAAGTATGCAAACGTCGTAGAAGTTATCGCTGATAGTGATCCAGAATGGCGTTTTGATGCGCAAGCTTCGCCCGCGACGTCCTGCATCAAAGTAAGCGAGGTTGCGCATGAAGTACCGACAAAGGCCCAACACTCGTCGCAACCGTTCCGCCCGGGTCATGTATGCCTCAGATCAACGTGTATCGTGGACGATGCTTTGCTTTGGCGTGTCAGCAGAGCACTCTGAACCGTGAATCTGTCAGTTCAGGGATAAGATAGTGGCAGACAGTGGACGCGGTGTAATTCTTCGAGCCGCCACCTCACCCATTTTCAGGCACCTCAACGATGCTCAGAGTTGGAATCTGGACTAATGGGCCCGGACTCGATTCCATGTACTGTCTAAATTGGTGACGAAGACGTCCCACAAGCTCAACGTCACAAGTCCCGATCAAGACGATGAGAATCTTCTGCCTGTTTGGATCCAGTGCACTAATCTGACCCACGAGCCGATTGAACTCGGCCTTGCGGATCAGGCGCCGCTTGACCTCGACGAATACCTCATCCTCCATGAACATTCCGCTACATCGAACAAACACGTCCAGGGTCTCGCCAGCGTGTCGGTATTCGCTCTCAACCTGGGAATCGTCCGGAAGCGATCGCCTCAAGTGTTCCGTCAAAAGCCGGCTGTATGCGACTTCCTTGTTTTGCGTTGACGGCCGCCATTTTTCAACGCATGCGGTGATTGCCCCCAAAAGGCCGTGCCAGCTGATCCGTGCGCCCCGGCGGCCACCTCGAACTCCTCCACCCGTGGCCGGGTCAAACTCCCCCACTGACAGCGGCGGGAGCGGGATGATTACGCAGCGCGAGCGCGCTTGGCAAGTCGTTCGGCGGCTTCCTTGAG